>Ga0247841_10002264_pt1 | contig 39253 bp, 28 predicted proteins | sample LaCruzMarch2015__2_FD_192410 | JGI IMG/M metagenome (GOLD analysis project Ga0247841, IMG submission 192410) | Freshwater microbial communities from meromictic Lake La Cruz, Castile-La Mancha, Spain - LaCruzMarch2015_18m | ecosystem: Environmental > Aquatic > Freshwater > Lake | place: Spain... | reverse complement strand
AGCCATTTACGGTTCTTGTGCCGGTTGGGCATTTGGCAACTGTTTCTCCATCGCAAGCAATGGTGAAGTTTCCACCTTGGGCAGCACTGGTGGCACAGGCTGCATAACATTCTCCTTCACAACGGCCCTTGGAATTACGCTGGCTTTTAGTGCCATCACTAAGGAGACATTCGTCCGCAACACATTGGGTACATCCGTCGACAGGATTGCTTTGTTCGCAATGTTGATAAGCTGGGCACCATATAAGTGCTCCACCAGGTAGAGGAGCGCCTGGCCCGCCTCCGTTGCCTCCTCCGCCACCGCCACTACCGCCACTGCTTTGCATCACTACGGTTACAGAATTAGATCCGGTGCCCGAACTGCCGGTGCAAGAAAGAGAAAATACAGGATTTATGGCTGTTCCGCTATTTATGACTTCGAATCCAGAAATAGTTTTGGAGCCAGACCAGCTTCCCGATGCAGAGCATGTGTCTGCATTAACAGAACTCCAAATTAAAGTTAACGGATATAACTCTAACCCACTTTCAGGATTATAGATCTGTTTGCTAGAATGGATTGTTACTGTTGGCGCGCTTTCCTGGCTAATGTTTAAAATAACGCTGTCGCTTGTTGTATTATTATTGCTGTCCTTGCAAGTAAGAGTGTAACCATTTTTTGGCAAAAGCAAACTATTAAACCCTGCGTTTATATCTTTTGAGCCGTAATTAAAAACTGTCTCGGGGGTGCTTGGATATTCCCTATCTGATGTATAAGTAATTTCAGTAAGCGTGCAAGAAGCCGCACCCGCAGAAGACCAAGACAAAGTGTTTGAGCTATTATTAGAAACAGTAACCGGCCCCTCAGAACCGTTTACCTTAATATCTGCCGTAAGACCAGCTGTTGGATTAACAACAACACTGTCTGTTGCCGTTCCGCTTTCTCCGGTGCAAGTAATGGTGTATGTTTGCGAGGCTGTCAGATTGGGAAAATAATCAGTTCCAGTCCCAGTAGTTTTTGAACCAGACCATGAACCGGAGGCTGTGCAAGATGTTGCGTTTGTTGATGTCCATCTAATAGAAACAGAAGAATTGTTTGAAATAATTAGAGAAGGACCGTCGAACCAACTGCCTCCGCCAGCCATTACTTTAATATTGGCTGTTGGAGGAGGCATACAAGATATTGTTTCGCTTTCTGGATGGTCAACTCCACCCGTGCAGGTTCCAATTTTGGTCCATGCTTTTGTTTGCGCTCCAGATTCAGGACAAGTTGAAGGAAACAAAGCATATGCCCAATCGTTTTCTGTGCAAGCGGTTGAGGCCGGAGAATAAACGCACGCTTGAGAAATTACGGGATTTCCACCGGTACATCCTGAAGGATATAAATATATTACAGTTCTTGTTTTAATGCCAGAAGATGTGCAAGCAGACCAATCAGAATATACAAATGATGTGCAAGCAGAAACAGAGGGTTGATAAATACAAGATACTGTCTCGGTTGCAGAGTGGCTCACACCTCCAGAACAAGTTCCAATTTTAATCCATGTTTTAGTTTGCATGCCAGATGACGGACAGGTTTCAGGATACAACGAATATATCCAGTTGCTTTCTGTGCAATATGGTGTTGATGGAGTAATGGGGTTATTATTATTGTTGTTGTTATTATTATTTCCATTGTTCCCAGTGTCTGCGCAACCATAAAGCTGGTTAAGTTTTGCCCGCGTTGAGCTCGCGGCCCTTCCTGTGCCGTTACTCAAACCAAATGGGGTTAAAATATCAGAGGCGTATTTTTCCTGAAAAGCGGAGACTGCAGCAAATGTGTTAACGCCAAAATATCCTGTGGGTGCCGAGAAGGCGGTGAGAAGGCCCTCTCTAATCAGGGCTGTTTGAAGGGCCGACACTTCATCGCCGGAATCGCCTATTTCCATGGTGACTAAAAATGTATGGCACCAATTGCCACCCGCTGATTGCATTTGCGCAAGCTGTGCCCGCGCTTGATTTATTTGCTGGATAATTTGCTGTATAAGGGCCTGACGCTCTGCTTCGGTCATGGCGAGTGAAGGAAACGCAATGCAAAAAACAGACGCCAATATTATCAAAGACAATATTATTTTTTTGTTCATAAGGCCAGATTAACTAATTATTAATATTATACTATTATAGCATAAAAAAAGTCCCGCAATTGCGGGGCTGTGGATAACTTTTTTATGTCCGAAAAATTTCTAAAAAGGCTTTTGTGGGAACCGAGACCGTTCCTTTCTGTTTCATCAGTTTTTTCCCTTTTTTCTGCTTTTCGCGGAGTTTGTTTTTACGCGTTATGTCTCCTCCATAAAGATATCCGGCAACGTCTTTCATGTAAGCCCTAATTGTTTCTCTTGCAATAATTTTTCCGCCAATGGCCGCTTGCAACGCCACTGTAAACATCTGCGGAGGCAAAACATCTTTCAGTTTTTCAACCACTTTTTTACCTTCAAAATAAGCTTCATCTTCTGCCACAATCTTTGATAAAGCTTCTTCTTTTTGTCCGGCAATCAAAATTTCCAGCTTAACCAATTTGGCTGGCCGATAACCCAGCATTTTATAATTCATTGAGGCATATCCCTGGCTGGCTGTTTTTATTTTGTCATACAAGTTTGCAATAATTCCCCTCAGCGGTGTTTCAAAAACAATAATAGCTCTTTCGGGGCTCAAATAGTTTGTTTCCAAATAGTTGCCCTTCAGGCTTTTTAAAATTTCCATGAGTTTTCCCATTTGGTTTGAGGGCGCAATAACTTCCAAAGAAACCCACGGCTCTTCCATGTTTTTAATTTTTGACTGGTCGGGCCAATCGGCCGCCGAGTGAATTAAAATTTCTTTGTCTTTTTGGTCAAATACTTTGTAAACCACAGACGGTGTAGAAATCACCAAATTTAGTCCAAATTCCCTTTGCAATCTTTCTGAAATAATTTCAATATGCAGCGTTCCCAAAAATCCGCAATTAAATCCTCGACCCAAGGCTTCTTTCATTTCTTGTTCAAAAACCAACGCCGGGTCGTTTAATTTCAATTTTCCCAAGGCAACTTTTAACACATCGAATTCATCGGGATTTTCCGGGTACAAAGAAGCAAAAACCATTGGCTTTGGCTCTTGGTATCCCGGCAATGGCTCAACTTTTAACTTTGAACTTTGAACCTGCAACTTCGTTATAGTGTCTCCGGCAGTTACCTTTCCGGGCTCTTTAATTCCTGTTGCAATATACCCAATGTCTCCTGCCAAAAGTTTTTGTTTAGCTGAAAAACTTGGGTTCAAATAACCCAGCTCTTTAACTTCTGCATTTGTATCTGTGGCTATTAAAGTAATCTTTTCATTAACAGATATTTCTCCGTCAACAACTCGCACAAAAGCAATTACGCCCTTAAAAGAATCGTACTCAGAATCAAATATAAGCGCGCGAAATGGTTTATCTGCGCTCTCTACGGGGGCCGGAATTTGTTTTATGACAGCCTCCAAAACCTGCAAAACATTTGTTCCGTCTTTTGCAGAAATTTTTATTATTTCGTCTGGCATCACGTTCAGTAGATTAGAAAGCTCCTCAACAGATTCTTCCACTTTTGCAATTGGAGAATCAATTTTATTTATCACCGGAATTATTTTTAAATTCTGCTTTTTTGCCAGCTCCAAATTTGCCAGAGTTTGTGCCTGAATTCCCTGCGTTGCATCAACCAGCAAAATGGTTCCCTCAACAGCTTCTAAGCTCCGTGAAACTTCATAAGAAAAATCTACGTGCCCGGGAGTGTCCACCAAGTTTAAAATATAATCCTTGTCCTCAAAGTTATAATTCATTCTTATGGCTTTTAGTTTTATGGTAATTCCCTTCTCGCGCTCCAAATCCATGCTATCCAAAAACTGGGGCATCATCTTTTTTGGGTCAATAGTTCCGGTTAACTCCAAAAGCCTGTCCGCCAATGTGGACTTGCCATGGTCAATATGGGCAATAATTGAAAAATTTCTAATATTCTCCTGCATTTATTTTTTACCGTTTAGAAAGCCCGTTTGGCTGGTAATATAGGTCTTCAAATGTTTTACCTCCTCAATCTTCATAATATAAGCAATTAAAAGATAAATTGAAAGACCGGATGCTCCAACGACGGCGGTTTGAAAAAATAAAACTAAAAACGTTTCGCTTCCAAGATAGCCACCAAAAATCTGCCTAATGCCATAAGCTAAAAGCGTGGCTAAAATTGTGGCAGACAGAACTTTCCAAAAAAATACAAAAAGATTCTTAAATTCAATCTCTTTGACTTTAATTTTTAAAAACCACAAAAGCAGAACAATCTGAATTATTGCGTCAATTGAAATTGCCAAAGGTAAACCAAGAACAGGAGTGTTTTGCATGCGGTCAATTTTTAAAACCGATAAAACAAGTGCTGAAAAAGTATTTTCACGAGCTAAAAAATGCACAAACAAATATGCTAAACCGGGCAGAACCGCAATACTCGCAATACTTACGGTGGCTGGTATCCAGGTGTTTTTAATTGCGTAAAAAGTTTTGGAAACAAGGTAGATAAGTCCCTGGGCAAAAAGCGAAAACATAAAAATTCCAAAACAAGCTGCGGTCAGCTTTGTTGCCGGCCAATCAAACATTCCTGCTCCAAAAACAATTCTTACCAAATGCGCCCTTAAAATATAGCAAAGCCCGGAGGCCGGAATTATTAAAAATAAAATTTGCCGAAAGGTTGAATAAAACTTTTCAAGAAAATCTTTTTTATCTCCTTTTGAAATGGCTAAAGATAAAGCAGGAAAAACTGCTGTGGCAAAAGGAATGGCAATCAGCCCTATAATAGGAACCGATAAATCGTTTGCCAGGCTAAACACCGTTACAGAACCGGCAACCAATAACGATCCGATTGCTGTAACAATAATAAGGTTGATTTGAGTTGCGCCAATTCCGATAGCGCGCGGAATTGTAAGTTTTAGCGTAAGTAAAAAATCTTTTTCTAAAAAATTAAACGAGTTTTTAAACCTGAATCCAATCTTAAAAAGCGCAGGAACTTGTATTAAAAGATGCATCACCGCTCCCAAAACTATTCCCCATGCAAGACCTGAAATTCCAAAATAAGGAACAAAAAATATTATTCCAATTATGCTGCCCAAGTTGTAAAGAATTGGAGAAATTGAGGTAATTAAAAAGCGTTTAAAAACCATTAATATGGCCGAAATCATGTTGCTGACACCCATTAATATGGGGCTCAAAAACATTATTCTCGTCAGCAAAACAGTTGCCTCTTTTTTGTCGGCAGAAAACCCCGGTGCGATTATAGACATTAACTGCGGGGTAAAAATAAATAAAATTCCGCAGACTATAATCAAAAAAAATAGAAATAAATTTAAAAGGTTTGAAAAATATAAAAATGCCTTTTCTCGGTCTTTGAGCAAGTTTTGCGTAAATATTGGAATTACCGCCACGCTTATCGCGCCCATCATCAAAACCATGGCAACAAAATCGGGAATGCGGAATGCAGTATAATAAACGTCTAACGTGTTTCCCGCTCCAAAAGTTGAAGCCAGCAATCTGTCGCGCAATAAACCCAAAAGAAAACTCAAAAAAGATGCAACAGAAATAATTAAAGCCGCGGCAGATATTTTCTCTGCCGTGTGATTAGATATTTTTTCTAAAAATCTTTTTACCATAATTACATTCCCCGAATTATTCCTATTGGGGTGCATTCGTCTGTTTGGCCAAGCGGATTATCTTTTATAGCTTTTGCCACAAATTTTTTATCAACCCCGTCGCTTGCCCCCAAAATGTTTACTCCAAGATCATTTGCATCAACTATTGCAACAGCAACTCCAATTTTTTGTGATATTTTTTTGGCAACTTCGTTTGGGTTTATGGGCCCCTTTGAAACATAAGTATTGTATGGCGGAATTGCATATGGAACCGCCCCGTCAATTGCCCTCGCGCCATCGCCGGCTACTATATAAAACAATCCTTTTATTCCCAAAACTTTGCCCGTAGCCCCCACAAATGCTGCTAAAATTATTCTGACTATGCCAACTTCTTCTATTGCCAACTGCATGGTTTCCGGGCTTCCAAGCCCGATTCCAACGGGAGTCCTGGTTACGCGGTCAGATAAAAATTTGGCTAATTTTGAGGCTTTAATTTCTTTTAATGGGTAAGACCTGCCCTGAGTCACTGCAACAGATTTTTCTGAAATGAAAACAATATCATTTGGTTTAAGATATTTTTTTGCATACTCTTCAACAACTAATGAAATGTCTTTATCTTCCGGAGTAATAAGTTTTGTTTTCACCGGATACCTTGCCCACTTCCTGCCGTCCACTTCAATTATTAAATTTTTTCCTTTATTTGCTTGTAGTTCCATATGGTTATATTAATCTTTTTTTAGGCATATTTAAAGCCTTGACATAAATTTTTATAGCTGGTAATATAAAGATGTTTCAGCAAGATGCGTGATTGCCTCGAGTCACATCGGGGAGGAAAGTCCGAACACCATCTCGCCCGAAAGGGCGGATAAAAAAATAGCGGCTAACGGCCGTCCACAGTAATGTGCGAGGTGCGAACAGAAACGGCTTAGACCGAAAGGTCTGGCATTCCGCTTGCGGAATATTCCAGCAGTAATGTTGGACTGAAACGGCTAAATCCTTATTGGGCGCAAGAACAAAGCCCGTATTCATTGTTTCATCAGTGGAGAGGGTTAAAAGTAGTTCGCTTGATCCTGGTAGCAATGCCATGGACAGACAGATAATCACATGACACAGAATTCGGCTTATAGTCTTGCTGAAACAACAAAAAACTCGATTAATATCGAGCTTTTTGTTTATTAAGATTTTATAGTATAAAAATAAACTTTGTCTGTTACTTTAATTGGTCTCCACCTTGGAAGAACAAAATAATTTGATGCAATTTTTGCGCCGGGTTTTAATTCATTTTCAAACTTTTTTTCCAGTTTCCCCATCATATGCCTCATGCCGTAAACTACAACTGCATCAAATTCAGCCAAATCTTGATTCCACAAGCTTTTCCAAAAAACAAAGGCTTTGCCCTCCAACCCAGCTTCTTTTATATTTTTCTTTGCAAGCAAAACCAAAAAGGGATTAATTTCGCAACCATAAGCTTTCGCCCCTGCCTTTGCCAGCGCGATAAGAAGCCTGCCGTCGCCAGCGCCCAAATCAGCGGCCAACTGCCCGGGTTTTATTTCCAAAAGATTTATCATCTTCTCAACTTTTTCATTGGAGGTGGGAACATAAATTGCTCCCCAAAAAAAATAAGGATATAAATATCCAATTATTTTTATTACCAACACTAAAAAAGTAATTGCAAAAACAACCAGCGATAAAACAAGTAAAAAATGCATTTTAAAGTAATTTCTTAGCTCCCGCCTGAATATCTAGCGCTTCGTTCACCAAGCTATCGGCCTCTTTATTTTTTTCCCTTGGAATGTGCTTAAATTTTATAGATTTAAAATCAATCTTCAAATTCCAAATTTCTATAAAAAATTTCTGTATCTTTTCATTTTCCAGTTTATATTCTCCATTTAACTGTTTTACCAATAATTCAGAATCCGCCCGCACTTCAACCTGGCTGTTTTCTGCAATTGCCTTGCCAAATAAAGTTTTAAACTTATTTAGAGCAAAAATAACAGCAGAATATTCTGCATCATTATTGGTAAGGTCGTCGCCCAAATATTCTCCATATTTTTTAATTATTTGGCCTTTCTCATTAAAAAAGACAACGCCTATTGCAGCTTTGCCCGGATTTCCCCTGCTTCCCCCATCCGTATAAATGATTATTTTCTTCATTTTTTAAAGTAATTGCTCAAGCAATTTTTAAACTTTTCTATGTCTTCATTTCTTAAACGAAATCCCGAAGCTTGAGCATGTCCGCCGTAAGTCAAAAGAAAATCAGCGCAGGTTTTCATTGCATCAACCGAATTTGTGCCCTTTGGGTTTCTTACAGACCCGCAAGATTCCTTATCCATTTTTTTATAAATAAAAACGGGTTTGCCGTATTTCTGGCACATTATTGAGGCAACGGGTCCCGCCAAGGTTAATTTCCAAGCCGGGTCTCCCTCAAAAATAATCGGCGACGATGAATTATTATAAATTCTCCTCTCAACCTCGCGCGTAACATCTGCCACTTGTTGCTGTTTGTATTTATTTCTTCCCAAAAGAGTTTGCACAATTTCTCTGCACTCTTCTTTAGACGAACTCGTTAAAAGCTTGTAGGATTCGTTCTCAAAATCTATGGATTCAGCAGCATTTAAGGCTGATATAATTTTTTGCAACGCTCCGTCAAAAATTGGCCCCTCGCCCAAAATATCTAAAAACGCCCTTAACGCGGGGCGGAATGTATTTTTTAAAGACCTTAAACCCTCTTCAATAATTTTTTCATTCTCATCTATTTGCGGAACCATGTCGGCAATAGTTCCCAAAGCTGTGAGCTCAAAAAAACTGTTTCTTAGATTTTTTGAAATTTTATCCCCCAATATTTCCTCGCAAAGTTTAAAAGTTATTCCGACGTTTGCCAGCTGTTTAAATGCGTAATCATCATCTTTCTGTTTTGGATCAACTATAATAGACGCTTCCGGAACCCTGAATAAAGGCTCATGATGATCAACAATCAAAACCTCAAAACCCATTTTGTTTGCCATTTCAACTTCTTTTACGTTGCCAATCCCAAGGTCCAAAGTTATAAAAAGCGCAGGAGCCTTGCTTTTTAAAATATCCAGAGCATTAAAATTTATTCCATAACCGTCTCTTTCTCTGTCAGGAAAAAAAACACAGCAAATTTCTCCGCCCAAGCTTTTAATTGCTTCTTTTAAGATTACAACAGATGAAATGCCATCCAAATCCGAATCTCCATACAAAATAATGCGCTCGTTATTGGCGACCGCTTGCCTTATCCTCTCTGCAGCTTTTTCTATATTTTTTATCTTATGACCCATAAATCTTAACCTAACGCTTTTATTCCGGGTAATTCTTCGCCGGACAAATATGCCATCATTGCCCCTCCGCCCGTTGAAACATGCGAGAATTCGTCTATTAAACCATATTTCTGTATAAATTCAACAGTCTCGCCTCCCCCAACCACCGAAAACGCCTTACTTTTAATTATAGCCCTAGCAATTGCCAACGTGCCTTTGGTATATTCTTTTTCCTCAAACTTCCCAAAAGGCCCATTCCATAATACTGTTTTTGCCTGCAATATTTTTTCCTCAAATAATTTTATTGATTCGGTATTAATGTCTAAGGCTCCCAAATCTCCTTCGGGAAAAACAATCTTTTCCGGAAAATCAAACTTAATATTTTTCTCTTGCACCTCTTTTTCAATCAGCCCGCTTATTATCACATAATCTGCCGGTTTTGAAATATTATTTATAAGTTTTGATTTTGTCTCAACCTTTGTCCCCCCGATAATCGCAACCATTGGCTTTGCTGGATTTTGTAAAACTTTATTTAAACTTTCAATTTCTTTCTCTAACAAAAGCCCCGCTCCCGAAGGCAACAATTTGGGCAACAAAGCGATAGAGGCGTGATTTCTATGGCAGACAGAAAAAGCATCGTTTATAAAAATATCCCCTTTTTCTGCCAGTTCTTTTGCAAATTCCATACTCGGCTCAATTTCCCCTTTATTAAACCGCAAATTTTCCAAAAACTGGATATCCTCGCCCAATTTAACTCCCAACAATTTTTCAAGCCTTTCTCCAACTTTTTTCAAGCCGTATTTTTTATCTACTACTCCCGTGCTTTCGGGATCCAAATGACTTATTATAATTATTTTAGCTTTATTTTTTATTAAATAATTTATAGTTGGCAAAGACTGGCGTATTCTAAAATCGTCGGTTATATTCCCAGAATCATCTAAGGGCACATTAAAATCGCATCTTACCAAGACGCGTTTGCCTTGAACATTAAAATCTTTAAGCAATTTCATATATTAGTATTATATCACGCTACTCCGTTATTATAACAGCTTTCGCAATAAACTATTTCCGGCCTGTCTGGGGAATAGCTGGTCTCAAATTCATTTGTGCAACCAGGCTTCATACACTTTCTATGCCAGAGCTTTGGTGGATTTCTCCAAGCAAATCGCGCATAATGTCTGCAATTTTGACATATACGAGGCAAAGGCATATTCAGCAGTTTATAAAATTGTAATTCTTGTTTTGTTATTTTAAATACTCGCACACACTCGTGATTACACTTGCCCTCGTGAGCGCAACTTATAACCTCGCTCAAAATACTATCGTTTACATCCTTAATATCATCTGGCAATTCAATACCAGATTTTGTTGAACTAAATTCTCTATTTTTTATATCGCGCCAAATAAACCCCCTTTTTTTAATTTCTTCTTTAGAAAGAGGGAAAAGTTCATTAGCAAATGATTCGTTATAGGCTAAAGGACTCATTTCGGGCGGAAAAAATTCGCCATACTCGCCCGTTGATTTCATATGCTGAATAATTTTGGGTATAAGGGATTCGTATTCTTCTTTTGTATATTGCTTATTAAAAATACAATATTGCTTATTGCGTAAGCTAACGCAACCAAATAAATATGAGGAATTTAGACAATAATAACAATATTGCAAGCTAGCAACAGAATTGTAACATTGCGCAGAAAAAGCCACGTTATACGCTCCGTCACCCACAATAAGTGACTCGTAAATTAGTTCTGTTTTATCCCCAAAATTACTGTGGTCATATGAGTCTTTTGCCGGCCCCATTGTAAAATTTTGGCAGTATTTTACATTTTCAGCACCGATAACCCTCCAACAATTTTTAGCATTTTTAGAATTAAAAATATAGTCGCCTGAAACATTATCATTGTGGCGTCCGTGAATAAATTTATTGGCAAACTGATTCCAATGATTAACACTTTTTTCTCGCAACGCTTCAACATTGGTTCTTGAGGTTAAACCAAGTTCTTTCATTTTTTCTGCGTATTCTTCTTTAGAGTATGCCTGATTAAATATATGGTAAGACTTATTTTTTAAATTAATACAACCAAAACAGTTATTGCACCCAACACAATTTTTGCAAAACATTACATCGTTGCACCCTTCGCAATCAATAGAATATAAGGTTTTGTAGCATTTTGTAATATTGACACAATCATAACAAAGCTCCGACTCGCTATAAATATGACAATCAAAAATATCTTTGGAATTGGCTCCCCAAATAGAATATGCAGAATTTTCTACATAAGAAAGACCAAATGTCAGATAGCAATCTTTGGGTTGAGTGGCATTTGCGCAATAATCACTATTTACAGGCCTAGAAACAGACCTAGACATAACAGGAACTTGATTTAAAAGTTCTTTAAATTGTTCAAAAAAGGGTTTTGAAAAATCATATTCGTGCCCGTATTGCATTGGATCCCATGAATCAGAATACCATTCTGCCACTTCCATTATTTTGATTGGAGAATCTTCGTGGTAATTAGAAAAAATTTCTTTGCCATGAATATCCTTTTTTCTCATTAGTTTCCATTCGTTTCTCCAAATCATTCTGCGTTGCAATCTGCATTCCGGGCACCAGGTAGGAGATGGAACTTTCATTTTTTCATAAAACGCAAAATCATCGGGCTCTATGGTAAAGTCCTTTTTACAATTTTGACAATTTTTTGTTTCTGATGGGGTCATATTACTTCTTGTTGGTAGCACTGTTCGCAGTAAACTATCTCTGGTCTGTCTGGCGCATACGAAGTTTCAAACTCATTCTGGCATCCAGGCTTCATGCATTTTCTATGCCACAACTTTAAAGGATTGGTTTTCTTTAATCTAGAGAAATGTCGGCAATTCGGGCAAAGCCTAGGCAAAGGAAGACCCATTTTCCGATATAAAGCAAGCTCTTGAGGAATAATCTTAAAAGCAGTGGTACACATTTCTTGGCATTCCTTATCTTTATGAGCACAGGAAATAACTTCATTAATAACTGAATCCGCCACATTTTTTATATCATCGGGAAGGTCATTTGCAGACATTGTTGCAATATAATTTTTAGTATCCGATTCTTTCCAATTATAACCTTTGGCAAGGGCTTCCTCTTTTGACAAAGGAAAGTATTCTTGGGCAAGCGTTTCGTTATAGGCGAAGGTAGAAAGCTCAGTTGGAAAAAACTCGCCGTATTTATACACTCTGCCCTTCTTGTCTACAAAAGGCATGTCATTCATATGCTGAATAATTTTGTGGACAAGCTCTTCGTATTCTTCTTTGGTGTATTGTTTATTGAAAATACAGTATTGCTTGTTGCGTAAACCAACGCAACCAAAAAGATACGACGAAGTATAACAAGATTCGCAGTATGAAACCTCATTAATACTGTAACTCAAATTCAGCGAAAATTTAGTTCTGGCCACTCCGAAACCAACATTAGCGGTTTCATACGCCAGCTCGGCTTCTACAACAAAGTTTTCGTCGTAGATATCTTTAAAATGATGGCCCCTGTAGCAATATTTTGAATCTTCAGCTTCCGATGAAATATAATAGCTTTCCTTAACATTATGAGAATTCGAGATTGAATTGCCAGTGCAGCCAATACTTTTTATTATTTTGGCATATTTATGAATTGATTTTTTCTTAAGCAACTCAAACTCTTCAAGCAATTTTTCCGAAGACGAATATTTTGACATACCCTCTTCTGCCATCAATCTTTTATAATCCGCTTCTGCATATTGAATATTTCTAAAAACAAACCGTTTATTCCTTAAATTTGCAGACATAAAACAATCTGAACAATTGTTGCAATCAAACAAAAAATGACAGTTAACACAATTTGCCGAATCAATTAAAAACGAGCTTGAGTTGATATTGTCTGAATCGATGCACTCATAAGCTTGATTTCCACTTGTTATATGCAAACAATCGGCGCACCAGTAACTTGCATCAACACCCCTTGAATAGCTAATATCTTCTGATTTAAGGGTAGAAGTACAAAGGTAGCAATTTTTACAATCCCAAACATTGGTTGCATAATCGCAGTTAACATTGTTTTGCCCAAAAAAATTAACCTTTGGCACCCGATTTAACAATTCGGAGAATTGGGTAAAAAATGGCTTTGAAAAATTATATTCTTGTCCATATTGAATTGAGTCCCAATCATCGTCCCACCAGCATTCCCGGCAATATACGGGCAGGGGGTCAGAATAAATGGCAATAGTTTGCTTCCCGCAAAGCCCGCAAGATCGTCGCCAGAAAGATCGTTCATTCCGCCAGCTAAATCTCCTTGCAAATCGGCATTCCGGGCACCAGGTTGGCGCGGGAACCTTCATCTTCTCATAAAACGCAAAATCATCAGGCTCTATAACAAAGTCCTTTTTACAGTTCTGACAGATTTTTTTTTCTTGTTCCATGACTTATTTTTTATGCCGTAAATTTTTTATATAGCTGTTCCAAAAAATATTGGATTAGCCACACGCAAGTTATCCCTTTAAGAAACTTAAAAGTTCTTCGGGAAAATTTGGGATGTTAATTGAATAGAGACGGGTTGAGTAATGGTTTTTAGATTGAACTAAACCAGCACTCCGCAAGACGGCTAAATCTCTTGAAACGCTTCGAAATGGAGAATCAGTCGCCTCGGCCAAATCACCCACGGATAATTCTTTATCTTTATGCAAACATTTTAAAATTGTGAAGCGATTCTCGTTAGCTACGGCTTTTAAAATTTTCATTAATTCTTTCTCCTCCATATTTATAATCCTATCACTTTTCTAAATGCTATTCCAATATTTCTTGGAATAGCAAATTCTATTCTAATACTTTCCCCGCCTTACTTTTTGAAAATATATATCCTTGGTATTTTTCCAACTTTGGAATTTCTATCCCTGGATAGGAGGTAAAAAAGATACGAGTCGGAAATTTTAAGACTTCGTCTTTGGTTAACGTTTTTTCCAAATCACCTGCAATAATTAGCAATTTTCGTCTAAGCAATTCTGTTTTTATCTCACTTGGCATAACCTCAAAGTTTTTTACAAAAAGAGTTTGTCCGGAATCTATTTCTGAAAGGATTTTATTCAACTCTGCTGGGTTTTCATTTTCAATAATTATAACACTGGAGGGCATATTATCGCCCAACTCTTTTTTAAACTCTTGTTTTGCCATTGGATACGCGCTCCAAAAAATAAGCGGGTTACCCTTCCCGACAAACTCTGCAACCAATTTAATCGAAAAAAAGATGCACCATGGCCTTCTTTTCCATGAATTAAAATTGGAAAATCTTTTTTATCGGGCACAAACATATGTTTATTTTAAAAGATTTGTTACAATTTTTATTAATTTGTCTTTTTCTTTTCATTTGAGTTGTCCGGAAATTCCGGATAACTAACAGTTTACAACAGTTCAACCTGTTCCATTTTGGAAATAGTTGGAATATGCATTTTTTGCATATTGATTTTCAGTATGTTCCGAAATGGAAATAACTGAATTTTTCGACTACGCCACTTCGCGCTGGTAACATTCCAGGCAGGCTATTTTTTTAAATCCAAGTTCTGGGCTGTAATAATGTTCAATTTCTTTGTTGCAGAATGTACAAGTTCCCTGTTGAAGATTTGCCATATAGCTAAAAGGTTTATAGCGTTCAAGAGTGCGCCAGTCAAAGTGCCTTTGCGGAAGAGGAATACCGTGCTCCTTATAAAATGCCAGTTCGTCTTTTGTAATGTTATAGCTAAGCTTTGTTTCTGGGCACAGAATGCGCTGTTTTGTAATATCATCCTTTACCTCATAAATATTGTCTGGCAGGCTTTCGGCGTTTGTAATATTATCGTAGTGGGGTTCAGCAGGTTCTTCCCATTTGGCGCCAAACTTTATGGCTTCATCCTTTGCCATGGGAAACTGCATGTGAGCTAAAGAAAGGTTGTATCCTGAATATGCTGATGAAAGCGGCCAGAACTTTCCCCATTCTCCCCTATTTTTCATATCGGCTTTAATTTTCTCAACCAAAATTTTGTACTCTTCTTCTGTATATTGTTTGTTTAAAATACAATATTTTTTCTTGCGCAAACCAACACAGCCAAAACAATACTCGCACTCTTCGCAATTATCTAAATAAGTAGAGTACCTGCATGAAGTTGTGTAGAGATTGCATATATTGTTATACCCTCCAAGTTGATCCATTACGCCATTTCCGCATTTTTCTAACGACATACAGCCCACTGAATCAATTATTTCCTTATCGTCATAACCCCTAAAACAATAACGGCAATTTTCTGATTTTTGCAAAAAATAACATTCGTAACAACTCTTATCGTTTTCAAGAAAATTCCCCGTGGAATTGACTGCTTGCGTGTTATAGTGCTGACGGTGTACAGCGTCTTGTTGAACATGCTGCCAGAATTCTTTTTTTAATTTTTCAACTTCTGCCCGTGATTTTAAGTTGTATTCTTCAAGTTTTTTTTCGTACTCTTCTTTAGAATATGGCTGGTTTAAAATGCAATATTTTTGGTTTCTTAAATTCCGGCACATAAAACAATTCTGGCAATTTCTGCAGTCATACAAAAAATAACTGTCCATGCAGTCGCGAGAATTAAAAGAGTATTTTAAGTTATAACTTTTAAAACAATTCAAGCAATCATATGAACGGTCCAGGTCAAACGAAAATGTTATATCAACAGAATTTTTGCAGTTAATTACGCGGTATCCATAAATAATATTCTCAAGTCCAATTGCAGAGCGCGTAAGATATGCGTCTTTTGATTCCCAAACGTCGTCGGTCCAATCGCAGTTTAAATTTTTAATGCCGACCTGGTGAGGGTGTGGCACTTTTGCTTGCAGTTCAACAAGCTGGTCAATAAAAGGCCGCGAAGCATCATAATCTTTGCCATAAGTTAGCGGGTCCCAGGCATCGGAAACAAACTCACTACGGTCGTAAATTGGAAATGGTGCAGATTCTGGAATTACAGTTATAATTGTTTTTCCGCTCAATGCGGATTTTGTAATTCTGAATCTTCCATTCAGCCAAAAAGCCAACAAATATTTAAAACGGCAATGCGGGCACATTGTGGGCAGGGGCAAATCCATTTTTTCATAAAAAGGGATATCATCTTCCTGTATAGTAAAATCCCGATTACACTTCTCGCAATTTTTTATTGTTTCGCTCATATATTTTTATTAATACACTTCTTGTTGATAACACTGCTCGCAATAGATTATCTCTCCCTTTTCCGGACTATAACCGGTCTTAAATTTTTCATTACAAGGATTGTCGCCATGGAGGTGTTTTACATTATTTTTGTATTTTCCGGTTTCGTCTTTCCCGCCCTTACACATACAAGCTCTGTCATATAATTCAAATTTTAATCTGTCTTCCAATCTCATTCTAAAACGGCATTCATGGCATAAATCTGGCAATGGCAATTTTTCTTTTTTATAAAAATTGAATTCATCTTTCAAAATCTTATACGGGTTTTTGCAATTTTCGCACTCAATAACTTCGCCCAAAATACTTTCGTCGGCGTCTTTGATAGCATCCGGCAATTCCGAGGCCTTTTTAGTGATATCATATTTGCCACGTTCCACTTCTATCCAAGGATAGCCGTTCTCCTCAGCTTTTTCTTTAGTCATTGGAAAATACTGAAACGTAGTTGTATTGTTGTACCCAAAAGGCGAAAGCTCTATAGGAAAAAATTCTCCATATTTATATACTCTGCCCTTCTTGTCCACATAGGGCATTTCATTCATATGGGCAATAATTTTTGGCACAAGTTTCTCGTATTCTTCTTTTGTATACTGTTTGTTTAAAATGCAGTATTGTTTTTTCTTCATGCCTACACAACCAAAGCAATCGCTTGAGCTGAACATGCTTGCGCAATATTCAAGATTTTTGCAATTAGGCCAACAATCAGTCGAAAATTTCATGTTATAGGTGTTCTCTCCGCTCAGGCAAGTTTCGTAATGCATTTCCATATTTTCTCCCCACGCTGAAGCATCGTAGCAATCTTTGTTTTTCGGAACCTGCAAGTATTGGCAATATCTCATATCTTCCCCCTCCCTCACGAGAAAGCTATCTTTGACGTTTTTACAATTGGTTACATATGAACCGGTAGAATTGGAATTTTTTATTCCTTGATGATATTTTGTCGGCTGAGTTTTCCAAAAATCTCGGGCTGTTTCTCTCGCCTTTTTAATGCCAGACATTGTGTCTAGTTTCATTTTTTCTATTTCAGCAATATAATCTTCTTTGGTGTACTGTTTGTTAAATATGCAATATGAAGCATTGCGCAAATTAGTACAGCCAAAACAATAATTACACCCAAGACAATCTCGACTGAACCACACATTTTGGCAGTCAACAGACATTATCGTAAAACGGCACTGATAACAATTTTGAAGCCAAAAACATTGATAGCACTTTTCCGATTTGCTGACATGGGAATTATCAATACATTCTTTGCCCCAATCTACCGCATTTCCATACATGCAGTTTTCAGAATAACTGGAGTTAAAAACTAAATACGAATTTTTTAGAGCTGTGGCATTGGCGCAGTAAGGGCTGTCTATCATGCGTTCTACCCTTCGGGCAAAAACCGGTACTTCCTTTTCCAATTGTGAAAACTGCTCAAAAAAATTGACCGAAAAATCATAATCCCTTCCGTAGTCCAGGGAATTCCAGTTGTCCTTAAACCACTCTTCCTCTAAAGCCGATTTTTTGCCGCCTTCTGCCGGATAAAGAGAAAGGATATCCTTACCAGTAAAAGCGTCTTTGACTCTGAAAAGATTCCTCTCGTTTCTAAAAACCAGCCGTCTTTCAACTCTACACAGGGGACAGAACGTTGGTGCCGGCACTTTTATTTTTTCGTAGAACGCAAAATCATCCGGCTCAATCACAAAGTCCTTTTTACAGTTTTGACAAGTTTTAGTTTGGCTATTCACAAATTTTTTTATAATTATACAACTTCTGATTTGTAACACTCCTCGCAATAAACCGTTTCCGGTCTATCTGGCGCATAAGACGTTTCAAATTCATTCTGACACTGACCCTCACCGTGAGAATGTTTTGCTGTGTTTTGATAAACTCCATTTTCTGATTTTACCCCCGCACATTGGCATTTTCTATGCCATAATTGAAGCGAACTCCTTTGGGCTAAGCGTTCTCGATGCCTGCAATTAAAACATAAACGTGGTAACGCCACGCCAAGTTTGCGATACAAATTTAATTCACTGCTTGTGATTCTAAAAGCTGTAACACACCCATGTGTACACTTTTCTTGATGAAGACACCCGATAATTTCCTTTGTTATATCATCAGAAACATCAAAAATATGATCGGTAAGCTCGGAGGCGGGCTTAGTAATATGGTAATCGCGCACATTTACCTCCCGCCACAAAAAACCATTTTCTTCGGCTTCGTTTCTTGTAAGCGGAAAATAGTCATTGGCGATTGTTTCATTGTATGCAAAAGGCGATATTTCAGACGGAAAAAATTCTCCATATTTATAAATTATGCCACGTTTATCCGTGTAAGGCATATTACTCATATGCTCAATTATCCTTGTCACCAGTGCATTATACTCCTCTTTAGTGTATTGCTTGTTTAGAATACAGTACTCCTTATTACGTAATCCATAACACCCAAAAAGATGGCGTGAACCATGGCAATTAATACTATACTGCACATCAAATGAACCATAAACTACACCCGCAAAACGCAGATTCGAAGATTGTGTTTGCGCATCAAATACTTCATAGTACATCTCTCCCTCAGCAATACCCGGACCACTGTCCCACGCGTCTTTTAATCCATACCCAGCCCAAACGCAATATCTAATATCTTCAGCTGACGGTGAACCAACAACATCAAAACAATTTCTCACATTTTTTCCATTAGTAATATTGTCTCCAGTAGAATTAATTGACTTGATAATTCTGGAGTATCGACGAATCGAGCGCATCTTAAAATCTGTAAAATCACTTTGCGCTTTTGCGATACCGGTCGCACTACCAAGGTTATACAACTTTATTTTAGCTTCATACTCTTCTTTTGTACATGGATTATTAAAAAAATAATACTGCTTGCTGCGTAAATTTATGCATCCAAAACAATTCTGGCAATTTCTGCATTCGTATAAAAATGCGGAGTTAGAACACTCGACACAATCGGCGCTAAATAACAAACGAAATGATTTTAAGCAGTTTACTAATTCATAGCACAATTCATTTTTATCACTAATATAAACATCAGCAGAATCTCTTGTGGTAACAGTGCGGTTTGCATACATTACATTCTCACTCCAGGCCGTGGAAGAAACTAAATAACAGTTTTTATCTCCTTCTGCAACATTGCAATAATTACAATCAGTCATATTGGTTTCAGAAAGCGCGATCCATGGCACGCACCCAATAAAATTTTTAAACTGCTCAAAAAAAGGTTCGTTAAAATCATATTCTTGCCCGTATTCAAGCGGGTCCCAAGCATCTGACCACCAATATTTTGAATCAAAAGCAACTACCTTAGCGTCAGACGAAAAAACTGAAATTATATCTTCATTGTGGCCAGGTGCATTGCATTTACGTTTAAAGAGAACCCTTTCATTGCGCCACGTCATCCTTCGCTGCGTCCTACACTCTGGGCAAAAAGTTGGAGCGGGTACTTTCATCTTTTCGTAAAACTGAAAATCGTCGGGTTCTATTACAAAATCCTTTTTGCAATTCTGACATTGACGTGTTTCTTGTTCTCCCATTTTATATATTTTTTAAATGTCTGGGATAAGTGTTCGCTTTGCTCCCTTACATTTTTTATACAACTTCTGATTTGTAACACTCCTCGCAATAAACTGTTTCGGGGCGATTTGGGGCGTATGAAGTTTTGAATTTATTCGGGCAATGACTATCACCATGAGAGTGTTTAGCGGTATTTTGATATGCGCCGTTTTGCGAATGAGCACCCGCACAAGCACATGGCCGGTCGTAAAAATTTACCGAGTTGCGCAAAAGCGAAAGTTCATAATTTCTTGTGTTGGGGCATTTCCTTGGCAAAGGTAAATTCCATTTACGATAAATTGCGAGCTCATTTGGAGTAATTTTAAATGCTTTACTGCACTTATGTTGTTGGGCCGTTGTTTTGTCTGTATCCCATGCTTGGCAAAGAATAACTTCTAAAAGAATATCGTCTCCCACTGCATCTATACTTTCTGGCAAATCTTTCCAGCTTTTTGTAGCAGTATAACTTTTTTCTTCACTGTCATACCATGAATATCCAAGTTCTTCAGCCTGCGTTTTGGTAACCGGTACATATTCTTGCGCCAAAGTTTCATTATAACTGTGCGGACTCAATTCAATAGGAAAAAGTTCGCCGTAAGCATATGTCCTCGCTTTTTTATCTGCATAAGGCATCTTATTCATGTGTTCTATGATTTTTCCCCTAAGAGTTTCATACTCTTCTTTAGAATATTGCTTGTTTAGAATACAAAATTCTTTTTTTCGCATTGAAATGCATCCAAAAGAATTACTTACATGGTCTGAATCAACTAGATAGTCAGAGCTAAGATTGTTCTCGCCGTTAATACTAAATAAACATCTTGAAGAAAAATCTATATTGTTGCATTCGTAAGCGAGCTCTCCGGCGTGCACACCAAAAACATCCATTGCATCTTTTTGGCCTTTACCGCCACGCACTGCATACTTTTCTCTTTCCCCGTCATTAATATAATAAGAATCAAAAACATTTTTGGACTGGTAAATAAATTCTCCTGAAACATTGCTATTGTGGTCGCCAGTCATGAACTTGTGGAGCGCCTTATCTCGCACAAGCTTTCTAAAATCAGAAAATGCTTTCTGAAAGGCGCCGTAAGAAGCAAAAATTTCTCGCTTTGTTTTTTCAAATTCTTCTTTTGAAACCTGCTGGTTAAAAACATGATAATTCTTGTTTCGTAGATTTGTGCAAAAAAGGCAATTCTGGCAATTTCGGCAGTCAAATAAAAATACTGAATCATAACAGTCAGAACATTTTTCACTAAAATGCGTCAGGTTGCATTTTACGCAGTCAATTGAGGCGTAGCATTGCTCGGAGTTTTTAGTGAACAAACAATCCCAGCAATCTTTGGACTCAAGTATTGTTTGGCCGTATCCGCAATTTTCGCAAAACCAGCTACCGAACATCAAATAACCGTCCTTCATGTGAGCCGTATAGTTGCAATAGTCGCTTCTTACATTTTGCATTGAATAACTCGCCGGACGCGGAACAACTCGCTGCAGATCCTTAAATTGTTCAAAAAATGGTTTTTGAAAATCATAATCGCGGCCATAAGTTAATGTATCCCACCCATCGCCATAAAAACAATCGTGGCAATAAACAGGAAACTCTGCGTCTGGCCGGTGCATTGAAATAATACTCTTTTTGCAGAGGTCGCAGGCTCTTTTATACAAGGAGCGCTCATTTCTCCAAATTAAGCGCCGAGCCAATCTGCATTTTGGACAAAAAGTTGGAGGTGGGACTTTCATTTTTTCGTAAAACGAAAAATCATCGGGTTCAATTACAAAGTCCTTTTTGCAGTTTTGACAAACTTTTGTTTCTGAATCCATTTACTTAAAATTAATTTTTTATATTAATGGCTCTTCGGGTTTATCTTGCGGCTTTGGAGCTTCCGTTGCCGGACCTTTTCCCTTGCCCTCAATTATGGATTTCTCATGCGAGCTTCTCATAATTTTTGACTCTTCCTGCTGCATAAGTTTTTGCGCAGCTTCTGCTGAAATGGTATATTTTTTGTGCGACAACTCAATTATTTCCTTTTTAAAAGACCTATGAGTTGGAGGCATAACTTTGAGAGTTTCTGCAGAAAAGGGGTCATAGGCTTCGCCATCAATGGTTTCTTTAATATAAAAATTTTGGACTCCCAAGTTTACCATGTCTTTGGATCCAAATATTGGCGCCATTTCAGGCTCTAGCTTTACCGCATCTTCTCCGCCCACGCGGAACACAATAATGGTTCCTGTGTTTCCCAAAACTGCTTGCTGGACTTTTGGCAAAAGCTGGCCCATGTATTGGTGAGCCACAGTAAGGCACATGCCGTATTTTCTGGCTTCAGACAATATGTTTTCAAAGGTCTCTGTCATTAAGTTGTGAAACTCGTCAACATATAAATAAAAATCGACTCTGTCTTTTTCGGGCATAGACTGACGCGCCATACCGGCCTGCTTTAGCTTGGTAATAAACATTGAACCAAAAAAACTGGAGTTTTCCTCGCCTAGTTTGCCCTTGGACAAATTTATCAAAATAATCTTTTTTTCATTCATCATCTTTTCCAAATCAATCTTGTTTTCTTCCTGTCCAAAAATTCCTCGCAACATTGGATCAGATAAAAATTGCGCCAATTTATTTACCAAAGGAATAATGGCTTCTGTGTCATATTTTTCAGACCAATCGGCAAACTCAATGGCCCAGAATCGTTTTACCATGTCGTCTTGAATATACTCAACAACAAGCTGGCGGTAATTTCTGTCGGTAAGCATGGAAATCATGCCGCGCATGGTTCCGTGCGGATAATCTAAAAGCGCCAAACACGTGAAACGAAAAACGTGTTCAAGCCTGGGCGTCCAGTTGGCTCCAAACTGCTTTTCCAAAACTTCAATTAAACCTTGTGTCAATTGATGCTTAAAATTAACATCAATGTTTGCTAACGGATTAAAAGAAATAGGGAACTTGGCATCAGAAGGGTCAATAAGCACCACGTCGTCAATTCTGTTTTCCGGTATAAAAGGCAAAATATCTTCTATGACGTCTCCGTGAGGATCAATAAAACAAAGCCCGTGGCCATACCCAATGTCTTGGCGCACAAAAAGCTCCAGAAGTTTTGATTTCCCTACTCCAGATTTTCCTACAATATACAAATGTCTGCGTCTGTCTACGCGCTTTACTCCAAAAATATACTTTTGCTCTTGCAAAGCTGCCTCATAATTGGTTTTTCCAATAAAAGAGCAGTCTTCGGGCTCGACTGTGCCATAAATGGGCAACTCCGGAGGCGGAGGCGCCAATTTAAATCTACGAATTCTATTGCTTTCTGCCATAAATTGTAACTTAAAATTATTGCTTTATCATAGCTTTTTTAGGCATTTTTATCAATTAGTGGAGGCAATCAGCCAGTCTTTAAAGTCGCGATTGAGCCTATACAATGTAATAGTGGCCATGCAAGGAACGCCATCCTGACGATATTCCCTGACAATGTCTTCTATATCCTGGACATGCTTATCTATGGTCATGATAATCATGGTTGCCCCGGATATTTCCGCAACTCCTCCGTTTTCCCGAGTAACTGAATTAGTGAGCATGATGTCCACTTTACCTGCCATTCTTTTCTCAACCAAAAGTTTGGCAATGGTTTTGGCCGTATCCAAATTCTGGCACGGCACATAAATAAAGATCACGGTCTTGTGAGCGAGGCGAACAAGATTGCTTCGGAAATTAGGCCCAGATATATCAAATACATTAAGGGTCTAATTTACGCTGAAAACTTTATTCGTTCGCTATTAATTTACGCAACTTCTTGATTATAGCAACTTTCGCAGTACACAATCTCTGGCCTGTCCGGCGCATACGAAGTTTCAAATTCATTGGTGCAACCGGGCTTCATGCATTTTCTGTGCCAAAGCCTGCGCGGATTGCGTCTTGCCAATCGCTCTTGAAGACGACAAGAAAAACATTTATGTGGTATTGGTAAATTAAACCTGCGATAAAATTGGAGTTCTGCGGGATGCAATCTAAAAGCTGTGGCACAACGCAGATAGCTCGCCTTTTCAATCTCTGAATCTTGCGAACTGCAACTTATAATTTCTTGAAGAATCTTATCTGTTGCATCACCGATTTTTGCCGGAAGCTTTTCGTGCGGTAAAGAAATTTTATAATCCCGTAAATCACGGTCGTACCACTTTAGACCTCGCGCAATAACTTCGTCTCTTGCAAGCGGAAAATAATCTTGAGCCAAAGAGTCGTTATAAGAAAAGGGCGATATTTCTGCTGGGAAAAACTGCCCCCACTCGCCCGTTTTTTTCATATGCTCAATAATTTTAGGCAGTAATTCATGATACTCTTCTTTAGTATATTGTTTATTAAAAATGCAATAAGATTTTGCACGTAATGACATACACCCAAAAATATCGTGAGAATTAAAATTAAGTTCTGAATAATATGAATCGTGGTTATACCATGATTTTGCCATGCCAATGCATTTTGCTCCCCAACCCGCTCCCTCCATTTCATAATCGAGTTCATTATCAAGCGTTTCTGTAAGGTCCATGCAATCTCTAGCCTCCCAAGCATCTTGCGCATAGCTGGTGTTTTCAGAAAAGCGAACATTAAAACCGTAGTGAACATTTTTTGAGTGACCCAAATCCTCTCCCGTAGAATCGACTACACTACTGCCCTGGCAATACTTCCTTGGATTTTTTACCCAAAATTCATCGGCACGCTTTCTCATGTTTTGCACATCTTCATACGACCAAGATATTTCTAAAAAACGCTTTTGATATTCTTCTTTGGTAAGTTGCTCGTTAAACCAGCAGTATAATTTGTCGCGCAATCCCACGCAAGCAAAACAATTACTGCATCTCTTACAATCCCTACAAAAATATAAATCGTTTGACTCGATACAAAAATCCACAAAAAAACATTTGTAAGAGGCGCGCGCATTCAATGATTCATACATAATCTCGCTTTTCCTCATCGCCCAGCAGTCCACGCAATTTTTGCTTTCTTGATTCCAATTGCCATACATACAATCCTCACTGGAATTTGTTGCTACCACCATATAACAATTTTTATTGTTCCCCGCCTGGTTGCTATAATCGGAGTTTATGCTATTTACGTTTGTAAGTGTAACCCTGGGTACTTTAAACCTAAACTCCTTGAACTGTTCAAAAAAAGTTTTTGAAAAATCAAAATCCAGACCGTACGAAAGCGCGTCCCATTTATCACTCCACCAGCACGGCTGGCAATACACTGGACCAGGGTAAGAAGGATTATAAATTGAAACCATACTTTTGCCACAAAGCGTACAATTGCGCTTATAAAAATTCCATTCATTTCTGCCAGTAAGCCGCCTCTGATATCTGCATTCCGGGCAAAAGGTGGGTACTGGAACATCAATTTTTTTATAGAAAACAAAATCATCGGGTTCTATTACGAACTCTTGTTTACAGTTTTGACATGTTTTGGTTTCTGAATCTGTCATTTCATTTACGCAACTTCTTGATTATAGCAACTTTCGCAGTAAACTATTTCTGGGCGGTCTGGGGCATAAGATGTTTTAATATCCTTTCCGCATTTTGCGCATTGCCGATCCCACAAATGAACTGGATTAATATGTGAAAGACGCTCTTTATACCGGCAATTATGGCAAAATCTGGGCAAAGGCAAACCAAATTTTCTTAACAAAGCAAGTTCGGGAGCGATTATTCTGAATGCATTATGGCATGAACCGCACTCAATTATTTCTTTTAATATAGAATCTGAAACATCTTCAATGCTTTCTGGAAGATTCTCTGATCTAATGGTGGGCACATGAGGGCTTGGGGCAGCTTCATACCAGCTTCCGGCAAAAGCTATTGCTTCACTTTTTGAAAGCGGGAAATAATCCATTGCATCAGTTTCATTATAACAGGATGGGCTAAATGACGGCGGAAAAAACTCGCCATATTTATAAACTCGCCCTTGCTCATCGCGGTAAGGGTTTGCATCCATGTCGCGGATAATTTGCGCTTTAAGTTTTTCGTAATCCTCTTTAGAATATTGCTTGTTTAAAATGCAATATTGTTTGTTTCTCAACTTTGAACATCCAAAAATATCAGAGCAAACTCCGCATGTAAGCGAATATTCCACGTTATGGCAATGACTCCACACATCCACGCAAAATTTTATGTTGTCCACAAATTCTCCCACTGCTGTGCATTCATACACGCGAGAGGCATTGTTGCCCCACTCTGTATAATCATAAGAATCTTTTGTTGGCGGGAGGGTAAGAAATGACACATATCTGCAATCTTCGGCGCCTCGCATTTGATATCCTTCGCGGACATTTTTTGAATTGAAAACATAGTCTCCCGTTGCTTTATTATTCATTCGTTCATGCATATACTTATGAGGTTGAGTCAGCCAAAATGCTCTAGCTTCTTTTTCTGCTTTTTGAAGCCCGGCGTAAGTGTTTAATTGAAATCCTTTTATTTTCAATTCATAGTCTTCTTTTGAATAAGGCTGATTAAAAATGTGATTTTTTTTGTTGCGAAGGTTTATACAGCCAAAACAATTGCTGCATCCAAAGCAACTTTTTACAAAATAACAGCTGTGGCACACATTAGAGTCTTCAGAAAAATGGGTGTCGTAGCAATTACCAGTATTAATACAGCCGTAGCAAAGTTCTGATTCCCCAACCATTGTACAGTCAGAAGAATCCTTCATATTTGCTAGAATATGAGAATACATAACATTCTCACAAAAATCAGCAATGGTAATTAAATAGCAATTTTTCAAGTTACCGCAGTAGGCAGTGTAGTCGGAATTCACAAGAGTTAAATAATCCTGCTGAATAGTATAATACGGTGTTTCTCGAGCAAGTTCCCTAACCTGTTCAAGAAACGGTCGCGAAGAATCATAATCTCTTCCGTAGTCCATTGCATCCCATTTGTCAGACCACCAACATTCAGAGCAATACGTGATAATTTTCTTATCCGGAGAAAAATTGCTTACGCACGATTTGCCGCACAATGCGCAAGGCCGTTTATAAAGAGACCGCTCAAACATAAAAGACAGCCTCCTTTGCAGTCTGCACGTTGGGCACCATGTCGGCGCGAGCACCTTCATCTTCTCGTAGAAATCAAAATCATCAGGCTCAATTATAAAGTCCTGTTTGCAGTTTTGACAATTTTTTGTTTCAGAATTCATTTTTTATTTTCTTTAGGTTATCACATGATAACCTGGATAATCATTCCAATATTCTTGAGAATATTGGAATGTTACGCAACTTCAGCGTTGTAGCAAGCTTCGCAGTAAACAATCTCCGGCCGGTCAGGAGAATAACTTGTTTCAAATTCATTAGTGCATCCAGGCTTCATGCACTTTCTATGCCAAAGTTTTGGCGGGTTGCGCCGGCCGAGACGTTGATAATGCCTGCAGTTTGGACATAGAGTTGGCAATGGCAGGTTAAAACGTCTATGCAGTTGAAGTTCGGCTTCAGTTATTTTAAAAGCAGTGGTGCACCTCTCCTGACAAGTTCCGTGATGGTCGCAAGAAACAATATCCTTCAGTATTTCATCTGTTGTACCTACCATATCTTTAGGCAAGTCCGTCCCATTTTTAGTTATATCATAATTTCTTTGGACGTCTTCTTTCCAGCTAAAACCCATTTGGCTGACGTTTTCTCTTGAATCTGGGAACCAGTCCATTGCAGCTGACTCATTGTATGCAAACGGGCTCATACTGACTGGAAAAAATTCTCCCCACTCTCCAGCCCTAGTCATTTCTTGAATTATTTTTTCTCTTAAAGAAATATATTCTTCCTTAGAATAACGCTTGTTCAGTATCACATAAGAACCGTGCTTGAGAGCTGAACAACCCAAAACACTTACACAAGAATGGCAATTATTAGAATATTCCGCTTCAACGCACTTCCAGCAAAAAATAGAAAATTTATTGCCGCGAGAGTTATCTGGCGTAACAGATTCATAACATAGTTCTGGGTTTCCCGTGTTATTGCAATCAAAAGAGTCTTTGGCGCCATCGTTTATCACTATATATGCTGAATTTTCTATCGGTGAAAATCCGTAAAAACAATTCCTGGCCGCTTTAGCTTCTATCAAAAAGAAACCTGTTGAATTTACACTTTTTAGAAGATAAGCATATTTTTTAGGAAATTTAAGGCTAAAAGCATTGTATTCTTTTAGCGCATTTTGAAGGCTTTCTCTATCACTTAAATTGAGTCGCTTAAGCTCGCCTGCATAATCTTCTTTAGAATATCGTTTATTCAGAATGCAATATTGTTGGTTTCTTAAACCGGTGCACATAACGCAGTTTGAACATCCCTTAAGGTCGCTGCTTAACAAACAATCATTACAATCAAAACAGAGATCGCAGTATGCGCAATTGTAACAACGATCACAATTTACACTTTCATAAACCAATTCACTATTATTCACATTCCAACAATCCATGATATCTTTAGCATGATTTACATCGTATGAATAAAGTACATTCTCTAAAAACCAGCCGCAAACATGCATGTAGCAATTTTTACTAAAAGCGCAGTCATAAGTATATTCGCAATTAAAGCTAGCTACTCCGTCATCATTCATTATTGCCAAAGCTGGAACTTTATCTGACAGCTCTTTAAATTGAGAAATAAAAAACTTGCTTGGATCATAATCTTGACCGTAAGAATAAGGGTCCCAATTATCTGACCACCAACATTTAATGCAATAAACCGGGAATTTGGTTTCAGTTCCATATACAGAAATAATTCCTTTGCCGCATAAATCGCATTTTCTTCTGTAAAAATTGCGCTCATTCCGAAAAGCCAGCCGGCGCTGAAACCTGCACTCCGGGCAAAAGGTTGGTGGTGGAACTTTTATCTTTTTATAGAACGCAAAATCATCGGGCTCAATTACGAACTCTTTTTTACAATTTTGGCATACTCTTTTTTCTTCTTGCATATTATTTATTTTACCTCAGGTTACCCTATGGTAACCTAAACTTTTTCTATCGCTGAATATCTGACATCAGTTTTTTTATATTGACGTCTTTTTTAAAAATTATAAAATCCCTACCCATTTTTCGGGCTTTTATATTCCCCCTCCAAATTCTCTTGAGCACAGACACCTTGCTGATTCTCAACTCTTTAGCCAGCTCGGCCGTCGTATAAAAATCTTTCTTTATCACTATTTTTGACATTTTTGTTTTAGGTTACCCTACGGTAACCTGGGCTCATTATACCGCCCAATATAAAATCACGCAAACGATTATGCTACTTCGCTGTTATAACATTGCTCGCAGTAAATAATTTCCGGGCGGTCTGGGGAATAAGATGTTTTAATATCTTTTCCGCATTTGGCGCATTGGCGGTCCCATAGCTTAAACGGGGTGCGCTGGGCAAGCCTAGCATAGTGCCTGCAGTTTGAGCACAGCCTGGGCAGAGCAAGGTTCATTGCGCGGTAAAATGCAAGTTCAGAAGGAATAATTTTAAACGCGCCCATACATTGTTCATTGCATTTTCCTGCGTGTTCACACGCAATTACTTGATTTAAAATATCATCTTGAACATCTTTTATGTGGTCTGGCAAATCTGCTGATTGAAGTGTAATTTTATATTGTTTTGTGTCTGATTCTCTCCACCTATAACCTGCGTCCAAAACTTCTGATTTATTTTTTGGATAATATTCCTGGGCAATAGTTTCATTGTAAGCAAATGGTGAAAGTTCTGCGGGAAAAAATTCGCCATATTTGTATACTCTGCCTTTTTTATCTATGTATGGCATTTCATTCATGTGAGCAATAATTTTGGGGACAAGCTCTTCATATTCTTCTTTTGTGTACTGCTTATTCAAAATACAGTATTTTTTACTGCGAAGGCCAACGCACCCAAATAAATTTTGAGAATTTTGACATGCATAAGTATATTTTGTATCGCGACAAACGTGAGTAAAAACAGAAAATAAATTATTGGCGCCATCCACTCCGGTATCAATAATTTCATAACCGCCATTTATATTTCCTCCATATCCATAAGCATCGTAAACATCCTTCATCCCCTCCCAGCCATGGATAACATACTTGTTATCTTCCCCTCCGTCGAATATATCAAACCCCATATACACATTTTTAGACCCAATAATGTTGTCGCCAATGCAATTTTGACACTTATGAATAAATCCACCCCGTCTTGGATATGGCTTTTTAAATTCTTTAAACTTTTTTCTAAATTCTTCTAGTTGTTTATAACTTCCGAAATCATATTTTGCTCTTTCTTTTACATATTCTTCTTTGGTATACTGTTTGTTTAAAATACAATAAGACTTATTGCGTAAATTTATACACCCCAGACAATCTATCATGTTTTTACATGCGTGAAGAAATGCGCAATTTACACTTTCATCGCTATCATATGAAAAACAGACTCGGTTTAAGTCGCCGCATAAAGTATTATCATAACATTGCACATTATTAGCAGTTTTATACAAATCTAGAGAATTTTTGCAATTTACAGCTCCGGAACAATATGATAAATCTTCGCACCTGAAAGATGCGTAATGTAAATAACAATTTTTAACTTCTGCGCTATGATTTCCATAATCAGAATTTATTGATTTGGAGTTAGCAAGATTTGGGAGTGGGGCTTTTTCCATCATTTCGCGGAATTGCTGAAAAAATGGTTTTGAAAAATTGTAATCCCGGCCGGACGCAAGCTGGTCCCAGTTATCAGACCACCAAAAATCTCTTTCATAAACCAAAAGAGATTGCTCGGGCGCAAACATTGTAATAATATCTTTGCCAGTTGCATCACACTTTCTGTGATAAAGAGTGCGCTCGTTTCTCCAACTCATGCGCCTAACTAACCTGCATTCCCAACAGAAAGTTGGTGCTGGGACTTTGATTTTTTCGTAAAACGCAAAATCATCGGGCTCAATTGTGAACTCGTTATGGCAATTCTGACACGTTTTAGTTTCTTGATTTCCCATTTTATTTAGGCTACTTCTTGTTGGTAGCACTGTTCACAGTAAATAATTTCTAATCTGTCGGGCGCATACGGGGTTTCAAATTCGTTTTGGCAACCAGGCTTCATGCACTTTCTATGCCAAAGTTTTAATGGGTTTCGCAACCTAAGCCTGGCTTGATGGCGGCATTCAGGACACGCTCGAGGCAAAGGTAAATGAAATTGTGCTAAAAATTGATACTCCTTAGCAATAATGCGATAAGCTTTTCCGCAAACAAGACAGCCAAGATTTTCTTTGGTGATTTCAATACTGCTTTCTTCAATTTTATCCGGGAGGTTTTGCGCAAGGAAAGTCGGCTGATGCTCTGAAGTCTTAGAATCTCTCCAATTGAAACCCGCTGTTTGCGCCATTTCTTTGTTAATCGGCAAAAAATCTTGCGCCGCAGTTTCGTTGTAAGCAAATGGTGAAAGTTCTGCGGGAAAAAATTCTCCATATTTATAGACTCTCCCTATTTTACCCATATAAGGCATGTCATCCATATGTTTTTTTATTTTTTCAACCAAAATTTCATAATCTTCTTTAGTATATTGCTTATTTAAAATACAATATTCTTTGTTTCTCAACCCAATACAACCAAAAATATTGCCGCAGCCGTGGCAATTAAAGCAGTAAGTGGCGTTGTGCGACCCATACACGGTCATGCAAAACAATTGCCGAGAACCTTCAACGCCAGAATCAAATGCCTCATAAAGCAAATCAACTTTAGCACCAACTCCATAGCCATCATATGAATCAAAAATATGGTCTGCTCCGTTTTGCATAAATTTGCAGTTTCTGGCATCCCCTGGCATATCAAAACAAAATTTACAATCAGCAACGCCTTGCAAGTTATCTCCTGTAGATCTTTCGCATTTTAAAAGATTGGCATATTTTCTGATCTGTTTTTGTTTCAATTCCTCAAATTTTTCTGCTACCTTTTTAATTCCCGTATAAGTATTAATTTTTAACTCTTGAATTTTCTTTTGATATTCTTCTTTTAAATAAGGCTGATTAAAAATGCAATAACATTTATTACGAAGTCCTGTGCAACCGACACAGTCTGTACACCCGCGACAATCATATAGAAAGATACCATCTACACAGCTTTCGCAATTTTGAGAAAAATGCGTTCGCGAACACTTAGAAACACTTACATCCTCATAACATAGCTCGGAATTATATACTACGAATCCGTCAAAAGTATCTCGTGAAAAAACAGCGCGGGCAGCGTAGGCAAGATTTTCTCCTCCCCACGAAGCAGAAACAAGGTAAGCATCTTTCATATTCCCGGTATATTGCGTATAATCGCAATTTACGGTAAGCGTATTAAATACTGCAGGATGGGGAATCTGTCCAAAAAATTCTCTCCATTGTTGGAAAAATGGTTTTGAAAAATTATAGTCTAATCCATAATCCATTGGGTCCCAATCATCTGACCACCAAATTTCCCGGTCATACACCTTAAGACCGGACTCCGGTGCGAACCCAGAAATTATTTTTTTGCCGGTTTTTGCGCAAACATTACGATAAAGAGTCCTTTCATTCCGCCAGGAAAACCTGCGTTGCATCCTACACTCAGGGCAGAAAGTTGGTGCTGGGACTTTGATTTTTTCGTAAAACGCAAAATCATCGGGCTCAATTACGAACTCGTTATGGCAATTCTGACATGTTTTTACTTCTTGATTTCCCATTTTATATATTTTTTTAATGTCTGGATAAGTGTCCTCAGCGGCTTCCCTTAAGTGTTCACTTTGCTCCCTTACATTTTTTATACTAACAAAAAACCGCCAAATCCGCCAGTTGGCGGAAAAGCGGTTTTTGAAAAATTACAGTTTGACGGATTGGCCCGGGTTTAGCGGCTTTTTGTTATTTTTTTCTTCCTCAACCCTTTGTTTCAATTCTTCTTGAGGCTTTGCTTGTTCGGATACAGCCGAGGGCTTTGACTCTTCGGGCCTTCTTTCTTTTTTTAAACTTTCTTCCAAGGTTTTTTTAAGGTCAGCCAAATTTATTTCTTTTCTCCTAGGCTTGCCCTGATTCCCGCCCAAATCCGCCTTTGGCGGAATTGTGGCGGGCCCGTCAAAATGCCTTTGGCTTTTGTCGGGTCTATGCGCGTTAAAAGAAATATTTTCTATTTTCGCTTTTTCTGGAGACGGCGAAGTGCTGCGTGCGGGGGAAAATTCTATTCCTAATCCCGCTAAAGCGTCGTTTGCTGACTGCTTCCTTTCTAAATGGCCTGAGTGCTCAGGTCCGTTGGAGACAACTCTTGCTGGCCCAGATGGCTCTGGCTGGATTTCTCCTTTTTTCATTTTTTTCAAACACGATTTGCAATAAACCGCCCTTCCTTCTGTTGGGGGAAAAATAACTTTTGTTGCTTTTCCGCAATTAGAACATATGGCATCATATAGCTTTGTTTGACTTGCCGAATCAGAGGGCCGAGGTTCGCTTGGTTTGTATAATGGTTTTGAAGAAGAAGGAGTTCTTTGGGGAATAGAAAGTCCCGAAGAATCGTGAAAATCAGCAGGAACTTCCATATTGGAAGCCCAGCGATTAATTCCTTCTTCAACAGACTCCACAGAGTGCGAATACTTTAACCTGGAAATTCTAATTATTTCTTCCCGCTTTTTATCATCTTTAGTAATTGGATCTAAAGTAATAGTTGTGGCGGAAAAAGGCCTGGAAGTTATGCCATCTATCATAAGTTTTAAATAAACGTGCCGGTTGTCCAAGCGAATTAAATCTGTCTGTAAAAATTCGGGAGTAAACTCTTGCTCCAAAAATTCCGCGTCAGCGGCTCCAACACGAAAGGAAATCATAGTGCCCACGTTTCCAAAAACAGCGTCCCTGACAGCAGTGCTGGTATCGGTGACCAGCTGCCCCACATATTGATGGGCAATAATCAGATCCAAGCGGTATTTGCGGGCTTCAGACAAAATGTTAACAAAAGAATCTGTGGCAAAATTTTGGAACTCGTCAACATACAAATAAAAATCTTTTCTTTCATCTTCTGGAATTCTTACACGTTCCATGGCCACCAATTGTATTTTGGTAATAAGCATTGCTCCCAAAATAGCCGAATTATCTTCGCCGATTCGTCCTTTTGAAACATTGACCAATAAAATTTTTCCGGAATTCATCACTTCTTCAATATCAACGGTGTTTTTAGCCTGCCCAACAATATTCCTGACAAAAGAAACATTTAAAAATTGTCCAACTTTATTTTGAACCGGAGCAATAGCTTCATTGCGGTATCTAGGCTCCCACTCTTCGTATTCATTGACCCAAAATGATTTTACCACCGGGTCTTTGAGGTTATTAATAATTTTTTGCCGGTAATCTCTGTCAACCAGCATTCTTGGTATTCCCAAAAGCGTAGTGCCGGGAGTATCCAATAAAGCCAAAATGCAGTTGGCAAGAATATATTCCATACGAGCCGACCATACATTTGCCCAAATTTTGGTAAAAATGCCGATAAGTCCGGATGCAATTAAGTGCTTGTATCTTGGGTCGGGCACATCCATAATGTTGAAGCTAACAGGAAAATCCATGTCGGCGGGATTAAAATACACCACATCATTTATTCGATGAGGAGGAATAGCATCCAAAACTTCTTCAACAAATTCTCCGTGAGGATCAATAATGGCAAGCCCTTGCCCATTATTGATATCCTGCAACGCCATGTTTTTTAAAAATTGAGTTTTACCAGTTCCGGTCTTTCCAATCACATACATGTGCTGGCGGCGGTCAACTCTTTTAATCCCAAACACCTTTTCGGCATTGCGAAAATTTGTTTTAGCAATATTAGTTATGTCTTTTGGCATAAAATAAATTTATTATTCTGCAACCGGCAAATTCGGCGGAGGTCCTCCCTTCTTTGATTCTATCTTTCCCAACGAAGCTGCAATCATTCCTCCGGTTCTTAGCGGGAAGTGGAACATTGTTGCTAATTCTTCTGTGCTTAAAATCGGATTTAAATCAGATGACATTCTTTTCGGGAACAAAGGCGGAAATCTTAGAACACTCATCCTAAACATTTTCCTTGCTCTTAAAAACACTCTTCTTTTTCGCCAAAAATAGTGAACCCTCGGCCTTGTTTTGCTTTGAAATCCCAAAGCGTTCAAATTGTTTGTTGAAAAATGCGAAGTATATCCCCTCATTAATATCCTGTGCGGAGGCTTCCAGTTCTCCCTTTTTGCAACGTAAACCCCCCTTATGGTTGTTCTAAAACAAGGTTTTTTTAATTTATTTTCAACTTCTGTAATAACCTCTCTTTCGCCCGGAGTTAATGATATCCTGTCTTCTCCTGTTTCTTCATCCTCTTCCCAAGAATACTTTGCTGATTCTCCCTCTCCTTCCTTATTGGGACCCATAACAACCTGCTTGGCAACACTGGCCAAATCCTCCATCAGAGTAATCTCCTTTTTTTCTGGGCGTTTTGATATTTTGTTTATTATTTTTTGTCCCTCTTTCCAAAAATCAGGTTCGTCATGTTCGGGCACAGGAACTGTAATAAATTGCACCCAATAATGCTCGCCAGGGCCGAGCTTTGAGAGCGCCTCAAGCAAAGAGATTATCGGGTCAATTCTTTTTTCTTCAGCAGAAATCCTTTCGCCCTGGGGTTCAAAAAATTTCTCGTATGTTTTAATTGGGAAAGGATCCGGCTTTCTAAAATCCCAATCTTCTCCATACATGTCCCATTCGTCGTTGGGCACAGTTGGAGGAACAAGTTTTACATAGTCTGAAACTTCGCGAACTTCCACATCGGGATAGTGGGCATAAAGCGCGGTCTCAAGAAGCATTGAATGCTCTTTTCTCATTCTTGCATAAAAATGAATGCTTCCTTCAACGCTCGCTATTTCAAAAGAACACCAATAAGGCCCATTTATCAGCTCTCCGTCGCACCACCTCTCTCTGAAGTTACCCACATCTAAAAGCGGCCAGATAACAGAAAAAACGTCTTCCATTGCCTTAAATGGAATCAAAACGTCTTTTGGCGGAGTGAGCTCTAAAAGAACCCACTTTGCTTTTCTATAATCAAAGTCCCAGTTCATCCACCACAAATAGATTGTTTTGAGCTGTCTTGAAAGCATCAACGGCAAAAAGACCCACCACCAAACTCTCAAAAATGGAACCCACAAAATAATCAAAAACAAAATCAGCCACCAAAAAGGATCCCAAATCATTTTTGCAACCCATTCCCACCAAAAAAAAGTGTCTTTAAGCTCTGGCATTACTGTAAATTAATAAAATAAGGCAAAAATTTCACAACGAGTGTAATTATTGAAATAACAAAAAATCCTGCAACGAAAAATTCAAAAGTAAAAATTAAGGGGACAATAATATAGCTTACTCTAACTAAATGCCAATAAAAAATAAAAGAAAAAAACACTATGTAATAAATTGCGGTCCCAATTAACAGCTCTATTAAAAGTAAGGAAAAAAGGTCCATAAAATTATTCCTTGCTTGGCATGCCAGTCAATATGCGGGCTATTGATAGGGCGGCAAGTCCTAATATCACTATTGCCGTTATTATCAAACCCAATGGCGACATAAGCCAGGCTACTACTATTGGTTCTATATCTGTTACCATGTTTTTTATTTATTATACCTCCATCAAATTGCATAATCAATACAACTATGTTAATAAAAATATACGTAGTTCTTCACAATTCACCCCAGACCACTTTTTCCCCTCGGAGGAATAACTATGATTTTCCGTGGAATGAATTTTGGCGGCCCCGTGCTGAGTGCAGCGGGCGTGCAAGGATTTTTCGGCGAGGGTTATCGGCACCACAAAATCTTGCGCCTATTCGGCCAAGATTTTTCGGGCATCACACTCGTCACCAAAACCACAACCCTGCGTCCGAATCAAGGCAACATGCCTCTGGCAGAAAACGGCATTACTCCCAAGGAATTCGCACCGAAATGCATCTTGCCAAACCTTCAACCCAAAAACTTTACCGTCTCCTTGAGAATGTTCCTGCAAGGGATCATGCTCAACGCGGTCAAACTTTCGGGTCCCGGAACCTTGGCTTTGCTACAAAAGGAATTGTGGCAAAAAATGGAACAGGCATTCTGGATTTCGTTCATGGCAATCGGCGCCACGGTGCAGGAAAGGCTTCAAGAGTACGCGCAGTTCGTTGCTCTGTTGAAGGAGCGCCTTCCCGATTTCAAAGTTCCCGTAGGGGTTCAGGTAAATCTCACCTGCCCCAACGTGGGCCTGGACATTGACGAACTGGTGTATGAGGGCGAAGCCATGTTAGAAATTGGTGCAGAGCTGGAACGGCCGCAAATGCCGAAGGTAAATGTTTTGACGCCCGTAAGGGTGGCAAAACAAATTGCCAGCAACGCAAACTGCGATGCCATCTGCACCTCGAACACCGTCAGATTCGGGCTGCTTCCAGGACACATCAATTGGAAAAAACTGTTTGGCACGGACGTCTCGCCCTTAGCCGAATTTGGCGGCGGAGGACTCTCCGGCCCTCCATTGCTGGCCTTGGTAGTTGAACAAACCCGCAAGGCCAGAGAAGCCGGCATCACAAAGCACATCAACGCCGGCGGAGGAATTTCACGGCACGAAGACGTGGATTTGCTTAAGGCCGCAGGTGCTTCGTCGGTCTTTCTTGGCACTTCCTGCAACCTAAGGTCGTGGCGTATGCGTTCAATTGTCCGCCGCGCCTACCAACTCTTCTAAATAAGGGAAATAGAATGAGGATGAACTCGATATCCATACCCAGGGGCTACGACTTGCACTGCCACTTCCGCCGACCGGTCATGCCCCAGGCTGTCAACCTCACGGCCAGCTATTTTGCAGGAGCTGTTGCAATGGGTAATACCGTGCCCGCAGTTGCTGTAGCCGACGAGGCTGAAATCTACCATCAAGAAATCCGCGCGAAACTGCCGCCAGAGCACCGCGATTTCCGTTTAAAGATGGCCCTTATGCTGACGTGTCAGACAACTCCCCAGACCGTCATTGATGCAGCGCAGCACGGATTCGGGATAATCAAGTACATTCCCTATGGAGTATCAACAAACTCCAAAGAGAGCGTACCGCTGGCCGAGCTTCCCAAGTACTACCCCGTACTGGATGCAATTCAGACAAATGGCATGGTGTTCTCGGGGCACTGGGAATCACTATATGACAACTGCGGGCGCGAACTGGAAGAAAGGGACAGAGAAGAAGCTGCAATCCCTTACCTGGACCTGGCAGTAAAAACCTTTCCGAAGCTTCGGATTATGGTGGAGCACGCCAGCAGCAAGAAGATGATAAACTATGTCAGACAAGCGCCGCTAAACGTGCGCGCCACACTGACGGTTCATCATGCTTTGCTGACATTCGCCGACGTGTGCTGGGAGCCGGGCGTTGTGCGTAACCCGCACAATTACTGCATGCCAATTGCGAAATCGCAGGAAGACAGGGATGAAGTGGTCAAAGCCACGGTCAGCGAAGATGAACATTTTGGCTTTGGATCTGATCTAGCGGGCCATCCGTTCGCCGACAAACTGAAGCATCCGCCAAAACCCGGGGTTTTCTGCCCAGGAAACATTTCCGCGCCGCTTATGCTGGAAATCTTCCTGGCAAACAATGCCCTGGCCAAGATTGGGAAGTTCCGCACCCGCTTGGGAACGCAGGTTTACGACCTCCCTCAAGATACCGGCATGCTGGAACTAGTCAAAGAAGACTGGCTCATACCGGAGCAGTACTGCAACACTGTTCCGTTCATGGCCGGGCAGACTCTGCGCTGGAAAGCGGTAGAGTAAACAAAATCCCGCCCCTCGCGAGAGAGACGGGATTCTTTTTTTGCGTTATTTTTTAGGCGGTTTCGGTTTTTCTTATAAAATATTTGCCTTCAAGATCTTTGGTAAAATACTTTTTGTTATTCAAGTTCATCAATACTGTATTTTTTGCAACCAATCTTTGGGACAAAACTTCTTTTACAATTTCGTCCTTGTCAGCCGGAGATGTTTTTGTTTGCAAAACTTTCAAAATAACATCTTTTATAGTTCCGGGCTCGTATCCCCATTCATTCAATGCGTATGTTCCCCTTCCTACCAGCACAAATCTTTGGTCTTTTATCAATTCATTGTGCACTGTTTGAGGATAGGTTTTTTTGTCTTTTGGGCTTATTTCCAACTGATCAATTAATTGGGCGACTTCTGTAAAGTGAAGGGGCTTCTGATGTTTTTTAAAAACTAAAAATGCTTTATCTCTTACGCCCCTTGGCTTTATTTCCGGCCAGTCAACCAAGCCGATTTTTCCGTCGGCAGTTTCCTGGATTTTTTTTGAAATTTCAAGATAAGATGCAACTACTGGTTCTGTAAATCCCGGAGTCGCTCCAAGCTTTGAAAAAAGTTCCTGCCCTGCAAATGGAGTTCCAACTTTTTGTATTTCTGAAACCAAAGCTCCTAAGTTCTCCTTAACCTTAGATTCTGCTTCTTTTAAAGTTGACCAAAAATAATAGTAGTCTTTCTTTTCACACACTCTGTTGAACTGGTCTCCCAAAGTCAGCAAAAACAAAACATAAGGTTTTGCCTTTTTACCGCCAATTTCTTCCAAGGCTGTGTCTTCTTTTTTAATCCCTCCGTTCTTTGAAAAGTATGAAGTGAAATCTGAAAA
>Ga0247841_10002263_pt1 | contig 39253 bp, 41 predicted proteins | sample LaCruzMarch2015__2_FD_192410 | JGI IMG/M metagenome (GOLD analysis project Ga0247841, IMG submission 192410) | Freshwater microbial communities from meromictic Lake La Cruz, Castile-La Mancha, Spain - LaCruzMarch2015_18m | ecosystem: Environmental > Aquatic > Freshwater > Lake | place: Spain... | reverse complement strand
GAACCAGAAGAAGAGTTAATAAAAGATATGTTACAAATAATGAATATATTTGTAGCAAAAATGAATGGTTTAAGAAAATACAAAATATAAAGAATTATCAACTTTTTACATACTAGTAGATTCCCATATCATAAAGAAGGACAAGCTGATGGATATAGTTTTTCAGTTCCTAATGAAATAAATATTCCACCTTCTTTAAAAAATATATTTAAGGAACTTAAACAAGAATTTCCAGAAAGAAATTATAATTTTACATCAGGTAATTTAGAAAAATGGTTTAATAGAGAAAAAATATTCTTATTAAATTCATCTTTAACAGTTATTAAAGACAAAGCAGGAAGTCAAATGAAATTATGGCAGAAATTTACAGATGATGTTATTGCATTTATTAGTGAAAAAAATAAAAAATGTGTATTCTTACTTCTCGGCAATTTTGCAAAAACTAAAGAAGTTTTTATTCAAGATAAAAATAAAATTATTAAATCTATTCATCCATCTCCTTTAGCCTCCAAATATGGTTTTATTGGTTCTGGTGTATTCCTAAAAGTTGAAGAGATTTTAGGTGAAACTATTGATTGGTCCAATTAATTTTTTTAATTTAAAACATTTAAATTATTAATTATTAATTATTATTATTTAAATGTTTTGTTGCTTATGTTATCCTAAAAATAATTTTTTATTATCACAAATGAAAGATGAATATAATGAAATAAAACTTCATATATCTAAATTAGGATGTTTTACTCCTCATCAAGTCTATTATGATGATATGTTAATAATTAATGGCTTAAATTCTATGTGTGATTTAGATATCCATATCAGTATTGGTTCTAATCCAACACGAATAATTTTAAGTTATGTTAATAATAATAAATCTATAATAACTAAAGGTCAAACATTTCATATATATAAAATTATATATAAAGAAATTAAAATGATAACTGATATAAATCAATATGATATTTATAATGCAATTCAAGATTATATATATACACATAAACAATTTCCTATTAATGATAATTATATAATTGCAATTTAGATTTATAAATAATAATTAAATGGTGTATAATCCATTGATATCTTAGATAAACATTTTGCTTTTTCATAATCATGATTTCCTACATCATTATTCATTTCTTGTTTATATGCCAAATACCATAATTGTTCTTGACTATATCCATCTAAATCTCCATTATACATAGCTTTATGCAATTTTTTCCAAAATTCTAATGGTCTTGCTAATATATTCTCTTTTGGAACTATATATTGAGCACCCGGACTATTTGTAAAAAAATCATATACCTTATTATAATATTTCATACAATCCATTTTCGCATTTGCTCCATTTGTAAAGTTTGGTTCATTATATAATACCTGATAAAATGTTGCAAATTTAGCATCATCATTTATTTCTTTATTTATTTTATCTATTACCTTTTCTTTTTCTTCATTACTTAATTCTGCTCTCCATCCTACTAATATTTGTAAATGTTCAAATGGATTAGCTTGAAGAAATACTGTAATATCATCTAATTTATCATAATTATTTACTATATGATATAAAAATGTTTCTCCTTCTCTACCTACATTTTTTAATTTTATACTATTTTCTACTGGATTTTCCGATTTATCATATATAGTTATTTTATGTTTAATCTTCTTCGTCCATTCTATATCTTCATTATACTTTGATATCACTAAATTTACCATATAAGTATTTCAATTATTATTATGTTTATATATGTTTTTAGTTATTGGTTGTGGATTATCTGGTGCAGTTATTGCTGAAAGAATTGCTAATTGTTTAAATCAAAAAGTAATTATTATTGAAAAATTAAATCATATTGCTGGAAATTGTTATGATTATATTGATGAAGAAACTGGAATTTTATGTAATAAATATGGATTACATTTATTTCATACAAATAATGAAAGAGTTTGGAATTATATTAATAATTTTGATAAATGGATTAGATGGGAACATAAGGTTTTATCTTATATTGATAATAAATTTATTAATATTCCTGTTAATATTACAAGTGTTAATGAATTATGTAATACACATATTAAAAATATAGATGAAATGAATGAATGGTTAAATAATAATCAAATTAAATTTGATAAAATTAATAATAGTGAAGAAATGGCTCTTTCCAGAATTGGTAAAACTCTTTATGAAAAATTAATTAAAGATTATACATTTAAACAATGGAATAAATATCCTATTGAACTTGATAAATCAGTTTTAGAAAGAATACCTATTAGAAATAATTTTGATACTAGATATTTTAATGATAAATATCAAGTTATACCACATAAAGGTTATACTCATTTTATTCAACAATTATTAAATAATCCTTTAATTGAAATTAAATTAAATACTGATTTTGATGAATTTAAAAAATATAATGATTTATCTATATTTAATAAAATTATTTATACTGGTCCTATTGATAAATATTATAGTAATTATAATTATGAAAAATTAGAATATAGAAGTATCCATTTTATTAAAGAAGTTTATAAAAATACTAATTATTATCAACCTAATTCCGTTATTAATTATCCTGAATCTATTTATGATTTTACACGAATTGTAGAATATAAACATATTCTTAATCAAAAATCTAATGATACTATTATATTTAAAGAAATTACTAATGACTTTGGAGAACCTTTTTATCCTGTTCCTACTAAAAAAAATCAAGATATCTATTTGAAATATAAAAAATTAGCTGATAATGAAAAAAATATTTATTTTGTTGGTAGATTAGCTAATTATAAATATTTTAATATGGATGATGCAATCTTGAATTCTTTAACTATTGCTGATGAAATCATTAATAATTTTGTATTGAATTAATCTGATAAATTTGAAAAATGATTATTTATTTTAGCTTATATTCTAAAATGTTTTATTTCATTGAAATTATATGTTTGTATTCTGATATCAAACATTTATTTTTAAATAAAAATAAAAAAAAATCATTTGTTTATGAGCACGCAGATCCAGATATTTTTGAAGAAGATATCGGATTATTAATTGCCAAGAAATTCTTTTGTAAAAAATACTCTTCTTTATCTGAGAATAGTTGTGTTATTACATATGAAAATGCAGAAATTAATATTTATTGGACTATTAAAAATATCAATAAATGTTATATTATAACATTTGATGTTATAATTGTTTATTTAGTTGATAATTAAATAAACATATTTTGTTTTAATTTATTTCATATTTAATTAAAATTGATTATCTTTTTTTATATTTATTACTATTCATAAATATGGATAATAATCAAATGGATTTTGCAAGTATGGCTATTATCATTATTGATGTCATCGAATATCTACGTAATTATTATAATAATTTAGATGAAAAAATGATTTGTATTAGCAAAACTATCATTTTGAATAATCCAGATAATTCCTTTGATTATCGCACAATCGTTCATTATATTAACGATTCGAAATTAATTAAAATATTATCAGATGCATTCATCATCGAATATTGTGATTCTTTATATCGTATTTCACGAACTCTTTTTCCATATGATAATGATAAATCGATTATTCGTTTTACTGTGGAAATTACAATGGAAACTGAATTCTGAATTCTGTTTTTTGTCTTATAAATTTAGTAAAATTCTATTATAACAATAATCCACTAAATTTTCCCATTTATAATTTGTTAATATATGTTGTCTTCCTCTATATCCTTGTTTTTCTCCTAATTCTGGATTACTTAGATATTTCCAAAATGCTTCCGCAAATTCACTTGGAGTTCCTAATTCTGCTACACCTCCTATTCCATTACTCTTATTATCTAAATATATATTTATAGTTGGTTTTACTGTTGTAGATATATTATCATTTAAAAATTCTCTAATTCCTCCAACATATGTAGCTATTTGTGGTTTTCCTAATGCTAAATGTTCGAATGGTGTTAATGACATACCCTCTCCTGACGCAGTATTTATACCAACATCACAACAATTATATAATATATTAATATCTCTATCTGACAGACCCTGAGGATTTGAAACAGTAACAATAGTATTTTTAACATAATCAAGTGGTACATCACGAAATTTAACTTCATTTTCTATTACATCTGCTAAATTCCAATAACCATCAACTATAGTTCCTATTACTAATTTAACTGGTCTTGATGTATATTTATTAATTTTACAATCATTTTTAGTTAATTTCTTAGTTATATTTACATGATAATGTCTTTCTACAAATTCAACCCAAGCTATTATATTAATATCCCATTGTTTTCGAGGTTGATTTCTATTTAAATTTAAAACCATAAAATCCTCCATATTATAATTAAAATAATATCTTGCTATCTTCTGATCTATCGGATAATATAATTTATGATCAAATCCATGAGGAAATACATAAATAGGCATCGTATTTTTAATACCTATCTTATATGCTACATCTTTCCAATATGGTGTAAATGCAATTATACCATCATAATAAGTATTTAATAATTGGATATATTCTTTTTTTTGATATCTATATACTTGATCCATATATGATATTAATTTAAATCTATGTCTTTCATTTCCACATTCATTTATTATTGTTGCTGTTAAACTTGTTGTAATTATTGCATCATTAAATATTATTATTATGTCTTGTGGATGTTTTTTTAAATAATCTCCTATTTCTTTCTCTCCAAATCCTGAACGTTTAGGTTCCTCATTTGCAAATGCATCATATATTATAACATTCTTTGGAATATCTCCTCTTATTATATCCTGTCCATTACAATTATTAAAATTCTGAAATCCATATACTGTCAATTCTATATCTTTATATTTTCCTAAATATTTTGCTATATAATACATTACACGACTATAACCATTAGTTTGTATTGGATGTGTTCCACACCATAATATTCGTTTTTTACCATTTAAACTAGGAAACCACCATTTTTTATTTTCTATTTGATTATTTTCCATATTAATATTTATTCAATATAAATTCTTTATATATCTATAAATAACAAAAAACAAGTTTTTGCTAAATCTCATTTCTGAGTTTGAAATGTTCTAATCAGATGAAGTCTGATAAAAGACTTCCAGTCCATACTCCCAATAACAGTCATCATTACACCAGAATTGGTGAATCATGAGTTTATGCACACTGTTACAAATAAGTGCATCATAATCATCAGTAACTTCTTGGAAACTTCCATAGTTTAACTGATTCTCCACGCATGTGAGTTCGACATCCAACTTCTCCATAAATAGAGGATAGTCGGACATAAGACTTTTTAATTCCTTATAGTTCTTATCAAAATGCGTGCGAATTTTACGAAGGCTCTTATAAGTCTCTGGATCATTCAATCCAGAATAAATCAGATAATAGATTGGACTAAACATTTCAGGCTCTAATATATTTATATTCAAAATAATATCATTTTTTATTAGAATACGTAGATTTTAATACATATATATAACAAAAATCTAGTTTTTGTTAATTTTTCCTATGACATCTATACCTCGTCAGAGATTGTCGGAGTCTTGTTGAGCTTTTCCAAGTAAGGATAACGCCCATAGAAATCCTCAATGTTCCTATATATGTAATAGGAAAATCGCTGGTTGATGCATTTGCAATTGTATGCAATGAAAATCTCGAATTCTGCTAAGGTTATACGGTTTGCATCATTATCAATCCATCGAAAACGACGACCATAATCAGAATATTGATAGTAATACAATTTATATATATGGCGCAATTTTATCATCCATGTTTCCAAACTTTTCTTGAATGCACGTTTATCTTTTTTTAAATACATCATGATTTCATAACGTTTTAGAAAGAAGTCACACGATTGTTGCACACTTACACGAAGCCAGATGTTGTTGTTATAAAAACATAACATACAAACTAAATAACACGAAAATGCTTGATGAAACATTGTTAATTATTTTTATATTTTAATAAAAATCATTTTTTATAACAATAATAATTATTCAATACAAAAATTAACAAAAATCTAGTTTTTATTAATTTTTCCTATGACATCTATACCTTATCAGAGATTGTCGAAGTCTCATTAAGGTCTTTCAAGTAAGGATAACGTAGATAGAAATCCTCAATGTTCCTATATATATAATAGGAAAATCGCTGGTTGAAACACTTGCAATTGTATGCAATGAAAATCTCAAATTGTAGTAATTTTATCTTGTGCGGATTATCAATATCTGCTTGAATACCTTGCATATAACGAGGATATCTACTACTATCATAAATCTTACCTATTTCTTGCAGAACTGTCATCCAACATTCCAAACGTGTTTTGAAAACAGGATTATCTTCTTTTAAATACATCATGATTTTACAAACACTTAAATAGCGCAAGCATTTTTTTTTCGGATACATACGAAGCCAGAAATTATTCCTATAAATACAATACACATAAGTTAGATAAGATGAAAATGCATTAGAAAACATTGTTAATTATTTTTATATTTTAATAATTCATTTTTTGTTATTATAAAAATCATTTAATACAAAAAATATTTTTGTTAATTTGCATATGACTCTAATTATGAGAAATCAGATATCCTCTATATAATTTATTTAATCTATAGAAATATAAATTATCCTTAGTAAATATAGAATAACTGTATTCATATATTTCATCAAAACAATTTAAAGGAATGCAATATGATTTCCATATCAAAGTGTGTAATCTTATTTTTTTCATAAATTCTTCTCAATAGTCGAAGATGATTATTATAAATTCTCAAAAATCGTTCGTTATTACACATAATATAACAGAGAATCTTGAAATAGTAATTGAAAAAGATATAGGCTTTATTTGGATTATTATGTAAAACTTTATAAGAACTATACTATAAATACACTAAATGTAGATCTAAACATTATTAATTATTATAATAATGATTTAATACAAAAAAAATGATTTTTTGTTAAAACTTGCATTAGATTCTAATGAAGGAAAGACAGTTCACCTTTCTTGGTTTTCTTTGTATTCTTCATATAGAAATCATTCTTAGAAAAAGTCCAATAACTGTATTCTTGTATTTCATCGAAACAATTCAAAGGAATGCAATTAAATGCAATTTCAACTAAGAATTCAAGCACAACTATCATGTCTGATTCAATGTTGTGAAAAAATCTCTTTTTATCATAAATCGATTTCAAATTTATAAGATGATATGCATAAAGTCCTATAAATCGTTCATTACAGCACCTAGTATAGCAAATAATCTCAAACCACTTATCAAAATATTCATATGATTTGTCCGGATTTTTTTGTAAATCTTCATAACAGTAATATTGCAAATACACCGAATGAAGGCAACACCAAAATGCGGTTCCAAACATTATTAATTATTTTTATATTTTAATAAAAATCATTTTTTATAATAATAATAATCATTCAATACAAAAAATAACAAAAATCTAGTTTTTGTTAATCTTGTCTAATGAAGATTTCTATCCTCCTTTGTATTAGTTTACTAATCTAGGATGGTAGAAATCATCCTTAGTAAGACAAGGATAAATGTATTCCTGTGTTTCATCGGAACAATTCAAAGGAATGCAATTAAATGCAATATGTTTCATGAAATCAAGCATAAAGACGATATCCATATCTGAGTGTATATCCTTCTTTTGTTCATAAATTCTTTTCAACACTTTAAGATGATTATCATAAATTGTCAAAAAATGGTTGTTGTCACACATAGTGTAGCAGATGATATCAGAATACTTATTGAAAAACACATAGGCTCTGCTCGGATTCTTTTGTAAAAAATCATAACAGTTATACCGCAAATACACCGAATGAAGAAAACACGCAAACGTAGAACCGAACATTGTTAATTATTTTTATAATGATAAAATCATTTTTTATAATAATAATAATTAATCAATACAAAAAATTCTTTTGTGATTTTTAAATCTCACAAATAAGAATTGCTGACCTTTTCAAGAATCTTATGGAATTCTTTTAAAGCTTTATTGTCTTCATCTTTAATCCTGCTTTCATATTTATAACGACCAGCTATAATATAAAACTTCATTTTAAAGTCCTCTTTCAAAATCTCATCATTAATTGATGAGATGATTTGATTATACAACGAACTATTGCCATTTTTTAAAAAGGATTTATGAGTCTTAGGTATAGACTGAGAAGTACGTTTGTCTCTTAAATATGCAATAATACTTTCTTTAACAGAATAAGACATTGTTAATTATTTTTATAATAATAATCAGTCATTTTATATTCTATATATGTATAATTTAAAACAAAAATAAATTTATTATAATTGTATTATTTTTTATTATTATAAATAAAATTTGATTATTATTTATTTTTATTATTTATTATTGCTATAATGTATGAGATTGGCAACAAAGATTTTATATTCTTTGTCAAACTATGGATTCAATTACTCATTCGACAACTTGAAAGAGAAGAGAAACCAGAAGTTAAAGCAGATTTCACAATTATTAACAAACCTAATTTGGATTTCGAATGTGCCTTCTTCAATTCTTATAAAGTTGATATAAATAAGGCTGTTATCGATAATAATATAGCTTTTACATTATCTGATGATAAGATTCATATTAGTGTAAAGGTTGATTATGATACCATTTATGATAATTTAGGCTATATTGGAACTCTCGATGTTTCAATTTGCAAAAATTAGAAACTAATTAAATAATTTTGTATTAAAAATAACGTAAATAAATAAAAAATGATTTTTTGCTTTTTTTTGATGGTTTTCTACGGGAAAAAAAGGTAATGTCGTTTATCACTGTCTTTGTATCGAACGCAAAAAAGCAATTCATTGGTCTTACTACATCTTTCCTTTTCACAAATGCACTTTCTATTGCTCTAGATCCTTATCGACACACAAAAAAGCAGTATATTGGTCTTTTCACATCCTTCGTTTTTGAAAAAGCACTCTTTTCACTTTGCAAATATGGCGTATACACTGGCTTTTTTTGATTTCTGGACAGTATATTGTTGGCAGTGAATATCAGTTTAAAATTGATAATTTCATTAGTCTGTGTTCGCACAACTTAGCACGTTTGACGTATAATTACATCAGTCGTTATCCGTGCTTTCATCAGTATATGGTATCGCCATCCTCAACCGAGCTTCAATTATGTAGCATAATGGAGCAATTTATCGGTCTTGCTACAACCTCTATTCTTGAAAAAATGCTTGTATCTCCTTGCAATTATCTAATATATAAAGGCTTAACCTACTATTACGGAGAGCCTATTCCTACGAGTCATCCAAGTCGGTCTGAGATCGATAAATTGGTACTGACTTTTTCGGAAATTTTAGCATATTTGACATATACTGCCACCAGTTATTGTTCGTGCTTTACTTATATGTTGAGAACTGCAAATGTGCAGGTATAGATTCGAGATGTCCCCACCCCCCATGACAATATATTTCATCTTTTGTCATTTTTCTATATAAGAATTATTTAAATTATAGATGTATGCAATATATTTTAAATTTTTTTTTATTTATAAATTTATTTATTTTTACTAATTCAATCGAATTAGGATTATGGAGAGGAACAACACATTATTATAGTAAATTGAATAATCATTTGGATTTATCTAATCCATATATAATTACTTATAATTATTCTAATAATTTTAATAGAAGTTATAATAATTATAATAATATAGATAAAAAACAGTTGATTTATAAATTACTTTTTAATGATAATATAAATGCTATTATTTTGAATATTAATAGATATAATGATTTTTTCAATAATCAAATCAATTTTTATTATAATATCACACGATCAATTATTAATATTAATTATCAGAAAAATAATAAAAATTTATTAGATATCAATTATATTACTGTTTCTGCACTTAGATGTGGTTTATTAAGAACAACAAAACTTAAAAATAAAATTAATAATATTTCTATATTACTCTATAAATTAAAATCTTGGAAATATTGTAAATATACTTTTATTAATACTAATGATATATTTCATAAAAATATTAATATTTTAAAAGGTAATAATATTTATGATTATGAATATTTTTTTAATAAAAAAGATTATATTAGTAATATTTTCATTGATAATCTTGTTATTTGTATTCCTTCTATTATAAATAATAAACCTTTTTCTATGTTATATGGTTGTTTCATAAATGATGAATCATATAAACAAATAGTATTAAATTATAACTTTAATAATAAACTTATATCTATTGAATTTAATGAATATGAACCAAATATTTTAAAAAATAAAACCATTTCATTTCACAATAAGGTATACTAGTTTCATCATTATCACCTCTTATTAATTTTATCATTTCCGGATTCTTTAAATATAAAGTCGTATATAAGGTTTGGTCTTCTCCTATAAAATAATCATTTTTCATATAATCTATTAATATAACATTATAAAACTCATCTATCATTTTTTTGAGATTTTTATCTGTTCCTATGATAAATCCACCTCCTATTTTATTATCTATATATCTAAATTTTTGATTATATGGGTCCTTATAATCCTCCTCTGTAAATCTATAATCAATATTTAACATATATATTTTATCCTCTTTCAGTTTCTCTACATTCGGAAATCCTTTTTTTAAATACTTCTCTATATATATTTTATTTCTTACATATCCTATATCTATCCAAGCATAATAATTAGTCTTATATAAGTTTAATTCAATTGCTTTTTCAATGAATTTGAGTTTTTCATTCCAAATCATATATAATTCTGGTATTCTTAAATTTGGATATCTAATATTCATATGGTCTCTTTCATAATCTTTCTTATAATAATCTATATATTTATAATTATAAAAATCTTCAATTTTCATAATAATTATTTTTGTTTTTGTTTTATAATTTTCCCTCAATTTATTTATTAATTCATAGGTATCGATTGATGTAAATATTATTAAATTTTTATCTAAATTCAATAATAAATTACTCATCCATTCAATATAATCGGTATTATATTTATTCTTATTAATTCTAAAATAAGCCGTTATTAATGTTATATCATCCATTTTTTTATTATTTAAATAAATCTTTTTAATATTTATATAGAATAATGGATAACTTATTTGATTGTGATTATAAAATTATTTGTATGGATAGTATTAATTGTTCTTATGTTAATAATAGTATTTGTGATTTTTATATTGATTTAGATGAACCCTTACGTAATGTTTTTAAAATTAATATCATTACTATTTTATTAAATATACCTAATAATTCCACTCTTAATAATAATTTTGAAACCATTAATATAGATTTAAATAATTATAGACGTCTTATTACTAAACATTCTTTAGAAATTGACAGAAAAAGAAATAATTTATATTATTTTGATAATTTAATTATTGAAAAATCTGATAATACTATTGGTGGTAATTCTACTATTAAAAATGATTATAATAGTTCTGATACTATTTATTATCTTAATCCATTAGAACCACAATTAAAACGTTTCACTATTCGTTTATTTGATAAAGAAGATACAATAATTGCTACATCTAAAATTAATAAATTTATAATTAAATTTGGTGTTTATTATAATAATCGCAAAACTACCAGACTTTAACTATAATATCTAGCTCGTTTTACCTCCGACAAATTTATTCTTTTTATATTCTCATCAATTGGTTTTATATCATTATCACTTGATGAATTTCCACTATCATCATCAGAACTTAATAAATCCTGTTTCTTATTAATTCCCTTGAAATTTGAAGGGTCTATAAAATCATCATCAGTTTCCTCCTCTTCTTCTTCTTCTTTAACTTCTTCTTTAACTTCTTCTTTAACTTCTTCTTTAACTTCTTCTTTAACTTCTTCTTTAACTTCTTCTTTAACTTCTTCTTTAACTTCTTCTTTAATTATTATTTCTGATTCTTCATCTTCCTCTTCTTCTTCATCCTCTTCTTCTTCATCTTCTTCTTCTTCATCTTCTTCTTCTTCATCTTCTTCTTCTTCTTCTTCTTCGACTTGATAATTATCGATATCAATTTTAGGTTCAATGGGTATATTATTTGAAAGTTTTTTATTTTCATCATACATATCTAATATTTTTTCAAAAGGAATTATATCTCTGATTGTGTTTTTAATTATTTTTCTTATATTTTTTTCAATTAAATTTAGATGATATTGTTTTTCGGATGATTTTAAATTTTTTGTTGAAAATAAATATACATTTTTCCAACAAAAAATACTTACATTAATTAAACATTTATGAATAAAATCATATGGTTTAATAATATCTATATCATTTTTATTAATTTTAATTTTACCTTCAATTTTAAGTTTAATATCAATAATTACAATTTTTTCCAATAATTTATCTAAATATTTACATTTGGTTTTTTTAACTAATTCTTCATATTCTTCCTTAACTTTATTATTATTCCACGATTTTATATTTATTAATTCATGTTGAAACTTTTTAATATCCATTGATGTTTCATTAAAAATCTTATAAAATTTCTTACAAATAGGTATTGAGAAGATATCCAATAAATGATTAATATATTCTATTTTAGTATCTAATAATACTTCCATTACTTGCTTATAAATTTATTTTTGTCTTTTATTTAAATAAAAAATGATTATTTTATTGAATATTATTTTATATAAAAATAATGGATTTTAAAAATTTATCTTATAATGAACTAATTGATTATTGTAAATTACATAATATTAATTATCAAACTAAACAAAAGAAAAATAAAGCACATAAAACATTATTAAAAGACTTAAACAATTTATATAAAGATAAACCAATGGAAATACCTACTAATAATCTAGAATCTATTATTCGTGAATGTCATAATTATTTATATAAAAGTTCGGCAGTTGTAGGTGTCAAGGCACAAAATGATATTATGAAAATTTTAATTCTTCGAATTATTAATGTTCTAGTATGTAATAAAAATCCATATATATTAGATTTGATTGAAAATTATAAAAATACTAATTTATTCTTTCAAGATTTTAAAGAAAGTTATAATAATAATTTAGATGAAATTAAAATTGATAAAGTTAAACTTAAAATTACACAATATCTATATTATTTGGATTATTTAAAAGATATTACTAAAGTTTTAGAATATAAAGGCAATGATTTTTATCAAGAATTTAAAGAATTTATAATGAATTGTGTTTCTAAAATATTTAATAATATTTATTCAAATGAAGACCATATATTTAATACACCTAATAAAAATGATATATTAGAATTAATAACTATTATCTCTAAAATTAATATTACAAATGATTTTATTGATAATTTTGCACAAATAAATGGTGATATTCACGAATTGTTTTTGAAATATCAAGGTAATATTTCAGCAAAAGAACTGGGGCAATTTTTCACTCCACGTATAGTAATTGATAAAATTATTAATAAATGTGGATTTAAAGAACTTATTAATAGTTTAGATGGTAATAATTTAAGTTTATATGATCCGTGTATGGGAACTGGTGGAATGTTATGTTATACATATAAAAATTGCAAAAATAAAATTGATTCAAATTTAATTTATGGTTGTGATGTTGAGAAAGATACAATTAAATTTGGTATTGCATCATTAATTATAACTACTGATAAATATAATAATAATATAATTAGATGTAATTCTTTAACAGAAAATCCATATTTAATTAATAATACTAAATTTGATATAATATTTACTAATCCACCATTTGGAACCAAAAATAAATATAAAGAATTAAAAGATTATTTCAAAAATCATCAAGAATTATTTAATCAAATTTATCCTATTAATACTAATAATGGAACTAATTTATTCATTCAATCTATAATTTATCAACTTAAAGAAGGTGGTATTGCATCCATTATATTACCTGATGGTGAAATAATGACAGGAAAAGGAAATTTAAATATTCGAAAATTTATTTTAGATAGATGCAAAATTCATAAAATTATAGATATTAATAGTGGAACTTTTACAAATACAGGAGCAAAAACAAAAGTATTAATTCTTCAAAAAGGCGATTATAATAATTATAATCAAGAAATAGAATTTTTAAAAATAACAGAAAAAGATGTAGAAATAATAGGAATTCAAAAATTAAATAGTGATTATCAATTTAATTTTCAAAAAGAAGAAATTAAAATAGTTTATGATGAAACAATAGAAGTTAAAAAACTCGGTGATATCTGTTTAATATGTAAAAAAAGCCAGTTATGGTAAATCAAATGGTAAATTTCCATTTATTACATCTTCTTCTACTATATCTAAATATTGTGATGATGCTGATTATAATAATGATAATTATATTATAATTGGAACTGGTGGAAATCCGAATATTCATTATTCTAATAATTTCTCGTGTTCTGCAGATTGTATAGTTCTAAAATCTACTAAATATGTTTATTATTATATAAAATATAATATACATTTATTAGAAAATGGATTTCACGGTAGTACAATTAAACATATATCAAAAGATTATATTATTAATTTAGAAATTCCTATTCCTTCATTAGAAAAACAAGAAGAAATTGTAAAATATATAGATTTAAATAATGATAAAATTAGAAATCTTGAAAAAGAAATAGAATTTAATAAAAAACAAAATGAAGAATTTATAAAAAATATTTTAATCTAATTTAAAATTTATTTTTTCATTTATATAAATATTTATCTTATAATTATGAACATCATATATATCCATTTTCATTAGTTAATTTAATATTAAAAGTAGTATTTTATAAAATAGTTGATACAAACATTGATTTATAAATATTTAGTATAAATTTCATTTTCATCTATATTATTATAAATAGGTATTAATATTAGGAATTCTAACTATATCCATCTTTGTATAATTAGAATTAAAAATAAATTTTATATTATTTTTTTTTATTTTAAATAATCAAATATTATAAAATCATTTTTTGAACCACCATAATAACACCATAAACATTGATTTGGTATTTTATTATTATTTGTATGTAAAAATAATGTTAATTCTAAAATAGTAATAAATTCATTTTCATATAATAATAAGTTTTTGGATTTTTTAATTGCTTCTATACATTCATTTCTATTATAATATGGATTTTCTCCAATTTTATAAGTATTTGTAAAATCAAATAATGGAAATACTGTATATAATTTTTCAGGCAATTTTAAATATTGATTATTATTTTTATAATTTTCATAATCTAATAAATTATGTATATTATTAATCATTAATTGATTTTCTAAATTTTTAATATTCCATTCCTTATAATTATTTTTAATATCATAAATAATAGTTTCTATTTCTTTATCTATTATCTCTTCTTTATCTTCTTCTTTTATTTCTTCTTTTTTATCTTTATCATTTTCATATTTTTTCTCTATAGTAATCTTATTTAATTCTATTTCTAAATCTATTATTAAATATTTAATTACTTCTTTTATTTTCTCATATTTATTAGCATTATCTTTATCATTAATATAAACAGGAAGTATTATATCTGTCTCCTTTTTAAAATTTTTTCCATTTTCTTTAAGTCCATCAGATCTAGTACCTCTTCCTATACATTGTATAATATCTTTAACAGATAATTTAGCATCATTAAATATTAAATAATCTATCTTATTATTATCATAACCCATAGAATACATATTAACAATATAAGCAATTCCATTTTCTTTAAATCCTTTTATATCAAAATGAAGATTAGAAATATTAGAATTTTTTAATGATTTCATCATTTAATAATAGAAATGGTTTAATAAATGTTTTCTCATTTTCAAATAAATTATAATGATATAAGAATCTATTTATTGCATTTTCACAACAATTATTAAAAGACATTCCTAAACTTTTCCTTAAATCATTAAATTTCCATAAAGAATAATTAATAATACTTTTATAACTATTTACATCATATTTTTCTTTATAAATATGAGTATTTAGATTACATAACCATTCATCTTTTATTAATTTTGATATTTTAATAGGATTATATATATCACCATAAATATTTTTAAATTTATATATATGTTCTTTATTTGGAGATGCAGATGTAAATAAACGATATTTAATATTAATATTATCCATTAATAAGAAATCTTTTATTTTATTATTATTCCAATTATCTAAACTCCAATGTGATTCATCAAACCATATTAAAATTTCATTTAAATTTTGATTTTTAATTATAGAATAAATGGTTTTATATGATTGTATGCATTTACAAATAATAGTAATATTTCGATTTTTTAATATGGATATATATTTATTATCAATATTTTGCTGACAAATATTAACTCGTGGTGTTAAAATTATTATATTTTTAGGATTTAATATATTAAATATAGAATATGATATTATTGATTTACCGGCACCTGTTGCTAATTCCAAATATAACTTATTTTCATTTTTAATAATTTCGATTCCTCTACTAATTATTTCTATCTGATAATCACGTAATTTAAATTCTTGTTTTTTATTAATTTTAAATACAGGTTTATCTACAGTTGTATTATAATTGATTATATAATTATTAATTTCATTTACATCAATTTCTTCAATAATAATTCCAAGAATTAAAAATTCTTCTTTTATTACTAATTCTAAAGTATTCAATCCATTTTCATAAATAAATTCGGTTCCTCCTTTTGTATTTACCAAATATTTATTGATATTTTTTAAATTTTTAAATTCATATTTAAATTCAATAATTAATTCATTGATATAATCTTGATTTCTACCAACAATCGATATTATTTTGTCTATTTGAGTATAAGATAATATATAATCTTCTGTTAATTTGTATTTAAACAGTTTTTTATAAATTGTCGGATAACTATGTTGGTCTGTATTAAGTCTATTTTTAGGATTTGTGGTATAACCATATTTATATTTATATATCCATTCAGGATTTGATTGAATATATAAGAATTTATTATCATCCATTTTTATCTTATTATAATTCATATAATTATATCATTTTTTAGTTTAAAACTTTTATATTTTTATAATTAGATATGTCATATACTTGTAATATTAATGGAATATCATTAATATATTTATATGATTTTGATACAAGTAAAACATCGATTTCATATAATAATTATAATATTTTAAATAAATCTGATTTTTTAACTAAATACGAATTATCTAATATATTTATTACTTCTAATAATTATGGTTCTTTAAATACATTATCAGATGATGGATTTACATTATTTCAAGATGTAAATTGTAATACATATAATAATAGACGAATTTACAATAGAAATTAATGAAAAATGAAACAAAAGATATTCTTATATATGGTAAAAAAGTAAATGATTTTAATAAATTGGATTATTCGTTATTACATATAGCATCTTCACAACAATTATATAATATAATACAAGAACAAAAAAATAAATTAAATGAATATGAAAAAAATATTAATAATTTTAATAATAGAATTTTAAAACTCGAAAATAAAGAACTTTAAATTTATTTTTTATTATTTAAATTAACCTTAAATAAAAATTGATTGTTTTTAATGGACAAAAAGAAATAAAAATGAATTTAACTGATATACCAGTTTTACATATTCAATCCAGAATTCCATTTATTTATTTATATTTATTATTAAATATAAATTGTATCCTATTATTTCAAATTATTAAGATTTTTATTGAATATTTAATTTTTTGATATATATATATTAGAAATGTCTAAATTTTATTATATATTTGAGGATTTAGATATTACTAATGATAGAATACCTGATGGTGTTTTAGTACGTCAATTTAAGATTGATAATAAAAAAGATATGTATATTTATACTAAAAATAATTATTTATCAAAAGAAATTTTACAGAAATTATTAGATGATATATTAAAATCTACTCATAAAACTGATATTAAACCTATATTAGTATCTCATAAATTTATGAATGATGTTAAAAATAAACTTATATCTAATGATAAAATACCTAGAATTATAATAAGTAAAACTTGTTATTTTTCTCATTTATTACATAAAAAACCTATTGATATCGATAAATTACTAAAAGACCTAAATAAAATATTTCGGTAATAATAGAATTATGAAAAAAAATAAATATTATTATTTAGTTGAACCTTTAGATATTGATGGTGATAAGAATAATGATGGTTTTTTAATTAGTCAATATTATATCACTCACAATAATCATAAAATTTTTACTCAAAATAAATATTTAACCTTTAAAGATTTTAAAATTTATGTTAAAAATAAATCTTTATTAAAATTTAAAGGAGGTTATCAATTACAACAACCACAACAACCACAACAACAAGTTGTAGTTATGACACCACAAGAATATAATCTTTATATGAATAATAAAAATCAACAACAACAACAACCACCACATATAATAGTAAATGGAAATCAAAATAGTTTTGGTAATTCATTTGTAAGTGGTTTAGGTAGTGGATTAGGAGTAGGTATAGGATTTTCCGTTACAGATAGTATTATGGATAGTATTTTTGGATGAATGTAATTATTTTTTATCTATTATAATTAAATGAGTTCGATTAAAAAACGAATTGATATTAATTATTTTATAAATAAATTTATGACTGATGGATTAAAATTAAAAAAAAATTTATTTAATTTTTTGGAAATTAATAATATTAATGATTATATATCAGATAAAATATGGTTTATGGAACATTCTAATTTAAAAAATGATAATTATACTTATTTTGTTGATGGTGGTTTATCTTGGTTCTATAATTTAAAAAAATATAATTTTACTTATAATGAAAAAATCCAATTACTTATTTGTAATTTAAAATTTTATTATATTTTCAATAATAAAAAAATAACTATTGAAAAACTAAAAGATTTATATAATTTTACCATTGATGTCCAAAATTTTATTAAAATTAATACTAATATTAATACTCAATTAATAACTACTAATTTTAGTTATATTGATAACTATTTTATTTTTAATGATAATCCAGATAGTTCTTTAAGTCAAAATATTTTAAATATTAAATTAATTCTTAAAACTGATTCTAAAGATATTAATGATTCTAATGATGGTAGTAGCAGTAGTTTTATTAATTTTAAACCAAAAAGATTTAGAAAACGAAATTTATCAATTATAAATAATCAAATTGTATTAGAATTTACATTGGAATATATTGAAAAATATATTAAAATCTCTGATTTTAAAAATGCATATGTTATATTTCCTAAAAATAATAATTATATTATAAATGAAAATCCATTAATTGTTCGTAAGAAATTAAATAGATTAAATATGATAGGTTTAATTTCATATAATTATATACATCTAGGTTTAATCGATGATGTATCAGGATTAAATATAGCTAAATTAAGAGAAAATATTTATATTAAATATTATTTAGATACACCAACTAAATATATACATTTTTTTAAAACTGTTTTAGATGTTTATAAGAAAAATTATAAATCTACATATCTCATTTTTATTCAAAAAATAAATGAAAATATTATTAATACAAAATATCCTTATTTTTCTAATCATATTAATATAATTAATCGATATTATATTGCTAAAATTAGACCTATCATAAATTCCACTATTTTAAATATTAATAATGAACTTCATAAATATAATACTTCTATATTTATTAAAGGTGGTGATAGTTTAAGGAGATATAATAAAGATATCTCATTCACAAGTGATATAGATGTTAGATTATATTATAATAATAATTATGATAATATTACAAAAATAATTATAAATAATTTATTTAAATTGAGATGTTATATTGAAGATAATAAAAATATAATTTTTAATGATAAATATTTATTTAAATTAAAAAAGAATAATATTGAAATTACAATTGAAAATATTAAAGATAATACTCAAAATTTGATTACTAAACATTCCTTAAAAAGTGATAAAAATGGTTTATTTGATTTATATACTATTGCTATTGAATATTTCATTCATATTAATGATATATCTAATCAAAAAAAACCAATTAATTTATATAAGTCATATACTTTATTACCTATTCTTGATATTAGTTGTCAAGAAAATAAAGAAGATTTTAATAAATATTATAAAATAATTGATAGAATACCTATTGCAACAGTTGACTATTTAATTAATGATATTGAAAATATTTATATTGATAATCCTAATTTAGTTTATCGTATTGTTGAAGATAAAATAGAAAAAGATTTAAAACGTTATAATTTCTTAATTGATTATTACAATTCTGTTTATATTAAACCTAAAGATAAATATGAAGATATAAAAAAGATTAAGGGATTATCTAAATCAATAATGTATATTATAAGTAAATATAGAAAAAATGAATCATTTACAACTAATGATTATACTATTATTTTTGAATTATTAAAGAAAAAGGCAAATGAAATTTCCAAATATCCATTATTATCATTATTTTTCAATGATATAATCAATTTTAAAATTAATTTACCAAATGAAAAGTTAAATGAAACCAATAGATATTATGATAAATATAATTATAATAAAACTAAGAATTTTATTAATAAGAAATACTTGGATTTTTATAAAAAATCGGGTGATATTACTATTTTAATTAAAAATTTCACATATCTAACTAAATCTCCAAAAAATCCTTTTAAATTTAAAACAAGAAATAGAGAAAAAAAATGATTTTAAATTTATATAAATCATTAAAGCTATATTAAACTAATGCAACACTTTCAACAATTAGATGACTTGTTTTGTTGGGATATCCTTGATACTTATTTTACAAAAGGAAATTCCAATGAAACTGTTAGTCCATTAATTAAACATCAACTTGATAGTTATAATAAATTTATTAATACTACTTTACCACAAATCATTGCTGGTTTTAATCCTATTAAGATTAATACTAATACTAAAACCAATGATGCTGATAGTAATATTCAAAAGATTTATATTAATGTATTACAACCATCTTTAACTAAACCTATATATCAATTACCCGATGGAACTCAAACTGTTATGACCCCATATATTGCAAGAATGAATAATTTAACTTATTCCAGTTCTTTATATATTAATGTTCATATCATTATTGAGATTATTAATGAGGAAGGATTATTACAGAAATTAGATAAATATGTAAATAATGTTTATATTGGTAAAATTCCTATTATGGTCCGTTCAAACTCTTGTGTTCTTCATCAAATCCCCGGAATTGGTGATAGTAATAATCAAGAATGTAGATTTGATTTTGGAGGTTATTTTATCGTAAATGGTAATGAAAAAGTATTGATTATGCAAGATAGAATTAATGAAAATGATACTTTAGTATTTTCACCTAATAATAATAGTGATGGTATTTATGCGGAAATTAGATCAATGAACGATTTAACATATTTACCATCTAAAACTACTAGTCTTAATATGATTGGAAAATTGAACCATATGGGTAGAAATATTCGTTTGAATACTTCTTTTTTAAGGTCCGAAATTCCCGTATTTATTATGTTTAGAGCTTTAGGTATTATTAGTGATAAAGAAATTATAGCTCATATTATTTATGACCTTGATAATAAAGATAATCAAAGAATTATAAGTCAATTAATGGCTTGTTGTGAAGATTCCTCGGATATTCATACACAAGAACAGGCTGAAGAATATTTAATTAAAAATATGACGGGAGTTAATAAAAATTCCATTAATACTACTAAAATTCTTCGGGATAATATCATTAATGATTTCTTACCTCACGTAGGTAAAAATTATAGACGTAAAGCTTTATATCTAGGTTATATGATTTTAAAAATGATTAGAATTTATTTAGATTATGATAATTTCGATAATCGAGATTCTTATATGAATAAAAGAATTGATACACCTGGTGTTCTCATTAGTAATTTATTCAGACAATGTTATGGAAAAATGACTAAGGAAATTAAGGGACTTATTGAAAGAGAATTGAATTTATGGAGAGCTAATAATTCCTGTTTATCTACAGATATTATTAGTGATAATAATATTCATCGTTTCTTTAAACATTCTTTATTAGAATCTTGGCTTAAATATTCCTTATCAACTGGTAATTGGGGTATTAAAAGTATTGGAAGTTTTCAAAACATTCGTCAGGGTGTTTCACAAGTTCTAAATAGAATGTCTTATGCTGCGACATTATCACATTTACGAAGAATTAGCACTGCTATGGAAAAAAATGGCAAATTGGTTCAACCTCGTAAACTTGATAATTCACAAATTAATATGATTTGTCCCGCTGAAACACCTGAGGGTGCATCAGTTGGACTTGTTAAAAATATTGCTTTGAGTACTAATATCTCAATTGCAATGAATAGTTCCCATATCCGTAATTTATTATTAGATTTGGGAACTAAAATTTATGATGATAGTTATAGTTATACTATTGAAAATAATGAAAGATGGTTTATTGAAACTGATTTGATTCGCAACTCTAGAAATAAAAGTTTCGAATTTCTTAAAGATTTAGGTAATCCTTCTAATGTTTATATTCAAATTAATGGTGATATCATTGGATATCATAATAATCCAGTGGAATTATATAAAACTCTAAAACATTATAAAAGATGTGGTATTATTTATCCCATGACTTCTATTGTATGGAATATTCTCAAAAGAGGTATTATTATTAGCACTGAAGCCGGTAGAATGTATAGACCATTATTAATCGTTGATTTTGATGAAAAAACACAATCAAATGAATTAAGAATTATTAAAATCCTAAAAGATAAAAATATTACTTGGAATCAATTTATTCATAATAAAACATTCGATAATCTCATTTCTCCCAATAATGAATTTAATGAGGAAGGAATTATCGAATATTTAGATTGTAATGAAATTAATTATGCTATGATTGCTATGAATTATAAGGAATTATATCAAATTCCTAAAGGTAATACTAAACCTATTCATTATACTAATTGTGAAATTCATCCTAGTCTTATGAATGGTATTTTAGGTGTTAATATCCCTTTTAGTGACCATAATCAATCACCTAGAAATTGTTATCAATGTTTAAATGAAAATGAAAAAGTCCTTTTAAGCAATGGTTCGATGAAATTGATTAAAGATATTATTATTGGTGATGAAATCGTATGTTTTAATCCCAATGATAAAAAAACCAGTATTTCTAAAGTAATTAATCATTATAATAGAATTACTCAAAAAATTGTTTATAATATTAAGGTATTATCTGGAAGAACTATTACAGCAACCTACGATCACAAATTTATGACTAATAATGATTGGATTGAAGTTTGCAAATTAGAAAAAGATGTTAAAATCGGTGTTCTAATTGGTCCAGATTTTCAAGATAATACTAATTATAAATTGGAACTTATGACTCATAATTTAGATGTTAATTGTCAAAGTTATTTAAGTTCCATTCATTTATATCCATTATATAATAATAATTATTATACTCCTATTATTGCTCGTTTAGTTGGTTATTATATTAATAATAATCTAATATTTAAAACTAATGATGATGAAAATGAATTTAATAATGATGTTATTACTATTGGATTTAATAAAGGATATATGGATATTCGATTAAGAATTTTACTGGATAATCTGGTTAAAAATCTTAAAAATTGGATTTATAAATCCAGTAGTTTAGTTAAAAGAGAATTTCTAGCTGGTTATTATAGTTATCATTTGAATAATAATGATTATAATGACCTCCTAATTGAATTCGGTATTCCTGTTAATTGGAATAATAATGATGAAACTATTGCTAAATTTCATAATTCAATTGGTATCCATTATAATCAAGAAAAAAATAGAGTTAATGCTCTAAAAAATGAATATTATTTATATAAATTGGAAGTTTATAGAACTGACATTTATATTCCTAATTATACATTTGAAGAATTCAAAAAAATTATTGAAATTAATGGTAATCTAATGTTTATTCCCTTCTTATCAAAATATGTAAATTCTAATAATCATATTTCAGACCTCACAATTGAAAACTCGGATTTTCATAGTTTTATTGGAGGTAATGGATTTGCTGTTAGTAATTGTGCAATGGGAAAACAGGCATTAGGTGTATATACCAGTAATTTCAATAGTAGAATGGATACTATGGGTAATGTTATTAATTATCCACAAAGACCTATTGTTTCAACAAAATTATCAAAATATACTCATAGTAAAGAATTACCATCCGGAATAAATGCAATTGTTGCAATTATGACACATACTGGTTTTAATCAAGAAGATAGTGTTATGATTAATAAATCAGCATTAGATAGAGGATTATTTATTAGCACTTATTATAAAGTATTTAGAGACCAATGCACCAAAAATCATAGTTCGGGAGAAGAAGAAATATTCACAAATCCTAAGAACTTGACAACAGTTAAACCATATTCATATGATAAATTAATTGATGATGGATTTGTTCCTAAAAATACTTATGTAAATAATGGAGATATTATTGTTGGAAAAGTAATGCCAAGAAAGGTTAATGGTAAAGTTAATTACCAAGATAATAGTATTTCTATGAAATCTAATGATGATGGATATATTGATTTAAATTATACCGGAACTAATAGTGATGGTTATAGATTTTGCAAAATTCGTATCAGAAAAAACAGAAAACCCGAAATTGGCGACAAATTAGCTTGTTATTCTCCAGATCATCAATATTTAACTACTGATGGTTGGATTAATGTAAGCGAATTAACATTAGATCATACATTAGCATCATTAGTAAATGGTAAATTAGTTTATCAAAAACCAATTGAATTACACGAATTTGATTATGAAGGTAAAATGTATCATCTTACAACAAATCACGCTGATATATTAATTACTCCTAATCATCGTATGTATTATAGAGCAACATTTAATGGTGCTAAGTATCAAGTTAAAAAGGTAGAAGAATTATATCACACTAAATATAAAATTAAGAAGAATGTTGATGAATTTATCCCTGATTATTCAGGAGATATTCCCGAATGTTTAATTTTAAATGAAGATAAAACAGAAATTACACACTTTAAATTCAATGGTTTCATTAATGGTAATCATCAGAAAAAAGATGATTTAATATTAGATATTGATAGTTGGATTACTATTTATGGAATTTATATTACAAAAGGTTGTATTAATAATTATTCTATGATAATCACAGCAAATAAACCAAGAGTTCAAGAGGCATTGGATGAAGTTGTTAAAAAAACAGGAATTAAATTAAGTAAAAATATAAATAATAGAGGAGAAAGAGTTGTTTGGAATATTAACCATTCACAAATTGCAAATTTTATTGGAACAGGTCATTATGCTATTACTAAATATTTACAAGAATGGGTATGGTTTCTAAATAGAGACCAATGCCAAAAATTAGTTCATTCTATGTGTTTAGGTAATGGTAGAATGATGGAGAATAGAACTTGGCGTTATTATACAAGTTCTGATAAATTGGCTGATAACTTTCAGCGTCTCTGTCTTCACGCAGGTTATTCCTGTAATAAATTCTTGAAAACACCTAAAGGAACTAGAAATATTAGTTTGGAACAATTAAATAAAAAATTATATCCTGATAATGATGAAAGAGAAAATTATAGTAATGCCGATTATTGGGTATTAACTATTATTACTTCCCAAAATGAACCAATTGTTAATAAAAATATTGTTAGCGAAAAACATAAAGACTTCGATAAATGCATATATCAAGATGAATATGAAGATTATAAAGGAAAAGTCTATTGTTGCACCTTAAAAGAAGGCGACGGAATTGTTTATATTCGTAGAAATGGTAAAACATTGTGGAATGGTAATAGTCTCAGCGCACAAAAGGGTTCAATAGGTATGATATACGATCATAAGGATATGCCATTTACGAAGGATGGGATTGTGCCGGATATTATAATTAATCCACATGCAATTCCTTCGAGAATGACAATGGCACAATTAATGGAATGTATTATGGGTAAAGTAGGATGTCATATTGGAGCATATGGAGATGCAACGCCATTTTCGGGATGCACTGTAGATGATATAGCAAAAAATCTAGAAAAGACAGGATTAGAAAAATATGGAAATGAGATTATGTATAATGGTAGAACTGGAGAACAGATTAAAACCGAAATATTCATTGGACCTACATATTATCAAAGATTGAAACATATGGTTACTGATAAAATCCATTCAAGAGGTAGTAATGGACCAATTGTTATGCTTACACGTCAATGTAGTGAGGGTAGAGCTAGAGGTGGTGGATTAAGATTAGGTGAAATGGAAAGAGATTGTTTTATAGGACACGGTTCCGCATTATTTCTTAAAGAAAAAATGTTAGATTGTGCAGATAATTATAGAGTTTTCATTTGTAAAGAATGTGGAATGATTGCAAATGTAAATCCAGAAAAAAATATTTATAAATGTATTCATTGTAAAAATACATCAGATATAGTGCAAATTAGAATTCCTTATGCTTTTAAGTTATTAACACAAGAATTAAATACTATGAATGTTATTATGCGATATATATGTGAATAATTTATATAAGAATTATAAATAAATGTTTCGAAAAAGAAAAATGATTAAAATGAAAACAATTAATGAAAATTCAATATTTATTGAATTACCTAAAAAAAAATATAATAGTTATAATCAAATTAATTTACTAGATAAATTTGTAGAATTATTTTTTATAATTTTTCAACATTTTCCTTACACCTCCTTAAATCTATTAATTCAGACTTATATTATTATAAAGATGAAAAAGATTTAATTGAACTAGTTATAGATAATGATTTATTTTTATTAACTTTAACATAAATTAAAATTCTATCACCTTTATTAAAAGAATAACATTTTTTTTAAATAATATTTAAGTAAATTAACTTGTTCTAATTTACAATTTTTATTATCAAAACAAAATTCTTTATTTTTATGAGTATTCCAATCATATTTTAATAATCCACAATCATTATTATATAAACCATTATATACATATTTTTCATTATTATAATGTAAGCCTGTCATTGAATATTTACCTCCATTATAATTATCTAATAAAACACTATCTAATTTATATTTGCAACCATTAAAACTAATTTCTTCTTTATATTCATTCAAATCTTTCATTTTATTAAATGGTATACCATATAAACGACTATTAAAACATTTTAAATCTTCTGATAATAAATTATAAAGTTTTGACATTTTGTTAATATTATCATTTAATTTATGATGATATAAAACTAATACATCAGGTGTTTTCAATCGTTTTTTAATTTCTAAAACCTCTTCATTATAATCCAAAAATAAGTTATTTTTATTGGTCTTTTTATTAATATTATATGCCATATTAATTTTAACACGTGTTATTAAATTCATTGTTAAAAAATTATTTAATATTTTTCCATAATTAAATAAAACCGTATTATTTTCTAATATTGTTATATCCAATACCTTTACATTCAACATCTTCAAAAATGAACTTATATATAAAGAATGCCAATGTAAAGTTTTTTTATTTATCTCTTTAAATAATACATTATCATATTTTAATAATAATGTTATTAATAATTCTTCTGGTTTTATTTTATTAAATAATTTTACTATTTTATCATTATCCTTATAATTATGCTTAAGCATTAACCTAAAAAAATTATATATATTTGATTTTTTCCAAGTCTTTGATGCTTTATTTATCATTATTTTTCGCATTCCTTGACTATAAAAACACGCCATTAGTATAGCATTAAACCATACCGAATTTTCAAATTGAGGTATTCATGTAATTATATTATTCATTTCTAAATAACTAATATAAAGTTTTTATATTTTTTAAATCTTTTACATTATAAAAATCTTTTAATATTCTTTTTGTTTTTGATAATGATGATTCTGTTGAACCACTAATAGATAATTCTAAACTATCATCTTCTCTTACATATAATAAATATCTAGTATATCTATTAAATGAAAATAATAAATTAAAATTTTCTTCTGTTTTATTTTTTCTAATTTACAATCACCTATTTTAAATTTTATATCTTTATGTATATCACAATCAAATTCTACTAATTTACAAGGTTCTATATTTATATATTTATTTAGTTCGTGTTTTCCATCTTTAGCATGACCATTATAAAAATATCTTTTATTATTACAAGTTATTCCTGCTACTGCATGTCCTGCTCCTGTAAGTTTAACAATTAATCCATCCATATTGTAATTTTGTAATATTACACCATCTAATTTATATTTATAACCATTAAATTCAATTATATCTTTTAATTTTTTCAATTCATTTATATTAATATTATAATTATCACCATAATAAGTCTTATTTAATCTTTTAATAATATCATTGATAATATAATTATTAATATTATCATCATAATAAGTTATAACTAAAACATCTGGTATATCAGTTATTTGTTTTCTTATTTCTTCTTCATTATCTTTATTTTTATTAATTGTTTCTTCTATTTTCTTACATACTTTTTCAAAAATATATGGATTTGACTTATCTTTATAAAATAAATTACTTATTAAATAAAGATAAATAATTAAATATTTATTAATATTAAATAATATTTTATTATTTATTATTGAAATATCCATTACCTTTACATTTAATTTTTCTAAAAATCTACCTATATATTTTAAAAATCCACCATTACCTGCAGATTTCCGGTTTTTATAAAAATTATAAATATTTTTATCATTATCAAATAAAAATTTTAATAATAATAATTCTGGTTTAGTCTTATTGAATAATTTTATTATTTCTTCATCATCCTTATAATTCTTCTTTAAAATAGTTTTCAGAAATTTATATAAAGATAACTTATTATTCCAAGTCTTAGAAATCTTATTTATCATTAGTTTTCGCATTCCTTGACTATAAAAACAAGCCATTAGTATAGCATTAAACTAACAAGTTCCACCAAATTGAGGTATAACAAGTAATTTAGAACAATTAGTTTTCATCTCTAAATAATAAAAATAATTATTTTTTGAATTCATTTGATGGTGTAATTGTATATATTATTTTTCTACATCCATATTCATCATTCTTTGACAAGGATTTATAAGTAATTTTATAATATAATTCATAATATTTAATCACACATACTCTTGTTGTTTTTTTAACTACTTTTCCTTCAAACAATCCATTATCTATTATTATTTTTCCAATATTTTTAAATGGATATTCTTCATATAATTTACCTAATACTTGAAAAGGGGTTTTATTAATTTTATCATCAGTTATTAACATCACTAAAAACACCTCATCAAATTCTCCTTCTGAATCAAATATATCCATTATTTATATAAATATAAATAATTACTAATCATTTTTTATTTTATTTTTATTAAATATAAATTAATTTATTCTAACATCTTGATATTCTCTATATTCAAATTTAGGCATTATACTTCCTATTTGTGAATTCTCAAATGCCTTATCTAATTCGGTTCCTTGAAATAATAATTTAGATTCTAGAAATACTGGAACTTCTAATGTTGGTTGTCCTAATGAAGTGCAAATGGGTGGTTTAAATTCAGCTGGTCCTAAATAAGTTTGTTTATAATTAATGGGATTATATACTCTTACATATAATTCACTGTCTTTTGGCAATTCCTTCATTAATTTCTCTGGTTCTCTTACTTTCAATAATTGATTTAAGGTATAACTATCATTTTTATTTTCATAAGTTTCCTTAAGTTCTAATGGCTTTAAATAGGTTTTTAATTCATTTATATCTATTTTATTTGTAGTTTCTGGTATATTTATATTTAATGTTATTTTATCTAATTCATCTTTAATTTTCTCTATACTATTCTCTTTTATAATCCCTTTACTACTCTTTATTTTTTCTTCTGCTTTTAATTTAAGTTCTAATAAATTAAAGTGTTTATTAAATAATTCTAATACTTTTCTTTTTGTCATTGTTATTGAACTAATAATTTCATTCTCAAATTTTAAATATTTTTTACTTTCTATAAATGCCATAAATAAATAATAATTACTTCGTAGATGTATATAACAATCTCTTAATACTACTATCATTTTATCTGGAACATCTTTATCATAAATCTTAATATAAATATTACTAATTTTATTTGTTAAATTCCGTTTCGCAATTGAACTCTCCATATTACTATCTGCAGAAATTGTTTGAAGTTTTGCTATCTTATCATATTCAAATGAATTATATAAATCCTCTATTAATTCATCTTTTGATAAATAAGTTTTTATTTTAATTTCTTCATCTGTTGGTGAGCGTATTAATATACGTTTATATATCTCTATTATATCATATTCATTTAATTTACTCTTTTCATATAAATTATCAGGTAAATAACTTATTTCTATCAAATCTTCTATTGTATTCTGATTATAACTACTTTCAGTTATTGTTGTAAATTTTTCAATATTACTTTTAAATACTATTATTATTGTCATTATTATTATTAGTATAACTATCACTGTAATTATTATTTTCATTCTATTTATTAAGAATATTTATGTTGAGTAAAAAATATAATTTACCTTTTACTGAATTGGTTAAATCTAATAGTCTTTTAGTTATTGCATCAAATACACAATTAATTAAAGATATTATGGAAAAAAATAAATTTAATAAAATATATCTTATTGTTTATAATAATCTATTTATTAGTGAATTTATAGCTCTAAAAAAATTGTATCCATACATTTCCATTTATTTCATTGGTAATAATATTGATTTAACATTTTATTCTACTATTTTAACCATTTGCAAAAATTATAAATTCAATACTATTATTATTGATAATGATTTAAGTATTCATAAGAATCATAATGAATTTTTAGTTATTTGTGGTTATTTATTATGTGATAAAATATTAAATTCTAATGGTGTTTTTATGCAATATTTATTATGTCCCGATAATACTAATATTTTATTAATGAAATTATTAAATATCTTATATGAAAGATTTAATAATGTTAATTTAACTGATTATTATAATTATGATACTTATAATAGAAAATTATTAGTTTTTAATGATTATATTAGTATAAGAAATAGAAATAATTTTAAACTTCTTTTCACAAATATTCTTAAAAATTATTATAATGAAGAATTGAATTTATTAAATTTAAATAAGATTTCTTTTAGTTTAACTGAAAAGTTTTTATCTGAAATAGTTAAAAAAACTGGTGGTGAATTAACATTCCAAAGAATAAAATTTGGTTTTGAATCTGATTTAAAGAAAATACCTGTTCTAGTTGATGATTTACCTATTATTAAAGAACCTGAATCATATATATTAGATAAATTAGATTTACAACCAAGATGTCATTGGGGACAAAAGAAATTATTATTATCTGAAATTCAATTTTTAACTCGTATTGCTAAAATTCTTAAGACTACTAATTTAAAAAAATATGCTATTGTTTATATTGGCGCTGCTGGAGGTTTCCATTTACCTATTTTATACAATTTTTTCCCCAATTTATTATGGTTATTATATGACCCTGCACCATTTTCTTCTAATGTTTATAAACATCCTTATAATCCCAAATTAGTTAAAGTTTTTAATCATTTTTTTACAAATGAAACATTGAAACACGTTAAGGATAATTCCGAAAATAGAAAAATTATTTTTATTTCAGATATAAGAGTTAATACTGACGAAGTTTCTACTATTGGAGATATGAAAAATCAGGGTTATTGGGGAACAGAATTAGATGCAGATTTTATGCTTTTAAAATTTAAACTACCTTATAATGATAAAGATGAAATGCCTAGAAACAATGATGATTTGAAATATAATATTAATAAACTAATGAATCCATTATTTAAAACAGATAAACTAAGACATATGGTTTATTTAAAAGGTGATATTTATTTACAATTATATCCTCCTTATTATAGCACTGAATTGCGATTATTTGTTCAGAAAAAAAAGAAGAAATATGAATTAGCTGAATATAATTATACAGATATACAAGACCGCATTTTTAAATATAATAGTGATTATAGAATTCAGTTTATATGTAATGATAAAATTTGTAAAAATATACCAACTAATTATTTAAATTTAATCCCAGGGTTTGATACTGGCATTGAATGTCTAATGGAATATAATATTTTTAAAGATTATTATAAATATTTTGGTAAAATTAAAAATGAAATTAAATTGATAAATAAGATTTATGATGCAAATTTATTATTAGAACGATTAACAAATAAAAAATTTTATAATTGTGTATTTAGTGCGATTAAACATTATAATAAAAATAAGGATAAATATGGAGTTTATGAAACTCAAAATTTAAATAAAATAAATTTATGGGAAAAGGTAATTAAGGTAAAATTAAATTTAAATGTAAAAGCACAAATGGAATATACTAAAGTTTATGGTAAAAAAATATTTGGTATTAATAAATATACTAATTGTATGAATAATTATAAATTAATTTTTACTGAAAAATATTTATTCTGCAAGATGTAATATTATTTTCATTCTATTTATTAAGAATATTTATGTTAAGTAAGATTAAAACTAGTTTTAATAAATATAATAAATTAACTAAAACTATTGATTCAAATAAAAGTAATTTAGTTTTTTCTGAATTAGTTAAATCCAATAGTCTTTTAGTTATTGCCTCCAATACTGATTTAATTAAAAGTATTTTGGAAAAAAACAAATTTAATAAAATATATCTTATTGTTTATAATAATCTATATATTAATGAATTTATTTTATTAAAAAAAAGATATCCTTATATAGAAATTTATTTTATTGGAAATAATATTGATTTTATGTTTTATTCTACTATTTTAACTATTTGTAAAAATTTTAAATTCAATAATATAATTATTGATAATGATTTAACTATTCATAAGAATCATAATGAATATTTGGTTATTTGTGGTTATTTATTATGTCAAGAGGTTTTAAATACTAATGGTGTTTATATACAATATTTATTATGTCCTAATAATGACAATCTTTTATTATTAAAATTATTAAATATTTTATATGATAGTTTTAATAATAAAAAACTAACTGATTATTATTGTAATAAAAAGAATATTTATAGAACTTTATTTGTTTTTAATGATTATATTAAAACTAACAAATTTAAAGATTTATTTATTAATATACTCAAAAATTATTATAATGAAGAATCGAATTTAAATAAATTTGATTATGATTTAAATGAAAAGTTTTTATTAGATATTTATACTATTTGGAATGTCATTATTAATGATTTGAAACTTAAAGAAACTAAAAAAACCGGTGGTGAATTAACATTCCAAAGAATAAAATTTGGTTTTGAACCTGATTTAAAGAAAATACCTGTTATTGTTGATGATTTACCGATTGTTAAGGAACCCGAAGAATATATAATAGATAAATTGGATTTACAACCAAGATGCCATTGGGGACAAAAGAAATTATTATTATCTGAGATTCAATTCTTAACTCGTATTGCTAAAACTCTTAAAATCACTAGTTTTAAGGATTATGTATTAGTATATGCTGGTGCTGCCGGAGGACATCATTTACCTATTTTATATAGAATGTTTCCTGATTTATTATGGTTATTATATGACCCTGCACCATTTTCACCTAATGTTTATACACATCCTACTGGTTTAGTTAAGGTTTATAATAGATTTTTTGTGGATGAAACATTGGAACACGTGAAAGAAAATTGTGAAAATAGAAAAATTATTTTTATTTCAGATATAAGGATTAGTAATGACGAAGTATCGACAATTAAAGATATGAGAAATCAGGGTTATTGGGGTATAGAATTAGATGCAGTTTTTATGCTTTTTAAATTTAAACTACCTTATAATGATAAAGATGAAATTCCAAGAAGTAATAATGATTTGAAATATGATGTTAATAAACTAGTGAATCCATTATTTAAAACGGATAAACCAAGACATATGGTTTATTTAAAAGGTGATATTTATTTACAATTATTTCCACCACCTTATAGCACTGAATTGCGATTATTCGTTCAAAGAAAAAAGAATAAATATGAATTTGTTGAATATAATTATTCAGATATACAAGACCGACTTTTTAAATATAATAATTATTATAGAACTCAATTTATATGTAATCAAAAGATTTGTAAAAATATACCAACTAATTATTTAAATTTAATCCCAGGATTTGATACCAGTATTGAATGTCTAATGGAATATAATGTATATAAAGACTATTATAATTATTTTGAGAAGATAGATGATGATATTAAGTTAATAAATAATATATATGATATGAATTTATTATTGGAAAAAATAACTAATAGAAAATTTTATAATTGTCTTATAAGTGCTATTAAACATTATTATAAAGGTAAAACGAAATATGGAGCTTATGAAAATAAGAATTTGAATAAAATAAAATTATGGGAAAAGGTAATTAAGGTAAAAATAAATTTGAATGTAAAAGCACAAATGGAATATACTAAAATTTATGGTAAAAAAGTGTTAGGTAATAATAAATATAATTATTGTATGAATAATTATAAATCGATATATGATGATAAATATTTATTCTGTAAATATTAGATAATGAAAGATTTTGAAAAATATGCCAAAGATTTATTAAATTTGAATCCTACTTTGCGTTTTATTTATGGTATGAGAGATAAAAATACATTATCACATATAGAAAATAATTTAGATGATAATTATATTAATTCATTGAAAGCAATTATAGATAAATATAGAAATACTAAAGATATCGAATTATTAAATCAAATAAAAACACACGATTTCTATTTTAATAACAAATTATTTTATTTATTATTCTCATCTAATGATAATTTTATCATAGATTTTAATTATAATACTAATAATATTTATCCTCCCAATGATGATTTTAAATTATCACGTCAAACAGATTTCAATAATATAGTCATTGAAATTATTAAAAAAGCAAAACAAGGCATCCGGTTTAATATCTCCTATCCTAAAATTATTATTAAGAAATTTATGAATCAAATCAAGAATTATAAGTCCTTATATCAATTTCTTAAAAAAGAGTATTATCCCTATTGTAGAAATGAAATAGGGATATGTTATTTGAAAAATGGTAAGGAGATATATAAACAGATGATTAGAGAACATATAGGATATTTGGAAATAACACCAGAGGAAATACATAAGATTGGATTAGAAAGTAATTTGACTAAAATAGTTAAAGGTGATTATTATAAGACACGAGATGATTTATATAAAGATTCTGTTAAATATTCCAAACATATTTATAATGTCTTATTAGATAAATATTTCCATTATAAATTAGATAAACCATTTGTAATCTCTCCGGTTCCTAAGGAATTAGAGAAGTCATCACCATTAGGTTATTATAATGATATTGAAAATAGTATTTTTATTAATTTAAGTCGTTATAATGAGGTTGATAAAAATGAATTGTATTCATTATTATTACACGAATGTAGTCATTATTATCATTTTGCTTTTATGAAACATTATAATATTCCTAAATATAAAATATATATATATTCTAATGATGGATTAATTGAGGGTTTCGCACATTATATGGAGACTTATTGTGAGAATTATGATGAAAATAATGTGAATACTTTATTGAGGAAATTAAGATTGGTGGTGGATACTGGAATTAATTATTATGGTTGGACTTATAAACAGGCATTAGATTATTTAAATAAATATTTACCAAATAGGAAGAAAGATAATATTAATGAGATTGATAGATATATATGTAATCCGGCACAATCATTATGTTATTTGATAGGTAAGATACATATAATTAAATTACGAGATATTTATTTAAGGGAAGGAGGAAATATTAAAGATTTTCATCAAAAGTTATTAATAAATGGTGTAGCTAGTTTTAATGAGATAAATAATAAATTTGCTTATAATAAATAGATAATGGATTCATTAAAAACTGTAATAAAATATTTACCATATGAAATTATTTTATTGAACTTAATGAGACAAATAGAAGATGAAGAATTGAGAGAATTTATTTTGGAAACGGGTAATTATTCAATTCCAATAGGATATATTAATAATGTAATGCAATTATTTGATGATAGTGTGCTACATTTATTTAGTATAGATGGTGAATTATATATTAGAGGTAATTTTTTTAAATATATAATTGAAGATAATAAAATAATTACTGAAATTTATGAAGTTATTGAAAATTTAATAGGTGAAAATTTTGCTAGTATATTTAAAGATATGATTAGTGAAACTACTTTTAAATATATAATTATTCAAGATGAAAAAGCGAATATAAGGGAAACTAATTTAATGAAATATTTATTTGATGAATATAAAGAAGTATTTAATATAAAGAAATATACTAATATTGATTTATTAAATTTATATATTCTGGATATCGTTATTTTATCTGATTGTGTTTATTTCATTCATAATAATGAAAAGTTTGTTTATAAAAATCAAACAGTTGAAGCATTTGAATGGACTAGTGATAATATTAAAAATCCCCTTATGTCTATTTATTGTTTAAGAACATAAATTAGCAAATAGGCATTACTATTTTTAATGAAATTATTATTAAAAACTTCTTTTTCTATTATTTGTATTTGATTATCATTATATATATAATATATATCATTTATATTACATAAAGATATATAATGACCTCCTATTAAATTTCCATAATGTAATCCAATGGATTGTAATTGATATTTATTATCATTATCAAGAGATAATACACTACCTTTATTAAATACAATAAAATCATTAATATAAACTTCTGTATTATTTTTATTATATATATCTGTAAATCTATTTATTGTTATAAATAATATTTCAGGTAATTTCCATATCCTTTTCATTTTCAAATATTTATGATTTTTATTACATCTATCACATTTCCAACCATCTGGTTCTCTCATCTCGTCTTTTAATGAATTTATTATTAAATTTGCTATACTCTCTATTTTATCATTAATATCTACTCCTATATTTATAAATGGTTCAAATGAATGTGATTTATAATTACAATTCATACATTCTATTATATTTATAAATGAACCTTGTACCGTTTCCAATAATCTACTTGTCTTATTTGAATTGTATTTCTGTATCTCTGCTTCGTGTTTCTCTTTTATATCTTCCACATTAAAAATAAATTGATTTAAGGAAATACTAGTTTCTTCATTAATCTTTTCATACATATAGAACCATAGTTCATTAATATCTATTTGTTCGTATTTATTAAATATTCCATTAAAGATTATATAAAAACTATTTAAAAATTTGACTGGATTAAGAGATTTATTTTGATTATGCATTAAATCCAATATTTCCTTTAATTCTTTTGTTAAACTACCTTCTGGAGTTTCACTTTCTAATATTATTGTTCTTAATTTATCATTTCTGGTTATCATTTGTATTAAACTATTTATTGCACACGTACTACCAAGATTATTTATTCCTTGCATTTGTCTATTATTATTTTTGATATATTTATATAAAGATAAGGATTTATCAGTTATACCTCAATTTGGTGCAACTTGTTGGTTTAATGCAATTCTAATGGTTTCTTTATATAGTCAATATACTAGAAATGTCATTATTAAGGCTTCTAAAAAATGGAATAAGAAGGATAGTTTTTTAATGGTTCTTAAGGAAATCTTAAAGAATTATAAGAAAAAACCGGAAAAAGTTCAAACTTTTTTTAATAAAATTAAACCTGAAAAGATTTTATTAAAAATGTTGAAGAAATATAATGATTATATATTTATGTATAAAATGAAATTAAATTTTGTAAAAACTAATTTTGATATATCGTTTGCATCTTATGATTTTTATTATATAAATTTATTTTTAAAATATATTAATATCAATGCATTAGATATTTTATATTATGAGAATAAATATTTAATAAATATCAATAAATATATGCATAAAAATAATTATACGACATATAATGGAAATGAAATTTCTAAAGATACTATTAAAATACTTAAAAATGTTCCAGAAGTTTTAGTTATTACATCTTTTCTACAACATAATTATTTACATAAATATCTTGATTATTATAATACAAAAACAAATCCATTTAATAGTTTATTATATGATTTTGAAATATCTGATGTATATAAATTAGAAGATTATATTACTCTTAATGGTTATAGATATAAATTAGATAGTGTTATAATAAGTAGTTATAATCATATAAATAATATGGCACATACAATTGCCGGAATTACTTGTAATAATGAAAAATATGTTTATAATGGATTTTGGATTAATGATGATAAAAAAAGTTTTTCTTTAATTAAATATGATTGGAATGTTAATAATGATAAAGATTTTTGTTTAAATTACATAACTTATAACTTAAATTTTAATATAAATAAAAATGATTTATGTTTCAATTTTAGTAAAAAGAATAGTTATAGAATTTTTATTTTTACTAAAATTGATAATAATGTAAGTTCTCATAAAAGTAGTAGTAAAAATGATTTAGAACTTTCAGGTGTATCAGATATAGTTTATAATCAATATGAAACTATAATAAATAAAATGTCAAAAGAGGAAATATTAAGTCATCTTAAATATTTAGATATATATTTTAATAATTTAAAGAATTATAGTAAAAAAGATTTACAGAAGGTATATATTGAATATATAAATAATTATCTAAATATTCCTAAAAAAACTGTTATTCAAAAAATAAAAAATTTTTTACTTAAATTAGTTAAATGAATTATTTAGATTTATACCGCTAATAATCATAAAATTAATTTTGATAACTATACCATCTCCGATTTATACAAATTATATAAAAAGGATTTAAGGAAAAGTCCCAAGGATGATAAGAAGGAAGAAATTAAAGGTATGATGAATAAGATAAATAAAAAATGAATTTATTTGGTTCCAATAATAAAAAAGAAATTACTAATATGACTAAAAATGATTTAAAGGATGTTATTATTGAAAAAATAATGGTTAAATAATATAGAATGTATCATCCTATAAATCAATATGTTGGAATGGAATGGTTTAATAATATTTTAGCTACAATCTTTTATAGTGAAAGAATTAGTAATTTATTTACTTATAAATCAAGTAAATGGGAATCTACTAGTATGTAAAAAGTTGATAATTCTTTATATTTTGTATTTTCTTAAACCATTCATTTTTGCTACAAATATATTCATTATTTGTAACATATCTTTTATTAACTCTTCTTCTGGTTC
>Ga0247841_10002262_pt1 | contig 39255 bp, 31 predicted proteins | sample LaCruzMarch2015__2_FD_192410 | JGI IMG/M metagenome (GOLD analysis project Ga0247841, IMG submission 192410) | Freshwater microbial communities from meromictic Lake La Cruz, Castile-La Mancha, Spain - LaCruzMarch2015_18m | ecosystem: Environmental > Aquatic > Freshwater > Lake | place: Spain... | reverse complement strand
CTCTCTCGGCTGGCACCACTGCTTACTTGGATACCAATACCAGCTCGGGGAATACTTATCAATATCGAGTGGCTCCCTATTACAATAGCGGTCCTGTCTATGGTAGTTGGTGTGAAACACCAACACTAAATCTTCAACGTGGTAGCATTAAATATGAAGGTATTCTCTTTCGATAAAAATTTATTTTTTAAATTTTAGAATTTTTTTATTATATGGACCTCACCCCCGACCAACTCCACCAACTCCAACAACTCGGTCTAAACACCACTCCAGTAACTCAAACTACCTCTAAAGTTAACCTCCTACCTCTCTTTTCCATTTCCGGTCTGACCATTCTCTCCATTAGTGGCCTTATCCTCTTTAAAACTAAAAATAATCAAAATATTATTCCCACTACTGTTAACCCTTCCTCCACTAATCAAACTTTCCCTAGTCCGACCCAAGTTCCCAAATCCATCCAACACTATCTTCTCGCTTCTCAACAATACTTTACTCAGGCTCTCTCCGCCCAATCAAATCAACAAAATAGTGCGCTTCTCGATTTACTCAATCAATCAATTTTAGCCGCATCAGAAGCTATCAAAACATCACCTTCTGACTACCGTGGTTATGAACAACGTGGCAAAATTTATCAATCCCTCGCCTCGACGAAGCCTTCTGGCGAAGGCGGGACTGACTCACTTCCTTTTCTATCAGCTGCCATCAGTGACTACCAACAAGCTCAGAAACTAAATCAAAATTCTGCCGATCTTACGCGACAATTAGCCTCACTTTACGCCAAAAAGGGTGATCTTCAAAATACTTTAACTTACCTTTCGGCTACCGTTTCCCTCGAACCCACTAAAGCCCAAAATTTTTATGATCTGGCCCATCTTCAACAACAAGCCGGTCTTCTCCCCGACGCCCTCAATACTTATAACCGTCTTCTTCCCCTCGTTTCTGATTCCACTCAAAAATCTCAACTGGAAATCGAAAAACAGTCTTTAGAAAAAATTGTCGCCCAAAATCCAAGTCAAAACAACCTCATCTCACCGAAGCTTTCTGGCGAAGGAGGATCTCCCACCCCTGCCCCAATCCAAACCGAAGGCAATCTTCTCCAAGCCTCTAATACCATTGGTCTGATTATCGCCGCCCCCGAAATTTCTCCCAACATCTACCTTAAAAACCAAACTGATTCCAACTCTCTCTCTGGTACTGCCAACCTTCCGGCCGGTCAAAAACAAATTATCATCCAAAATTCTAAATTAACCCCTTCTTCCCAGGTCTATCTCACTATTCTCACCGGCGGCAAAAATCAAAGCCTCGAAGTCCTTTCCAAATCCGCCGATTCCTTTACCGCTGGATTTTTATCTCCTCTTTCCGAAGACGTTACTTTCAAATGGTGGATCGTAAATTAATTTGTTAATGGAGGAGCTATTGTTACTGTCGGTGTTACTTGTCCCACCGGTGGCTCTAAGCCATCTTTTGGCACTTCCACGTTAGTATTATTGGTTCCGCTGGGTAAAGCTTCCGGTACTTTCAAAGTCTCTGCCTGTTTGGCCGTAGTCGCCTTGGCAGAATCGGCTTGCTTCAACGAATCCTCATATTCTTTTCTCCAAAGCTCCAACTCCTTACTTGCCTTGTCATAGTCACCGGAAGTTATCGGTACCAAGCTCACCGCCTGACCTAAATGATTCACTGCTAGTTCCAGTTTATTCATTTTCTTTTCCGCATATGCCAAGTTATACCAACCGTTTGCCAAATCCGGTTTCAAATTCACCACTTGTTCAAATAATCTCCCGGCTTCTTCATACTTTCCCGCCGCAAACAACAGACCCCCAAAATCCAATCTCAAAGATGGATTTACCGGATCCAAATTTAACGCCTGAGCATAAGCCTGATAACTCCAATCCGCTGACCCTTCCACACTCCCAACCAATTGTCGATAAATTGAAGCCAAATTAGACCAATAGCTGGCATTTTTACTATCCAAAGTTACCGCTGCCTTCCCTTCTCTGACCGCTTGTTGTATTAGCACCGCCGCCTTCTGTTTTTGGTCATCGGTTATCTCCTTATTGCTCATCAACCCTATCGCCAACATTAGATTAGTTTGTGAATAAATCCACCTATATTCGGCATTATTTGCATTGGCTGTAATTGCTTTTATCTGCCAACTATAGGTTGCTCCGCCATCATTGTTTCCCGCTGCTACTAATGACTTTTTCAAATAAAACTCCCCCAGTAACACTCTTGTTCCCCAATACCCTCCAAGCCCCACTCCCGCCGTCAATAATATTGCCAAAATTATCGGCGCCGCATTCATTCCTGCCTCCCCTACTCTTAACATCAAACCCACTTCTTTTGTTTTAATCTCTCTGCTTACTAACCACATTACCAACACCAATGCCACTAAATTAATTGGGGTCAAAGCCAACACTATTCCTACCAACAGCACCCCCATCATACTTTCTTTATTTTTTTGACCTTTTACAAAACTTACCATTGCTAATACCCCTATTGCCAAACCTACTATTCCCAATTCTGTCCACAATTGTAGGCCACTGTTTGCCCCCCAGCCAAAGCTTCCTGACCAATTTTTACCATTATTAAAAGTCGCTGGTCTCCACCAATTAAAAGCCTCTATAAAATTGCCTATTCCCACTCCTTGTAGCGGTCGATTCTTTAACGATTCAGTAGCAATCGCCCATGAACTATTTACATCCAAATAATTCCAGCCAACTCGGGTCATTTTAAAAATATCTAAAAATAGTACCAACACCAATACCGCCGTCACCACCATTTCCCAAATATATCCTTCCCGTTTTTTTATCTTCTCCAATATTTTTTTCACCCAAATTACTTCTAATATTGCTAATAACCACAACTCCCCCAATATCGATCCAGCCAATGACCAATCCGCCGTTATACTGATGAGCGGATTTTGTTTTGGCCATGAAACCGGCAACTTCGCTGTTGGTAATAAAAATACCACCAGGGAACTTATCGCCACCATCAACCCCGCCAACGTTAACCATCCCTCTCCACTATTCTCTCCTTCCCTATTCACTTGTATCCACAAAAAAGTCCAAATTGTTAGGCTCCACATCATTCCCAGACCCGGCATTCCCATTAAAGTTCTCATCCTCACTCCGGCTTCTCCAAAATACCAAAAAATTGTCGCCCAAACCGTCAGTCCTAACAACCACCCCCAACCCCGGCCAATTATTACCTTATTTTCTTTCTTAATTATCAGGGCCACTACCCAAATCATTAGTCCTAAAAATGACGCCAAAAACATTAACCAATTTTTTCCAAATCCAAAACTATCTACTACTACCGGCAAAAAGAATATCGGCAATAAAAATAAGCATCCTTTCAAATAAGTTTTCAATAATTTGGTCATAAAATCAGCTTAACAAAAGCCACTCTAACTGACAACTCTAATTTTCCTTTTCTCCGCAGTATTACTTCAACATCTTCAACGGATCCACCTTACCCCCACCAATTTTGATTTCAAAATGCAAATGGATTCCGGTCGATCTTCCGGTACTTCCCATATTTCCCAATTTTTGTCCCTGTTGTACCCTATCTCCTGCTTTTACCACCATGGAATTGTTTGATAAATGCCCATACAAAGTTTGATAACCATTACCATGGTCAATCACCACATAATTTCCATAACCACCCCCATTCCAACCTGCTGTCACCACTGTTCCTGTTGCCGCTGCCACTATTACCGGACTACCGGCATTAGCAATGTCTGTGGCCGGATGGTACCAAGAAAATCTCTGGGTAATTACTCCTCCAGTTGGCCACATAAAATTCCCCTCTCCCACTACTCCGGGAATTGGCGCTACTGTCTTAGCTATATTTTTGGTTCCGGTAAATATCTCTCTTGGTTCTACTCCTTCAGGCACAATCAATTCCTGTCCGGCAGTCAAAGCAAAAGTTTCGTCATTACTAAAAGTATTAAAAGGATAATCAATGATGTTTTGAGCATCAACACTATAATTTTTAGCAATACTATAAATCGTTTCTCCCCGTCTCACCAGATGTTTTACCCCGGTTACCGGCAAAATTTTCAAAATCTGTTTTGGCTTAATTGTCTCCACTGACTTCAAATTATTTTCCCAAAGGATTGTGTCGATACTGACTCCAAATTTCAAAGCAATACTGGAAACCGTATCTCCCTCCACCACTCGATATTCCACCATCTCCCCTTTTGGTAAATTGGAAATCAAAGTTTCTGCCCCACCGATGCTATTATCTGCCGCCATAATCAAATAATTACTACCACTGTTCTCGGTATTTTCTTTTCTTCTGATTAAATCCTCCAAGGTTCCCGAAAACACAATCGCTCCAAAACATAATATAGCCAAACTCATACTCGCAAAACCTTGGGAAAAACGTCCCCTTTGCTTATACATCAACTTGGCCGTACTGTCTTTTATAATTACCACCCAACCCAACAACAAAGTCCCGATTTCTGTCCAAAAACGTCCCTGTAATTCCAAAAATTGCTTTATTAGTTCAATTTCTTTCTTCATTAGCTTTTTCTTGCTTATCTCTTCCCGACTTTCTTTAAAAAGTCTTCATTATTCTCTGTTTTATTCATCTGATCAATGATTAATTCGGTCATTTGTTCCTTCTCTTCCAGATTATCAAACATTCTTCTCATGGCAATTACCCGTGATAAAGTTTCCGCAGTTAACAATAACTCCTCTTTTCTTGTTCCTGATTTCAAAATATCAAAAGCCGGGAAAATCCTTCTTTCCGCCAACTTTCTTTCCAGTCTCAACTCCATATTTCCGGTTCCCTTAAATTCTTCAAAAATCAACTCATCCATCTTTGAACCGGTATCCACTAAAGCTGTCCCGATAATTGTCAGGGACCCGCCATTTTCAATTTTTCTGGCTGCTCCGAAAAACTTTTTAGAAGGATACAAAGCTGCTGGATCAAAACCTCCGGATAATGTTCTTCCCGAAGTTGGAATCGCCAAATTATAAGCCCGGGCCAGTCTGGTAATCGAATCAAAAACCATAAAAACATCTTTACCCATTTCCACTAATCTTTTTGCTCTTTCTATGGCAATTTCCGCGGCTCTGGTTTGTTCTTCCGGTTTCTGGTCAAAGCTTGATGCCACTACCTCGCCCTTAATAAATCTTTGCATATCCGTCACCTCTTCCGGTCTTTCTCCCACCAACACTGCCATCAGATGTACTTCCGGATAATTAGCCGCTACTCCGGCCGCAATTTCCTTTAATAAAATAGTCTTTCCCGCTTTTGGCGGTGACACAATCATGCCTCTTTGCCCAAAACCGATCGGACAAAAAATATCGATAATTCTATTTGAAAATACCTTTGGATCAAATTCCAACCTCACTTGTTTATTTGGATAAATTGGCACTAAATCTTTAAACTCCGGTCTGTTTTGCGCCGCTACCAAATCTAAACCATTAATTTTATCAATTCTGACTAAACCCCAATATTTTTCTCCATCCTTAGGTGCTTTTGCTACTCCGGTTATCATGTCCCCCATCCTCAAGCTGTAACGTCTGATTTGCATCGACCCGATTACGGCATCTTTATGTCCCGGATTAAATTTTGGTCTGACAAAACCCTGACCATCCGACATAATCTCCAATACTCCGCTAATTATCTCCAATTTCATTGGATTTAAATTTTCGGTAATTATCGGTACTTCCGCTTTTTTAATAGTTTCTATTACCGGCAATGGGTCCACTTTTTTTGGGTTAGTAATCACTACCCGATTATTAGCCGATACGGCAACTTCGGGTTTATCTGCCAAAATTTTAACGTCAGCGGACACCGCCACTACCTCATCGGTCTTCATTGATTTTCTAGGCATTATTGGGAAAAAATTATAAAAAACACAACTTACTTAACCAGGGAATGCTCTATTGTATAAAATCCCTTTCTCACTGTCAAATCTATATCACTATTGAAAGCGGTGGACCTGCCCCCTCCTACCGCTCTCAACACTAATATAGATTCAATTCCGCCAATTTGACAATTGGGCAACATTCCTCTATTTTTAATGTTGAAGAAACAACAATATTCGTGTTCCACCTGCTTTGAGAATATCGATAAAGTTGTTTCTTTTTTTCTTTTCTTTAGGTAAAATTTCAAATTTCAAACGACGAAATTTTGCCTAAAGACAAGACTCCGATCGAATCTTTAGATGAGCATCGGAGTAAACCCATCTACTCGATATTTCCCTCTGCCTACATAATAATCAACTTCCCACCCAGCTTTGCCATCCCCTTAATCTGACCCTCCGCCCACTTATCTTTCTTTCGCAACTTCTCCCACCATTTTTTCAGCATTGAGAAACTATAACATCGCCTTTTCGGGTTGTCTATACCCTATAAAAAATAACCTCTCCAAAATAACTAGACCTATATTTTTATTTTCACTACACTTTAGCTTCAAATTATGCCCCCAAATCCCCTTATTAACACTATGTGGATAACTTAGCTTGATGGGTTTTAAATTTTAAAACCCCCTAAACCAGCTCTTTCAGTTCCCTAATATTATTTATAGCCAACATCTCCCTTCCTAAACTTTTTATCTCTTTTGCCCTTCTTTCCGCCATTTTAACCTTTCTCACCTGCCCCAACAACGACACCTCCCCCACTAGTACAGGCGGACCGATGTGTCCGCTCTTCTTAATTAATACTTTATCTTTATAACTCGAATAAATCGCTCCGATCACTGCCAAATCTACTCCCGGATCAGAAATTTTTATTCCCCCACTCACCGCCACGAACACGTCCTCCTTATATAATGGTATCCCTAAAACTTTTTGAGCCACCGCCACCAACAGTTGTCCCCGATTAAAATCAATCCCCGAAAATATTCTTTTTGGCATTTGCGAAAAACTCTCTGTCACCAATGCTTGTATCTCCACTAAAAGCGGCCGGGTCCCCTCCATCACCAAACTTACTGTTGACCCGATTTGAGCCACTTTACTATCAATTAGACTCACCTCCTCCGAGCTGATTTCTCTTAAACCTTTTTCTTCCATCTTAAACACCCCGACTTCGTCTGTTGGCCCAAAACGATTTTTATCAACTCTCAAAATTCTCAATTCCCCATTTCTCTCCCCCTCAAAGTACAACACTGTGTCCACCATATGCTCCATCATTTTCGGTCCGGCTATTTCCCCATCTTTGGTCACATGTCCTACAATAAAAATCGCCGCTCCACTTTTTTTCGCCATCTCTATTAATCTAAAAGTCGATTCTCTGATTTGACCGATACTCCCCGGCGTCGATTGGTTGGTTTCACTCATCATCATCTGAATACTGTCCACTACCACTATTTTGAACACATTATTTGTTCGCTCCATTACCGTCCCTATTTCCTCCACTATGTTTGTCTCTAAAATATCGAATTTTTCTTTGTCCAAACCCACACGTTCCACCCGAAGGGCAATCTGTTCGGCTGTTTCCTCTCCGGCTACATACAATCCACCTATCTTTCCTAGTAATTGGGTCAGTAAAGTACTCTTTCCTATCCCCGGTTCTCCGGCAAACAGCACTACTTGCCCCCGAACAATTCCCTTACCCAAAACTCTGTCAAATTCCTTAATTTGGGTAGAAAATATGCTCACGTTACTTTTATTTTCCCCTTTCACTTCTTTTAAATTTTTTACTTCCTTTGGCTCGCCGGAGCCATTGCGTAGGCGGCGCCCTTTTATTTCCTTCCCTAAACTCTTTACCTCTCTCAAACTATTCCACTCATGACAAGCACTACACTGCCCACTCCATTTTGAAAATTCATTCCCACAATTAGCACACACAAATATCGTCTCGGAAATTCTTTTCATACCCTAATTTTATCAGCCTTTACTTCATTTCTTCGTTTTTAAAGCCTCTCATGAAGTCACTATATTTTCTCACCTATCCTACCACCAAAAAACCCGCCTCTCTCCAGGCGGGTTTCCAGAATCTGGTTTCTCGTTTCTAGAATCTATTTATAAATCACCTTACTCTTATCAGTATTGACTAGGCCCAAAGAAATTTTTCTCTTAGCCACGTCAATTGATTCAATATACACTTGGACTTTGTCGCCACCCTTTAGCACCACTCCCGCCAATTTGGAAATATGGATTAATCCTTCGATTCCTGCTTCCAATCGGACCAAGGCTCCAAAGTTAGCAATTTTGACTACTTCACCGTCAAACTCTTTGTCTTTTGGATATTTATCCTCAATTTTAGTCCAAGGATCCTCTTTTAGTCTCTTCAGGGAGAATTGTAATCGGCCTTCAGATTTATTCACCAGTTTTACCTGAATTTTGTCTTTGGCCTTAAACATTCCCGTCACATCATTGACTTTTTCCCAGGAAATTTCAGAAATATGGACCAAACCTTCCAATTTCATGGCTTTACTATCAATACTTTTTTCCACTTTTACAAAGATTCCAAAAGGCTCCACTCTGACTACCTCGGACTCAAAAACATCACCCAATTGCAAATTCTCAATCGCCACTGATTCCTCACCCACTTTATTAGGTTCAGACACCAATCTTTCGGAAAATACCAATCTATTTTTCGATTGGTCCACTTCCAAAACCTTGGATTTGATCTTTTTTCCCAATAATTTTTCTGGATCAATATCATATTTACTACCAATTTGTGACCCGGGAATAAAACCAAAAAAACCAAATGGAGCAATCACTACAATTCCTCCCCGATTTAATTCTTTTCCAAATACGGTCACTTCCCCGCCACTCTTTTCTTTCTCGGTAAAATAATTCCATCCATAACCCGAGGCCGCTCCTCTGATCGACACTAAAATTTGCCCTTTATCGTTTTCCGGATGCTTCACTTGAACTTCAATTTCGTCCCCCATTTTTAAATCGGCAATATAATCTTTGACAAACTCATACTCTTTTCCCATCACCACCGCATCAGTTTTACCACCAATGTCAATAAAGATTGATTTATTTTTAATCGCCGTAATTTTTCCTTTAACGTCTTGACCTTTTTTTAAACCAGCAACCTGAGCTCCTTCGAGTTTTAGTAACTCCTCCATCGTCATTGGTCCTGATGTTTTCTTTTTTGAAATCTTTACTTTTTTTGCCATATTTATTAAAAAACCCCGATTTATCGGGGTTAAACGGGATTGTCTACCCTAAATAAATTAATAATTTTTTAAATTTTTAATCACAATCTATTGAATATTTTTACTTTCTCAGTCCCGGCCGCGACCTATCTTCAGGATCCCTTGCGGGAAGACTATTGTCAGCGCTGAAGCGTTTCACTTCTCTGTTCGGAATGGGAAAAGGTGGAGCCACTTCGCTCTCACGACCGAGACTCAAAAAGTAAATTTTATTTTAAATATATTATCTTGGCCTCTAAATTGAGTTGCCTAATCAGCTCCTAAACTATCAGCATTGACGGCCTAAGAGCTGTAGATATTAAAGAATTTCTTTGATCTTTCCACTACTTAGCTTAAACCCTTACAGGTCTTCCACATGTAGAGTATTAACCAGTAATCTCCTGGCGATCTTTCGTCCCTTACGGGACTACGTTTCCTTATCTCGGGGTCAGTTTCCTGCTTGAGATGCTTTCAGCAGTTATCTAATAGGAACGTAGCTACCCAGCAATGCGCCTGACGGCACAACTGGCACACCAGCGGTTCCCTCGTCTAGGTCCTCTCGTACTGTAGACGAATCCCCTCAAGAAACGAACGATTACACCGGATAGAGACCGACATTTGTTTGTTACAAGGTGGTAAGGCATTTCTTGTTTTGCCTTACTCCCTATATCACTATAGGGGTCCGACCATATCTTTCCGCCGATGAAGCAGATTTGGCGTATGGCCTGTGGGGATTCTAGTTTCGGTAATGTTCAATAATATACTCTTTGGTTAACTTTCGTTTTCCAGTATTCATTAAATATGCCAAGTCAATAATCTCTTTTAACCCTTCTTTCTCTAAATGCTTTCCTTGTTCGATTAAATATATAATTTTTTCGAAACTCTCAAAGCTTTTTCTTTTGATTATCAACTTATTCCTAAAAAACGGTAATACTTTATTCTTCAAATCTGAAAAATTTCGTACTACCATAGCGATAGATTTATCAGTCGGATCATTTTTACTATTTTGTTTCAAATAGCCGCAAGTCAATCTCTTTCTAAGACTATCCAATACCACCTTTCCAATTGGGTTTTGTGATACCTTAAAAAAATAAATTACTTGCCAACCACATTTTGTTTCTTTTGAAGGCACCACACCTACGTGGAACATTCCCTCACCTTCCACAAAACCAATAAAATAATCATCGCTTATTTTTAGCATTACTTTTACTAGCCTTTCCTGCTGATTGTCTTGCATCCGCCAACTGGCAGACTGGACAGTCATTTTCACTAGTACATAATTTATATACTAGTAGACTATCATTAACAAGGGTTTCCAGCATATAGCCAAATTTATATCCTATTATTCTTTTGCAAGTCTATCCTTCTTGCTTTTCAAAATTTACATCAGAAAATTCAATCATGAGCGTTGAATAGGTGAGACAGTTCTATGTCATCCCAGTTATTCACCGGGATCAGCTGTCTCGCGACGCTCTGAACCCATCTAACGCAGCGCTTTAATGGGCGAACAGACCAACCCTTGGCCCCTTCTTCAGGGCCAGGATGCGCCAAGACGACATCGAGGTGCCGAACCGCATCGTCAATGTGAACTATCGGATGCGACCAGCCTGTTATCCCCAGAGTAGCTTTTATCCAGTAAGCCCGTGCCTATACCAAATAGGTCACGAGGATCACTAAAACCGTCTTTCGACCCTGCTCCGAACGTTAAACCTCGGAGTAGCTCTAGTAAACTAGTGCTATTCGACTTGTAAGTCTCACAGTCAAGCCAACTTATGCTTTTGTACTTAAGATCCGATTTCCTGCCGGATCAAGTTGACCTTTGTATACCCGCGTTACTTTTTTGCAGGTGCCTGCCCCAGGCAAACTAGCAACCATACACTGTTCCCTGTTGAGATTCATCAACATAGGTTAGACTCAAAAATAAATAAGGGAGGTGTTCCATTGGCGCCTTGCGGCTCCCTCCTACGCTCGACAGTATTTATATTCTTATCAATGTAAAGATCCAGTAAAGCTTCATGGGGTCTTTTTGTCCTGATGTAATTAAACGGCATCTTCACCGCTCTTTCAATTTCACTGAATAGATGATTAAGACAGTTGCACAGTCGTTGGACCTTTCATACATGTCGTAACTTACACGACAAAGGACTTCGCTACCTTAGACTCTGTATTATTCTTATAACCTAGCGATAGGTATAAACTCTTGATGTCTCCACCAAGCTTGGACTATATCATACCAGCAACATTCCAAATAAATTTGGAGTATTGTGGTTTCGACGTGTAGTCTCTGAGGATTTTTCAAAAATGTAGGGGTTTGGCTCGCCCAAACCCAATCTACTATTGAAATCTTTCCTGCTGATTATCCGCAACAATAAATTTTTACTTTGTAGAGACATAATTAATCACGTCTCTACCATAATACCTTTCAATATTATTTAAGTATTATCGTAGTTATTCCCTTTTTCAGGACGGACTTCCCAGCATATGGTCGAATTTTACAACTGCTCTAAGTTTCACAGTTAGAGTTACTGCTGACGTTCACCAGGGCTTATAAAACAAGCAATAAACTTGCGCCTATCACTCGCCTTTTTAACCTTCTGGCACCGGTCAGGTTTCAGCCCCTATACTTCCCCTTACGGGTTTGCAGAGACCTGTGTTTGTGGTAAACAGTCGCCATGCATTCTTTTGTTGTAGCCCGCTTGTTAGGGCGGGCAGGGCATCTCGTAAAACTTACGCCCAGTTAATTTGCCAAGTTCCTTAATCATCTGTCTTTCAATCTCCTAAGTCTTCTCGACTCATCCACCAGTGTCGGTTTTGGTACGAATTCAGTAAATTCTCGTTACGACGCTTTTCTTGGATAAATGGGTTTAATTCAATTGTCCTCCTTTCGGAAAACTCTTATTTGTGCTTCGCTTTATAACGAAAAGGCGGATTTGCCAACCCCTTCTAGCTATACACTTAAAAGTCGCATTTCACTTCGACTCTAAACCTCCCACTCATCGTCACGCCCCAACTGATAACGAATTTACCAAAGTACCGGAATATTAACCGGTTATCCATCCACTACGCCAGCATTATACTGGCCTCATGTTAGGATCGACTAACCCGCAGACGAACAACGTAGCTGCGGAAACCTTGGATATTTCGGAGTCCAGGATTCTCACCTGAATTTCGTTACTCATGCCCGGATTCTCACTTCTAAGCACTCCAGCAATCTTTTCAGACAACCTTCGCCGCACTTAGAACGCTCTCCTACCATTCATGCCGATAAATCGGCACAAATCTCCAGTGTCGGTACTATGTTTTAGCCTCCTTACATTTTAGGTGCAGATTGCCGACCCCTTGCGGAGTCGAACAGTGAGCTATTACGCTTTCTTTAAAGGATGGCTGCTTCTGAGCCAACCTCCTGTCTGTCTTAGGCAACCCACCGCCTTTCCCACTTAACATAGATTTAGAGACCTTAACTGAGAGTCTGGGATCTTCCCCTTTTGCCCGGCCAGCTTAGCCCGGTCGGACTGACTGCCTGACTAGAAGTAACGGTATTCGGAGTTTGGTTAAATGCCTGAGCTTGCGCTCAAAACACTCATCCAGTAGCTCTACCCCCATTACCCACCATCAGACGCTATACGTATATATATTTCGGAGAGAGCCAGCTATTCCCACTTTCGATTGGCATATTACCTCTAACCTCAGATCATCGGACAGATTTGCAGCTCTGATCCGTACGGGCCTCGCGTCGACTTCCATCGACGGTCACCCTGTCCAAGGTTAGCTCAAGTGGCTTCGGGTCATCTCCAGCCATCTATTCGCGCTATTCGCACTCGCTTTCGCTTCGCCTTCCCCTGCTTGGCAGGGTTAGACTTGATGACTAGAAATACTCCCGGGCTCATTCTTCAATAGGCACGACATCACCCTGCTAGGCAGGGCTCTGTCTGTTTGTTAGCAAATGGTTTCAGATCTATTTCACTCCCTTATATAGGGTATTTTTCACCTTTCCCTCACGGTACTAGTTCACTATCGGTCTGCTAAAGTATTTAGCCTTGGAGCTTGGTCGCCCCAGATTCCCGCGACATTTCACGTGGATCGCGGTACTTAGGTATCCAGTCGATTCTTACTCAAATTTCAAATACGGGGCTTTCACCCTCTTTGGCGGTTCATTCCTTAACCTTCTTCTGTTTTTTCAAAACTTTATACTGGACCCTGCAACCCCCACCTTACGGCGGGTTTAGGCTGTTCCGTTTTCGCTCACCGCTACTAACGGAATCTCTTTCGATTTATTTTCCTCCGGGTACTAGGATGTTTCGCTTCCCCGGGTCTCCCACCTTAATGCAAGCACTAAGGTTCCTCAGCCTTTCGACTGAAGGGATTTCTCCATTCGGAATTCGTCGGATCATCATTTGTTGACAACTCCCCGACGCGTATCGCCGTCTTCTACGTCCTTCATCGGCTTTAGCCACCTAGGCATCCACCATTTGCTTTATTAAAATTCTTCAATATCTTAAGCAACTCAGTTTAGTTGCCAAGATAAATTTAAAATATTCAATAGATTGTTAAAGTACTATCCATAGTCAAGAGAAACAATCTTAGAGATTTTTTCCCTAATTCTACGTAGCTTGCCGCTATAGCCAGTGGACCCAAGGAGATTCGAACTCCTGATCTCTTCATTGCAAATGAAGCGCTGTAACCAACTGAGCTATGGGCCCTAGAGCCTATTTTTTAAAAAGTGCCACTTGTCTCAAAAAAAATCCCGCACGATGCGGGACTCAATTCGGGCACTTATCACCTAAGGATGAGTAAGTTTTTTATTTTTGTTTCCATTCCGAATTTGAGCTTTGAGCATCAAGTGCTCATATTGTATCTAATCTCATTCTCCAAATCAATAGGTTAAATCTTTTATTTGTTAACTATTTTTATTATCTTTTCCCTCTCCTTTTTCTGGGTTATACTGTTATCCATGTCATCAATTCTCAACTTCATTTTGCAGCTTATCAAAACCAACGGCCAATCAGCCATGTTTTTAGGTGGTTTTATCGAACAAATCATTGTCCCAATTCCTTCCCCGATTATCACTATGGCCGGCGGTGCTTTTCTCATTGGCCACCTTCAATTTTCTTTAAAAACCATCTGGGAAATCTTCTCTAAAATCTCTGTGCCTTATTCTATTGGGGCCACTATTGGCACCAGTCTAGTCTTCTTTATTGCCTATTTTGGGGGCAAACATTTAATTGATAGGTTTGGTAAATACATTGGTGTTTCCTGGCGCCTCATCGAAAAGATCGGCATTGATTTTAAAAAAACCATTGCCGATGAAATCTTCATTCTCATTTTTTGTTCCATCCCCGTTGTTCCCGTCTCTCTGGTTTCCGCCTTCTGTGGTGCCATCAAAATAAAACCTCAAAAATTTTTCGTCCTGGTCTTTTTTGCTCTCCTCATTCGCGCCACTATTCTCGGCTTTGTTGGCTTTCAAATGGGTGAAGCTTTTACCGGTTTGGCCAACGGTCTCAATAGCATCGAATCTGTCCTCACTGTTATCGGTGCCGGTTTAATTCTGGGCTTTCTTTTCCTTAAACGGGAAAAATGGCTCAAGAAAAACGAATAGTTATTATTTTTGCTCTAATCTTTCTGCCCACAACTTTATCGTCCGCCAAATATTCTCCAAACTTCCAAAAGTAATCAAAAAAACCGCCGCCGTCATTCCTAAAACTTTCAATAGAGTGATCTTTCTCCCAGTCATCTCTCCAATTCTACCATCCCTTCAATCCCTCTTTTAATTGTGGGTGATAATAGACTCGAACTATTGACCCCCGTCTTATCAGGACGGTGCTCTAACCAACTGAGCTAATCACCCGAATTTTTAAAGTATATCACAAGAAATTTACCTTAAGGTTAGGCATTTGGAAATTTCCCTCACTTACTTTTACTCCTTCTAAAATTCCCACTTCCGGCCTCTTACTGGAATAAATCATTGTCCCGCCTTTTTTTAAGCCTTTAATTTTTATCGTCGCCAAAACCACTTCACCACTAACTAATTTGTCTCTATTTTTAGCATTTTCTCCTACTATTGACACCTTACCAAAATTTTCATCTATCTTTACAGTCGCTTTTTTGTCAAAAATTTCCTTATTAACTTCCACATTTATTACCTTAATTAACGCCAAATCATAACTAAAATCAACCGCATAACTCACCAATTTTCCACTACTATGTTTCGCTTTTAACTTAATTTCTGTCTCCACCCCTGTCGTTAACTTTTCTGGCATTTCAAAATATATTTCCTTATCATTCACCACTTGTTTTACTTCCTTATTAACCGGATACCTATTACTCGCCCAATAGAAACCAAATATCACCGCCAACAACAGTCCAAAAGTTAATAAGACTTGTTTCATACCTTATTTTAGCAATTAAATTTGATTTTTATTAATCATCATTTTCACTATTTTTCGGGCCACATTAATTCCCGTCGCCTTTTCAAAACCCTGGAACTGACACTGTCGGTTCACCTCCAAAATATAATCACCACCCCTTTCATCTTTCATAATATCCACCCCCCCATATTCCAATCCACAAACTTTTGCCACTTTTTCAGCTAATTTTTTCTCATCTTCACTCAGATCCCATTTTTCCACCGCTCCACCCAGTGAAAAATTACTTCTAAATTCCTCTCCCACCGCCGACCTTTTCATTCCCCCAATCGCCTTACCGTCCACAATCACCACCCTGATATCCCATTTTGTCGGCAAATACTTTTGCCACAAAAACATTCCTACATTTTTTTCATTAATTTTTCCGATAAATTTTTCCAACTCCCTCTGATTCTCAAACTTTCTCACCGACTTCCCCTGGTAACCTCTGTCATGTTTAGCAATTACCGGATATTCCCAATTTTCGGATAAAACTTGCTCCTTTGTATAAAAAATTTTAGTTGGTATCACCGGAATCTCATTTTCCAAAAACACTCCGTGTTGAGCAATTTTCCCCATTCTGGTCCACTTCAAATAACCTTCACTGTTAACCGCAAAAATTCCCTTTCCTCCCAAAACCCTGATGGCCAAATTTCTCCCTTCGGTATATTTTCCACTTCTGGTCCCCGCCACTCTAAACCACAAGCCCAAAGTATTTTCCGCCGTTAATTCTTCCCCTCTTACAAAAACTTTCGCCGTCCCATCTTTTAAATCAAAACTCAATTCCCGATACAAAGCCCGATTTACTTCTACTCCCAAATTTCTGGCTTCAGTTTCCAGTCTATCCACCTCAAACTGGCTTTGTTTCAAAGACATGGTAAAAGTCACAATTTTTTTATTCACCTTATTTTTTTAAACTAACTAAATATTTAACCATTTCCATCGGTACATCAATTCCTGTCGCTTTCATAAAACCACTGAATTGCGGCCCCTTGTTCACTTCCCAAATCACCGGCTTCTTCATCTCAGAATCTCTAAACACCACATCTACTCCCGCCACCGCCAATCCACAAACTTTTGCCGCTTTTACCGCCAATTGTTTTATTTCTTCCGGCAAATCAACTACTTCTACTTTCCCTCCCAGACTATAATTATTTCTAAATTCATTTTTACTTGTTCTCACCCTTTTCATCGCCCCTAAAACTTTTTCACCCAAAACCAGCACTCGATAATCTCCATCATTCTCAATGTACTCTTGCAACATATATCTCCTCCCCTCTTCAATCTCTGTCTTTCTTAAATCTCTGACCAATTTTTCTAATTCTTCTAAATTATCTGCCTTAAACACTCTCGTCCCCCGATCCCCCCCACTTCCCTTAATAATCACTGGAAATAAGAAAGGCGAAGCAATCGTGTTTTTCGGAAGCGCAGCCACAACGCGAGAAGCATTGGTGTGAGCATCCGCAAAAACATGTTGCGAGCCTGTCATTTTCTCATATAAATACCACAAACTCCCATAAATACTCTTTGGTACTTTAATCCCCGCCTCTTTTAATTTCAACATTTGCCAGGCCTTACAGGCATAACTAGGTTTTCCATACCTCACTAACGAATCAATTACCACCATATCTTCCCTTTTTATACTATTTATAATCAGATCCACCTCTTCCCAGTGTTTCCCGGTCGTCCTAAAAAACAAAACATCATAATCATTGACATCCTTTCCCCTTAAACTAATCTTTCCGCTTTCCGTCTCAAAACTGACATTATTATAAGAAACCAAGTCTAACTCTACCCCTATCTTCCTCGCCGAATTTCTTACTAAGACTAAATGTTTACTAATTTTCCCTCCAAAAAATAAAGCTATTTTTGTCATATTTTTTTAGCTGAAATTAAAAACCCCTCTAAGTCTTTTCTCCCTAATAAAAATTTAGTTCTTAACTTATTCCTATCCGCCACGTTCACCGCCGTTATCACTTTTTTCCCTTGCAACCAAAAAGTCACTCCTATCACCGGCCTATCCTTATGTTTTCCTAAACTTGATTTGTAATGTCTAAAATACAAAACTTTTTCACTCGACAACAACCCCAGTTTTTCAGCTAAATTTCTATCAATCGAACTTCTAAAAGCTCCGGTATCCACCTTCGCCCTCACCTCTACTACTCGATGTTTACCTTGTTTCAGTATCGGACTTTTTTGTAAATCTGGTTTAAAACCTTTAGGAATTTTCATTTTAATAATTTCCAACGGTTGAATCATTTTTTCTCTCTCCTTTTCCGCCACTTTATCTGAAAATTTTTCTCCAAACAAATATTTTGCCAAAGAAATCGCATGTTCATCACTTCGAACCGTTATATCATCAATCTTCTCAATCCGTCTTTTCAAACCCGCCTTATTACACAGTTGAATCGATAAGCCCGGCCTGGCATTTATTTCCAAGACTTCTGGTCCTTTATCTTTATCTAAAACTATATCCACCCCCATAAATCCCAAGCCCGGAATCGTTTTCTGGCACTTTACCGCCGTCTCCAAAATCTCTTTCCAAAAAGGAATTTTAATTCCGTTGACTTTAATCATTCTTTTTTTTCTAAAATCAAAAATTTTTCGAATTTCCACTCCCTTTCCTTCAATTCCAAAAGTGGTAATTCCCGTCGCCAAATCAATCCCCAGCCCATAGGCCCCCTGTTGTAAATTCGCTTTGCCACCACTTTTTTCAGTCGGAATTCTAAACATGGCCATCACCGGTACCCGATTAAACACTATTACCCGAACATCCGGGGTTCCTACCTTGGTCAAAGACAAAAACATCGGGTGAATTTTAATTCTCTCTTCCACAATTACACTATCCGGCGTTCCATGCAAACTATACCTTCCCGCCAAAATTTCCCGACAATGTAATTTCATTTCCTCAACACTGATTATTCTCCCGTTCATCATTAAATATTTACCATCTAGTTTCTCGTTTCTAGAATCTAGTCTCTTTCTTATAATCAATATCCCTTCTCCCCCATATCCTGATACCGGCTTAATCACAAAATTCACTTCCAATCTTTCCCAATCAAAATTCCCCATTTCTTCCTCACTCCTAAATCTAACTATCAGTTTTGGCACATTCACTCCTGCCTTATCCAGCCTCTTTTTCGTCTTATATTTACTATCAGCAATTGCCCGTCCTTCAGCTGTATTTTTCCGCAAATAGACCTTGTTTCTCTCATTCTTGGTCAGAAATTGCCGATACTGTCTTAAATTTATTCCAAACATTTTATTTCTTCCTAATCGCCCCTTTAAATCTTTTAATCTCTGTCAATCTTATTCCCCCGTAACTACCAACCATTATATTTGTCACGATTACCAATAAAACTACCATCCATGGATATTTCAAAACTATCTCTTGTATCCCTTTTATTCCCATAGTCATTGCCCCCACTCCCGCCAATATCAGTGTTCCCACTGTCAATCTAATTGCTTCTTTTTTACTTTTAATTAATTGCGTTCTCACAAATTCTTCCGTCAACAAAATCATAAACAATATCGGAAAAATCGATATTTTACTCACATCAAAAATCCTTAAATAATTCGTTCCCGCCATCACTCCAAAAGTTCCCAAACCCACAAACAATAAAGTAATCGATCTTGCTGGCCAGAAATGTAATTTTAATTTTCTCAGAAACCAATTACTTAACAAAGTAATGGTTAATATCACTCCAAATAACGCCAGACCTCCCACTACCCCAGTAGCCAACAATGTTACCGCTATCATCGTCGGTATAAAAATCCCGTATCCTGACAAACCCACTACATAATGTAAGAGTGACACTAAAGTGGCCACCAAGGGCAACATTAGTAATAGTACTGCTGTATTTTCCGGCACTCCTCCCCACCACATTTTAACAAAATTAGGATCCCAAACTTCCCGGGGCAAAATAACCTCTTTTTCCATTCCCCCTGTCGGTGTCGGTAGCGGCACACTTGCCATCACCCCTGTCACCCCCACACTTAGAAATAACCAAGCCAATACTACTAGGGCAGTTTTTATCATACTTTACGCAAACTATTAACTATTGACTAATAACTAACAACTAATTTAGTGGCGTATTATAACACCATTATTATCCTAAATTATTGTATAATCTAGCTATCTGTTTATGAACAAATTTTTACTGGCTCAAGTTAACCTTGGCAACACCCCTTTAGGTGGTGGTAAAACCGTCTCCACCCAATACCCTGACCCCGCTTCTCTCATTACTATTATTGTCAAAAATGGCCTAACTTTGGCCGGAATAATTCTTATAATCCTTTTAGTTGCCGGTGGTATTATGATGATCGCCAGTGCCGGTTCCGGTGACCAAAAAAAAGCGGCTGCCGCCAAAACCATGATTACCGACGCCCTGATTGGCTTCTTGGTAATTTTTCTCAGTTACTTTATAATCCAAATTGTTGAAGTTATTACTGGATTAACTATTCTTTAAACATGATCGGACTTTTTGGTACTATTCAAAACCCTACTAAATACACCAGTACCCAAGGCCAGGGTCTCTTTGATTTTCTCGGCAACGTTCTCAAGCTGGCTGCTGTTATCGGCGGTATCTTTATGATTGTCCAACTCATTATGGCCGGTTTTGATTTCATTGGTGCTAGTGGTGACGTTAAAAAAATCGAAATGGCTTGGGCAAAAATTTGGCAAAGCCTTCTCGGTCTTGTAATTATTGCCGCCGCCTTTATTATTGCCGGTTTAGTTGGACGCCTTACCGGAATTAATATTTTAAGTCCTCAAATCTATGGCCCTCAATAAACTTCTGGCTGTTCAATATACCCTCAAAGGTCCCGGTCTTGTTCCCACCAGTGGTGTCGAAGCCACCACTATGTTTGAAAAGCTCGCCAGTCAACTTGTCGGTGTCCTCACTTTTTTCGCCGTTTTATTTTTCATTGTCCAAATTATTCTCGCCGGTTACGGCTTTTTATCCTCCGAGGGTGACGAGAAAAAAATGGAAGTCAACCGCACTAAACTTACTAATGGCGTTATGGGTATATTTATCGTGGTTATCGCTCTTGGATTCGGCACTCTTATTGCCAAGCTACTTGGTATGAACAATCCACTAAACGTCCAACAAATGTTTACAAATATGGGTTTATAAAAAATATGATTTCTAATCCTCTTCTCAAAAATGGTTTACAACAAGTTGAAAATCCTACTGCTTACACCAATAGTGTTATTCAAACCGTTTTTTCCATCTTTTTTATCGTCGCTATTGTTTATTTTGTCTGGCATTTCATTATGGCCGGTTATCACTTAATCAGTACCGAAGGTGATCCAAAAAAGCTAGAAACCGCTAAGAACCAAATCACTTATGCTCTCCTTGGTATTATTGTTATTTTTAGTGTTTTCGCCATTCTTAAGTTTGTTGGTACTATTCTTGGGATTCAGGGTCTGGAGGGCCTCCAAATTACCTTACCCACACTTTAAAAAAACTTATCTTACTGTTAAAATTAAATAATTAATTTATTAATTCAAAAACTATGATTTCTTCAATCAAAAATAAACTTCAATATGCTTTCTTAGCTATTCCCGCTTATGCTGCCGACACCATCGATATCAACCCTGAAGGTTTTGGTAAAGAATTAACCGGCCTGACTGTTTCCGGTATTGTTTCCGGTGCTATTTCTCTGGCTATGTTAGTTGTCGCCTTAGTCTTCTTTTTTATCCTTATCATGGGTGGTTTACGTTGGGTCATGTCCGGTGGCGATCAAAAAAATGTCGAAACTGCCAGAAACCAAATTACCAACGCTTTAATTGGTTTAGCTATCGTTTTTGCTACCTTCGCCATCATGAAATTAATTGAAACCGTCTTTGGTATCAGTCTCCTCAGTGGGATGACTATTCCTACTTTCAATAAATAATTTTTTTAAGTAATCCCAAACCCCCCGAGGTAACATCGGGGGGTTTTGCTATAATTAGCTTATGAAATTTGTCATCATCTTAGCCACACTTTTCCTGTTTTTTACTACCCCCACTCTAGCTCAAACCCCCCAAAATTGGAAAAACCAATCATCGGGTCGTTGTGTCGGCACCGGCATTGCTGCCGATGTGGCTACTATCCAGGGTTTAGAGTGTATTTTTTATAATATCCTCCAGGTTATTGTTGTTTTCGCTGGTCTGGCTTTTCTTTTTATGTTTATAAGTGGTGGTTTTAAATATCTCTTTAGTGGCAACGAGCCAAAAGCTGTCGCTGCCGCCTCTTCTACCCTAACTATGGCCTTTATCGGTCTTATTGGTATTATTGCCTCCTGGCTAATCCTTAGTTTCATTCAAAAATTCACCGGCGTTAACGTTACTATTTTCAAAATTCCTGGCTAAAAATTGTGAAAAAATCTCGTTTCTTGTTTCTCGTTTCCAGTCTCTCGTTTCTAGTTTTCGGTCTCTTTCTTTTAGTTAAACCCGTCCAAGCCATTAATCTCTTTGACCTCTTTTTTCCCCCTCTTTCAGTTAAAAATAGTAGCCGCCAGCCTCCAAAAACAGTTTTAGCTCCGGAAGTAGTCAGTGATGACGCTTTTTCTAACACCCTCAAAGATAGCCCAGAAATTTGTTCCGGTGCCGCCGGCTTGAGTAAAACCTGGCCACCCAAAAAAGAGACCGTGGAAGACGAACAAGGCAATTCTGTTGATGTCTTTGTCGCCCAAGACGCTCGTGATCTTGATGGTGAAATGGATTTGGTCAATTTATCCAACAATGGTTTTCGTGATTTTCACACTTTTTTAGCCCGAGGTGAAATCAAATGCACCCAAGACGATCTTGATACTAGCTTCAAAGACCTAACTATTGCCGGTCAGGGTTCTGCTAGCCGTTCCACTCCCCAAGCCGACATCAACGTTCTCCGCAGTCTCCTCCTCAAGCAAGCCGCTGAATCTCTTAACCAAAAAAAGAAGGTGGACACTATTACCCAGGATTATCAAGTTGCTTGGAGTTGCCAAGGTTCTTGTACCGAATTATCTAAAAAACCCGGTGGCTGTCGCCCCGTCACCCTCAGTGAAATCCTTTTCGGACTTCGCTCTCAACAAATTTATTACACTTCCCGCACTGCCCCGCCTACTTTCCCCCCCGGAGATATAATTAGTAAATTAAGCCAATATTTTGGTAATAATTGCTCATCTGACTACGGCTGCTTTCAAAACCGTTTTGGTGGTCAGGTTTTTTCCCCTCTCTCTGTTGGCACTTATTTATTCATGTTAAAACAATTAAATTACACCCCCAAGGGCAATGTTAATAATCGCATTACCGTTATTCGTTACGACTGTTACAATGGTGAAAAAGCCTGCCCCAGTCCTACTATTTTCAATCGTAATCTTCCCAATGCTGCCGCCCTTCTCTCCGATCAAGCCTATTCTGCTTCCAAAATGATCAATCCTGCCGGTCAAGCTTCTCTCCCCAACACCGACCTTTGTGACAATACTATCGTCAATCCTGCCCCAGCTATTGATAAACCACCAATCGGTATTATCACTCTCTTTGTCCATGGTTTATTTAAACGGCTCGCCCCCGGTGAGACTTACTCTCATTCAGAAACCAACGAAATCTATAGTGATTATGACCAAAAATCTACCAAAAATTCCGCTGAAGCTGAAAAAACTTACGCCAACTTTGTCCCCGCCGCTACCCAAAAACAGGAAGGTCTCAAAGAAAAAGCTTTTTCCAGTAAAACCCCAGCCAATCAAAATTACCCCATTCCCGATGCTTTCAATCGTGGCGATGCCTATTACACCACTTTTGCTAAACTACTTATTCCTGCCTCTTGGCAAGGCAATTCCCCATTATAATTTATTTATTGTTAAAATAAATCATGGCTTTCAGGCAAATTATTAGTAAATTAAATCAGCGCCGCACTCCTCTCTTGCCTCGTAAAAACTTTTTTAAGTTTTGTTTACTTCTGTTGATAGTTATCAGTGCTGTTTTTCTAACTAAAAATATTTTTGCCGCCAATGAATATTTAAAAAGTAAGCAACAGGCTATTTCTACCGGCAACAATCAGGAATCCTGGCTCAACGAAGCCTTTGGTAGCAATGTCGTCACCGGCATTAATGCTCTTGTTGGTCCTATTCCCGATGATGTTCTCAATAGCACCACTACCTCTTGGGTTCCTTCAGGTATGGTTGGCTCTGCTTCCAATGTTATTGCCGCCCTCTACACCCAACCTGCTTCCGGTATCGAATATATCGCCCAAGTTAAGGATAATTTTTTAGGTAAACCTATCTATGCCCAAGGTATTGGTTTCAAAGGGCTCGAACCTCTTATTCCCATCTGGCGCAGTTTCCGAAATATTACTTACGTTCTTTTTTCCATCTTCTTCATCATTATTGGAGTCATGATTATCCTTCGGGTCAAAATCAGCCCCCAGGCTGTTATCACTGTCCAATCAGCCATCCCCGGATTGATTACCTCACTTATCTTAGTTACTTTTAGCTACGCCATCGCTGGTCTAATCATCGATTTAAGTTATGTCTTCCAGGGCATTGTTTTATCTGCTATTTTTACCGGTGTTAACACAAACCTCAACGCCAACCTCCTTAGTAAAAGTATTCTTTCGGGGAATATTAACACTACTTTTGCCGACATTAGTAATTTTAACTTCGGCACTGTTTTCTTCCTCATCACTAAAAATATTTCATTAATCACTATCCTTATTATTGGCGGTGGTGTTGGCGCCATTATTGGTGGTCTACTTGGGTCATTTCACCCAATAGCTTTTATCGCCACCGGCGGAATAGGTGCCGCAGTTGGTGCTATTGTGTTTTTATTAATAATATTAATTATTATTTTCTTAATGATCATTAAGTTCCTTTTCTCTCTGATAAAATGTTATATCACCCTTATTCTTCAAATAATTCTCGGCCCGCTTCAAATTGCCATGGGTGCATTCCCAAATTCTAAAATAAACTTTAATAGTTGGATTATCCAAATCATTGCTAACACCGCCGTTTTTCCCATTTCTTTAATCTTTTTGGTTCTAATAAATGTTATTGCTGAATCAATTAGTGGTACTATGTGGGCTCCTAACGTTATCTCTTTACCGGGTAGTATGATGCCCTTTATAATCGCTTTCGGAGGTCTCCTACTTCTTCCAAAACTACCCGATCTTATCACTGAAACTCTCTTCCAACTCAAACCCTCTCCCTTTGGTCAAGCGATTGGTGAAGGCTTTGGTTATTTCTCTAAACCCGCCAAACTTGCTGGCCAGGCTGGACTAGAAAAAGGAGCCGACATTATTGAAGAGAATGAAAAATTAAATACATTTACCAAAATTGCTACACCATTTATAAAAGCCAGTAGATCACTAGGTATAATTAGTAAAAGGAGATAGGTAATCCTCTTTACATCCTTTTCTTTTTACCAGAGACTCTTTGAAAAGAATCTCTATCATTCTGAATCCCTCGTCTAAATGGATCCATAAAGTTTTTCCCACCCAACATTTCTCTTGCCTTATTTCTAACATCATTCTTTATCTGCATTGGTAACCTGATAGTAACTCTCTCTATTAGTTCCCTGACCATTAATGTGTAATTATTTTCAGTCGATTCCTTTCCTAATTTTTCAGTAGGCAACATTGGAAATAATTGTTCAGATTTAAATCCCATTGAACACAATAAAACCGACCAATAAAAACGTGGATTATCGACAAAATTTAAATGTCCTTTTCCCATCTTTCCATCTGGCATTAACCGTGGCAACATGTCTTGTTGTCGAATCAAGGCGGTAGATTCATTAAATACTGAAATCCATTCAGATCCTCCCTTACCCACATCTAAAGCTTGTTTTCCTTTTATTGCCGACGCCAAGAAATCTACTGCCTGTAACATATCATTATGGTCTTGAAATATGCTCCCATCGCCTTTTGCAGACATTGTGTCCACTTTATCTTCGAGACCTTTTAATAGGACATAAGCTAGCGTTGTTTCTTCTCCATTTTTCAGTTTCACTTTCTGTGTTTCCAATTGAGATACAGCTAATGTCTCCGGTAAAAATTCCGCCAAGTCACCTCCCTGTGTCAATCTAGCTCTAAAACCTGGCTCATTTTGAATTCTATCGGCTAACCATTCCGCCATATCTGGAGCCACAAATGGTTCTTCCTTTCCCGTCCCACTCTCTACTCCAGCAATCTTCCATACACCAAGCTTTCCCATTCCTTTTGTCCACAAGTGGTAAAATGTACGAATTTTATCACTCAATACCTCTGTTGGTAATAATTGACGATAAAAATCTGCCGACTCAATCAGGTCACCCATATACAAGTGATTCCATGCCGCCGAGACTGCTGCATCACTCTGTTCCTTGGTAAGGCCCAAAGATTTTGAAATTTTTCCAGCTATCTCCTCTCTAAATGTGTCAAAATTATTAAGCCATTTTTCAACTTTTCCTCCTGGTGTCAACCCTTTGTCACTCTCTAATCTCAAACTCATTATTCCATTTTCCCCTTCATGCATTTCCTTTCCACAAAGAGTCCTAACTATCTCTCCCATTGCTTTCCTATATCCAGGCATATGCTCCCAAAGTCTCAAAAAATCCATTAATCTAACTTCAGGAATAAGAGTTCTTAATTTTTCCACTGGCAACGCATTTCGTACTTCTCGTTTTCTAGCCGCTGCATCCGCATATTTCACTCTTATTTCAATAATACTTTTTTGCATTTCATCCATTTCTAAAAACCATTCAGGTGGTCTCGCGTTATACCATTGAAGTTCTACCTGATTTTTTTCATTCCTTACAAAGGTTTCATAAAGTGTATCAAAGCTCCTTTGTTCCCATCCTTTCTCTCCATCTTCATTTGGTTTTCTTTGAAACACCTCCGGTCCCCTATACATTCTCTTATTTTTACCAGTAGCCCCTTCCGCTTCAGTTCCCCCAACAGCCAAATTAACCCTAATTTTATCCACCTCTACTCCCAAAAACGCCATTACCATTCCCAATTGATCCTCTTTTGTCGAATCAACATTAAGTTTCATTAATCCTCTTATTGAATTATTAATTTCCTCCGCTAATACCGTTTTTCCCACTTCTCCTGCCTTCTCCGCCCTTATTCTCGTCTTATCTAAGAGATCAAGTGCCTTGATAATTTCTGGTTCATCAATAATATTAGACCTAATTCTTTCACCTAACCCTTTCAATGGCTCTGGTAATCTATTTTCAATTTTTTCCACACTTCCGGAACACAAGTCAGCTCTTACTTCATCATTCTTTCCATATCTCATTGCAATATACGTACCTTTCGCTAAAACGTCTAACACCCCATCTGCATTTTCTTTTTGTATCTGACTTTTATTAACATTCACCAGTGTCTCTTTCAAGGTACTTACATTATCCACTTGGATTCCTAAATCACGTATCAATTTTATTGATTCTCCTGTTTCTTTTCTCTTTGCCGCACCATCAATCGGATTTAGTATTTGGTTTACTTTTTCTGCTGTCTTGTCAATTTTCTTAAAAGACGCTGACTCAGCCATTTTACCTAAAAATGCCTTTTCTTTGTACAAATCTGGAACCATAGAAATTATTTCTGGCATGTCACATTATAACATCCACCTATTATTAGAAATAAAAAGTAGATATATAAAAACTATATCATGTTTAGCTTCAGCTCCCCAATATGTCTCCCTTTGCTAGTCCCACCACAGTGGGACGGTGGGTTTTAGATTTTAGAATTTAGACTTTTTTTGTTTATAATGTTTTAATGTCCTCTATTGATTCTATTGACCTCCATATCCGCACTTACCGCTCTGCCCTCAAAAGTAATCTCGAAGTTACGGTTAATTCACTCACTAATTCTTACCTAAAAATCGACTCAATTTTACATCCCTTCGCCGGTGACCCCACTCGCCTTGACCCCTCCGCCATCGTCTATTCCCTCCTTCGCCTCCCCAAAATTATCGACCAAACCAAAATTGTCATCATGGGCCAAAATCCTCAGGTTTTTACCGATGCTGGTTTCCCTGATGTTCTCCGCTGGAAAAAAGTCACCTCCCCGGCCCGTCGTCGTTCCCGTTTTTTTAATAAAAAGACCGGTCTTTGCGCCTCTTTTATCAGTTCTATTTCCGATGTTGACGATATTATTAATCTTTTACTAGCCTACCAAATCGAATGGAATAAATTCCACCAAATTGTCACCACCACTTATCCTAAATATTCTCAGTTTAAGAAAGCTCTTACCACTTCAGATTTTTTAGAAGTCGTCAAATTATCCACAGAAGATTGGCAAAAAATTAAAACCGCTCTTGGTCTTAATTGGTGTTTGCGTCTCAAAAAAATGTACCATCACTCCCAAAATTTCCGTCTCCGCCTTTTGGCCGGCTCTTGGGTTGATTACACTAAAACTACCCAACACTGGTGGAAAAATATTGCCATTAATGTTTCCGATCATTTTCACATCTCTCATCAGAAAATCTATTTTGTCAGCAGCAATTCCCATTCACTCCTCAACCTCATCACTGGTTTTGCTCTCAAATCTCAATCGGAAATTCTACAATTAGCTCCCAAAAATTGGTCTCAGGACAATCCCTACATCCACCAAAATGATTTTCTCTATTATCTTCAAAAATATAAAACCAATGATAAAAAATACCAACAAAACTGGCAAAAAATGCAGGACCGTCTCGATATTATTACTGTCCCCTCTGCCCACTATCTCGACGTCAATACTCAAATCTTCCCCCTCTCTTCCTTAGTTAAATCAAAATATCTCGATCCCCGCCTAAAAATTTCCAAATCCCAAAAACTCTCTCACTCTGACGCTCTGATTTTTAATATTGATTATCCTCTGGGTTTTGCCTCCTACCACGTCCTTAGTGAAATCTTGGAAAATGTAGCCGCCATCAAAGGTGTCTATATTCTTGGTAAAGCCGCCGTTCTTAATTCCGAAATCGGTGACATCCAAATTCCTCGTCTGGTTTTTGACGAACATTCCAGTAATTCCTATTTTTTCAAAAACTGCTTCAATACTTTTTTTCCTTTCACCAATACCCAGGGTTCTGTTTTGACTAACCAAAAATCTGTCACTGTTTTTGGTACTTTTTTAGAAAACGAAGCTCTCTTAAAAAAATATTTTCAAAACAACCTCACCGTCATTGAAATGGAAAGTGGACCTTACTTATCCGCCATCACCGAGGCCACCTATGATCAACAAACCCCCCGTTCTACTCTGGTCGACCTCAACTCCGCCCCTTTTGATATTGGTATTATTAACTATACCTCCGATACTCCCTATTCCAAGGCCAAAAACCTCGGCGCCGGCGCCCTCAATCTCGCCGGCATCGAACCCGTCTATCTAGGTTCCCTGGCCATCCTCCAACGGATAATAGAGTTGGAAGAAAATTCTTAATTAAAAATAAAAGTTTTTTATCGAAGTATTGATTTTTTCAGCACGGAGCGAACGCGTGACGCGAAGCGGACAGCCCGGAGGTAGCGAGTACTGCAAAAAAGCTATGCGAGATAAAAAATAATTCCTCTATTTCTTCATAAACTCCTCAAATTCCTTGTCATCCAAGCTTTCCTTCTCCACTAGCAATTTCGCCAATTCATCAAGCTTTTTTCTATTTTTTACCAACAGGATCTCTGCTCTTTTTAAAGCTGTATCCACTAATTTTTTAATCTCTTCATCCACCTTTCCCTGCATCCCATCAGAAATTTTGGCCGGTTCCATCCAGGCCCTGCCAAAATCACCGATATCAATTTGTGGCCCCCAATTTATTGGCCCTAATTCCGACATTCCCCACTCCACTACCATATTTCTGGCAATATTAGTCACGTGGCTAATATCACTGCTCGCTCCCGTAGTTATATCGTTAAACACCAATGCTTCCGCCGCCCGACCACCCATCGCCATCGCCATTTGTTTAATTAATCTCGACTTTGTTTCATGAACTCTATCCATTTTAGGTGGAATCAGGGTAAAACCCAAGGCCATTCCCCGTGACACAATCGAAATTCGGTGTACTGGGTCCAAGTCTTCAGCAAAATTTACCACTGCGTGTCCCGCCTCATGATAAGCCGTCATCAATTTATCCTCATCAGTTTGATCTCTTCTTTTTTCTGAACCTAATTTTACTTTTAGCGCCGCCTCTTCAATATCCACCATTTCAATTTCCGTTTTGTTTTCCCTGGCTGCTTTTATCGCCGCCTCATTTAACATATTTTCAATATCCGCTCCCGAAAAACCTACTGTTCTTCGTGCTACTGTTTTCCAATTAACCTCCTTTACAAAAGGTTTACCTTTAGCATGAATTTTAATTATTTCTTCTCTCGCCAATAGATCCGGCATTTCTAATACAACCCTTCTGTCAAATCGCCCCGGTCGCAATAAGGCCGGATCCAATAAATCACCTCTATTAGTTGCCGCCAATACTACTACGGCTGTATTAGTTTCAAATCCATCCATTTCTACTAAAATTTGATTCAAAGTTTGTTCTCTTTCCCCGTGCCCCCCATCCATTCCTCCTCTCATTCGGCCAATGGCATCAATTTCGTCAATAAAAATTATGGCTTTACCCGCTTTTTTAGCCGTACCAAACAAATCCCGCACCCGACTCGCTCCTACCCCCACCAACATTTCCATAAATTCTGATCCCGCCATACTATAAAAAGGCACATTCGCTTCTCCGGCCACCGCTTTAGCCAACAATGTCTTACCAACTCCTGCTGGTCCCACCAACAACACTCCCCGTGGAGCTCTGGCTCCCATTTTTCGATATTTCTCTGGATGTTTCAAAAAATCCACTACTTCCTCTAAATCTTTTTTTGCCTCTTCCACTCCGGCCACATCTTTAAAGGTCATGTTTTGTTTACCTTTAATAAACAGTTTTGCTGTTGATTTTCCAAAACCAAACATTCCTCCACCTTGGCCTCCGCCCTGTCTTCCAAAAAACCAAATAATCAGCAAAATTGGTAAACCTACTGTTAACAACATGGTTACAATATCTCCCAACGCTTTCCAGCCGCTTCGGTTTTCGACTGTAAACTTCACCGTACTAATATCAATTCCTTCCTTTTGCAAAATATCGGACATGGAAATATTAGTTTCCTTTGAAGCTGTTAGTATCTTTCCTCCGTCTTTTAATTTAGCAATTATTTCGTTGTCCATTACTGTCACTTCTTCGACTTGATTTTTCTTAATCGCCTCCAATACCACCGATAAAGACACTTTAGCTAAACTATCTCCGACTAAAAAGCCCAATAATGTTGAAATTACCATGTAAAATAAAATCAAATAAATTATCGATCTCAATATTTGCGCTGGCCCGACTTCAATTTTTTTAATTTTCACCCCCGGTGGTAATTTATCTAAAATCTCCTTAGGTATCCCCCCAACGTTTTTCTTATCAGCCTTTCGACCCCCGTTTTTGTCAGTTTTTAGCCTTAATAATTTCTTGATTCTTTCCCACATAATCTCTAATTATATCATCGCAAATGCGGATATTATTTATTCCCCATGAGTTTTATCAATTCTTCCCTATCATCCCCCTCGCCCTCCCTTACCCAAAACTCATGTCGACATTTACTACACTTGTAGTGTATTTTAAATTTCCCCGACACATAAACACTTTCGATTGGTTTCATTAAACCCTGGCATTCACTAGCCCTATCCCCCGGAATCTCCTCGTCTACGTGTTTTCCCCACAAACACCTTGGACAATGATCCGTATATCCATCTCCTTTCACCTCCTCCCCGCAGTTTTCACACACGAAGTTTTCTTTAACCCTCTTAAAATTTTTCATTTCTTACGCCTATTATACGAGGTAAATAAATGAATTTTATGAAGGATGTTATTTTCAGCACGAAGCTAACGATTTTACTAAAATATATACGAGCAAAATAAATATTTATCGAGAAATCTCCACTCCCATCTTTATATCTTTATCCAATTTTTGATTAAACAACAACTTACCGCCAACAATACTCGCCTCCGGTTCCACCGCTGTCACCTGCCATCCATCAGGCATGGAAATTAAAGTTACCATTCCCGTATCTCCAAAACCACTTTGTCTTTGAATATAACTCAAATAAGAAAATTTATCTAAGCCATTTAAATCCACATCTTCCATATATTTTAACTCCACATTAATTTTCTTCCCCACCGGTACTGTCACTAAAAACCCGATTTCTCTCTTACTTCCCACCTGGCTAATTTTTAAATCCTCCCCACTTATAATTTTTTTCTCTCCGCTCCCATTTTCATTCCAACTTACTTCTTCTATTCCCGTTTCCGAAGGTACATAAATCCTCATATAATTTTTATAATCCCCCCCTGGCCAGGCACCGCTTTTGGCTGTGTTTTCATAACCAATCTTCAACGTGTTTTTGATTATCTTTTCTCCAATTTCTATCTGTCTTTCAATGTTTCGATACAAAAAATAATTTGCCTTATTCACCCCCAAATTTGCTTCTACAATATACAAATAATCCGCGTAACATTTTTCTCCGGTACACTTCCCTTCATAAATCGATCCATTCCACCCCGCCTCGGCCAATACTTCTGCCGCTTTTGTTTCATTCAAAACTACCTGCACTTCATTTCGCTCCAATAAATCCATCACCGCCACCAACAATTTTTGCCCCTCAGCTCCCTTGGCCGATTTTATTTCCTCCATCAATTGCTTACTCACTCCCCCCAAAAAACTGGCTTTCTGGACTGATCCGGCGAAAAATTTAGTTTCCGAATAATATTCCGCCTGTTCATATAAATTACTTTGGTTTACTTTTTCTTTAAAATCAGGCACATAAATTTCTCCAATCACTCCCAAAATTGCCTTTACCGCCGCCAAATTTAATCCAATTACTCCATCCACTTTCCGGCCGGTTTCTTTTTCTAAAAACCATTGCACGTCTTTTGACACCAAGGGAAAACTAGCCTGCCAATTAGCATCTCTCATAAACCAGGCCGCCTCTCCCAAATATTTTTTGATTTCCGCCGGCGGTTCTACGTGTCCCTTCAGTTGTCCGTCAGCCTCGTAAACATCCTTGACTTCAAATCCTAAAAATCGACCTCCTTCAAAACCTAAAATTGCAAAAGAACCAATAAACCCCCCTGAGGGTCTCAGCTCATTCTCATTTTGTAATAGCACCATATATTCCCGCCTCTTACCATCCAATCCCAACATTTCCGGTAATATCGGCATTATTTTTTTAGCTCTTTCTGTATTCTCTCTTTCCAGGGCCAATTTTTCTCTCAGTTGCCCAAGCTCCTCTCTTAACTTTCCCGGCAACCATTGCCACTGTCCCGACAATCGTCCTTGTAATATTCCCATCTTAGAAATTGCCTCATCTAAATTTTTCTCTACCTTTTGCAACTCCCCCTTCATTTCTATTTCTTTTTCTCCAAAAAGTCCTTCGCTGATTTTTTCACCACTTTGAGCCAAGTTTAAACTTAAATTCAATAAATCAACCACTTCTCCCTCCGCTCGCAATATTGTCCCAATTTTCCCTCCGTTAAAAATTCCCAACCACTCGCTGTTATTTTTTCTTAAAATTTCTACCTCTTTTGCTGCCTCCGTATACTTCCCTTTTTCTATCAGGCTTTGCATCCTTAAAATTCTTTTAGGAATCGTTACTATTTTAATAAAATTAACCAAAAATACCACCAAAAATATCCACCCCAATCCAAACAACCCCCATTTCCAATAATTCTTGCTATTTTTTTTCTTATCTCTGACTTCTGTTTCATCTTCTCTGGAATCTAGAACCTCGTTTCTAGTTTCTGGTTTTTCGTTTCTCGTTTCTGTTTTCTCATCTCTCGTTTCTTTAATAACTCTCTCCGGTAACGGACTCTTTCTTAAACTCTCTAATTTAAATTCCTTCGCCTCGCCGGAGTCTTCGACGTCGGCGGGTTTTACCTCGCTCACCTCTTCAATTTCCACTTCTTTTTCTCTTACCTCGCCATAGCTTTTTGCGAAGGCAGGCTTTACCTCGCCATAGTCTCCGACGTCGGCAGGTTCGACCTCCACTTCATATCTCTTTTCCACCGCTTCTCTTTTAATTTGTGGCTTACTATAAATATTTTTTGTCGTTGCTCTCTTTCTATTATCCTGGTCTGTTTTGGTCACAAAATATTGCACCACCGCCTTGGCCCCTTCTTTAAAAGTAATTTCCGGTTGCCATCTTAATAATTTTTGACTTTCTTCAACTAAGCCAGTATCCACGCCAGTCGACGTAATCACCCGATCGTCTTGAATTACCTGAGTTCTGGTCATTTTAGCCTCATCCACCAATACTTCCGCCACTATTTTGGAATTAGTTTCCCGCCCCCCGATTAAAAATATTTTCCCCGAAGTTCCCAAAAAACAGGCCCTCAAAATCGCTTCCACAAAATCATTCACCGCCAATACCCGATAAATTTGATTTAGACTTGGCAAAATTAAATTTTTATTTCTGGCTGCTTGTGCCAAAGCCCTGCCCAAAAAACCATCTTCCCCCATTCCCTCCCCGTAAACATTTTCTCCCACTACTATCCGCCAATTTAAATCACTCCTTCGCAATTTTTCCCCCCATTCTTTAGTCTTTTCCACCCCATTAATCCTAATCACCACCAATTTCTGATTTTTGTTTAATCTTTTCCATAATTCTTCACTGCCCACAAAGTCAAAAAAATAAGCTACTTTTTCCGGGATTTCCTCAAAATCAGCTCTGACTACTTTTATTCCTTGTTCCTTCAGTTTTTCTTCCAATTTTCCGGCCACAAAATTCTCCCCTCCCAAGATTACTGCTATCGTCGCTATTCCCTCCATGCTCCTATTTTAAAGCAAATAATCCTTTGCGGTAATGTTTCGGTTAATTTGCGGTTATTTTCTGTGTAAATCAGTCAGAACTTGTCAAACCCTCTCTACGGAACGTGAAAAATCGTCATAACACCAAACCTTATAAAGATAGTTTCCGCCACCCAAAAAACATTATTCTTATAAAATAATTTTCTCATATATATTTTTTAGGCACGAGCCTGTGAGGTAATCCATCACGTGAGAGTGCCCTAAAAAATATATATGAGAAAATTATGTCAGTATTCTGGTTTTATACCATGCCAAATCCGTCATTATTTTAGATAGGAAAATAGTACAAAAATTTATCTAATCGCGTCTTCTTAATCGAATACTCATCAGAATCAACGACAAAGCCTCAGTCAACACGGTCACCACTGCCGCCCCCATAATTCCAAAGCGGGGGATTGCCACCAGATTACCCAAAAAATTAAATACTAAAATTATTACTCCCAATCCCAGTAACTCTTTTTGCCCATTCTTAGAAATCAAGGTAAATCCCACCAAATGGCCTAAATAGGCGAATACCAGTGCCACCACCAAAATTCTTAGCACTAAGACCGAAGCTTCAAATTGACTACCTGCTAGCAAAAAAACCATTATTGGGGCAAATATCCACACTCCCAACATTACAGTTGCTGCAGCCACCAACAAGATCAATGCTGTCCAATTAAAAATACTTTTATTATTTTTTCCTTTCGATAAAATCGGGAATATTCCACTCATTAAAAAAAACGCCGGTTGAATCAATACTCCATAAATTTTATACGCCAATCCATACCAGGCTACTTCACCCACACCCAAAAACCTTCTAATCATTAATGAATCTATGGCCCGATCATAGGCAGAAAATATTATTAAATACAGCCCCATCGGCCAGCTCATCTTCAATAATTCTCCAATCAACTTTCTATCTACCAATCTAAAGTTAATTGTTCCTCGTCCCATCCACCATCCCCAAGCCAAAGTAATTATTCTGGCAATTAAATAAGTTCCAAAAACCCAGGCCAAGCTAATTTCTCCATGAAACCACCACAAGCACAGCAAAAATACCGTCGGAAACATCACTTCCACCAACACTTTAGCCTGCATTTTAATTCTCGTCTGCCACACTACTCCCAAGCTTCCGGCCAGAGAAGTAAAAATCATCATTGACCAGGCCAATACCGCTTCAAAACGAACTTCTTTCAAATCCAGCCAATTAAAAATCAAGATCATTCCCAAAGCCAAGCTAAATACCGCCATCATCAGTCGTAAAATCGCCACATTTGACCACACTCTTACCCGCCCAGCCTCATCTTCTTCTTTCGATGCCTCCCTAACCCCGATTACTGAAGTCCCAAAGTCAGCCAAAGCATCAAAAAAAATCGATAGGGAAATGATTAAAATATATTGTCCATAAACTGCTGCTCCTAGTTTTCTTGTCAATATTCCCGTAGTTATCAACGACACCACCACCGACGCCATTTTTCCCAAAATTTGCACCCCGGTATTCACCGCCAATCTCTTTAGCATATCCAATTTTACTCTAAATCAATCCTAAAATAATCGCCAAAACCCAGGTGTTTTGTGGCAATGTCAGCCAATAGTGATCCAACATTCCCGTTACCCCCACTATTACTAAAAACCACCATTCCTTTTTCCATTTAAATCTTTTAAGCCTTTCGGCTCCCATCACTAAAAACATAATTATCCCCAAAATCCCTATCTCACTCCATATTAATAAAAATATATTATGTACCGGCTGTATCCAATAGAAACTGTTTACCCTAAATTTTGGTAAGTTCACTATAAAATTACCCGCCCCTTTCCCAAATAGGGGAGAAGTTTTTATCATCCTTATTGCCGCCAATCCCAACATTTCCCTCTTTTGGAAACCCTGCATATCCCAACCTCCCACAAAATCCCCAACATTATAATTAATATTTATTATCCCTAAAGTCAGCATTATTGTGCCCGAAAATAACAACCCTTTTCCTATTATCTTTTTTAGGTTTTGGGCTTTAAAATTTAGAATTTGTTCTACAACTAACATCACCACTGTCAACCCCCATACTGTCCGACTGCCGGCTAAAATAATTCCTAAAACCGCACTCCAATTCACCATCCAATAAAACATCTTTTTCAGCTGGTTTTTGGAATTTAGAATCTCGTTTTTAATCTCTTTCTTCCAAAACCACCAAATCAACAACAAAAATCCCGCTAATGAATTTGGATGAGAAAAAGTTCCATAGGCCCGAATCCATCCCTCATCTAAAAACCGCATTTGCGCAATCCCAATCCCTCCATAGGTAAATCTTCTTTCTCCTAGCCACCACCAAAGTCCGTTTAAGCTTCCTCCGTTTATTACTTGAGCCAGACCCAAAAAAGCTTCCAAAATTATCCATATCGGCACCACCCATTTTAAATATTTTTTTATTTCTGTTTTATTTTCTCTGACCAATTGCCAGGTCCACCACCATTGTCCGACTCTCAGCCACCTATACAAGGCTACCCATTTTGCCGTCGCCAAGATTATATTTACCCCCACCAGCAATAACATAATAAAACTTTGGAAGTTTGATAGTTTTTTAATCTCGTTTCTAATTTCTAGTCTCCCGTTTCTGAATTGAGTCCACACCCACCCCAACCATACGATGTCTGTCAAATACAAAATTATTGATAAGTAATCAACTCTCACTCCCATTACACTACTTTCCAGTAACCAAAAATGTTTTCCTAGTTGTGTCGGAATCAAAAGTAACCAAAAAATGGTAAAAAATCTCTCCACGCCCTATCCTAACACATTTTTTAAGCTAATCTAAATATTTTTAAACCCGAACATTTTTTCAAAGCACGTTTTTTTGACACAAAGCTGTGAAGTAATCCACAAGAAAAAGACGAGTGTATGTTTTTTTCGAAGCATGTTATTTTTTAACACGAGCCTGTGAGGTAATCCATCACGTGAGAGTGTTTAAAAAATAATGTGCGAGAGAAAAACTACAGTTTAGATCGAATCACAATATGCCTCATCTCACCTTCACCCTCAGAATCACTGGTAATTCCTTCAATTTCCGTCAACACCATATGACAAATCCTTCTTTCATAAGAACTCATATTTGCCATCTCCACTTCTTTCCCCGTCTCTATTACTTTTTGAGCCAAATCCCTGGCCATACTTTCTAATCTTTCTTTTTGTTCACTTCGATAATTATTAATATCCAACACCACTCTCACCCATTCACCTAACTGTTTTTTTACCATCAAAGACAACAATAATTGTAAGGCCGCCATATTTCTGCCCCTGAAACCAATCAATCCACCCGGTTTACCCACAGTCACACTTACCAACACCTGAGCCTCTTCTCCTTCCACATCTTCTACAAAGGCATTGTCCACCTCATAGTTAATTTTCCCCAGTAATTCACAGGTCAAATTTAAAATTAATTCGTTTCTCTTTTTATTATCCATATTGGGAATTCTATCACACCATTTATTACTTTTTTCTCTCAATTTGGGCCATTAATATCTGTTGTCCCGCCATGACCACACTATTCACAAACCAATACAATAAAATTCCTATCGAAAAATTAAAACCAATAAAAACCGTCATCAACGGCATCATATACGTCGACTGAGTTCTCATCGCCGCCATCATGTCATCCTCTTTGTCTTTAGTTTCTTTTTTTACCACACTTTCATCAACTTTCGGATTAGGCATCATTTTTTTAGCACTCCAATATTGTAAAAGCCCTGATCCAAGCAATAAAAATAATGGCAAAATCAAGCCAAAACTAATTCCGCCACCTAAAACTTTTGCCGGTGTCGTTGCTAAATTCACTCCAAGAAAACTATCTCCGAATTTAAAATCATCTTTCACTTGAAAAACTTTTACTAATTGCTGATTTACTGTCACTGCTTTTACCTTTCCTTCTGAAAATCCTGACACCATATTAAAGGCCGAAAAGAAAATCATCAGCACTGCAATCTGTAAAATGTTTGGTAAACAGCCCGACAGGGGATTAATTCCCTCACTTTTATACATTTCCATTTGCGCTTTAGCCAAGCCCTGTTTATCTTTTCCAAATTTATCCTGTATCTTTTTTAATTTTGGCTGTAAAGCTTGCATTTTTTGGGCCGATTTCAAACTGGGCCACACCAAAGGCATTAACACTAACCTGATTATGATTGTCACTACAATGATTGACCAACCTAAATTTCCAAACAAAAAATAAAAACCAAATAAAGCATTCACAAAAGGAGCTATAAAAATATTCATGATTCTTATTCTACCAAATCTATTCCCTTACCACCCCATGGATGACACCTACTCACTCTTTTTATTCCCAGCCACAATCCTTTCCTAACTCCATATTTTTTCACCGCCTGATAAGTATATTCGCTACAACTTGGCACAAATCGACAATTATAACCCTTAGATAAATACTTTTTATAAAAAACTAAGCCTTTTAAAACAATTTTTTTAAACATTCTTCTATCTCCGTCTCGCTTTTTTCTAAAATATTTTTTTTGACTAAAAATATTCCCCTAAAACGATCCGGAAAAATATCCATATTTAACCTCACTGCTTCCATTAACCTTCTTCTGATTCGGTTCCTCTCCACTGCCTTCTTGGAAATTTTCTTGGAAATTATTGCCCCAAACTTCCTTTGTCTCGGCGCCGTTTCTGGTAAAGTCGGGTCACTTTTCATCCAGACCAAGCCAAATAGGGGACTCGCTATTAATTCCCCTTTATTTTTTATTTCCTCAAATTCGCTTTTTTTAGAAATCCTTTCGATTTTTTTTAACACTATTTTTGCGAAGAAATAGTCAGGTGTTTTCTCCCTTTTGCCCTTCTTCTTTTAATCAACTTTTGGCCCATTGCCGTTGCCATTCTCTTTAAAAACCCATGAACTCGGATTCTTTTTTTCTTTTTTGGTTGATATGTACCCTTTTGTTTCATAGTCGTAATTTTACCACAAA
>Ga0247841_10002261_pt1 | contig 39287 bp, 37 predicted proteins | sample LaCruzMarch2015__2_FD_192410 | JGI IMG/M metagenome (GOLD analysis project Ga0247841, IMG submission 192410) | Freshwater microbial communities from meromictic Lake La Cruz, Castile-La Mancha, Spain - LaCruzMarch2015_18m | ecosystem: Environmental > Aquatic > Freshwater > Lake | place: Spain... | reverse complement strand
GTAATAGGACGTGACTATGGAACGACAAAAGAGAGAGGGGTCTATGGAGTAAATCCATTTACCAATGGATTTGGGCTAATCGACGGCACAATTGAGGAAACAACCGAAAATGGCTCGGTGGTTTATCATGTACGCGACTCTATCATAATTGACAGAATAGATTTTTCTGGGGCTAGAGGACATTATTCAATATTGGCTAATAACCTGGAAACAGGCTTTGAATTGAATGAAAACGGCATACCGCTTGGCGGCGTGGTGATGGACTTTGAGGGAAATAGAATTTTTCAATATGAATGGGTTGGCGATGCCGTAAGGACAGAATTAAATTTTGATAATCCCTCAAATACCAACATAAAAAACGTCGTTAATGTTGACTTCTCCGGCCTTACTAATGAGCAGAAGCAAGAAGTAATTAATTATTACCTGATTATGAACGGAATAAAAAATAGAGAGTTTTATAGTTCACCACGTTATATGTTCAATTTTGAAGACAGGCTACAGACGATAAGTCAGGGGTTTGATGATATTACGCTTATACCTTTATATAATGATAAAATGCCAAAGGTAGATGCTGATTCGCTGGAAGAAATTGTGGGATATCAGAAGGATCTGTTATTTGATAATCTTAAGGAATCTGGATATATTGACGCAGACGGCACTCTCAAGAAAGCATTCTACGATTTGACAAATGCTCAAGATATGGTACTCTACCCGGAGTTTGAGGATAAAAGGCAGATTATATATGACTTTTTAGTGAGGTTAAATACAACCTTCTTTAACAATGCAAACGATCTTTTGAGAGATATTGCCGATTGGTGTTTGAAGACCGACGCCATAGCAAACCAGATTTATCAAAAGTTAGTCGAAACTTATGGAACTAACTGGCCAAGTGACATGACCGGTTTAGGTTATAGCGGTTCAGGTGATCCATTTTTATATATGCTGAATAATAATCCGCAGATAGATGTTAACGCCATTGTTCTCGTGGGGACACCCATTAAAGGCGACAGATGGGTGGAGAACACCAATGTCGAGACGGTAGTTACGCTATATGGAGAGAAAGATTATGTATTCTTGAATTCAAATCAATTTCTGCGCCAGGACTTCTATGCCTCGAAAGGACGTCTCTTTGAAAATAATCCTCGTCAGATAAATGAGGTCGTGATAAAATTAAAAGACATCGGGCATACGGATTATTTCTATGACCCATCGAATCCTGGTAGCAACGCTGTGCTTAAGCAAAAGGCAACTGAGTTTATTGCGAGAGTAACGGCCCTAGCGAAAGATAGCGATGCGCTAAGCAGATTTCTTAATGACACATATGGCATTGATAGGGATTCAACTGGCAAGTATGTAGTTGATTTGGAAAGGATCATTTACAATGGCTAAAAAAATACAAGTATTTTTTATAATAGTGGCGATAGGAAGTATTGTGTTGGTAGCGACAATTACGTATTTGTCGCAGAAGCACAAAAACGAAATTAATAGGCGAAATACCATAGTCACTGGCCTTACCCCGGGGCAGGGCCAATATTTTCAGAAAGAATTAGCGTCTGCATTTCAGGTATCTTCGTATGTGCAGAAAGGAAAGAGTTTACTGAATCAAGGCAAATATGATGAAGCAATAGAGGTGTTCAAACATGCCATGTCTGTTGCTAAAATGCAGGGAGAAAAAAGCATGGCGCGCCTTTACGTTGTAGATGCGTATGAGAAAAAAAGAGATTACAAAAATGCATTAGATTGGATGATTATTGCAAGGGATAAGTGTTATAATGAATGGGCTAAGGGTCCACATATTGAAAGAGTAAAATATCTTGAATATGCCTTGCAAGGCGAATATGATCTTGCAATTGAGCATGCAAAAAAAGCGCTCGAAGAAGATAAGGCTATAGGTGCTGGACAATTAGCAGGTTACCAACAACGCCTCATTGATCTCATTGCCGCAAAAGATTATATTTTAAGCCTAAAGAAAAAATAATATTGGATTAATTAGATTGTATGGGGACGAAATTAAAAACCGTCCCCCTTTTTTGCTATAGTTGCGTAGTACTCCCATTTCAGTTTGACCTAGCTGTATTTTTATAGTATTATAGTTTTCACGAAAGGGGAAAATAATGAATGACGCAAGTAATCTCTACCTTGATTTAATGAAAAAATGTTTAACGAATTGGATTTATGGTGATACGGAAATAAAAATCATCAAGGGTAAGTATTTCCCAAAAAGAGAAGTTATCGGTTTATTAAATAAATATGGTTATCAAATAATTAAATCTGCTCCTATGGATCCATATAAGCGATCAAGTGGTCTCGACTGGCCCCTGACTGCTCATACCATGGTTGGCCTTAAGAGGCTTAATAATATTCAGCAATGTATCGAAGACGTCTTATCTAAGGGTGTCCCAGGTGATGTCATCGAATGCGGAGTGTGGCGAGGTGGCGCATCGATATTTATGAGAGCCATACTGAAAGCTCATAATGTTAAAGATAGAACAGTTTATGTTGCAGATTCATTTCAGGGCTGCCCTCCTCCAAATACTAAAAAATATCCGCAGGATAAGGAAGTCCATCTAAGTGATTATGGTGGCACTCTGGCCATTCCTCTGGAAAAGGTCAAAGCTAATTTCAAAAGTTATGATCTACTTGATGAGCAGGTTCGTTTTCTTGAAGGGTGGTTTAAGGATACATTGCCGCAGGCGTCCTTTAAGAAATTAGCCGTAATGCGTCTTGACGGTGATTTATATGAGTCTACAATCGATGCTTTAACTAATCTCTATTCAAAACTTTCCCAGGGCGGGTATGTTATCGTGGATGATTATTATTCAATACCCGCATGTAAGGAGGCAGTTACAGATTATCGTAATAGTCATGATATTACTGATAAAATAACGGATATCGACGAAAGCAGCGTTTATTGGCAAAAAAATAAATAAATAAATGCATTATGTTTTAAAAGGGACGATCTTTGATAGGTCGTCCCTTTTAAGTTATATTCTAGTTAGTATTTCTCTCCTATATGACCGAGGCGTTAATTTTTTATTGACATTCTTTTGGTAAGGCGGTATATTGTATCGTAATAATTCAATTCGCCAATCTGGCGACTTAGGAGATAATACTACAATGAGCGGAAATCGTTATTCAAACCTATCAAAAGATGAATTGTATCTTATTTCACGCGCAGAGTATGAGAGGCAAAAACTCATAACGAGCGAGTTTGCCAATCGTCTCTTTGCGAGTTCAAAAAGGACGGCGGAAGTTTTAGATACTCTTACTCGTAAGGGCCGACTTCTTCAGCTCCAGCGGGGTAAATATCTTCTTGTGCCGATCAAAGCGCCTAATCAACAATGGGCGCCAAATGAATTCGTAGTGGCCGCTTTGTGGATGGGGGAGGTTCCTTATTATATCGGATATTTCACGATGTACAATTATTGGGGGCTGACGGAACAGATTCCGCAAACCGTATTTATACTGAATCTTAAGAAAAACAGTAAAAAAACGATTGGCGATGTGAAGTATGAAGCGCTAAAAATCGATGAAAAGAAATACTTTGGCGTTCAGAAAATTAAGATCGAAGACATTGATATTTGCGTTAGCGATAAAGAGCGCACGCTAGTAGATTTTATTTATAACCCAATCGGGTCTTTTAACAATGTGGCAAATGTCCTCAAAGAATGTCTTGCGGAAATAGATCTCGATAAATTTGTCAATTATCTCAATCGTTTCCCTGTTATTTCAGTGCGTAAGCGGGCGGGTTTTTATCTCACTGAAATCGGATGTAAAGATAGCATGTTGAAAAAGCTAAAAAAGAACATCGGTCGAGAAGATACCTATGTTGTTCTTGATCCGGCGAATAAATCACGTAAGGGCAAAACAAATAAAGAGTGGAAAATCATTGTTAACAGATAAAGAGAAATTCAAAGACCTTATTTCGACGATCGCGCGGAAGATGCGATTCCGACCGGTTATTGTTGAGAAGGATTATTATCTCACCGTCATCCTCAATAACATTGAGGCCTTACTGAGCGATAAGATTGTTTTTAAAGGCGGCACATTGCTTAATAAGGCGCACCTTAACTACCACCGGTTAAGTGAAGACTTAGATTTTACATATGATGCCCCTTTGCCGGCGCGGTCACAGCGCTCTAAGGCGATTACGCCTATTCGTGAGAAGATGCCGGATTTTTTAAAGGCGATTCAGCTAACAAGTGACAAGCCGGAGGGGGAGGGCTTTAACAATTCAACGCAGTATGTGTTTAAAGTCAAATACCCTTCGGTTTTAACGGTAAAAGACGATATTATCAAACTCGAAATATCTCTTCGTCAGCCACCGATTGATAAGCCCGTTAACACTGAGATTAAGCACTTCTATCAAGATCCTTTTACTGGCGAAGACTTATTTCCGAGAGGGAAAATACTATCATTGTCATGGAACGAAGCTGTTGCCGAGAAGCTTAAAGCGGCGATCTCCCGAAAAGATGTCGCTATAAGAGACTATTATGATCTCTGGCACATTGCCGAGTTTGGATTTGATTTCTATAATGATAAATTTATCAAATTGTTTAAACGAAAGGTAACCGATGAAGGTTATACCGGCGATTATAGAAAAGATTTTGGCCTTGGCCCGGACAAACTTTCAATTTTACGCAGGCAAGTTGATACGGATCTTATACCGGTAATTCGTGCTGGTGAGAATTTTGATCTCGATAAAGTTTTTGATCGGTTTAATGTAATTTTACAAAAGGTGTAAAGGAAGATAAGGGGTGTGGGCCAAATGGCTCACGGTCTCTTTAAGATATCAAACAATTGCACAATTGGCTAAATGAGCCATAAATGAGCCAAATGCGCCAAGGGGGCAATAAAGGGGCAAAGGGCTCAGAATGGGCTCAAAGGGCTCACAATGCGTTCAAAGGGGGCCCCGGTGAGTGGAGTTAAGCGAAAGGGTTATCGTGAATTGAAGGGCAACTATTAAGTATTTCCTAATAGTTCAAATTAGCCAATAACCTGTTGACCAAATCAGGCGGCGCTATCAATATAGCGTTGTAGCGATCGGAAAGCAAAGACGTAAAGGAGATTAGGGGTGACGATTAATTTTAAAGAAAGCGCAAATTTTATCTGGGGCATCGCGGACTTGCTTCGCGGTGACTATAAACAGTCGGAATATGGTCGGGTAATATTGCCGCTTACAGTTTTGCGGCGTTTGGACTGCGTGCTTGAGCCAACCAAAGAAACGGTCTTATCATATCTTCCCCAGACGAAGGGGCTATCTCCGGAAGCCGCCGAAACAGTGCTTAAGAAAAAAGCAAAGCTGTCCTTTTACAATAAGAGCAAGTTTGATTTTAAGAAGCTGCTTGCTGACCCGAACGATATTGCCGCTAATCTCAGAAATTATATCAATGGCTTTTCCAAAAACGCCCGCAGTATTCTGGAGCATTTTAATTTCGATGATCACATTGAGCGGCTCGATAAGTCAAACCTCTTGTATATGGTCATCAAGCGTTTTGCCGAGGTTGATCTGCACCCGGATAAAATCCAAAATATCGAGATGGGCTATATCTTTGAGGAGCTTATCCGCAAATTTGCCGACATCTCCAATGAAACCGCTGGAGAGCATTTTACACCCCGCGAAGTCATCCGGCTTATGGTTAATGTCCTATTTTTGAATGATAAAGATGTGCTCACAAAGAAAGGCATCGTTAAAACGCTCTATGACCCCGCTTGCGGAACGGGTGGGATGTTATCAGTTGCCGAGGAATACTTGCGCGAACTTAATCCTGATGCTGATTTACGCGTATTCGGGCAGGAGCTTAATCCGGAATCTTACGCTATCTGCAATTCCGACATGCTCATTAAAGGGCAGAATACAGACCATGTCAAATTTGGCAATTCCTTCACACAAGACGGGCTTAAAGACGATAAATTTGACTATATGTTGAGCAACCCTCCCTTTGGCGTTGAGTGGAAAAAGATCGAGGAAGAAATTAACAAAGAATTTGAGTCGTTAGGTTTCTCCGGCCGTTTTGGTGCCGGACTGCCTCGTATTAGCGATGGGTCTTTTTTGTTTCTACAACATATGATTTCAAAAATGAGACCAGAGAATGGTGGGGCGCGTCTTGCCATCGTCTTTAATGGCTCCCCAATGTTTTCTGGTGGTGCTGGAAGCGGTGAAAGCGAGATTCGTAAATGGATTATTGAAAACGACATGCTTGAAGCGATTATCGCCATGCCAGAATGCCTTTTCTATAACACCGGTATAGCTACATATATCTGGATCGTCACAAACCGCAAGGAAAAAGAACGCAAAGGAAAAGTTCAAATGATCAGTGCGGTCGATTTCTTTGTTAATATGCGAAAGCCGCTTGGCGATAAGCGGCATGAGATCAGTGACGAGCATATTGCGCGCATAACAAGGATATATGGAGAGTTTAAGAATGGCGAATACTGCAGAATATTCCCTAATGATTATTTCGGTTATACGCAAGTGATTGTTGAGAGACCGCTTCGCCTTAATTTTCAGGCATCTAGGGAGAGAATTGAAAAACTGAATCAGGAAACAGGTTATATCAATCTCGCCAAGTCAAAAAAGAAAGGCAAAGGCGGGGTTCAGGAAATCGAGGAAGGACAGAAACTCCAAGGACAGATCAAAAAAATGCTCTCAAAGATTGATTCCGAAAAAATCTATAAGAACAGGGCGAAATTCGTGGAGGTTCTTGAGGCGAAGTGCACAGAGGTTGAGCTACAGTTGAAAGCGCCGGTTATGAATGCCATTCTCAATGCTTTATCCGAGCGTGACGAGACGGCGGAAATTTGTACGGATAAAGATGGTAAGCCTGAGCCTGATGCCAGCCTGCGCGATTCTGAAAATGTTCCGCTCAACGATGACATTGAGGCATATTTCAAACAGGAAGTCTTGCCTCACGTGCCTGATGCTTGGATGGACAGAAGCAAGGACAAAATTGGTTATGAAATTAATTTCACGAAGGAATTTTATAAATATAAGCCGTTACGGGCGATTGTGGATATTCGTAAAGATATCATTGCTCTGGAAAAAGAAACCGAAGGCTTGATGGGTGAGGTATTAGAGGCATGAAGCGTTATTCCGCATATAAAGATTCAGATATTGAATGGGTCGGTGAGATTCCCGATCGATGGTCAACCAAGCCATTGTTTGCGCTTTTTAAGGAAAGACAGGTTCCTAATGAAGGCAATGCAGAAACAAACGTTTTATCATTAAGTTATGGTCGGATAATCCGTCGTGATGTCGAATCTAATTTTGGCCTTCTTCCGGAGTCTTTTGAGACGTATAACATCGTCGAGCCTTTGGATATCGTATTGAGATTGACCGACCTCCAGAATGACAAGCGGAGCTTACGGTGCGGATTGGTGCAGGAAAAAGGAATTATCACGTCGGCCTATTTGACATTAGAGAAGGCCAAGGATGTGGATTGTAAATATGCGTATTACTTATTGCACAGTTATGATCTTCGGAAAGTATTTTATAGCATGGGTGGTGGTGTTAGACAGGCAATAAAATTTGATGATTTAAAAAGATTACCGATATTACTTCCAAGTCATGAGGAGCAGAATTCAATAGCATCTTATCTGGATCGTAAAACCTCACATATTGATGAACTAATCACCAAAAAACAACGCATGATCGAACTTCTCAAAGAAGAGCGAACGGCAATTATTAATCAAGCAGTGACGAAGGGGCTTAATTCCAAAGCCGAAATGAAGGATACAGGAATCGAGTGGCTGGGAAAAATTCCGAGACATTGGGAAATAAGAAAATTGAGATTTGTTGCTAATGTTGAGACGGGTATTACCCCTCCATCTAACGAATCAGCATATTATGAAAACGGAGATATTGATTGGTTTACTCCCGGCGATTTTAACGATTCAGTATTTTTGCGCGATTCAAATAAAAAAATTACTCAAAAAGCCGTTGATGACGGCGTCGCAAGGTTGTATAAGCCTTTTTCTGTTCTTATGATCGGCATTGGGGCAACATTAGGTAAGGTAGGGATTATTGACAAATCAGCCAGTTCAAATCAGCAGATAAATGCCATTTCTTTTTCAGATAATTTAAATCCATTTTATGGTGCATTTCTTCTTAGGGCAATTTCGATACCAATTATTAGTCTTTCAAATTCTTCAACCATGGCTATTCTTAATCAATCGCAGACCAAAAATATTATGCTTGTCGTGCCGCCTATGTCTGAACAAAATAAAATAACTGAATTTATTAAGCTAACTAATATGCAAATGGATAAGTTGCTATCGAAAGAACAGGCACAAATTGATTTATTGAAAGAATTTCGCACTTCGTTAATTTCGGAAGTCGTGACTGGGAAAATTGATGTGAGGAAGAACTGATGAATTTTGATAGCGTCCTTCAATGGCTAACCTTCCTTGGCGTTGTTGGCCTTGGTTTATACTTTCGGTCTTATTTATCGAAAAAGGCCGAGAATCTTGCGACTAAAGAAGATGTAAGTGAAATAACCAAGCAGGTTGAATCAATGAAAGCGACGATAGGCGCACAGCTTTATATCCACCAAGTCCGTTATCAAAATGAACTTAACATCCTAATGGACTTGTCTGAAAAGCTTGTGGCGTTAAGGGATTCCGCCCATTCACTTCGGCCTGTTTTAGATTATGTGGATTCGCGAGAGACGGAAAACGAACGTAAGCAGAAGAGGCTAAAGAAACACTACGACGCGGCAGTTAATTTCTACAAGGCTTATGAAACAAAAATGCCATTTTATCCCGAAGAGGTATATCAAGGGATAAAGAAGCTGGATCTGCTGGCGCGAAAAGAAGCGCTTGAATATGAAACGGGTAAGGAAAAAGGTTTTGACAAGAAATACTGGGATTCTGCCTCGGCCAATGCTTTAGAAATGTCGAAATTAACAGATGAGGTTATGGCATTAATACGATCCCGGATTAAATATTGGGAAGAATTTAAGGTTAAATCCTAATAAGGATGGCATATGGCATCAATAACTAACGAAAAAGCTTTTGAAGAGTGCATTGAACAAAGCCTGATCGATCAGGGCGGCTATGCAAAGGGCGATCCGAATAATTTCAATCGGGATCTGGCCATTGATCAAACGGTGTTATTTCAGTTTATCAAAGCCACCCAGAAGAATGTTTGGGATAGTTTGTCGGCTGTCCATGGTGCGGATGTTGAGAAAAAATTCCTATACCGGCTTAATCAAGAACTTGATACACGCGGAATGCTCGATTGTTTACGTCACGGGATCATCGATTATGGCAAAAAATTTAATCTTGGCTATTTAAAACCAGTCAGCAAATTGAACCCAGAAACTCAGAAACTGTTCGAGAAAAATATTCTCACCGTTACCCGGCAGGTTCATTACAGCACAAAAGACGAAAGCTCGATTGACATGCTTTTGTCTATCAATGGCCTTCCCGTGGCTACTATCGAGTTAAAAAATCCATTTACCGGTCAGGATGTGGATGACGCCAAACGGCAGTACAAATATGATCGTGATGAGCGTGAGCTTTTATTCCAGTTCAAGAAGCGTGCCCTTGTCCACTTTGCCGTAGATACAGACGTTATTTACATGACAACGCGTCTTCAAGGAAGCAAAACAAAATACCTGCCTTTCAATAAAGGCTATGATAAAGGGGCCGGTAATCCGCCAAACCCAAACGGTCATAAAACAGCGTATTTGTGGGAAGAAGTCTTAATAAAAGATAGCTGGATGGATATCCTAGGAAGGTTTTTGCATCTAGAGGTTGAAGAAAAAACTTTTGAAGGCAGAAGGATTAACATCGAAACCATGATATTCCCTCGCTATCATCAACTTGATAGCGTCCGAAAGCTTTCTGCCGCTGCTCATGCAAGTGGAGCAGGGAAAAATTATTTGATTCAGCACAGTGCCGGAAGCGGCAAGAGCAATTCTATAGCATGGCTTGCCTATCATTTAGCCGGTATTCATGACAGAAACGATAAGCGAATATTTGACTCAGTGATTGTGATCACTGACCGCATTGTTCTTGATAAACAATTACAAGATACGATTTACCAATTCGAACATAAATCAGGGGTAGTTGAGAAAATTGATAAGGATTCCGCTCAATTAGCCCAAGCGCTTACAAGTGGCACGAACATAATTATTACTACGCTCCAAAAGTTTCCGTTTGTTTTGGATAAGATCGGGGCGTTGCCTAAGCGAAATTACGCGGTTATTGTTGATGAGGCACATAGCTCACAAGGCGGCGAATCCGCTAAAAAGATGAAAGACGTGCTTTCGTCGGTTGACAAAGCCGAGATCGCGTCCGAGAAAATGGATGAAGAGAACGATATAGAAGATGAAATCCGTGAATCCATGCTCAAGCGGGGCCCTCGGCCCAATTTGAGCTTTTTTGGATTTACGGCAACGCCTAAAGCAAAGACACTCGAGTTTTTTGGCCAGAAAGGCGTAGATGGCAAACCTCAACCGTTTCACCTATATTCCATGCGCCAAGCGATTGAAGAACGATTTATTCATGATGTCCTCGAGAACTACACAACATATCAAACATTTTTCCAGCTGTCCAAGAAGATTGAAGATGATCCAAATGTAAATAAGAAGAAAGCCGCTTGCGCTATTGCTCGTTTTTTAACGCTCCATCCCTATAATTTGGCGCAAAAGACCGAAGTTATGACAGAGCATTTTCGACAAGTTACTATGAAAAAGATAGGCGGTAAAGCCAAGGCGATGGTAGTTACTGCTTCACGTGAGCACGTGGTTCGATATAAACATGAATTTGATCGATATCTCAAGGAAAGGGGCTATAAAGACATCAGGGCCCTTGTGGCATTTTCTGGCACCGTCCTTTTAGACGGAATTCCCCCCGAATATACGGAATCGGGTATGAATGGTTTTGGTGAGAGAGAGTTACCCGAAAAATTCGCGACCTCCGAATACCAAATCCTGCTTGTTGCGGAAAAATATCAGACCGGCTACGACGAACCGCTTTTACATACCATGTATGTTGACAAGCGACTTGATGGTGTCAAAGCAGTTCAGACGATGAGCCGTTTAAATAGGATTTGTCCGGGGAAAGAAGATACATTTATCTTGGATTTTGTTAATAAACGCGAGGATATATTAGCGGCTTTCCAGCCATATTATGAGCAAACCCAGTTAAGTGCTGTAACGGATCCGAACAAGCTCTATGATCTTAAGACCAAGCTGGACTCGTTTAAAGTGGTATATCAATCAGACATCGATGCGTTTTGCGCAGTATTTTTCAAAAATAGAGAATTACAGACAAAGCGTGAGCACGCTCAATTGAATGCCATTGTAGATGTGGCGGTTGAGCGGTTTGAGGCGATTGAAAAGGAAGAGCATAGAGAGGACTTTACTAATACATTGGGTGTTTTTGTTCGGTTGTATGCATTCTTAGCGCAAATTATGCCATTTCAGGATGTCGAGCTTGAGAAATTCTATGCATATTCCCGCCTGCTCTTAAAAAAGCTTCCGGGCCCTGACCGCGGCGAAAGATACCATCTTGGCGATGAAGTCGCCCTTGAGTATTACCGTTTACAAAAAATAGCTGATGGCAAAATTCAATTACAGAAGGAATCAGGCGCGGCTATTAAACCGATTTCAGAAGCTGGTACAAGAAAAGACAAAGAAGAATACGCCCGCCTATCAGAAATAATCAGGCTTCTTAATGATAGATTTGGGACTGATTTTACAGAAGCCGACAAACTTTTCTTTGATCAGATTGAGGAAGAAATGGTTATGGATGAAAAGCTCGGTATTCAGGCAAAGACCAACACAATGGATAATTTCAAATATGGGTTTGAAGACGTATTTATAGCAAAGCTTGTTGATCGAATGGATCAAAATCAGGATATCTTTAATAAGATTATGGATGACAAAGCTTTTGCGGCTGTCGTTAAGGACTATTTACTGAAAAAGGTTTACGAGCGCCTAAATAAAAATAGCGGTGACAAGTCTGAGAAGCCGTTGTTTTTTAAAGATGTGATTTCGGATGAGGATATTGTAGACAGCAAAAAATATGTCGATTATCTTCCGGTGTATTCTTTCGCCGCGGCTTGCGGAAAGTTTGGCCATGGACAGACCGCTCAGGAAGAAGGATGGATTAAGGTAGATATTAAGCGGACGCTTCATCCAGATATGTTCGTCGTCCGGGCGGTAGGCCATTCGATGGAGCCCAAGATTAATGATGGAGATTACTGTATATTCGAAAAGGATCGCGGCGGAACGCGTAATGATAAGATTGTATTGGTGGAATGTCGTGATTCTGTCGATCCGGATTCAGGGAAATATACAATCAAGAAATATCTAAGTGAGAAGATTGAGGGCGCAGATGAGGTTATGATTCAGCAAAGGATCAATCTGATACCACTTAATAAGAAATATAAGACTATTGTATTGGAAGCCGAGGCTGGCGATGAATTTACAGTTGTTGGTTGGCATGTCGACGTGGTTGGACGTGCGAGATGATCGTCAAGGAAAAAGATGGACAGCGACCATTTTCAAGAATAGATAGTCGCTGACCATATTTTTTAGAATATTGGGAGAAATAAAATGAGAGAGATACGATGGATTGTAAACGTAATTATTATCGTTTTTATTTTGGCACTGTTTATTAATAAAAATGCTACTTGCGAAATTGAAGCTTCTTCAGAAGATGCAGTAATTCCTTCCTTAGATTATTTGAAATTAGGAACTACAACATTGGATGATTTATTAGTCACTCTTAATAGTAAACATGTGAAGTATAGCCAGCAAAAAAATAATGCAAGCTTTAAGATAATGCACAAATATGAAGATTATTTAGATGCGCCCAATACCATAACTCTATCTTTTAAAAGCCGATTGTTTAATAATCCCGCAGAATTTACATTGTTTTTTACTCCTAAAAGCCGATTATTATATAGAGTGGAAATTAGGACTGATGGGAAAAAAGAGAATTTTATGGAATTCTTTACAAGACAATATGGCAAATATAATGGGTACGAAGACGCTTGTTATCATTGGAATTCAAAACCAGATTCTACGGGAGAGGTATTTCATAACGTATTATTTGGTCCTTACGCAGCATATAGCCCAAAAATAACTATGTTCTGGACTGACTGGGATCGTTTGTATATGAAAGCGGTGCTGGAAGGGTCGATGAAGAGTGGAGAGGGCGACCCTGTTATTTTAAATAAAGAATTGCCGCAAGTTCGAATAGAAATAAAAAAAGTTAGTCTAGTTCGAGATAATGTTACAGATACTATTACAAGTAATACTCTTGAAGTAACCGTAGAAAATAAGACAGAGAAACAAATTGTGCTCCCGACTATTAACTTGAATTGTTGTTTGTATAAAGGGGATACTCAGGTGGGGTATTCCTGCGGTATAACAATATGGGCTGAAGGCTTGGGGTATAAAGAAACGAAGACATTTGAAAGTGCCCCTTTAGATAATGAGTTTGATATGGTAAAAATAATAGCATATATGAATATTGATAAGATAAAAAATGCTGGTTTAAGGTCATCGATTCAAGATTCCAATGATCCTGGGGAAACAGTAATACCTATTTATAAGTCCGAAAAATTACGCATCCAATAGGCCGATTAATATTGGGGAAAATTAAATGTTAAAAGTTGTGGATGTCCTCAAAAGTGAAATAGAGTATTTTAAGAAGCTTAAATCTGCCATTGGCGATTTACATGGCCATATACACAGTTTAGCCGTAAAGGTTGCTCAATTATACCTTGCGGAGAAGTTTGCAGATGTAAAACAATGGGTGGTGTCAGAGAAATATGGTGGTGGACTCGATATTGTGGGGAGAGGCACGGGTGATAGTGTGATTGTTGCTGCCGAGGTTAAGACAACTTTTAGGTCTGAAAAGGAAACCCTTGGTAGCCAGCAGCGCAACACAATTAAAGGAGACATAGATAAGCTCATAGCCTCCGGAGCCGTAAATAGGTATCTTTTTGTTATAGATGATAAGAATAAGAAAGCTATTGAAGGAATACTTAAGAGTTATAAAGGCTCCGGGATTGATTTGGCGAATATATTTGATCTATAGTAATTTAGGTAGGTACATAGATGATATTATCTAAGGAGTTTCAGAATTTAGGGCCAGCCCACAAAGTAGCACCCTAAGATTGTAGGCTGTTCCCAAAATAGGATGGCACCGATATTAAATTTAATACGATTGAAAGAAGAGTTAACGGCTATTGGCGGTCAACAAGCACAAAGTAGAGATAAGGGCCATTTCCACGAGGCGCTATATTTAGGAAATAAAAATTATCGGGGAAACAAAAACGTGGACAATAATACCATTCTCAATAAATTCCTAGTTAAATATGGGGATCTAATGGTTGAGATAAAAAATAGAATTAACTCTGCCTTAGATATGCTAGGCCGCGATGATCAGCCGGTATCAGTTATTAACTTGGAAAGTGCCGCATTACAGACTCGCAAAGTTATTGAGTGTGTCATGCATGCTAGTGTGGTTGTTAATGTTGATAATATAGCCAGCGGCCTTACAAAAGAATGGAATGCAAATAAACTAATGGCCCGAGTTGAAATAATTAACCCAAATTATTATCCACAACCAGTAAAATTAGAAATAAACGGAGGGGTTAAAACTTGGGTTGCCGACAAAGGTTTTATCTCTAAAGCAGATTTCAAAGCTTTATATAATAAAATTGGAGAATTAGCGCATGCTAAAAGCCCATTTAATAATAAAAAAATTGATATTCAAACAATAAAGAAAGAGATGCTCATCGCCCTTAGACAGCTAATCAAGCTTCTCAACCACCATTTTGTGTTGTTGCCAGACGGAAAATCCCGCATTGTTTGTATTATGGAAGATGGTAAGGGCGGTGTTCAAACAACATACTGGAAAGCGATGTAGTGGGGATTTATAACAAGCTAAAATAGCTCGAGGAAAATTAAGCGGAGAAAAGAACATGTTTAAACGCAGTTTTAATGATAAATTGATCAATCAGTTGTTAAAAAGTGATCTCTATAAGCACAAAATTTCGGAGGATATAAAAACGGGGGTTGTTTTCCCTGCTATTAGAGCCGAGAGGATCGATTTTTACCATAAAGGCGGAAAGTTATTTACTTTTGATGAGGATGGATTCAAAACACATATCAAGTATGCTTCGGTATATAAGTCCAAGGAAGATTATATTTCAGAATTAAAAATATCCAGCTTGGAACGTATCGTAAGTTTTGTCGATGGTTATGCAAGGATTAAAGAAAACTGCTCGCTATACGCAGGCGTTGAATCCAGCGGAGTATCTTACATTTATGGTAAGTATTCGTATGCGGCGTCCATATCGGAAATTGTGGTTCTCGATATTGAAGTTTCGCTTGAATCACTTGATTTGGACAAGAATCAAGACCGGATCGACATTCTGTTATTTGATAAGCGGAAAAAACAGCTCATTTTTTGTGAGGTGAAGCATTATTCAAATAAAGAAATATGGTCGCGAAAAGGAAGTAGCCCGGATGTTGTGGGGCAGGTTCAAAGATACGTAAAACAGATAGGGGCAAAGGGCGATGTTATTCTGAAGGAATATGGTAATTACGTTGACGCCGTCAATAAACTATTGGCATTGAATCTTCCTTGCCCAGAGAGCATTAAGCAGAATGTTGTCTTAATGGTATTAGGATTTGATAAGGATCAATTGTCAGGTCGGTTCACTGAATTGTTCAAGGCTAATATGCCGAAGGATATTAGGTATTACGCAATTGGTAATGTGGCGAGTCTAAAAATAGAAAATGTGCTTAAGAAATGCGGATTATAATCCATCGCGGAACTCATCAGATCGGCGGCAGTTGTGTTGAGCTTGGAACAGGCGATACCAGAATTCTACTTGATTTCGGGATGCCGCTTCAGGACTTATCCGGCACTGATTTTAACGACCGTGCTCTTGATGACAAGTCATTGCAGAATCTTATTGACGAGAAGATTCTTTTTGATATTCCGGGGTTATATCGCGGCGCGGATCCCTCTGTAAACGCCGTTCTTATTTCGCACTCCCATAAGGATCATTGCGGTTTTTTACCGTATATTGATTCTAAAATACCAGTTTATCTAAGTAAGGGCGCATATGAGTTGGTGCGCGCGCTTAATGTATTTTTGCCTGAATCTAAGTGGACTAACATCGATGGGCCAATCTTTCTGCGGCATAATCGGCCGGTTAGAATAGGCGGGTTTTCTATTACGCCGTATCTGGTTGATCACTCCGGTTTTGACGCGATGGGATTTCTAATAAGCGAGACAGCCACCGGAAAGACTATTCTGTATACCGGAGATTTTCGCGCAGGCGGATGGACGAAGAAGCGTTACGACGATTTTATTAACAAACCGCCCGCGCGGGTTGATTGTCTTTTGATGGAAGGTACTATGCTGGCGCGGGAGGGCGGTAAATATCCGGATGAGCCAGCCGTGGTTCAGGGCGTTGTCGAGGCCATCCAAAAAAGCGCGAATACGGTTATACCGGTATATTGCTCCGGTCAGAATATTGACCGCATAGTTTCTTTATACAAAGCCGCGCGGAAGACAAGATCGCTCCTTGTGGTAGATCCGTATACGGCGTACATGCTCAAGGTAGCCGGTGACATATCGAGCAGTATCCCGCAGATCGAATGGGATAATATCCGGGTGTTCGTTGCCAATTATGGCCGAGGGGATATTTATATCAACAAAATTGCAAAGTCTGAACGTGAAAAAATGATGATTAGTATCGGCAGGAAGAAGATCAAGGCATTTGATTTCACTATCCTCAAACAAAAAGCTTTGCTTCTAATGCGCAATACCATGATTCCTGTTGTGGAGAAAATACCGCAGATCAAGGGCTCAACGCTGATCTATTCTCAATGGGAAGGATATATTAAAAAAGATACACTTGACGCAAAGAAGTTTCGAGATTTCATCAAGCGTAACGACTTGGGTATAGAGTATATTCATACCAGCGGGCATGCGACACTTGAAAAGCTCAAGGAGTTTGCCGCTAAGGTGAAGGCGCGGCAGATTGTTCCGATTCATACCGAGTATCCTGAAAGATTCAAAGAGCATTTCGGAGATACCGTAGTCTGCTATAATGATGGGCACTGTTTTGGGGTATGAAATAAGTAATCGCAGATGAGCTATAAGAAAAGGTGGCTGAAGAAATGGCGAAAAAAGATGTGACGAAAAATATTTCAGAATTGGCCGAGGAATGGTATAGAGGCGACTTTGAAGTAAATCATTATGATTATCGCGTATGTACCACTTCCAATGGTTTAGTCCAATTATGTAAAGAAGATCATAAGATCAAGATTACATCTTCAGAAATCGAGGATATGTGCAAGCTGGATCTATTGGAATTTATAGTAAATGACGAGAATGGGAAAAAGATGTTTCCGCAATTTATGGCTGACAGAGTGGCGTTTCTAAAGAGGCTGCAAACAAAATTTAAGTATCCTATACCACAGTTGCAGCAGATTATAGCATACGAGAATGAGTTGGTTCCTTACTCAAATGAGGAATGCGATTTCTATTATACCAATAGACAGAATATCTACCCATGGCTTATCAAGAGGATGAGACTAACGGCGGAGTGGATAAAAGTATTTTTACAGGATTTTAAGATTCTTGCCAATAAATATGGCGATAATATAAAAAAACAGAAACATAAAGCGCTGGCGGAGGAGACGATCAAAATACTGAACGAGGACTTGTCTGAACGTAAAAGGATTATCGCTCAGTTATCAAAAAGAAAATGGCGTCATTTGTCAGAAGAAGAGAAACGAGCGGTGAAAATCACTGCTTTCCAGACGCAATTTTCAGACGAGAATGAAATAAGATTTTCTGTGCTGCACTATTACGATAAGATACTTAGCGGATATAGCCCACAGGTCGAATTTAAGGATCCGGAACAGAGTATCGGAAAATTGCAGGTTGCGATGATTGACTGGGATAAAACAATGTCTACTATGATGCTATACAATAAATTCGTAGACTTCTTTAGGACGCCCTACTTCTCTATAGAGATTAACGAGGCCGAAATATCCATCAATATAACCGATCCACAGCAGGTCAGCGCCCCGTTGATGCGTAGGGTTGAGAAGATTTACACGATAATGAAGGGCCGGCTGGGCCATAAAAGGAAGAGCTGGGGAGAAAACTCGGGAAGAAGGCTATTGATACGAAAGCGTGACGAGGAGATGAGAAAGCTATACGCGAATTGGCGCAAAGCGACTCCTAGCGTAGGAAGCAATATATTAATCGACCGGCTGTGCGAGTATACCAAAAAAGTAGGCGCTCCGGTTTCATCCATAGAAAGGATCAAGAGGATCATTTACTCGAAAGACAATAAGTCGTAAACGCGTGCATCTATTCTCGACATATGCGAATTCAGATGCTGTAGTTTGCGGCCTATTAAGTTAAGGCGTTTTAAGATATATTTCCCTGTAGGAATAAAAACCTACAGGGATTTTTTATGGCAATACCAAAAAGCGAAATAAAGATGAGACGAATAAAAGTGGATGAAGTTGTTTTCTATCCTATACGGCCCACCGAGAAGGGCCTGATCGGATTCGCCTCATGCTTATTCGACGGCCGTCTTTCCTTAAATAGCATCGCCATCTACACGCGTCCTGACGGAAAGGGCTACAGGCTTCTCTTTCCCTTGAAACGTCTTCCGAACAGTAGAGATATAGGTATTTTTTATCCGGTAAATAACGAGACTTACGAACTGATAAAAGAAGCGGTTGTGAAAAAGATCGAAGAACTGGCCGAAAAAGTGAAAGAAAGAGGTGGATATGAAGAATACGGAACATTGTGATTTTAGGAGTGTTATCGATGGTGTAAGGACAAAGGCAAGGAGCGGATGAATGATGGTTGCCACTCTCTTGCCCCAGCATCTCGAAGATTTCAGGAAATCCGGCATAACGGATGAATCGGTTGCGAAATACGATATCTCATCCGTAAATCAAGACGAGGCATCCGAAGCGCTTAGATTCAGGCCTCTAAGCGGCGGGTGGGCCCTCCGATATCCTGGTTCGGAATTCTTTAAGTTTAAACCGGATACGCCGTTTAATAAAGAGATGAAGTACCTATCCCCAAAAGATACGACGCAGGAATTATTCATAACGCATCTCGCATCTGGCGTTCACGATGATACATCGGAGCCATATTATTTCTGTGAAGGCGAGAAGAAGTGCATCGCGCTGGAGCAAGCCGGATATGCGGCCATAGGCGTATCGGGCGTATGGAACTGGAAATCAAGAGGACATGTTCATGAGGGCCTGAGCCAGATCAATCTGTCGGGCCGAGAGTGTTACATAATATTCGATAGCGACAAACGCGTTAACGATCATGTGAAAAAAGCGGAAGAGAGGTTTGCCGAGGCCCTTAGCTCTCTTGGCGCGAAGGTGAAGATAGTTAACCTTGATTCTGAATTCGGTAAAGGGGCCGATGATCAGCTCCTGCGTCTCGGGATAGCTGATTTTCGATACTATATCGATAAGGCACAAGATTACGGCCCGGGCCTTAAATATGAGATTCCGCAGTTACCTCCCGTTTCACTGCCTCAATTTTTAGCCAAAGACATACCGCCGGTAGAATATTATATTCAGGACCTGCTCTGTAAACAGGGCAAGACCATGATCTCCGCTCAGGCTAACGTTGGCAAATCCCTCTTTGTGCAAAACCTATCAATCGCTATAGCCTTGGGCAAGGCGAAGGTTTTGGATAAATTCGATGTTACGCCTGCAAAGGTCCTGTATCTGGACCTTGAGATGGGCGAGTCGGCGATGATGCAGCGTTTTCAGGTTCTATGTAAAGATGAGCCGACAAAGGCGCCGGACCTATTCGTCAAATATATCCCTGCCCCAGATTTTCTTGATAAGGAGTTTCAGGCCGCCCTCGAAAATTGGCTGGCCGCTCGCAATATCAACGTGCTTATTATCGATCCGCTCGGTAACGCATGGTCGGGCGATGAGAATGACAAGCAAGAGGTAGGTCTTTTGACCGCGTATCTCAACACGCTGATCGCCAAGCACCAGATATCGATTATAGCTGTGCATCACTGGCGTAAGGCCTCGAAGGACTTCAGGGCAGGCGGTGAGATGGCCGCCGGTAGTTACAAGTGGGCCGCATGGCTGGATTATCATGTGACGTTAGCCGGTGCGCCGGATAGTATAACCATAACCTGCGAGAAGAGCCGGCATGGGGCGAGATTCAAGCCATTCTTGGCCAAGATCAATACCGATACGCTGCAGTTCGAGTATCTTACTGACTTCGAGAAGAAATTCACCCAAGACACATTGACCCAGCTCTTCGATGACTTCAGGGCCGACCGAGTGTCCATTCCCGAACTGATAAATCACGCCAAAGAGAAGAAGTCCGGCTCCGAAAAAACCATCCGCAAACTCATATCCGAAAGCGCCACGTTCGAGATCGACAAGACAGCCAAAACTCATTATTTAGTCAGAAAGCAGGGGTTATTCGATGATGCAGACTTCACTTAATCGTGGCATCGTGGTAAATGCCCTCATTGGTATGGTGTTGTATTCGGGATTGCCGATGTTGGCAATCGTGGTAAAAGGGGTAGTGGTATGATTTCCCATGTAAAGCGTATTTGGGCAAGAATAGCGCGCGTAAAAGAGCGCTATTCTTGCGCCGATACTGGCGATCGTGGCACTGTGGTAATGGTATATAAAGCGGGGACGATTATTTACCACGATTTTGGGCGGGGCCAGCCATGACGAAACTGCTCTCGCCTCAAGAATTGTCCGACGTTTTAAGCATAAGTATAGAGACCGTCTATGCGTGGACCTCGCAGAAGAGGATTCCGTTTATTAAGATGGGCCGGTTAGTCCGATTCAATGTGGATGAGGTGAATAAATGGCTCGAAAAGCAGAGGGTGGAGGCACAGGAATGAGATTGCTTCGCCCTGTACCACTCGCTTTGCTCGGGTACAGGGCTCGCAATGATGGGGAAAAATGGGACAGTCCCAATCAACAGATTTGTTCTGCGGCACTGACATTTCTGGCGATACTGACGTTTTGCAAACAAAAGGGGGTGGGTATGAAAAAGGGATGGAATAAGGCGTTTAAAAGAATAGTGGCTAAAGCCGACAGGGAGGTCAAAGAGTTTGAGCGGAGCTGGGATACTATGCTTCAAAGGCTGGCGGACGAGTGGAATAAGGTAGCCGATGTAAGAGATAAAGAAGGGCGTTGATAGTTAAATCGTGAATAAGTGGCTCGAAAGGCAGCGGGTGGCGCCGGGCGAATAACTACTTGCCAACCTGCACACAATATGGCTATATACCAACACTATGATATATAAACGAGGCAAAATCTGGTACATAGGTTATTCCGTCAATGGGCGCTTGATGCGGGAGGCGGTCGGAGAGTCACGGAAATTTGCCGAGCTCGTCCTTGGCAAGAAGAGGGCCGAGGTGCGAGAGGGCCGCTTCCTCGATGTCAAAAAACATGCCATGATCAAGTTCGAGGATTTTGCCGACGAATACTTGGAGACGCACTCCAGACTTAAAAAATCATATTATACTGACTGTAAAATCGCGGGCCATCTAAAAAAATTCTTCGCCGGCAAATATCTGCATGAGATAACGCCGTTAGACATAGAACGATTCAAAAGCGATCGTATTAAAGAAGTTAAACCTGCGACGGTAAATAGGGCCTTAGCGGTCCTGAAATCGATGTTCAATAAGGCTATTGTGTGGAGTAAAGCCGATAGCAATCCTTTCAAGGCTGTTAAATTGTTTAAGGAAAATAATCAAAGACTGCGTTTTCTTGAGCGAGAGGAAATTCCTAAGCTACTAAACAATTGCTGCCCACACCTTAAATCGATAGTGATATTGGCCCTAAATACCGGCATGAGAAAAGGCGAGATACTAGGCCTAAAATGGCATGATATAGACTTCAAGAGAGATACGATCCATTTGCATGACACTAAAAGCGGAGAGGGTAGAGATGTGCCTCTTAACGCTGCGGCCAAGAACACTTTGATAGCGGTCCCGAAGCATCCGGCCTCTCCATATACATTTACCGATAATAATGGTGATAACTATGGGGATATAAAGAAATCTTTCTTGACCGCTGTGAAAAAATCGGATATAATTAACTTTCACTTTCACGATCTTAGGCACACATTTGCGTCGCAGCTCGTTATGGCCGGAGTAGATTTGAACACTGTCAGGGAGTTGTTAGGTCATAAAAGCATTGAAATGACATTACGGTATTCTCATCTGTCTCCGGATCATAAAAAGCGGGCGGTCGATGTGTTAGGCGGGCGAATTAGCACAAATATAGCACAAACGCCTGCGGTTGACGATACAGAAAAAATGACAGTGTCGCAACTCTTTGAAAATACGATAGTTACGTAACACGCCCGCATAGCTCAATTGGCAGAGCAGGACACTCTTAATGTCAAGGTTCCAAGTTCGATTCTTGGTGCGGGCACCATTCTGCTTCGCCCTTCGAAGTGAGGAGCTTAGGTAGGGCTTCGCAGGAATTAGGATTATGTGCCATGCAGTAGAAGCAGAATGTCTCTACGAAGCCATACCTATAGCATGAAAATTGAATGGCAAAGTAGGGCAATGAGTTATTTGATATTGATTTTATCGCGGCGGTAATTCAGTGGTAGAATGCGACCTTGCCAAGGTCGATGTCGAGGGTTCGAACCCCTTCCGCCGCTCCATCCTCCTTCGCTCAAAGCTTTTCAGCTTTGAGCTTCGGAGAGATTTACAATTGCAGGACTGCTGTAGGTTCTACGAAGCCATAGGTAGTAGGCGGGTTGAAGGCGAAGTAGACCCTTCCGCCGCTCCATCCTCCTTCGCTCAAAGCTTTTCAGCTTTGAGCTTCGGAGAGATTTACAATTGCAGGACTGCTGTAGGTTCTACGAAGCCATAGGTAGTAGGCGGGTTGAAGGCGAAGTAGACCCTTCCGCCGCTCCAAATTTTTCTATTGCCCTCACAGGGAAAAATTTTACCCTGAGGAGGTAAGCGCCTTAAAAAAACTGATTTTTAGATTGGATGGGCAAAAAAAGGAGCTGTATATGAAGATCATGGAGTTCTTGAACAAGAAAGCTATGACGACAAACCTTAAGGCGTCCGATAAAGAAGGCGTTATAAGGGAGCTCGTAGAACTTTTGGCTAAAGCCGGAGATATTAAGAATAAAGAGGAACTCATAAAAGCGCTTCTTACAAGAGAGTCGCTTGGCTCCACCGGCATCGGCCAGGGTATAGGCATACCTCACGCAAAATCATCCGCAGTAAAGAGCCTCGTCGCGGCATTCGGGCTTTCACAAAAAGGGGTTAACTTTGACTCTCTGGACGGGGAACCCGCCTATATATTTTTTCTTCTCATAGCCCCGGAAGAATCGGCCGGGCCGCATCTTAAGGCGCTTGCGCGTATATCCAGGATGCTGAAGGATAAGTATTTCCGCGAGATGCTCAGAAAATCGAAAGATGAAAAAGAGGTCCTTAAGATAGTTGAAGAAGAGGATTCCAAGAAATACTAAAGGCCCCTCTAAATTTTATAAAATGAAAATCCTAAAAGCGTTTAAATGGCTCTACCCAGGAATGTGGGTGAAGAGATGGATATTACTGGCCGTCTTCGGCGTGCTTATGATATCGATGGGATTCGTGATGATGCTCATCGAGCAGCAGACGAGGAACAAGATGTTCGCGTCCATCGTAATCATAATAGGGATATTGTCAGTCGTAACCGGGATAAAGAGGATAATAAAATCTTTCGTGACGGTATTTCTTCCCGAAAGAGAGGGCGAGCTTGTAGATAAGGTATATCAGAAGCGCGTGCTTGAGAAGGGAGCCAGGATAGTAGTTATAGGCGGCGGCACCGGGCTTTCGACGCTTCTGCACGGATTGAAAAGCTATACGAGCAATATAACGGCCATAGTGACGGTGGCCGACGACGGTGGCTCGTCGGGGCGGCTCAGGAAAGAATTTGATGTTCCTCCGCCCGGGGATATACGAAACTGCCTTGTCGCGCTCGCCGACGCCGAGCCTTTGATGGGTAAATTATTCCAGTTCAGATTTGAGGAAGGAACCGAATTGGCCGGGCATAGTTTTGGAAATCTTTTTATAACCGCGATGTCCAAAGTGACCGGGGATTTTGACGAGGCGATAAAAGAGTCGAGCAAGATATTGGCCATAAGAGGAAGCGTGCTTCCATCGACTATAGATAAGGTGAATCTTGTGGCGGAGCATTTGGACGGCACTCATACTATAGGCGAGAGCCAGATACCTAAAGCAAAGAGCCCGATAAAGCGTATACGCCTGCAACCGGTTAACTGCAGGCCAACGGCCGAGGCTTTGGAGGCCATAAAGAAAGCCGACGCGATCGTTATGGGGCCCGGGAGCTTGTATACAAGTATAATGCCGAATCTTCTCGTGGGCAGGATGCACCAGGAGATAGCCTCCTCAAGGGCCATAAAAGTTTATGTATGCAATGTTATGACCCAGAAGGGCGAGACGGATGATTTTAAGGCCAGCGACCATCTGAAAGCAATAATAGAGCATACCGCTCCCGGTATAATGGATTACTGTATACTGAATACGGCCAGAATACCGGATGAAATGACAAGGAAATATATTACTGAGGAGTCGCATCCGGTAATAGCGGATTCGGATAATATACGGAAGTTTAAATGCAAGGTTATAGAGGCTCATATCGTGAATGCCAAAGGCTATATAAGGCACGATCCGGATAAACTCGCTAAAATAATTGTAGATCTAGTAGGAAGTCTTAAGAAATAAAGGATCGCGTTCATACATGACCATAGAGAAATTCGTAGTTATAAAAAATAAACAGGGGCTGCATGCGCGCCCCGCGGCTCTATTTGTCCAGATAGCCAATAAATATACAAGCGATATAACTATACAGAAGGGCCGGCAAAAGGTTAACGGTAAGTCGATCATGGGCATAATGATGCTCGAAGCCGGCGCCGGCTCCAAGATAGTTATAACCATCTCCGGTGAAGACGCGGCCGACGCGATGGGGGAACTTCAGAATCTTCTCGAGAGCGAAGGCATAGAGGAGAACTCCTTATAATGACCACAAAGAAAAAAGAACTTATATTGAGGGGTATACCGGCATCGCCCGGGATAGCGACAGGAAAAGCGTTCCTTTTCGGCAGGGAGCAGTATGTGATACCCCGCCGCCCTATACGGGATGAGCAGATTCCCAATGAGATAAAGCGTTTTAAAGATTCGCTCGTCCAGACCAAGATCGAGATAAACGAGATAAAGAAGAAGATCTCCGAGGAGATGGGCGATCAGCACGGGCAGATATTCAGCGCGCATCTTCTGGTAATAGATGACAGCATGCTTATAGAGGAGGTAATAGCCCGCCTTAAGAAGGATAAGTTATCCATAGAGTATATATTCCAGGACGTCATGCGCAGATATATAAAAGTATTCCTGGAAATGGACGACGAATATTTAAGAGAGCGCATAAGCGATATAAATGACGTCGGCAGGAGGATATTAAGGAATCTTATTGGAGCCAAAGAGGATGTCTTAACCAACCTTAAGGAAAAGGTCGTCGTGGTGGCGTATGATCTATCTCCGTCCGATACGGCCACTATGCATAAAAGAAATGTAACGGCATTCGCGACCGACATAGGAGGCAGGACTTCTCACACCGCCATCATGGCAAAATCTCTGGAGATACCGGCTGTTGTAGGTATCGAGGTCCTGACTAAAAGGGTCGAGACCGGAGATGTCATAATAATAGACGGCACTCACGGCATCGTGGTGCTCAATCCTTCCGCCAAGACCCTCAAGAAATACGAGACCGACAAGGAACGCTTGGCCGTCATGAGCAAGCACCTGCAGGATATGAAGGACCTACCCTGCGTTACGCTTGATGGTAAATCGATCGAACTTGCCGCCAATATAGAGGTTCCCGAGGACGTTCCATCGGTAATAGCGCACGGAGCTTCCGGCATAGGGCTCTATAGGACGGAATTTTTTTATATGAACAGGAAGGATGTCCCCACCGAAGAGGAGCAATTCAAGGCTTACTCGGCAGTGGCCAAACGTATTAAACCAAATTCCGTTATTATAAGGACTCTTGATATAGGAGGCGATAAATTCCTTTCCCAGCTGGAAGTTCCTCAACAGATGAATCCGTTTCTGGGATGGAGGGCGATACGATTTTGTCTGGCCAGGCCGGATATATTTAAGGCCCAGTTGCGGGCCATACTCAGGGCTTCGGCTCACGGCAAGATAAAGATAATGTATCCTATGATATCCGGCGTGGAAGAGTTGAAGCAGGCTAACTCTATCCTTGACGAAGTTAAGAAAGATCTTAAGAAAGAATCCCTGCCATTCGATGAGAATATAGAGGTGGGGGCGATGATAGAAGTCCCGTCGGCGGCCATCACAAGCGACATATTGGCCAAGGAAGTGGATTTCTTCTCGATAGGCACCAACGACCTTATACAATATTCATTGGCGGTCGATAGAGTGAATGAGAAGATAGCCTATCTATATGAGCCGGCCCATCCCGCTGTTTTAAGGCTCATAAAAATGGTCATCGAGAACGCTCATAACGCCGGCATATGGGTAGGGATGTGCGGAGAGATGGCCGGGGACATATCTATGACGTTGGTTCTTCTCGGTCTGGGGCTCGATGAATTCAGCGCCTCTCCGATCGCGATCCCGGAGTTGAAAAAAATAATAAGAGCGGTAACCCTAAGGCAGGCTAAGGAGATAGCCCAGGAGAGCATGCTGCTCTCTACCGGCAAGGATGTGGAAAAATACGCAAAGAAGAAATTAAAAGAAATAGTGCCGGATCTGGCGCTGGAGGTAGAATAAGAAGATGGGCGATCTGGATAGTTTGAAGGCCATGAAGAAATACGATGTTTCTGATATGCTTAAACTGATAGCGGATTTCCCGGAACAGGCCTCCGAGGCCGCGAAGATAGGGAAAAGATTCTCACTGCCAGAATCGTACAAGACCGGTTATTCCAGTATAGTGTGCGCCGGGCTCGGCGGATCTGCGATAGGGGCCGACATAATGCGGTCATATGTCGCCGATGAATCCGCGACGCCGATATTCGTATGCAGGAATTACACGCTGCCGAATTTCGTGGGCAGTAATTCGCTTGTAATAGTCGCCAGCTATTCCGGAAATACCGAAGAGACGATCTCGGCTTACAAAGACGCGAAAGCAAGAGGCGCCAGGATAATAACCATGACCTCCGGCGGCGAGATCGCGAAGATGGCTAAGTCCGATTCTAACGCGTGCGTCATAATACCGTCCGGGCTTCCGCCCAGATGCGCGCTCGGGTATTCTTTCTTTCCGCTTCTGGCGCTGATGTCTAAGATAGGCGTCATAAGCGACAAGTCCAAAGACATAGAAGAGACGATAGATACGCTTCGGGATATGAATAAAAATCTTGTAGGCGCCGCCGTCGCCGAGAAGAAAAACCCGGCTAAGCGCATAGCGGCAAGCATTCAGGGTAAGTATGCGATAATATACGGAGGGCAGGACCATATAGATTGCGTCATCACCAGGTGGAGGGGGCAGATAGCGGAAAATTCCAAGGCTCTCGCTTCGACCCATGTATTCCCGGAGATGAACCATAATGAGATAGTGGGCTGGGAGAACCCCAAGAAGATGCTTAAGGATTTTGTCGTGATAATATTGCGCGATAAAGCGGATCATCCGCGCACTTCGAAACGCATGGACATAACCAAGATTATAATAAAGAAGAAGGCAGGCCAGATACTAGAGGTTAAGTCTCTGGGCTCGAGCCTTCTGGCCAGGGTATTCTCGCTTATATACATCGGAGACTTCGCAAGCTACTATCTCGCTATATTGAATAAGCGCGATCCAAGTCCGGTAGAGAGCGTTATGTATCTGAAGACTGAGCTAGGTAAAATTTGAATATCATAATACTTGCCGCGGGTTACGCCGTAAGGCTCCATCCCTATACGCTCACTACGCCTAAGCCGCTTCTCGAGGTCGGCGGTAAGAGGATACTGGACAGGCTCCTTGAAAAGATATCCTGCGTGAAGGATGCCGGTGACATTCACGTGGTCGCGAACGACAAGTTTTTTGATCAGTTCACGGCATGGCGCGCCGGCTCGAAATATAAAAGCAGGATATTTTTAACCAATGACGGGTCTACCACGAACGATAACAGGCTGGGGGCGATAAAAGACCTTGAGCTCGTTACGGGCAAGGTCACCTCAGGTGAGGATCTTTTGGTCATAGCCGGCGACAACCTGTTCGATTTCGCGCTGGATAGATTTACAGATTTTGCCAAAGCGCACGCAGATGGCGTATCGATAGCTTTGCACGATATAGGATCGCGCGATCTGGCGAAGAACTTTGGGGTGGTGGAGATAGACCGTTCCGGGCTCGTGGTGAATTTCGAGGAAAAACCGGCCCAACCAAGGTCGAGCCTTATATCAACCGGGATATACTATTTTCCGAAAGAGAAGATATCCCTTATAAAAGAGTATGTGAAGTCCGAGCCGAAGCTCGACGCGCCCGGTTATTATATCGGGTGGCTTTCCAAAAATAAAAAAGTTTACGGTTGTCCGTTCAGCGAAGATTGGTACGATATAGGGAATATCGAATCTTATAAACGCTCCGACGCCGAGTATAAAAAAAAGGAGGAAGGGAAGAGATGATGAAAAACGACTATCTATTCACTTCTGAAAGCGTGACCGAGGGGCATCCCGACAAGGTCTGCGATCAGATATCGGATGCGGTGCTGGATGAGGTCTTGAGACAGGATCCCTCAGGAAGGGTTGCGTGCGAAACATATGTAACGATGGGACTCCTTATCATAGGCGGCGAGATCACGACCACCGCTTATGCCGATATCCACGAGCTTTGCCGCAAGGTGCTCAAGGATATAGGGTACAGCCATCACAAGTACGGTTTTGATTACCATACGTGCGCCATCTTGAACGCGATACATAAGCAGTCTCCTGATATAGCGCTCGGGGTCGATAAGGGCGGGGCCGGCGATCAGGGCATGATGATGGGTTACGCTTGTCGCGAAACACCGGAACTTATGCCGCTGCCGATAATGCTCGCTCACGGACTTTGCAGGAAGCTCGCGGAGACCAGAAAGAAGAACATTCTGAAATATCTTGGGCCGGATGGCAAATCGCAGGTCACAGTGGAATATAAGAACGATAAACCGGTCCGTGTATCATCGGTGGTTCTGGCAAGCCAACATACGGAAGAAGTGGTAGATAAGAAGACGAAGCTCATGAGCGAAGACGCGAGGCGCGAGATCATAGAGAAGGTCGCTAAGCCCGTACTTAAAGGTTGGGTCGATAAGGACACCAAATATTATATCAACCAGACTGGAATATTTCTGGTAGGCGGACCGCAGTCAGATACCGGCATGACCGGCCGAAAGATAATAGTCGATACGTACGGCGGCACCATCTCTCATGGAGGCGGAGCATTCTCGGGCAAAGATCCCACAAAGGTCGACCGTTCTGCCGCGTACATGGGCAGATACATCGCGAAGAATTTGGTGGCCGCCGGGATAGCGGATAAGCTATTCATACAGCTGGCTTATGTCATAGGGTCTCCGGAGCCCGTGTCGCTTATGGTAAACACATATGGAACGGGAAAAGTATCGGAAGAGAAGATAGTGAAAATAATAAAAGATAACTTTGAGCTTACGCCTCAGGGCATCATAGCGGAGTTAAAACTGAGAGAGTCGGACGGTTATAGATTCCGAAAGACGGCCGCGTATGGTCACTTCGGCAGAAACGAGGAAGGATTTACTTGGGAGAAGACCGACCGTGTTAACGATCTCAAGAAGCACGTAAAATAGCCTTAGGTCAACAACGGAGAGATTATGAAATACGACGTTAAAGATATAAAGCTTGCTCAGAAGGGTAAGCTCAGGATCGAGTGGGCGAACGAATATATGAAGGTGCTCGAACTGGTCCGGAAGCACTTCAGAAAAGAGCGCCCGCTTAAAGGCCTGAAGGTTGCATGCTGCCTTCACGTGACCACGGAAACCGCAAATCTGGCGATCACATTAAAGGAAGGCGGCGCCGATGTGTATGTTTGCGCATCGAACCCTCTGAGCACCCAGGATGATGTGGCGGCTTCGATGGTGAAGGATTTTGGGATACCTACTTTCGCGATAAAAGGCGAGAATAACGAAGTCTACTACAGCCACATAAACGCCATTCTGGACCCCAGGCCGAATGTCACTATGGACGATGGTGCTGACCTCGTATCGGTAATACATAAGAAAAGAAAGAACCTCGTGAAGGACATACTGGGCGGAACCGAGGAAACGACGACCGGCGTTATACGGTTAAGAAGCATGGAAAAGAAGAAGCTTCTTCTGTATCCTATAATAGCCGTAAACGACGCCGACACAAAGCATCTCTTTGACAATAGATACGGCACGGGGCAGTCAACGGTGGATGGTATAGTCAGGGCTACCAATGTGCTCCTTTCCGGTGCGCATTTTGTCGTATGCGGATATGGTTGGTGCGGTCGCGGTGTTGCTATGCGCGCCAGGGGCATGGGCGCCAATGTGACCGTTACTGAGATCGATCCGCTTAAAGCGCTCGAGGCCGTTATGGACGGATATAACGTTATGACGCTCAAAGAAGCGTGCTCTAAGGGCGACGTTTTCGTCACTCTTACCGGTAACGTAAATGTTATACGTAAGGAGCATTTTGAGATGATGAAGGACGGCGCTATAGTGGCCAATTCCGGACATTTTAATGTCGAGCTGGATATCCCGTCGCTTGCGAGGATGGCTAAGAAGAAGAGGAATGTAAGGGAATTCGTTGATGAATACACTCTCGGGGATGGCCGCCGTATAAATCTATTGGGAGAAGGACGACTTATAAATCTGGCCGCGGCCGAAGGGCATCCTGCCAGCGTCATGGATATGAGTTTCGCCAATCAGGCTTTAGCCTGCGAATACGTCGCGAAGAACTACAAGAAACTCCAGAACAAAGTGTATAAAGTGCCGGAGTTTATAGATAAGAACATATCAAGGCTTAAGCTGAAATCGTTGGGCGTGGACATCGATATTCTTACCAAAGAGCAGAAAAAGTATCTGGATAGCTGGGAGATGGGGACGTAGGGCTAATTTCAAATTAACTGTGAAAGAAAGGGGTAAATAAGATGGGCAGGTTGGCACTCGATATGGATAAGATCGCGCTCGAGCTGGGGCTTACTGAAAATACGGCCGAGAAAAAGTTATTGGTGAAGAAGATAACAGATATCGCTTATAAAAAAGGCATATACTCCGCGAGCATAAATGAATTCTACATGGCGCGCGGCAGGGGCGAGATAGCACCCACATTCACAGTGCCAGCGATAAATTTAAGGACGCTCACTTACGATCTGGCGAAGGCCATATTCAGGGTCGCCAAGAGGAATAATACCGGAGGCTTCATATTTGAGATAGCCAAATCCGAAATGGGGTATACGGCACAGCCTGCATTTGAATATACCGCCATTTGCCTGGCCGCGGCCGTAAAAGAAGGATGGAGCGGTCCGGTATTCGTACAGGGCGACCATTTCCAGGTCAGCGCTAAGAATTACAAAGAGAATCCGGAAAAAGAGATCGAAAGCATAAAAGCCGTTATAATGCTGGCCATCGAATCCGGTTTCTATAATATCGACATCGACTCGTCTACGCTGGTGGATCTGTCGAAGTCTACCGTTAAGAAACAGCAGAAGCTGAACTTCGAGGTATGCGCCCTCCTTACGAATTTCATAAGACAGAATCAGCCTAAGGGGATAGAGATATCGGTAGGGGGAGAGATAGGCGAAGTGGGGCATCAGAATTCCACCGTGGAAGATCTGAAGGAGTTTATGGACGGCTATAACGGCCGCCTCAGAAAAGGCAGGGTCGGCATAAGCAAGATAAGCATACAGACCGGCACTTCGCACGGCGGCGTGGTTCTCCCCGACGGCACTATCGCGAAAGTTAAGCTCGATTTCGACACTCTCAGGACATTGTCAAAGATGGCGCGCGAAGAGTACGGCATGGCCGGCGCGGTCCAGCACGGCGCATCGACTCTTCCTGCCGAGGCATTCGGAAATTTCCCTGAGGCGGGAGCGGCAGAAGTCCATCTGGCGACCGAATTTCAGAATATGGTATATGAGTCGGCGCATTTTCCAAAAGAGCTTAAATCCCGCATCTATGACTGGCTGAAGAAGACGCAAGGCTCCGAAAGAAAGAGCGATCAGACGGACGAGCAGTTCTTATACAGCACCAGGAAGAAAGCGCTCGGGCAGTTCAAGAAGGATATATTGGGCCTTCCTCAGGAAGCGAGGAATGCCATCGCCAAAGAGATCGAAGCTAAGTTCGAGTTTTTATTCGAGAAACTGAAGTCCGGGAATACCAGAAAAGACGTGGATAAGTATACCGTGCTTAAGAGAGTCATATCCCGAAAGTCGAAAGAGCCTGCTAAGGAAGTGGAGATAAGCCACGAGGGCGCGGACTAGAAGCGAAAATATAAAGGTAAATTGTAAAAAGTAGCCGGCGTTTAAACGCCGGCTACTTTTTTTATGAGATAAAAGGTTTTTACGATCTCTTATTTATTAAATGGATCCCAATCCCGGCGAAGATGATATTTCCTATCCATGCCGCGACTATGGGAGGCAGGACCCCCGCCTTTCCTAGCGCTAGCGCGATAGCGATAAACGCGTAATATAGAAGGCCTATCGCTACGCTCATTCCGAGTCCTATTAAGACTCCGCCGCGGGTCGTTATGAGCGCGAAAGGCGCTCCTATCAATATTATCACGAGGCTTATCACGGAAAATGATACCTTGTAATGCAGGTCGACCAGGAGAGCTCGTATCATTTTGACGCCGGTTCCGCGAAAATTATCAATATATTTGCTGAGTTCTCTGTAGCTCATATAGTCCGCGCGCCAATCGCGATTCGCGAAATCCGCCGGCGTCTCTTTTAACGGGATCTCCTTCTCCTCGAAGAACAGAGGTTCTCCCAATATCCTCCCGGAGTTATCTATTCTCCACACGATAACCTTATAAAAGATCCAGCCATTTCCGGTCCATACGCCGCTTTGGGCGGTTATCTTCGATATGAGGCTTTCTTTTTTGTCATGCTGGTGTATTATAACATCGCTCAAAGTCTTCTTTTCGGTGTCGTAGTTTCGCGCGAAGAGGATCCTGCCATCGGAGCCGTAAACTGCCACCGATTCAATTATCTTCTGTTCTCCGATTTTTTTCTGTTTTTCAAGTTCCTCGCGCCTTATGTAGTTAGAGATCTTGGAACTGGTCGGTATGACGCGATCGCTTATGATAAACACCGCTATGCTTGTGAGTAATCCTATGAGGAGAACCGGGGTTAAGAGCCGCCACAAACTTATGCCTCCGGACTTCATAGCTATGATCTCGTTATTTTTATTAAGGTTGCTCAGCACGTATATGGAAGACAAGAGAGCGGCCATTGGCGCGGCCTGGACCAGAATGGTCGGCGTGTAGTATATGTAGAACGCCGCGATAGACGATATTGGTATCTTGAATTTAACTATGTCATCTATAAAGGAGAATATGTCTATTATGACCGCCATTACCACGAAGAGCATGAGGCACCATAAGAATGGCCCTAAAAATCCTTTGACGATGTAGCGGTCTATTATTTTCATAAGTTTTTATCGCGTAACGGGCTAGATAGCACTTTAGAGTCCTCGAGCCAGCGTTAAACAGCGAACCTCTTTTGCGCCTGACGAAAGAAGCGCTTTTGCGCATTCGTTCAATGTAGCTCCGGTTGTCATAACGTCGTCCAGTATAAGTATATTTTTGTCTGTGAGCCGATCGACCTTATCTTTAACGCGGAAGGCGCCGTTTAGATTTACGAGCCTATCATCCCTCGAAAGTTCGTTCTGATGGCGCGTTTGTTTTTTCTTATCAAGGTAATCCGAAACCGGCATGCCGTATCTTTTCGATATGTCCATAGCCAGCATCCTGGACTGATTGAATCCGCGGCTTCTCAGTCGCGCGCTTTCCATAGGAACGAACGCTATGCGGTCTATGCCTGCTAGAAGCGTATCGTTATTCCGCAAAAAATCAACTATAAGTCCGGACAATGTCCGCGCAAGCGATACCTTGCCGTTATACTTGAATTTATGAATAAGCTCCTTGATAACTCCCTCGTATAAAAATACGGAGGAGGCCTTAGAAAAGCATGGCTTAGAGGTGCGGCAGTCATCGCATGTCTCTGATCCGCTATCGATAGCGCGTCCGCAAATGGCGCATTGAGGCATTGGATTCGGCTTGATCTGGGCCAGGCAAAAATCGCAAACTCCTGACGCGCTTTCCGGGTCAAGGGGTTTTGAGCAGGAGGCGCAATGGAGAGGATAGACCAGATTTATGAGATTGGTCGTGATTTCGGCGATCTTCATACGGGTGTATGATAGCACGCGCCAAAGAGAGGTGCAAATAAAAAAACCCGGCAGGATATGCCGGGTTTTTTACTATTTTCGGAACTTATAGTTTTACTACGTTTGCAGCCTGTTCGCCTTTGGGGCCCTGGGTTATTTCAAACTCCACTTCCTGGCCTTCTTCCAAAGACTTATAGCCTTCACCCTGGATCGCGGTATGATGCACGAATACATCCTTACCGTTCTCAGGAGTAATAAACCCATAACCCTTTTGATTCGAGAACCACTTCACTTTCCCTTTTACCATCGCCTTGCCTCCTCCTTTTGACTGAACTGCAACTTCCGGAGACTAAAAAGGCCGAAAAAGGCGGATCATCCATCCCTTTGCGGCCTACCTATTTCCAGTCCCCTTGTTAACCACGCGATAAATATATCATCATATCCGCCATTTGTCAAGAGGATGGAGGTCAAATTTTTCGCATTTTATATAAACCCCAAGCCAGGAGTTATGCTCGCACTGAAAATATTCCCCTTCGCCTTAATCTGATGGGTCGGCCTTTTGTTCGTAGAAAAACGGGAACCTGCGGAACTAGGCCCCATGGAAGGGGCCGTCATCCCCCGCCCGGCTATTAGTAGCACCGAGGCGGGGGGCAGCATATCGTCTATAGATAGCGGATCCTCCTTCGCCCGCCACCTTCGGTGGCGAGGCTTCGGAGAGATCTCGCCGAAGTATACTGTGAAATGACAGTTGGATACGAAGGCGGACATCCTCGGTTCTTTTATTATTAAAAAATTATTAAATATAACCGTTTTTCTTCTCACAAAAGGCCTAATATTTTCAATGTGCTCGCTATAACTCCTGGCTTGGGGTTTTAACAGAAGGAGCGTAGTCGGTGATTTTCTTATGCTGAAGATAGTAGGCAATAGCCACCCTGACGGATGGGTTGAACCGTATAAATTTTGCGCAGGTGACGCTTCCCCCGGTCTTTTGTACTGATGGCGAGCGCTTAATTTGGACGGGCGGCTATAGACAGGTGTTTAGCTATCATCGCGTGCAGGCTACAGAAATTAAGGTTGGATGAACGGTGGCGTAAGCGCGAGCCTTAAAGACAAAAGGCCGGGGGAAGCGTCAGCCTGGCGACAGGTGAATCCCACCGTCAGGGTGGCAAAGATTGCTGTCTAAGCCATGGAAGAAAATTACGGGCGGAGCGGAGGCGAATTCTATTGACCGGATGGACGGGCTAATATAGTATATCGTAATATGACAAAGAACAATTGGAGCGTGACAGGGAAGAATAGAAGGGCGGGAGTCCTCGTGCCTCTATTCTCGATCTATTCCGAAAAAAGCGTCGGGATAGGAGACTTCTCGGACCTGAGGCTCGCTATAGACTGGTGCGAGCTCACCGGCAACTCCATTCTGCAGCTTCTTCCTATGAACGATACCGGTTATACCTTCTGCCCGTATGATGCGACGAGTTCGTTCGCGCTGGAAAGCGCGTATATATCTCTCGATGATGTTTCGCCAAGCGGTAACGGCGTTGTGAGTAAGGCCGTTTCCATGTTGAGAAAAAGCTTTCAAAATAAAGGCAATTCTTCGAGTGTCGACTACCGGATAAAGGATGCTAAGATAGAACTCTTAAGAAGGATATACACGCTTGAAAAGGGCGCGCTTGACTCAAAGGATTTTAAGTCATTCTGCGCCGATAATTCTTATTGGCTGGATGACTTCGCGGCATTCAAAGCTCTGAAATTAAGATCCGGCGGTAAGCCTTGGTACGAATGGGACGCGCCTTACAGAGACCGCGAAGAGGCCGCGATGAAGTCGTTTCTCAGAGCCAACGCCGAAGAGATGAATTTTCAGAGGTGGATCCAGTGGCTGGCTTTTAAACAGTTTTCCGATGCCAGAAAGTACGCGAAGACCAAGAAGGTGCTTATTAAAGGCGATCTTCCGATATTAATATCGCGCGACTCCGCGGATGTCTGGAGCCGCAGGGATTATTTCAAGATGGAAAATGCCGCCGGCGCCCCGCCCGATATGTATTGCGCCAAAGGCCAGAGATGGGGTATGCCTACCTATGACTGGGATAAGATAGCCTCCGACGACTACGATTATCTTAAGAAGAAATTAAATTTTGCCGCGAACTTCTATGACATGCTGAGGGTAGACCATGTCGTCGGGCTTTTTCGCATATGGAGCATACCGTACGGAGATCCGGAGGAGAATGAGGGTTTAAAAGGAGCATTCGATCCAAAGGAAGAGAATTTATGGGCCGGCCACGGCAGAAAACTTTTGTCGGTAATGCTCGGAGAATCCAAGATGCTTTTATGCGCGGAGGATCTCGGGATGATACCGAATGCCTGCACGGAAGCGCTCAAAGAATTCGCGATACCCGGGAACGAAGTCCAGAGATGGGTCAAGGACTGGGCTGTGACCCACGATTTTTTACCGCCTGAGAAATACAGGGCCATGAGCGTGTCGATGCTTTCCACTCACGATACTACGAACTGGGCGGCCTGGTGGGAGAATGAGGCCGGGACCGTAGATGAGGCTCTCTTCAGGAGAAAGTGCGGGGATCGCGGTATCGATTATGAGGCCGTTACCAGGCAGTTATTCGATCCGGATCTTTCAAAGCACGGCAGGCTGAGATGGCTTACGATCGTAAGTTCGCGCGAGGTCCTCGTAAATGTGCTCGGCAAGAAGGCCGAAGAGCTGGCCGATTTTATAGAACTTTACGAGAATACTTTTAAGGAGAAGGAAAAACTATCGGCCATGCTCGGGCAAAAGGGTCCGATGCCCGAAAGATCTTCCGCAAAACTTGTGGAAAAAGCGATTGAAATAACCCTCGAATCTAAGTCTATATTCTCGATAAATCTTATATTGGACTACCTTTATCTGGCCGACGTATTTAAAGGCGATCCATACGGATATAGAATAAACAGGCCCGGAACGGTAAACCCGAATAATTGGTCCTTAAGGCTTCCGATATCCATGGAAAGTATGCTGAAACACAAGGTTTGTAAAAAAATAAAGGAAATGATAAAGCTTTCGGGCAGGATCTAAAATGGCGAAGGCAAGGCAGGCTTGGGGGACGAGAATAGGGATAATAATGGCCGTCGCGGGAAGCGCGATAGGCCTCGGCAATTTTTTGAGGTTTCCGGTCCAGGCCGCCTCTAATGGGGGCGGCGCGTTTCTGATACCCTATTTCATATCGCTCTTTCTTCTCGGCATACCGCTGATGTGGGTTGAGTGGACGCTGGGCCGTTACGGCGGCGGATACGGACACGGGACCGCTCCCGGAATATTTCACACCATGTGGGAGAAAAACCGTTTCATAAAATATTTCGGGGTCATAGGTATATTCGGGCCCCTGGTAATATTCATATATTATACTTATGTAGAGTCGTGGACGCTTGCTTATAGTTTTTTCGCTTTGACGGGAAAATACGCCGGCGCCGCCGCTTCGGCCGAGACCGGCATGAGGTCCTTCTTAAGCGCCTTCCAGGGGCTCGAGAAGAACAATTATTTCTCCTCATTTGTACCTTCCTATACATTCTTCCTGATAACTTTTTTCGCCAATATAGCGGTTATATACTACGGAATAAAAGGCGGGATCGAGAAACTCTGCAAGATCGCGATGCCGCTCCTTTTTATATTCGGAGTCGCGATAATGATCAGGGTCTTTACTCTGGGCGTTCCGGATCCGGCAAGACCAGCGTGGAACATAGCAAACGGCCTTGGTTTTATGTGGAATCCGGATTTTAGCGTCCTGACCAGCGCTAAGGTGTGGCTCGCGGCCGCGGGCCAGATATTCTTCACGCTTAGCGTGGGGATAGGGGTGATACTCACTTATGCCAGTTATTTGTCTAAGGGCGATGACGTGGTCCTGTCGGGGATATCGGCTGTAAGTATGAATGAAGTGGCCGAAGTAATAATCGGCGGAAGCATAGTGATACCGGCCGCTTTTATTTTCTTCGGTCCGGACAGCATACAGGCCATCGCCAAGGGCGGGGCTTTTAATCTCGGCTTCGTTACGATGCCCCTGGTATTCGAAAAGGTATTCATGGGGGCCTTCTTCGGTTTTATATGGTTCTTACTGCTCTTCCTGGCCGGTATAACATCCTCCGTATCGCTCGCGCAGCCGGCAGTTGCGTTTCTCGAGGATGAGTTCGGTATAAACCGGCCCAAATCGGTATTTATATTCGGCGCGGTAAGTTTTATCCTTTGTCAGCCCGCCGTATTTTTACTCGGCAAGGGTATTGTGAACGAGCTCGATTTCTGGGGAGGAACTTTCTGCCTCGTCCTCTTCGCGACCGTGGAGATAATATTATTCGCCTGGATATTCGGAATGGATCGGGCCTGGGCCGAGATACATCACGGCGCGGATATGAAGCTTCCTATTGCGTACAAGTTCATAATTAAATTCGTAACGCCGGTTTTTTTGCTGCTCATACTCGGTTTCTGGCTTTATCAGGACGGCATAGAGACGATATTGATGAAGAATGTTTCCGCCGCCGATAGGCCGTTCATACTGGCGACGAGAGCGTTTTTGGTATTTATATTCGTCGCGATAGCCGTTATGGTTAAGGTGGCCTGGCGTCGCTCTTCCGGAAGGGCGAGGAGGGCGGTTAAGATATGAGGCTTTCCGGATGGTTATTCCTTATAGCGTCCTGGTCTTTTATTCTAGGCCTTACCGTGTTCTCTTTCTACAAAGTCTTCGCTAAGAAAAAGGTCGAATGATATCAAGGTCCGATATTAAAGATATTTCGCTTGTCGAATTGACGGAAAGGCTGAAGTGTTCCGGTCTCGAATCTTACAGAGCCAGGCAGATATTTAATTGGCTCTACTCAAAGACCGTGAGATCATTCGAAGAGATGACGGATCTTCCCGAAGA
>Ga0247841_10002260_pt1 | contig 39290 bp, 26 predicted proteins | sample LaCruzMarch2015__2_FD_192410 | JGI IMG/M metagenome (GOLD analysis project Ga0247841, IMG submission 192410) | Freshwater microbial communities from meromictic Lake La Cruz, Castile-La Mancha, Spain - LaCruzMarch2015_18m | ecosystem: Environmental > Aquatic > Freshwater > Lake | place: Spain... | reverse complement strand
CACACCATCAGCTAAACTTACTTTAAATGGCGGAAGTATATTGCATACAGTAGGTGGAAGTCCTTCTTTGAAGGGGGAGATTAATATGCAGTACACCCATGGTGGAAAAATTTCGGTCTCAGGTAAATATGCTTATGTGCCTGGTTATGTCTATGATGGTAATGTAAGCAATGTTACTTTTTCAGGTTTCAAAATTTTTGATGTCAGTAATCCTACCTCTCCTTCTTTGGTCGGTACATATAATAGTGCTATCCCAAATAATACTTATAATCTTTATGTTTCCGGTAAATATGTTTATGTCACCGTTGCTGATTCCGGTCTTCAAATTGTTGATATAAGTAATCCTTACTTGCCTGTTTTAGTTGGTACATATGGGATGTCTGGTATGGGGGGCAATGTTATTGTCTCCGGTAAATATGCGTATGTCACTAACCCCACTGGTCTAAGTATAATTGATATTAGTAACCCAGCTAATCCAGTTTTAAAAGGTGTTAATAATGATCCTCGTCTGCAGTACAGTAGTGTAGGGTTTATTGCTGGAAAATATGCCTATGTCACATATGCCGATCCAAGTCTGTTAATCGTTGATATTAGTGATCCGACCTCACCAACTATAGTCGGTACACAGGGTATTTCTGGTGAGTCTGATAGTGTGTATGTTTCTGGTAAGTATGCCTATGTTACAGCTGGGAACGAAGGCCTTCAAATTGTTGATATTAGTAATCCTACTTCTCCTGTTTTGGTTGGTACTTACACCGATGTTACTAACTACATTCTCAATGTTGAAGTTGCCGGCAATTATGCCTATATTTCTAGTAATTTTGGTCTCAGGATTATCGACATTAGTAATCCAACTTCTCCACTTTTGGTTAATAGTTTTGATCAATTAGATCACATAAATTCATTTGATGTTTCTGGTAAGTATATCTACGGTGTCGTCAATACTTTTGATGATAATGTTAAACTCCAAATCCTCGACCTCGACGGCATTGAAACCCCCACTTTATACGCCGGCAGTATTCAAACAAACAGTATTTCAATTACCGAAAATGCCAATATTTCAGATATTTTGAAAGTCGGAACTTCTTTGACTGTTGGGCAGGGTGGTATTCTTTCGAATGGTGATTTGTCTGCGGCCGGCACCGTTCGTTTGACCTCACTTGGTGTGGGTACTGTTGAATCCTTAGCTGGTGGCATTTTGACAGTGTCCTCTGATGAAAGAATGAAAGATGTTCGTGGGTACTTTAGTCGCGGATTAAATGATTTAAAAAATATTAAACCAATTAGTTATACTTGGAAACTAGAAACAGGTTATGGTACATCAACTGTCTATACTGGTTTTTCTGCGCAAAATGTCTTGGAGTTTATTCCCGAGGCCGTTTCAACTAGTTCTAAGGGTTTCTTAACTTTTTCTGACCGACCAGTACTTGCAACAGTTGTAAACGCTGTTAAAGAAATTGGCTCCTTTATTTCTAAGATTGAGAATGGTGTAGTTTATCTCAAAAATATTATTGTAGAGTCATTAACTGTAGGTTCAGCCGAAAAACCAACGGGCATTACTGTGTATGATGATTATGGTAAGCCTGCCTGTATGTCGGTGCGAGATGCTAATTCTGGCTCCGTTAGAGTTACACCAGGTGCTTGTGGAACTATTAATTTATCAACCAATCAACAATCCGCTTCAATTACGAATTCTACTCCTATAGTTCCAGCCGCTGGAATTACTTCAGAAACTCCTACTTCTACAATTATTCAAGAGGTCGCCACTTCAACGGTCACCACCATAGAATCTTTTCCATCTCAAGTTTTAACTACAACAACGGTAGTCAATCAAGAAGTGACCACTACCACACCAGTGATTGATCCTATAGTTCCAAACGCCACCACCTCTGAAACTGTTTCAACACAGGCTACCACAACAACTCCCGAAGTCTCTACTTCAACCACATCTGAACCAGAAGTGATCGGTACCTCTAGTGCCGCCTCTATTCTTATACCAATTGAAGCGGTTAAAAATTTCTTATTGAATCTGTTTGGGTTTAGGTAGAAAAATGTATTAAAACTTACATTGTTATACACCCACATTTTTCTTGTGATTACTGTAAAAACTTGTTAAAATATATTAAGTTATTATTTTAACAAGGCAACTTTATATATGAGCAACAAAATTAAATTGATTAAACAATTTCCTCTAACAGTTTTTGTTCTAATTTTTGGCGCATTCTTCGCGTCAGTTGCTTACCTTGTCACACCTCTCCTCGCCGCCCCCTTTATCCCCGGCGAAACCTTAGACCCAAATTGTCCTCCAGGTTCTCCCACCTGTTATATTGTAGAACCTTGGACTTCTTCCACTTCCTCACCCGACATCATCTTTGGTCAACTTGGTAACGTTGGTATTGGTACCACCTCTCCCCAAAGCAAACTAGATGTCTGGGGTGACTTTAGTGTTGCAACTGGTACCACCAAATCTTTATATGTTAATTCACTAGGTAAAGTAGGTATTGCTACTTCCACTCCATCTCAACAACTAACTATCAATGGTAACGCCTATCTGACCGGCGCTCTTTATGACTCCACCAACAATCCTGGAGCATTAGGCGATTTATTACAATCTACTGGTACCACTACTCGCTGGATGGCCACTACTTCTCTTGGTTTAGGGGGCGGTGGTTCTTCTCAGTGGACTTCTACTAGTTCCAATATCTATTACAATCTGGGTAATGTCGGAATCGGTTCTTCTTCTCTTGCTCTTCAACCACTCACCATCTTTGCTTCGACTACTGTCGGTTCCACCACTGCTCCATATGGTATGAGTTATTTCTCCACTGGTAATATGTCACTAGCACAACTAGATGGGGGAGCTTATTTTGGACGTACAAGTATTAAGGAGAAGGATTTTGAGGTGGTGAATTATGGTCAAAATTGGAATCCCTTTGGCACCTCCAGCTTAGTCTGGAGAAGTTTAGCTGTATCTTCTAATGGTAAATTTATGACTGCTGGCATAGCAGGCGGAAGATTGCATATATCATCGGATTACGGTGTTACTTGGAACGTTGTTGGTACTACTACTAACAAAACGTATTTAGGTGTAGCTATGTCTATGGATGGAAAATTTCAATCAGCTGTAGCATCAGGAGACAAAATATATGTATCGTCAGATTATGGTATTACTTGGAATACTGCTGGTCCGACATTAAATAAGTCTTGGCAAGGCATAGCCATGTCAGCAGATGGAAGATTTCAGTCAGCAACAATAGCAAACGGCCAAATATATGTTTCCAATGATTATGGACAGACCTGGCTACCACAAGGTCCTAGTCTAAATTTTAATGAGATAACAATGTCATCTGATGGTAAAATTCAATTAGCCCCAGTTAATGGTGGCAGAATTTATTCTTCTAATGATTATGGTGTCAATTGGAAGATTGGAGGGCCTATATCAAATTATAACTGGGAGGGGGTTGCGATGTCTTCAGATGGAAAATATCAGTCAGTGGTCGTGTCAAGTGGTCAAATTTATACTTCAAGTAACTATGGCGAAACCTGGACAGCTAACACTTCGGCTCCCACTGGTGTGGCTTGGTTTAGTGTGGCAATGGCAGCGGATGGCAAAATTCAAGCAGCTACTATATATGGGGGTCAAATATACGTATCAACTGACTATGGAAATATTTGGGTTCCGAAAGGAAACTCAAGAAATTGGCGTATTGTTTCTATGTCCTCCGATGGAAAAATAATAGCAAGTGTCGTCCCTGCTGGCCAAATCTACGTCTCCCACGCCGACACCTACCTCCCCGGCGGTAACCTCGGTGTCGGCACTTCCACCCCAACCGCTCAACTTACAGTAAATGGTTCCGTTCGTTTTGCTTCACTAGGTTCCGCTGGCGCCGGTCTTGTAACTGATTATCTAGGTAATGTTAACGTTTCTTCTGATGAAAGATTAAAAAACGTAGTCAGTAATTTTGACCGTGGATTATTTGATATTAAAAAAATAAATCCGGTTAATTATCAGTGGAAACCAGAAACTGGCTATGACGCTTCTTCAACTTACACTGGTTTCTTGGCTCAGAATATTCAATTAGCTATTCCTGAAGCAGTAGCTACTGGTTCCACAGGTTATTTAAACTTAGCTGATCGTCCAATCATTGCTACTCTCGTAAATGCTATTAAAGAAATCGGTTCCTTTATTTCTAAAATCGAAAAGGGGATTGCTTATTTGAAAAACATCGTTGTTGAAAACTTAACGGTTGGTTCAGCAGAAAAACCTACCGGCATTACTTTTTATGACAAACAGGGCAGAGTAGGTTGTTTGTCTGTTGACGATGTCTATTCTGGTTCAACTCGTGTTACGCCAGGTGTTTGTGGTGTTACTGATTTAAGTCAAACTCAACAACCAGAACTTGTTTCAACTCCAGTGACAACGCCGATAATTATTCCTGAAGTTTCTACCTCAACCCCAACCACCACAGTACCTCTTCAATCAGAAATCTCAACTACAACTGCTGCCTCTACTCTAGAAACTTCTACCATCACTCCAACAATTGACCCTATCATACCAACCGTATCCACAACAACAGAACCTACCCCAGTAGCTACTACTACCGAACCAACTCCTGAAGTCTCTACTTCAACCCCACCTGAATCAGAAGTGGTCAGTACTTCCAGTGTTGCCTCTATTCTTATTCCAATTGAAACTGTTAAAAATTTCTTGTTAAATCTGTTTGGATTTAGGTAGAAAAATGTATTAAATTCTACATAAAATATACCTACATTTTTCTTGTGATTACTGTAAAAACTTGTTAAAATATACTCAGTTATTATTTTAACAAGCAGCTTTGTATATGAACAACAAAATTAAATTGGTTAAGCGTTTTTCTCTAACTGTTTTTGTTTTGATTTTTGGCGCCGTATTTGCGTCAGTTGCTTACCTTGTTACTCCTCTCTTCGCCGCCCCGTTTTCTCCAGGTGACACTTTAGACCCAAATTGTATTCCCGGTACTACCGACTGTTACATTCTAGAACCTTGGAACGCTTCCAGTTCTAATATTCTTTTTAATCAACTAGGTAATGTTGGAATTGGTACAACATCACCTCAAAGCAAACTAGATGTCTGGGGTGATTTTAGTATCTCAACCGGTACAACTAAAACCCTTTATGTAAACACCTCATTAGGGAAAATAGGAATTAATACTAACACTCCATCCGAAACTTTAACTGTAAATGGTGATATTTATCACACAGGTTCTTTATACGATTCATTACATAATTCAGGAACTTCTGGTTATGTACTCCAGTCTACGAATACTGGAACTAGGTGGGTGGCGACGTCTACGTTGACTGTGGCTGGCGGTTCTACTTCTTCTCCTTGGACACTTACAGGTTCAAATATTTATTATACAAGCGGTAATGTTGGTATTGGTTCTTCGTCTCTAGTTTATCAGCCTCTTACCGTTTTTGCTTCTACAACCGTTGGCTCTACGACTGCTCCTTTCGGTACCGGATATTTATCAACTGGTAATATGTTACTTTCACAATTAGATACAGGTGCATATTTTGGCCGTACTTCAATTAGAGAAAAAGATTTTGATTTAACTAATTTTGGAAATTCTTGGATTGCAAAAATGGCTGACGCAACTAGAGCGTGGTATAGCGTTGCTCTATCATCTGACGGAAAAATACAAGCAGCTACGGTTCTTGGTGGTCAAATTTATGTTTCTACTGATTATGGAAATAGTTGGATAGCTAAGGCTGCTACTTCAAGTTGGGGTGGAATAGCAATTTCTTCTGATGGAAAAATACAGTCAGCCGTAGAACGTACTAGCGGACAAATATATGTTTCTACTGATTATGGTAATAATTGGTCAGCAAAAGACAGTGCTCGTAATTGGCGTTGGATTTCAATGTCAGCCGATGGTAAATTCCAAACAGCTGCAGTTTATGGAGGTTACATTTATACTTCATCCGATTTTGGAAATTCTTGGACGCAGAGAGATTCTGTTAGAAATTGGACTGCAAGTGCAATGTCGTCCGATGGTAAATTACAGACAATTTTGGATGAATTTGGTTATATTTATGTATCAAATGATTACGGAAATACATGGGTTCCGAAAGACAGCGCTAGAACTTGGTTAGGTGTTTCTATGTCGGCAGATGGAAGAATTCAGACGGCCGTTGGTGGATACAGCGGGGCAGATCGTATATATGTTTCTCTTGATTACGGAAACACTTGGACTCCAAAAGATAGTGCTAGAACTTGGTTTAGTGTTTCTATGTCTGCTGACGGGAAAAATCAAACTGCTGTGGTTTATGGTGGTCAAATCTATGTTTCTCTTGATTACGGAAACACTTGGACTCCAAAAGATAGTTCTCGTAAATGGATAGTTGTATCTATGTCATCAGATGGTAAAGTGCAAGTAGCAACAGCTGCAGGTAATTATATTTATGTCTCCCACGCCGACACATACCTCCCCGGAGGTAACCTCGGTATCGGTACTTCCACGCCCACTGCTCAATTAACTGTTCAGGGAACTGTTCGTTTAGCTTCTCTCGGTTCTGCCGGGGCTAGTCCTGTAACAGATAATGCTGGAAATCTAACCATTTCTTCTGATGCTAGATTGAAAAATGTAGTTAGTAATTTTAACCGTGGTCTATTTGATATTCAAAAAATCCAACCAATAAATTATCAATGGAAACCAGAAACTGGTTATGACGCTTCTTCTACCTACACAGGATTCTTGGCTCAAAACATTCAATTGGCTATTCCCGAAGCTGTCGGTACTAGTTCTAATGGTTATTTAAACTTGGCTGATCGTCCCATCATTGCCACTCTAGTAAACGCCGTTAAAGAAATCGGTTCCTTCATTTCTAAAATCGAAAAGGGGATTGCTTATTTGAAAAACATCGTTGTTGAAAACTTAACGGTTGGTTCAGCAGAGAAGTCGACGGGGGTTACTGTGTATGATAAAAAAGGTCAGGTGGGATGTATGTTTTTAGATATGGATTATGGGATTATGAAAGTTATACCAGGGGAATGTGGTGTTACCGATATTTCCGGTAGTCAGTCGGCCTCAGTAATAAATTCTTCTCCAGAAATTTCCGAGGTTGTTTCCTCAACTACATCAGATGTTATTTCTACAGTTATAGAAACTTCTTCTACTACACCAGTAGCTGAACAGATTATACCAACAGCCACTTCTTCTGAATTAGTTCCAACAGTAACTACCACTGAAAATGTCTCGGCGTCGACTACCGAACCAACCCCCGAAGTCTCTACTTCAACCACACCTGAACCAGAAGTGATTGGTACTTCTAGCGCTGCCTCTATTCTTATTCCAATTGAAGCGGTTAATAAATTCTTTATGAATTTGTTTGGGTTAAGATAACCCGGAATATTTTGCTTTGAGTTAAAAATTATTTTTATCCCTGTTTGTCATCCTCGCGAACGCGGGGTTGAAGTCGGGATTGAGACCCGACTTCAAAGACGGACTGAGTGTAGACGAAGGAGTCGGAGTCGCGAGATTTTTCAGTAGAAAAATATTTGTGATCCATCTTTTCTTCGTATTAAGACTAATTTATCCTGGATCCCCGCGTTCGCGAGGATGACAGAAAATTTAAGTCATTACTTTGTTTTCATGCTTTAAATTAGGGCTTTTTTGGCTCATTAGACCACATATTTTGTCTTTCTTTTGTGAGACGTATTTGGTATAATTGTGAAGTATTAAATCAAAATAATTTGGTATAATTTTTAATATTTATCAACATATACAAATGGCAAAAGAAGAGAAAAAAGGAAAGAGTTACGGTGCGGATCAAATCAAGGTTTTAGAAGGTTTGGAACCTGTTCGTATGCGTCCTGGTATGTATATTGGAACAACTGGCCCAGACGGTTTACATCATTTGATTACGGAAATTTTTGACAACTCTCGCGATGAAGCGATGAATGGTCACGCCAGTCATATTGAGGTGGCTCTTTTGCCGGGCAATCGTGTTCGTGTGACTGATAACGGTCGTGGTATTCCTGTTGATATACACAAACAAACAAAAGTTTCCGCTTTGGAAACAATTATGACTGTCCTTCATGCCGGTGGTAAATTCGGTGACGAAGGTTATAATGTATCCGGTGGTCTTCACGGTGTGGGTGCTTCAGTTGTTAATGCTCTATCTATTTACATGAAAGTGGCTGTCCATAAAGATGGTGGTATTTACATGCAAGAATATTCTCAAGGTAAGAAAAAAGCCGCCGTCAAAAAAATTGGTACGACCAAAAATCATGGTACGATTACCACCTTTGAACCTGATGCAATCATTTTTAAAGAGGGAACTGCCTTTGATTGGAATCGGGTGGTAACTCATATGCGTCAACAGGCTTACCTTGTAAAAGGTTTACGTATTTCCGCTATTGATGCTCGCGAGTTAACAGAAAAAATTGATGACACTGAATGTTTTTATCTATCTGAGCTTGGTTTGAATTCTCCATCTTTTTCATTTTATTTTGAAGGAGGACTTTTGTCTTTGGTTAAATTTTACAATCAATTTCAAAAACCAATTCAAAAAAATGTTTTTTATGTAGAAAAATCAGCTGAAGGTATTGAGGATGTTGAAATTTCTTTGCAGTACGTTGATGATATTTCTAGTCGTATCATGTCTTACGCTAACAATATCAATACACCAGAGGGTGGTACTCACGTTACTGGTTTTAAAACGGCTTTAACTAGAACCCTAAACACTTATGCCAAGAATAATAATATGGCTAAGGATGGAGAAGACAATCTAACTGGCGATGATGTTTTGGAAGGTATTACCGCAGTTGTTTCGGTTAAATTGAGAGCTGATAAAATTCAGTTTGAAGGTCAAACAAAATCAAAACTTGGAACCACCGAAGCGCAAAGTGTGGTTGCTACCGTTTTTGCGGAAGCTTTCTCACAATTCTTGGAAGAAAATCCTGAAGACGCACGTTCTATCGTGAACAAAGGTTTCTTGGCGATGAAGGCTCGCAAGGCTGCTAAGGCTGCTAAAGATTCCGTTCTCCGTAAAGGTGCTCTTGAAGGCATGACCTTGCCAGGAAAGCTGGCCGACTGTCAGACCAAAGATGCTTCCGAATCAGAAGTCTTTATTGTGGAGGGAGACTCTGCGGGTGGTACAGCGAAAATGGGACGTGATCGTCGCACTCAAGCTATCTTACCTTTAAGAGGAAAGATCTTAAATATTGAACGTGCGCGTCTTGATCGTATGCTTGGATCTGAACAAATTAAAAATTTGGTGGTGGCGATGGGAACTATGATCGGTGACACTTTTGATGTGGCAAAACTTCGTTATCACAAAATAATTATTGCAACTGATGCCGACGTGGACGGTGCTCATATTCGTACTTTACTTTTGACTTTGTTCTACCGACATTTCTTGCCGTTGATTGAGGGTGGATATATTTATATCGCTCAGCCACCTCTATATAAAGTAAAAAAGGGTAAAGAAGTTTTTTACTTATATTCCGAAGAAGAGAAAGTGGCAAAATTTGGTAAGGATGTGCCAGTGCAGTCTGAAACAAATGATGAAGAAGTAATAGAAGAGGGTACAGAAGAGGAAACTAAAGCTGAAAAGGGTAAGGGTAAGAAAGACGAAAAGAAATCAGAAAAAATTAACGTTCAACGCTATAAAGGTCTCGGAGAGATGAACTCCGAAGAGTTGTGGGAAACTACGATGGACCCTGCTAGAAGAATTTTGAAACAAGTTGCTATTGAGGATGCTCAAGATGCGGACAAAGTCTTTGATATGTTGATGGGAACGGATGTTCCAGCTCGTAAATCTTTCATCCAAAGTAATGCCAAGATGGCAAATTTGGATATTTAAAGATGGGGAAAAACGGCCAGTTTTAAGGTTTTGCAAAACCTTAAAACTGGCCGTTTTTTTGGTAAATACTCTAGCAGAAAGTTATGTTTGTAGCCGTATTTTGACACAAATCTGTAATAATGTCATTATGGCTTGACTTTTGTATAACGTTGTGCTATTCTAGTAACAGGATCTCAAACTGTGGTTAAGTCATTAAAATCTATTTTTATTAGCAAAAACCGTTGGTTTTGGGGTTTTATTATTGTTTAAAATTAATAAATTATGAAAAATTATATGAAAAATATAACTAAATATCTTGGTTCATTAACTTTTGTTTTTGTAACTTTAGCTGCTTTCGCTTTAGTGAATGTAGAAAAAGCTCAAGCTGGGAATTTTTTCAGTGACGTCTTGTGTGTTGTTGATCATGCTCGCTGTGACGATGATGATTCTCCAGCGCCTGCTGCAGCCGCTACCACTCCTGATATAACTAACGCTACTTGTTATGCCAATACAACCTCTTTGGTTGAAAATGGTTCCGCAAGTTGGATTGCCACCGCTTCTGGTGGTAATGGTACTTTTACCTATTCTTGGTCTGGTACTGATGCCTTGTTTGGCTCTGGTTCAACTATTTCAAAACAGTATTATTACAGCGGAGTTAAATCTGCTCAGGTAACTGTAACTTCAGGAACCAAAACTCTAACTGTAACTTGTGGTAATACTATCAATGTTACAAGTCAGAACAACAATAATAACAACAATAATAACTCCAACTCTTCTATAACTGGTTACTGTTACCCGAACACCACTAGTGTTTCAACCAACAACTCCGTCACTTGGACTGCGAGTGTAGTTGGTGGTAATGGTTCATATAACTACTCTTGGTCAGGTGTTGATGGTTTGTACGGATCAGCTTCTTCTATCTATAAAACATATTATTACTCTGGTATAAAAACCGCCTCTGTCTATGTAACTTCTGGATCTCAGTCAGCAACTATTTATTGTACGAATACTGTAAATGTAATAGACAACAATAATTACAATAACAACAACAATAATTACAACACTCTTACGGTAAGTTGTCGTCCAAATACTACTACTGCAAATACTAATGATTCAGTATATTGGTCCGCTTATGCCACTGGTGGTAATGGTAATTATACTTATGATTGGTCAGGTGTTGATGGTTTGTACGGATCAGCTTCTTCTATCTATAAAACATATTATTACTCAGGTTATAAAACTGGTTCAGTAACTGTTTACTCAAATGGCCAAAGTGTTACTCGTTCTTGTGATGGTTCTGTAACTATTAATGATAATAATTACAACTATAACAATAATAATTATAATAATAATTACAGTTATACCCAGCCTTTAAATGTAACCTGTAATGCTTCGGCAATCTCTGGCTCACAAGGTAATTCAATTACTTGGTCTGCTCAGGTGACCGGTGGAACTGGATACAATACTTACTCTTGGTCAGGTACTGACAGTTTGTCTGGTTATGCCCAATCTCTTAGTAAGACTTATTGGATGGGTGGTATTAAAACCGCTTCTGTAACTGTAACTTCTGGAACTCAAAGTGTAACTCGTGTTTGTAGTAATACTGTATCAATTACCGTTACTCCAATTACAGTTCCTACCACCACCGGAGGCGACTATCCTCCAACCACAACCTATGTTGCTCCAAAAACTTATCCTCAACTAGAAGTCGCATGTTCAGCTAACACTGCTACTGCTAATGTAAACGACACTGTCGTTTGGATTGCTGCTGCCAAGGGTGGATCTGGTACATATACTTACAAATGGGAAGGCTCTGAAGGCATCACTGGTACGACAAATTATGTTGCAAAGAACTATTATGACAATGGCAACAAAATCGCTGTTTTAACAGTAAAATCCGCTGGTCAAAGTTTAACCAGAGTTTGTGGTAACGTTGGAGTTGGTAACGTTGTTGCTCCAAATAGTAACCTTTCTGCCTCAGCCGTCTTTGGAAGTGCTACTCCATGGATTATGATCGTTCTGTTCTTGTTAACGATTATAATTATCGCTTTCGTTTTATACTTCTTAAGTCTAAAGAAAGAAGCTACTGCTAAGACAACTAAGTAATATTTAACTGAAATCTGTTTAAAAAGACCGCCAAGTTCCTTCTGGAACCTGGCGGTCTTTAGTTTGACCCCCTTGTAATTTAGTGCTATCCTGACCTTAGAAACCCTTTTTGTCACTGACTCCAGTTTGGAATAAACGGTGGGCTGTAAATTGTATTTACAGGGTTTTTGAATTGTTATAAAAATTATAAAATTTACTAATTTATATGAAAAAATATATGAAAAACATAATTAAGTATTTCGGGAGTTTATCCGTAGTCTTCGTGGCTTTGGTAGCTTTGGCTATGGTTAATATAGAATCAGCCCAAGCTTGGCATATTAGCGGTTTTCAAATCAAGGGTGGTACACCGTCTTGGCTTGGTGGCGATGGAGATAGTTCTTCAGCTTCAGCTGCTACCACTCCAACTCCAGCAATCACAAGTGCTTCTTGTTATGCTAATACTAATAATCTACCTTTAAATGGTTTTGCAACTTGGACAGCAACGGCTTCTGGTGGTAATGGTGCTTTTACCTATGCTTGGTCTGGTACTGATGCCCTGTCTGGTTCAGGAGCCACTGTTTCCAAACAATATATAGTTAATGGTATAAAATCTGCCGTAGTCACTATAAATTCTGGCACTCAAACTTTGACAGTTTCCTGCGGTAATACAATCAACGTTTCTACTGATCAGAATAATAACAATAACAACTCTTCAATTTCAGGTTACTGTTACCCGAACACCACTAGTGTTTCAACCAACAACTCCGTCACTTGGACTGCGAGTGTAGTTGGTGGTAATGGTTCATATAACTACTCTTGGACTGGAACTGATTCTTTATCTGGATCTGGTTCATCTATTTATAAAACCTACTATTACTCTGGTACTAAAACTGCCTCGGTTTATGTAACTTCAGGTACTCAGTCGGCGACAATTTATTGTAGTAATTCCGTTGGTGTTTTAGATAATTATTACAATAATAACTATAATTATAATAACTATGGTTACGGTAATTTATCTGTTACTTGTCAGCCAAGTATTTACAATGCCAATATCGGTGAGACTATTTACTGGTATGCGACTGCTTCCGGCGGTAATGGAAACTATTCTTATTCTTGGACTGGTACTGATGATATGTTCGGTAGTGGTTCTTCTTTGAGTAGGGTGTACTGGTTAGCTGGTTCTAAAACTGCTTCTGTGACAGTTTATTCTAATGGTCAAACTGCCACTCAATATTGTAATAGTGCCGTAAACGTTCTCAGTAATTACAATAATGGTTATTATAATAACTACAATAATAGTAATGCCTATAATAATTACAACTATCTTCAGCCTTTAAATGTAACTTGTTCAGCTAACACTATTTCCACTCTTTCAGGAGACACAGTAGTCTGGACCGCCGTTCCAACTGGTGGTGTCGGTACTTATACTTATAATTGGTCAGGTATCGATGGTCTATATGGGTCAAATCAAGCTGTTTCAAAAAACTATTGGTTGCCTGGTGTAAAAACAGCTGGACTAACAGTTACTTCTGGAGCCCAATCCGTAACTAGAACTTGTAGTAATTTAGTTACCGTATCTGTTCGTCCGATTACTTTAGTTAATACTACCCCTACCACCGGAGGCGACTATCCTCCAACTACTACTTACGTTGCTCCAAAAACTTATCCTCAACTAGAAGTCGCATGTTCAGCTAATACTGCTAATGCAAATGTAAATGATACTGTCGTTTGGATTGCTGCTGCCAAGGGTGGATCTGGTACATATACTTACAAATGGGAAGGCTCTGAAGGTATCACTGGTACGACAAATTATGTTGCAAAGAACTATTATGACAATGGAATCAAGACTGCTGTTTTAACTGTTGCTTCAGCAGGTCAAACTTTAACCAAAGTTTGTGGTACTGTTAACGTTGGTAATGTTAGCATTGCGACTTCAACAAATATGAATCTCGGTGCCTCATCATTCTTTGGTGGTTGGGCTGGTTGGATTCTCTTGATTGTTTTGATGGCAACGGTAATATTTATGGGAATAATGCTTTATTTTTTGAATTTGAAGCATAGCGTTACCCCAGTTAAGTAAAAACTAATTTATAAAAACACTCTTTTTAAACTAGGGAAGAGTGTTTTTTGCAATTTTGGGTCGAGGGGCCTATATAAAACTTGACCAGAAACAAATTGAAGCTTGTTGCCAAGATAGAATAAGTATGGTAAGATACTTTTTGAATACCTTGGGACTAATACATCGTTTGTATTAGCGATTCTGAGGAGAAATTTATTAAAGGAGAACCAAAAATGGTTACTTGCGGTCACGTTCGTTACACCAGTCACGGTGGGGCACATTCAACCAGGGGGAAAAGGACTGTTTTTCACCTTGCTCAAACAGGTGAAGGACTTGGTCCACGGGAATTCATTCCCGGTTGTCATCGTGGCCTTAGTCACACGCCGGGAGAAGTGCGTCAATGCGAAGAAAAAATGTGTTCCAATAACGACGGATGTGGTCGTTGCAAAGTCTCCTAAAAGAGGATATACTGATGGAATTATCTTCTTCAATTAAAATCCACGAACTTAAGCGTGGAGTCGGAGCAGAGACAAACAGTGGTGCCGGGGCTCACAAAATTAATTGTGTACCTTACGCCAATCAGTATCGCTGTTCGGAAGGACAGGTACTGTTAAAGGGTCGTCCAAAACGTACTTGCAGTATACATCAGTCTAAGGGCTGTGTGAACTACAGTGAAGAACTTGGACGTTGCAAATTGTCGGCTCCGTCTGACCACGAACAATTGTTCGGGTGATCATAGACCGTTTGTCTCTTTGTGAGGCGGGCGGTTTTTTAATTGGTAAAATAATAAAGGCCGGCAAGCTACGCTTGCCGGCCTAAATTGATTCTTAAGAAACTCTATTTTTAATTTCTTCCGCGACTTTTTGAACGAAATCCCCTAGACTCATTTTAGCTTGAGAACCATCACGGCTTTCAATGGTTAAAATGTTTTCTTCTATTTCTTTATCACCGATAACAATCATATATGGTATGCGCATATTTTTACCAGCGCGAATTTTCTTACCCATACCTTCATCTTGATCATCAAATTGAACACGAACATTTATCTCTTTAAGGGCATCGGAAACAGTCTTAGCAAAATCATTGTGATTAGTTCTAACCGGAATTACTTTAACTTGAATTGGTGAAAGCCAAACCGGGAAGTTTCCAGCATAGTGTTCGATTAACATTCCCATGAATCTTTCTAGGGAGCCAGAGATTGCACGATGGATTACGACTGGTCTTTCTTTTTCACCTTTTTCATTGGTAAAAGCTAAATCAAATCTTTCAGGTAAATTGAAATCACATTGAATCGTTGCTAATTGCCACTCGCGTCCAATCGCATCTTTAAACATAAAATCTAGCTTTGGACCGTAAAAAGCTGCTTCACCTTCGACTCTTTTATAATTCAATTCGTTTTCTTTAGCAGCTGATTCTAAGGCTGTCTCGGCTTTTTCCCAGACTTCATCGGTACCCAAATATTTACTACGGTCGTCACCTCGAACGGAAAGTCTTACCCAGTAATCATTCATCATATTCATGGTGGTATAGAATTTTCTGATGATTCCGACAATAGCGTTAACTTCTTGAGAAATTTGTTCTACGCGACAGAATAAGTGGCCATCGTCTTGAGTAATCGCTCTAACACGAGTTAAACCAGATAGTTGACCAGCTTTTTCGTAGCGATAGACAGTGGCTGGTTCAAAATATCTTACCGGCATATCACGATAGGAAAATTGATTATCACAGAAAATTTGCATGTGATGAGGGCAATTCATTGGCTTCATGAAGAATTCTTCGTCACCACCTGTTACTCTAAATAGTTCCTCACCGAATTTGGCTGCATGACCGGAAGTTTCGTAGAGATTTTTCTTGGTAATATGTGGCGTCCAAACACGACTATAACCGTAATTTTTGTGTAATTCCCAAAGATAGTCCTCAATTTCTTTTTTGAGAATCATACCATTTGGTTGCATAAGAGGGAGTCCGGCTCCAACCAAATCAGAAATGGTAAATAATTTTAATTCTTTACCGAGTTTACGATGATCTCTTTTACGAGCCTCTTCCTGCATTTTTTCAAAAGCTTCCAATTCTTCTTTTGTTTCAAAGGCTAAAGCATAAATACGAGTTAGCATTTTATTATTCTCATCTCCTCGCCAGTAGGCTCCGGCCAATTTTTCAATTTTAAAACCATCCAAAGATAGTTCTTTAGCATCAGCGACATGAGGACCCGCACAAAGATCAGAGAAGTCACCAGAAGTGTAAATAGAAACTTTTTCGCCAGCTTTTTCAATACCGTCGATAAGTTCTAATTTGTAGGGATTGTCTTTAAAGATTTCCTTTGCCTCGGCAATGGAAATAAACTTTTGCTCAAAAATACCCCATTTTTTAATCATCTCTCGCATTTTGTTTTCAATGCGTTTGAAATCCTTGTCGGAAATCGGAGTGGCAAAATCAAAGTCATAATAAAAACCATTGTCCACGGCAGGACCAATAGTTGGTTTAGCATCCGGCCAGACGTTGATCACTGCCGCCGCCATCAAGTGGGCGAGGGAGTGTCGTTTTTGTTCTATACTCATAAAATTATTTTGTCTTAATTCTTCTTTTGTCTGTCTTTGCGAGGCTTCTGCGAAGCAATCCATCCCCATTTGGTTTAAGTCTGGATTGCTTCGTTTGCGCTCGCAATGACGAAAGAAAAAATGTTAATAAAAACCGCCCTAGTGAAAATACAATAAAATTGCATCCTCACTAGGGCGGGTCAAATATTGACTCCGTGGTTCCACCTAGTTTCCTGTCTAACAACAGGCACTCTTTTTGGAGTCTGATTAGCCCTGTAAAGGGTCCGCCCTGCGGCAGATAGCGTTTGGTAGGCGCTACAATCTCTGACTTCTTAATCATAGTAAAGTAGTCCTCTGGTGTCAAATGGGCAAGTAAAGTCAAAATGTATTATAATATTAATATGAAAAATAAAATCCTATTAATTTCGGCTTGTTTTTCCTTATTAATATTAGCGAATCCTGTTTCTGCTCATCAGCCTCGTCTAGTTTATAAAGAAGTTAGCTCAGACACAAAACCCTTTGTCATAAGCAATCCAGATATCTCTCAAGTATTCTATGGTCAGTTCAAATCTGCCCAGCCGGAATATTTTCAGGTTACTTTAGATCAGGATCAAAATTTGTATTTAAGTTTGCTAGTTCCCGACAATCAAGACTCCTCTAAAGAAGTTTCTGTGGTTGTAGTAAAAACCAATTCATACGATAGTATTATAGCCATGTCGCTATTGGGCAAAGATTTTCTTTGGACTAAATATTATGAGGATTATGCGGGTGACAAATATTTACAGGGTCCAAGTTTAGAAAAAAAACTTTCAGCCGGGACTTATTCTATTATAGTTTCAAGTAAGGATAATATAGGTAAGTATGTTTTGGTAACTGGCAAAGTGGAGTCATTTCCAGCTGGAGAAATGATTGGTACTTTATTTAAGTTGCCTTCGCTCAAAATGACTTTTTTCGGAACCTCATTTTTTAGTATTTTTGCTGGAATAATAGGCAAATATTTACTATATAGTTTAATTATTTTAATAATAATTATTATTTTTGTGGATTATTTAATTAAGAGAAAGGTTAACAAAAGAAAAAATGGCTAAAGATAAATATGGAGCGGTCTGGGTGTCACATTCTTCAATGGGAGATTTCTTAAAATGTCCGCGTGCTTACTATTTACATAATGTCTACAAGAATCCTCAAACAAGTAAAAAAGTTAGTATTGTTTCGCCAGCAATGTCTCTGGGGGTGGCGGTTCATGAGGTGTTGGAAGGTTTGATTAACTTTAAAGCTGAGGAGCGATTGAAACAACCTTTGCTTGAACAATACGAGACAGCTTGGGCAAAAGTGACTGGCCGTCGCGGTGGTTTTTGTTCCAGTGAAGAGGAGTGCGGAATGAAAGAACGAGGAAAAAAGATGCTGGAAAAGGTTGTAGCTGACCCAAAGATGTTAACTGACAAGGCTATAAAACTGGCCGAAGGTCACAATGGTATGCCACCAAATATCTATCTTTCAGAAGATGATAACATTATTCTCTGTGGCAAAATCGACTGGTTGCAATATATCCCTGAAGACGACTCTTTGAAGGTGGTTGACTTCAAGACCGGTAAACATGAAGAAGACGATGAGTCTTTGCAGTTGCCAATATATCAACTCTTGCTAGATAAATTACAAAAACGAAAAATTTCCGGCGCCGAATACTGGTATTTAGAAGAAGGAAAAATTATAAAGAAAAAATTACCGACTGTTGAAGAGTCTTTTGAAAAAGTTATTAAAGTGGCCAAACAAGTCGCCGAAGCCCGGGCCAAAAAAGAATTTAAATGTCCGCGTGGCGAACAAGGTTGTTTTGCTTGCAAACCTTATGAGAAAATTATTCGTGGCGAAGCGGAGTTTTTGGGTAATGGGGAGTACGGGCAGGAGTTGTATTTAGTATAGTGTATATTGTATATAGTATAAAAACTAAGAAAACCCCAACCTTCTGTCATTCCTGTGAAAACAGGAATCCAGGATTAATCGGTCTTAATAAAAAAAATACTGGGTCCCCGCACGCGAGGATGACAGTCAAAAATATATGTCCAAAATTACAATTAAATTATCCGATGAGAATGACAGGGGAGGAATAGGCGAAGTTTTTAATCAAACTTGGCTGGCTACTTATCCCAATCCTGACGCTGGCATTTCGGTGGAGGATATAAAAGATTTATTAGAAAAACAAAGATTGGCGCGTCAAAAGCAGTTACAACAACCACAGGTTAATACTGAAGAAAAAGAAGTTGTGAATATTGTCTCTAAAGATGGCGATAAAGTTGTTGGTATTTGTCGACTATATATTTATACTGATAAAAACAAAATGCAGGCTTTGTATGTTTTACCTGAATACCAAGGACAAGGAATAGGTAAAATACTTTGGCAGGAAGCCCAGAAATATTTTAAACCAGGCAAAGATATCTATTTAGAAGTGGTTGATTACAATAAGCGAGCACAGGAAGTTTATAAAAAACTAGGTTTTGAATTTACGGGTAAAAGTTTTCAGGAAGAAAGATTCCGGATGAGAAATGGTCAGATTTTTACGGAATTAGAAATGATAAAGAAAGTATAGATATTAAGTATAGGTATTTGGAAATGAGAAAGCAGGGTTTCGCTTTGCGAAACCCTGCTTTAATTTGATTAGTTTAAAACTTTTATTTTATCAATTAACACACTCAATTCATCGTTTCGACTAGAAATTTTTCCTTTAATTGCTAAGCATTTGTCTATAACAAGATCGTTTTTATAAACGGCAAAAACTTTAGGAAAGACCACCGTATCTATTGTGTCGGTGAAATCGGCAATTTTCATAAAGGCCATTGGGTCACCTTTTTTGGTTAAGATCGGACGTATTTCTTGAACAATGCCGGCAAAAATAATATCTTTTTCTTTGGTGTCTTTAAGGAATTCAGCTTTGATCTTGGCAATGTTGGTGTTTTGTTTTTCTATAGCCGGACGGTGTTTGTCTAGTGGATGACCAGACAAATACAAGCCCAACAATTCTTTCTCCCAGGTTAGTATGTCATTCATGACAGCCGGTTCAGCCGGTTTCAAAACAAAACCTTTTGGTTGACCGTCGCCACCGTCAAACAGGCCGAAGAGAGAATCTTGTGCCGACGGTCCCTTGGCTTTTTCTTTGTTAAAGGCTTGCATTTCTTCTACATTCGCAAGTAAGACACCACGTTCACCAAAAGCATCCATCGCACCGGCTTTAATCAAAGCTTCCAGAGATTTTTTATTTAAATTTCTATCAATTATACGTTCCAAAAAGTCGGTCAAAGATTTGAACTTTCCTTTATTTTTTCTTTCTTCAATAATAAATTTAGCAATACCTTCACCAAAGTTTTTGATAGTAGTGAGTCCGAAACGAATAGTGTCTTGTTCACCCTCTTGTTTATTTTCTTTTGGAATCACAGTAAAATCAGAAAAACTCTCGTTGATATCTGGTGGCAAAACGGGAATAGCCATACGTTTACATTCGGTAATAAATTCACCGATTTTCTCCACATCTCCGGCGTCAGCGGTCAAAACGGCTGCCATATAGATGGCTGGATAGTTCGCCTTCATATAGGCTGTCTGGTACGCTACACGACCGTAGGACGCCGCATGAGCCTTGTTAAAACCGTACGAAGCAAAAGGCTCGATTAGCTTCCAAAGAGTCTGGGCTTTTTCCTCCGTTAAACCATGCTCAACAAAACCTTTGAGCAGTTTTCCTTTCTGTGCTTCCATTTCCTCCACAACTTTCTTACCCATCGCTTTACGCAATTTGTCGGCTTCCAACCAAGAATAACCAGCCAGTTTAATCGCCGTGAGCATAACGTCGTCCTGATAGGTGATAACACCAAAAGACTGATCCAAAATTTCTTTCAAACGCGGGTCCAAATATTTTACGGCTTTTGGATTGTGTTTACGTTTAATATATTCCGGAATCATTTCGAGCGGACCCGGACGATACAAGGCCACCATCGCGTTGATGTCGTGAATGGTTGAAGGTTTCAATTCTTTCAAATATTTGGTCATGCCGTCACCGTTCAACTGAAAAAGACCGCAAGTTTCACCGCGCGCTAAAATATCAAAAGTTTTCTGGTCATCCATCGGGATCTTTTCGATGTCGATCTTGTCGCCGGTGATTTTTTCCGCGAGGTCTACGGCGTTTGCCAAAATCGCCAAGTTTTTAATTCCGAGAAAGTCAAACTTTAAAAGTCCGGCATCTTCCACCGCATGCATATCGTATTGGGTGATGATTTTGTTTTCACCTTTGGTATCGTACTGAAGTGGGGTAAAGTCGGTCATCTCGGTTGGAGAAATAACCACACCCGCGGCATGCACGGAGATGTGACGAGCACAACCTTCTACTTTTTTCGCCATATCAATAATGGTTTTGACATCGGCTTCGGTCTCATAAATTTTCTTGAGGTCGGCGACTTCTTCCATGGCTTTGTCGATGGTCATCGGATGTCCTTGTGCACCCATGGGAATTAGTTTGGAAATACGATCGCCAAGGGTATAAGGAAAACCCATCGCGCGCGCCACGTCTTTGACTGAACCACGCGCCATCATCGTACCGAAAGTACCGATTTGGGCGACATGATCATTGCCGTATTTTTGACGGGCATAGTTGATCACATCGTCACGTCGATTATCGGCGTAGTCCATATCGATATCGGGCGCAGACGGACGTTCAGGGTTCAAGAAACGTTCAAAAGGTAGTTTGAGGGCAAGTGGGTCTACGTTCGTAATCTCAATTAGGTAGGTAACTAAAGAGCCACCCACCGAACCTCTGATGTTCGTGAGGATACCGTTTTCATGAGCAAAACGAAGCAAGTCTCCCACCACGAGAAAGTAAGGGGAGTAACCTTTATCTTTAATAACTTTAAGTTCGTATTCGAGGCGAGTCAGTAGAATCTCGTTTCTGTCCATGCCACGCTTTTCAATTCCTTTATAGGCGAGGATGCGAAGTTCTTCGTCCGCAGTGCGACCAGAGGCGATTTCAAATTTCGGAAAAGTCCATTTACCCAAGTCTAAAGTCACATTACATTTGTCGGCGATTTTTTGGGTGTTGTCCAAAGCGTCTGGTTCATTGGCAAAAAGCTCATTGGCACGTTCTTGGGAAATAAATGAAAAGTCGGACTCGTCACTTTCGGCGCTGGCACCAACTTCACCTGAGGACATAACTTTCATCAAAATTTCACGGGCGTAACTATCTTCCGGGTTCATATAATACACATCGTGAGCGGCGACGATCTGGGTATTAGTCTCGCGAGCGAGTTTGATTATTTTGGCGGTGGTCTGTTCGTGATTTTCTATTTCCGGATGATGAGTAATTTCCAAATAGGTGTCCTCCTCGCCGTAAACTTTTTTATACCAATCCAAAATCGCTTTAGCTTTTTCTAAATCGCCAACTTTGAGAGCGTTGGTCACTTCACTGGAGAAAGAGGGAATGATCGCTACCAAACCTTCGTGATATTTTTCAATCAGTTCTTTATCAATACGTGGTTTGTAATAAAAACCTTCAAGAGCGGCTTTGGTGACGAGTTCAACAAGATTGCGGTAGCCTGTATTGTCTTTGGCGAGAAGAACGAGGCGAGTGCGACGATTGTCGATACCACCTTGTTTGTCTTGGCGGGTACGAGCGGCGACATACATATCTACACCGAGAATTGGTTTAACTTCTTTTTTCTGGCAAGCTTTGTAGAACTCAATCGTAGCATACATATTGCCATTATCTGTCAAAGCAATCGCCGGCATATTGTATTTTTTGGCACCTTTAATAAGGTCGCCAATTTTTGGTAGGGCGTTTAGGAGACTGTAATGACTGTGGACGTGTAGGTGTATAAAGGGATGCACCTGAATAGTATACAGTATTTTGTATGGGGTATGTAGTGGCCAAAAATAGGTGAGGTGTTGCGTAATAATGTAAAATTTAAAAATAAAAAAAGACTGCCATTTTCCAATGTTATTAGGGTGTGGTAAAATATATTAATGAAAAATTTAAATAATAAGGGTTCAATTGTTTTAATGTTGTCATTAATAATAATTGTGCTATTAGTGATTATTGGTTATTTTCTTTACGTAAATAATATTTTATCTATAAGCAAGACCGATAAGAATAATTCATATTCTAGTTTAAGTTCTGTTGATAAAGAAAGAGTTTTGAATATAAGTAAACAAACACGTTTAAATGTTGTTATGGCGGACTTACGTTCAGCTATAGATTCGTACCACTCATTTTATGGTGGATATAACAATCTCTGCTTTCCTATGGGCGAAACTAAGAATTCTATATTGGTCGGCGATTCATATAAAATAATTAATACAGAGTTTGGTAAAGAAAATACTTTTTGTTTTGCAAGTAAGGACGCCTATGCATTTTCTGCTAGAACATCATCGTCTTCTGACTTCGTGTCGTGTATGGATTCCCTCGGGTACGTAGGCACTACATCCTCGTTGTTTGTCGGATCCTCTTGTGGTGAAGATAATAATCCAGCCACTGTTAATGACCAGTCAATAAAAGCTCAATCGGCCACAATAAAGGTGTCGCTGTCTAATATCAGATCACAAGCGGCGTTGGTATATGATACTCAAAATAGCTATGGAAAGATGCCATTCAAACTTTCCAATTGTTCACAAAATCAAAACACTCTTTTTGCAGATAAAGGAATTGTTGCTAGTCTTAATATTGCGACAAATAATAATATTTCTTTAGCCAGTTGTGTTTCCGAAGGTGAAGTCGGTCAGGTTAATTCGTTCGCTGTTTCAGTGCCGCTACCTGATAAAAATGGGTATAGTTGGTGCGTTGATGCTCAGGGTAATTCAATGCAGATTCCTGGTATTATTAAAAGCAGTTTTTGTAAGTAGAACGGATCGGAATAAGCCCTGCTTAGGTTTGTATGTAAATAAGCCGCGATTGCGGCTTATTTACATATGGGTGTATACAATCTATATTGCAAGTAAGTGTTTAAAACTGATTAATTACGTATGCTAAAAACAGGAAGAACAATGTCATTAAACCACTTAAAAAAACTAATGTACCAGCAATTAACTTATACGTATCTTTTTTAACACTCTGTATTGAAAAATATAAAGGAATCAAAGAAAGTAAAGAAAAAATTAAACAAAATACTAAATCGTGATTATTATTAATATTTAAATTACTGAAGTAAGTTGGGAACAAAAAACGAACTGATGGTGCTAATAAAACTACTAAGACAAAAGAAATACTAGCTTTTATTAAGTTTTTCATGATTATATTGTAACATGTAAAAAAATAGGCTACAATTTTCTTATGAAAAAAGTGGTGGCTAAGGCTCGAAAAACTGGACGAAAGAATTGGAATACCAAACGATTAGACAAGGCCGAGCAAGCGGGGGCAAAATTTGTAATTGGTATTGATGAAGTGGGTCGCGGACCTTTGGCTGGACCAGTGGCCGTGTGTGCTTTTCGAGCGGAGATTTCTTTTTTAAAAACTTTGGCGAAAGATAAGAAATTTTTAGCTGGCGGTTTTGATTCAAAAAAACTAACCGAGAAAACCAGAGAACATTGGTATCAAGCAGTTTTAGATTTGGCCAAGCAACATGATATTGATTGGCATATTTCCTATGGTGAAAATGAAAGTATTGATAATCATGGTTTGTCTTTGGCTATTAAAAAATGTATCAAGAGTTGTTTGTTGGGAGTAGGGGCGAAACCAGAAACATGTCATATATTTTTAGACGGTTCACTAAAAGTGGAAGGGGAGTTTAAACAGGAGACGATTATTGGTGGCGATGCCAAAGAGTTAGCGATTGCCCTCGCATCTATCGTGGCGAAAGTGGAGCGTGACAGACTAATGGTTAATATGCACGATAAATACCCCAAGTATGGTTTTCATGAACATAAAGGCTATGGCACCAAGAAGCATTTGGCCGCGATTCGAAAGCACGGCCCAAGTCCGATACATCGGAAGAGCTTTTTGAAGAAGGTATAATTTCTAGTAGGTTTATATAATAGGCCGTTTTACAAAGGGTTCGCCTAGGGATTCATCCCTAGGCGAACCCTTTGTAAAACGGCCAAAACTAGGCATTTTCCAGCTATTGACATTTACCGAAAAATAGGCTAATCTAAAGTTCGATAAAGACTCTGTTTTTTCTGGTCAAAAAGACCAGTTTTGATATAAGTTGTCGTACCATCAACAAAACAATACACGATCCCAATCAAAAAGGGGGACGCTATGGCTATCAAAAACTTTTGTGCAATGATTGTCTACCGAGTTATTGGTAACAAAAAAGTTGGCATTGAGATTGAATTTCTGCTGACTTTTTACAGAGACAAAAAAGGTGTGATGGATATCAAGTTTCCGGGTGGCTTGGATAAACTCAACGAGATTCCAGTGGTAGCTGCCGTACGCGAATTACGCGAGGAGACGGGTTTGGAAGCCACTGAGCTTTTTGCTCAACATGTATTCACGAAGAATATTGACTCCAACTTCGCCCTCCAGTTTTTCATGATACCGATGGAACAAGTTGGTGGCAACATGATCACTCGACCGAGGTCTCCTTCAGATCAAGGATTCGATCAGGAAAATATTGGAGTGCCAGTTTGGATGCAGTTTAATCGGCATTTGCTGGATCCTATATTGTATCATGACCACGCCGAAGCCTTGATCGCTGCTCTAAAGCAGTTGGCCAAGGTTAATAGCGATTTGTTTTTTTCGATCACTCGTCACGTTCGTCTTTGCGACCTGTGACGTTGGCTCTTGGTCGGTCCACGCACTTTGTGTGGACCGGCCTTTTCTTTTTCCTGGATTTGTGTATAATGGTCCTGTTATGGTAAACAGAATGCGACACAATAGGTCCCACCGAGGAAATGTGCGTTCTCATCACGCTCTCAAGGCTGTGAGCAGAACCAAATGTCCTGACTGTGGTGCTCCTTGTTCAAATCATCGCGCTTGCGCTAACTGTGGTAAATACCGCGGTCGCGTAGTTGTAGATGTTCATGCAAAAATTGCTAAGAAAGAAAAGAAAGCTAAAAAAACCGAGGTTGCTAAATAGCGCTCGGTTTTGCGGCTTAAAGTTATTTAATAATTAAATATATGGCAAACAGGCACTTAGCCAGAACAATAATATTACAGACACTCTTTGAGATAGATTTCCGTGGTGCAACCGCGGATAGTCCCGAAGAGGTAATGTTGCGCGACGCAGAGGAATTTGCGCCGGAAGAAACCGACTTGTCTTTTATGCGTTCATTAATGAACGGTGTTTTGGGTAAGCAACCTGAGATTGATCAAATCATTTCCAAAGCGGCGCCGGATTGGCCATTGGATAAGATTTCAGTTTCCGACAGAAATATTTTACGTATTGGTCTTTACGAACTAATTTTTGCAGATAAAAAAGAAGTGCCTGCTAAAGTGGCGATTAACGAAGCTATTGAGTTAGCTAAATCTTACGGTGGTCAGAAAAGTAGTAAGTTTGTTAATGGTGTTTTGGGTTCGGTTTATCGCGAGATGGGTGAACCCGGTAAAGATGAGGTTTCTAAAAAGAAAAATGTGATTAAAAATATTCCTTACGAAATGATGCCAATTGAAAGATTGGGTGGTGCTGTCGTGTATGCCCATGACGGTGATGAATTATATCTAGCCTTCGTTCACGATGTTTTCGGTTTTTGGACTTTATCCAAAGGTAAAATCGAGGCCAATGAGAATGAAGAAGAAGGTACTATTCGTGAAATCAAAGAAGAGATTGGTTTGGATATAAAAATTAAAGGGGAACTCGGACGTAATGAATATGTGGCTTCTCATCCGGAAAAGGGTAAGTTGCGCAAGCAGGTTCACTACTTCTTAGGTGAGGCAGAATATAAACCTTTAGTTTTGGAAAAAGTCGGTGGTGGTTTGGATGATACTAAGTGGTTTAAATTAAATGAAATTGAAGGCTTGAATCTATACAATGACATTCTACCTTTGGTAACTAAAGCTATCAAAATGATTTTGACTGGTGTATCATCAACTGAAACGGTTGAAGTAGCGGAGAAGACAGAAGAAATAAATAAGGAATAATTAATTCTCCGCGGCGCCTTAACGGGTGTCGCGGAGAAACTTTTAAGAATATGGATTTTACTAAATTTGAAGAAAATATCGGAGTGAAGTTTAAGGATAGGAGTTTACTTAAGCAGGCTTTTACTCACCGATCATATATAAATGAAAATCGCGGTTCTAATCTAGAACACAATGAACGTCTAGAATTTTTAGGTGATGCGGTTTTGGAATTGTTGGTTACAGAGTATTTGTACAAAAAATATCCTGGCAGTGCTGAAGGCGATTTGACCGCATATCGTGCGGCTTTGGTAAACGCCATTACTTTGTCTGAAGTAGCTCGTGATATCGGGGTCAATGATTTTTTATTGTTGTCTAAAGGTGAAGCCAAAGATCAGGGCAAGGCTCGCCAATATATTTTAGCGAATACTATTGAAGCGATTATCGGTGCGGTCTTTTTAGACCAAGGTTATGTTGTGGTTCAGACTTTCGTGGCCAAAATATTGTTTGGTTTGATCGATAAGATTGTGGAAGAAAAGAGCTGGATTGATGCTAAGAGTCTGTTTCAAGAAAAAGCTCAGGAAAATTATAATGAAACTCCAGTTTATAAGACTGTCAAAGAAACTGGTCCGGATCATGATAAGCATTTTACTGTTGCGGTTTATGCTGGTTCGGAGCTAATTGCTGAAGCCGGTGGTATGTCTAAACAAGAAGCCGAACAAGCAGCGGCGAGAAAAGCTTTGGAGGTGAAGGGGTGGAGTTAAAACAGTATAAGTATAAAGTATAGGTATAAGGAAGGCCCGGGTTTCGCTTTGCGAAACCCGGGCTTCTTTTATGTTCGTGATTTTATATATAAATATAATGACAGAAGAGGATTCATTTGTTAAAATAACCCTATGTATCTCAAGCGTATTGAAATTTACGGATTTAAGTCTTTTGGCCGTAAGGCAGATTTAGAATTTACTCAGCCTATCTCCAGTATCGTTGGTCCTAATGGGTCCGGTAAATCAAACGTCGCTGAAGCTTTTCGTTTCGTTTTAGGTGAACAGTCTATCAAATCGCTTCGTGGTAAACGAGCTGAAGATTTGATTTTTAATGGTGGCAAGGAGGCTCCTCGTGCTAACCGTGCGTCGGTAAAAGTTATTTTTGATAATTCTAAACGCCTACTAAAAATCGATTTTGATGAAGTTTCTTTAGAGCGTGTAGTGCACCGTGATTCATCGAGTGAGTACTTTATTAATGGTTCTTTAGTTCGACTTAAAGACATTATTGAGTTATTGGCAAGTGCACATATTGGTGCTTCTGGTCATCACATTATTTCTCAAGGTGAAGGTGATCGTATTTTGAATGCTAATCCGCGAGACCGTCGTGAAATGATTGAAGACGCTCTTGGTCTTAAAATCTATCAATATAAGAAAATTGAGAGTGAAAAAAAATTAGAAAAAACTCTAGAAAATATTGGTTCAGTGGAGTCTTTACGTCGTGAGATAGCTCCCCATATTCGTTTTTTAAAAAAGCAGGTAGAGAAGATTGAAAAGACGATCGAAATGAGAAATGAATTAACTAAATTATATTTGGAGTATTTTCGCCGCGAGGATATTTATTTGTTAATTACTAAAGATTTGTTGTTCAAGGAAAAAGCTGAACCAATAAATAAAATGTTGGCTTTGGAACAAGAAATGCATCAAGCCAAAAGAGTTCTTGAAAGTTCCCAAACTAAAGATGCTCGTAGTGATGAGATTATTCAAATAGAGAATGAGTTAAAACAGTCTCGTTCACAAAAAGATTCCGCGATGCATGACCTGGGTCGGTTGGATGGGGAAATCGCCTCAATGGAAAGATTGTTGCAAAAACAACGCGATTTAGCGTCTAGAGTTATTGATCAGAAAGTTTCATTAAGCGAAGTTGAAGGCTTAGCTCGTGAAGCAGTCAGTATTATCGATGAAGCAATTAGTAATGAAAATGTCGCTGAATTACGTTTGGCACTAGAGAAGATCAAACAAAATTTTGTTAGTTATCTAACTACCAAGAAGGGTGAAAACCCAACTCAAGATTTCAGTGAAACTGAAGGGGAGATTGAAAAATTAAAATCTAAAAAAGCGATTTTATTGGAGACTATCGATTCGTTGAGGCAAAACGAAAAAAACTGGCAAGAAAAATACGAGGCTGTTCGTTTGTCTATCGAGAGAGAAAAAGATTCTAATCGCGATGCTGAAAAAGCTGTTTTTAGAATTGTGGCTGAACAAAATGAATTACGTGGGCAATTAGCGATGATTAAAAATCGCGAAGAAAAATTGGTTTCAGATGAAGTGGCCTTTCAAAATGAATTAAAGGAAGCTTCTGTTTTGGCTGGGGTAGCGGCTCTACATTTTAAAACCCATTCTTTGGTGTCTGAGAGCGGTCAAACTTTAACTGACGATGATATTTATGCTGAGCCAAGACATATGCAAGAAGAACGCCGTCGCACTCTGGAAAGGATCAAAATTCGTCTAGAGGATAGTGGTATAGGTGGTTCTGCTGATGAAGTAATGAAAGAATACAAAGAAACCACTGAACGTGATGATTTTTTAGGTCGGGAGTTGGAAGATTTGAGTAAGACTATGCTGTCTCTTAAACAGTTGATTTTGGAATTAAATAGTAAAATCGATGAAGAATTTCGAAATGGGGTGACTAAAATTAATAACCAATTTCAAAACTTTTTTGCTCTGATGTTTGGAGGTGGTACAGCAATGCTGTCTTTGGTTCGTGAAGTCAAGCGAAAGAAAAAAGATACTGATTTACCAGGCGAGGAGGGATTGGAAAATGAGTCAGATGAAGGAGTTCAAGAAGAGAGAGAAGGTTTGGATATTGAAGTAAATTTACCTCGCAAAAAAATTAAGGGTCTAATGATGCTCTCAGGTGGTGAACGGGCACTAACTTCTATTGCCTTATTGTTCGCAATGTCTCAAGTTAACCCTCCGCCTTTTATTATTTTGGATGAAACTGATGCGCCATTGGATGAAGCCAACTCACGTCGTTATGGTGATATGATTGAAAATCTTTCCAAATTTTCTCAGTTGATTTTGATTACTCACAATCGTGAGACTATGTCACGAGCGGGAATTATTTATGGGGTTACTATGGGTGCCGATGGTGTGTCAAAGGTATTATCTATTGAGTTTGGGGAGGCGGTGGCGGTAGCGAAGTAAAAATAGTATGAGTATGTAGTATAAGGAAGAAAAACCCGTGCAGTTCGCTTTGTGAACTGCCCGGGTTTTTATTAGATTGTAGTATTATTTCACTATTTCATAATCTAAAGTCTTCCTCTCCAAATCCGCTCCGATTAATTTGATTTTTACTTTATCGCCCAAACGATAAGTTTTTTTGTTCTTCTGTCCAACGAGAGAATAAGTCTTTTCATTCAATTCATAATAGTCGTCCGGTAGAGAACGAATTTTTACTAAGCCTTCTGAACGTGTGGCGATTTCCTCGACATATAAGCCCCAATCGGTGACGCCAGAAATGGTTCCATCATAGGTTTGACCAACGTGGTTTTGCATATACTCAACTTGTTTGTATTTTTTGGATTCGCGCTCCGCTTCGGCAGCGGAAATTTCTTTTTCGGTAGATCGTAGGGCAGTGCTTTCATAATGATTCCATTCACTTTGAGCGATTGTCTGACCGGTTAAAACTTTCTGTAACATACGGTGAACAACCAAGTCTGGATAGCGACGGATTGGGGAAGTAAAATGAGTATAATAATCAAAAGCTAAACCAAAGTGCCCAATATTTTGGGTGGCATAAATTGCCTTGGCCATAGAGCGAATTGCTGCGGTTTTGATAATTCCGGCTTCCGCTTTACCCTCAACTTCGTTGATTAGCATCTGCAAATCTTTAGGCGTTATATTCTTATCTTTACGAATATTTAATTCATAACCTAAAGCTTTGACGAAGATAGATAAATTAGCGATCTTGTCAGGATTAGGTAAATCATGAATACGATAGAGGAAAGGGTATTGTTCCGAACGTTTTTCATTTATTTTCCAAATATATTCCGCTACTTCACGATTGGCGAGTAACATATACTCTTCAACCATTTTGTGAGTATCTAGACGAGCTTTTAAATAAATACGAATCGGAACACCTTTGGCATCAAGTTCAAAAGCAATTTCATCTTGTTCGAAATCAATCGCTCCCTTTTTTTCCTTTTCTACTCGCATTTTTTTAGCGATACGATTTAAGGTTGTAAGTTCCAAGTGATAGGCGAGAGTAGAATCATTAATAGATTTTTGAGCATCTTCATATGAAAATCTTTTATCTGAATTTATGATAGTTTTTCCGAACCAGCGTTTTAAAATTTTGCCATTATCATCCATTTCAAAAACAGTAGAGAAGGCAAGTTTATCTTCGTTAGGATTTAAACTACATAGGTCGTCCGATAAAACCGGTGGTAACATCGGGATAGTTCGGTCTACCAAATAAACAGAAAACTGACGTTTAAAAGCTTCTTTGTCTAAGGCCGAATGCTCACGAACATAATGAGAAACATCGGCAATGTGAACACCAATTTCATGATGGTTGTCACCAAGTTTTTGATAAGAAATAGCATCATCAAAGTCTTTAGCTGAAGCGGGGTCAATAGTGAAGGTTAAGATTGAACGAAAATCACGACGCTTAGCTATCTCATTTTTAGGAATTAATTTTTCTTCCTTTTCAATTTTTTGAGCTTCGGCCATAACTTTGGCTGGATAGTCTACGTCAAAACCTTTGCCAGCGGCGATGGAGTGCATCTCGGCATTATTTTCTCCTTTGCGACCCAAATTCTGAAGAATTTCTCCCTCAGGGTTTTTTGCTGGATTATCCCAGCGGACTAATCTAACTAAAACTTTGTCACCGGAGGTGGCAACAGGTGATTGTTTGGTAAAGGGAATATAAAAATCTGAATATATTTTTTTATTGTCAGGAATAAAAAAATAAAAACCTTTACCTTTTTCGATTGTACCAACAAATTGAGTATTGGCGCGTTTAACTATTTTTGTAATGGTTCCATAAATAGTATTTCTCGGACCCTTTTTTGTAGACATAACGGCTTCAACTTCATCCCCTGGTAGGGCCGTGTTTAAATCTGAATTAGCTATTTCAATATCGTTATCACTTAGAGGGTTTTTGAGATAACCAATACCTTTGGAATTAACACTTAAAATACCACTAATTTTGCTAGTGTTGTTCGTTTTCATTTTATGGCTGTGGGGGCGTTGAGATTTCATAAGATAATTATATGCTTAATATGTTAATTGTCTAAAGTTTGTTTTATTAAAAAAAGTGGCCGGTTGCCATGGGGCAACCGGCCAAATGGATCAGATGGAAAGGGAAGTCCAATTTGCGTCTTTTCCGAAAGCGCGACGTGAGTATATTCTCACCGTCTTGGTTCTTTCCTCATAAACCAGGATACAATGATCTTCATCAGCCTTTTTGGCTTCTTTTAGAGCTTCAGCTGGCGTTCGTGTGTTATCTTGATATTTCGGGATGAAGAACCTGATTGCTTGGATTAGCCAATCGGTATTCGTTTTGGGCTCAATGATTTTCTTTTCGATGATAACCAAAACATTTTCATACTTACCGAAAACGATAATGTGCTCACCTCCCGACGAGTCACAATGATGACCTTTAAGAATGGACTCATATGTGGTTTCGCTAATCTTGACTCGGGCATGAAGGAACCTGAAACCGCGGTTGTGCATAGTCTCGAGATGTGGAATCATAAAACCGCATTGTAAAGCGGTTAGGCGTAAGCAGAAATCTTCGAAGCTAATCATAGTCTCATTCCTTTTTTGTGTCGTTCTAGTCTTTTGGGATATTTGAGGCGGTTTGTACTTCCTTTGCAATTCTACACATTTTTAATCAAATGTCAATCGTATTGACTCTTTAAGGTTGTTTTGCTAAGATAGCGCCTATGTTAATGATCAGATTGCAAAGAGTTGGTCGCAAGAATGAGCCGAAGTTTCGTGCCGTTTTGACCGATTCAAAAAACAGTACCAAGAGTGGAAAGTTCTTGGAAGTGCTCGGATCTTATGATTCTCGTCCAGGTAAGGATAAGGACAATAAATTAGATGGTGAGCGCATCAAGTATTGGATCTCCAAAGGTGCGAAAGTTTCAGACACTATTCACAATATGTTAGTTAGTCAGAAAGTTATTTCTGGTAAGAAAATAAATGTTCTTCCAAAGAAAACTGTACCGGCTAAAGTTGAGGAAGCTGCTAAGGCAGAAGCTCCGAAAACAGTATAAGGAATTAGTATAAGCATAAGAAGAAAGACGGTTCGCAAAAGCGAACCGTCTTTTGCTATATATTTGTCGTTGACTAAATATTTAAATATACTAGAATGGAACAAGCGGTAGAATTAATAGAAAAGCGCAGTAAGCGCCAATGACCGGTCGAATTCATCGCTAAGTTTTTTAACAAACAAAAATAAAAAATATGACTGAACAGGACACAAAGTTTCTTGATTTCGTTATTAAGGCTTTGGTGGATAATCCAGACAACGTTAAGATCGTGAGAACTGTTGATGAAATGGGTGTTCTCTTGACTCTTGATGTAGATCCAGCTGACATGGGTAAAGTTATTGGTCGCATGGGCAATACTGCCAAGGCTATCCGTACTTTGTTACGTGTTGTTGGTATGAAGAACAACTCTCGTGTTAATCTCAAGATTAATGAACCGGCTGGTAGTGTGAAAGCACCATCAATGTCAGCTTCTAAATCTGTAGACGAAGCGATGGCTGATCTCAAACTCTAATTTAAGATTTTGACACAAAAGGAAAACCGTGCTATTTTTTAGACACGGTTTTTCTATGCCCAAAATGAATTTTCACTTTATAACATTATTTCCGGAGACATTCGGATATTTAAATAGTTCTATTATTGGACGCGCCGAAAAAGACGGGGTGATTAAGTTTTTTTATTATAATCCGCGCGAGTTTGTAAAAGCCAAAAAGAAGAAACAATCCAAGAATGATTTTCCCGAATACAAACGAGTGGACGACCGTCCTTATGGTGGTGGTCCCGGGATGGTGATGGAAGCTTTGCCGATGATAAAAGCCCTAGAAGCCGCTGTCAAAAAATCTAATAAAAAAAAGGGAAGTAAAATTAAAATAATTTTTCTAGATCCATCAGGAGTTCAATTTGATACAGCTTACGCTAAAAAATTAGTAGTAAAAAAATACACTGACACGATTATTGTCTGCGGACGTTATGAGGGTGTAGACGAACGAGTTAAGAAAGTTTTTAAAATGGAAAATGTTTCTGTTGGTCCTTTTGTTTTAACCGGCGGAGAATTGCCAGCGATGATTATTGCCGACTGTGTAGCGAGACAACTCCCGGGAGTACTTGGAGATATTGCTTCCTTGGAAGAAACCAGAGTGGCTAGTTCAGAGGTTTACACCCGACCGGAAATTTTAGATTATAAAGGAAAAAAATACCGGGTGCCCAAGATTTTATTGTCAGGAGATCATAAAAAGATTGAAGCGTGGCGATCCGAGCGACAAAATAGGTTAAAAATCTAATTTTTTATAAAAATAAGACAAAAGAAAATTATCGGCACCCTTTGGGTGCCGATAATTTTCTTTTGAAATTTCTGTAAATATATCTTGTACGGTTATCCCCTTTTTTTTGTTGTGTTTGTTGTTGTATCTTGGTAAAATATTACTAGCTCTTCGGAGTAACATTATATGCGTTTATCTGCTAAAGATATTTCTAGTTTTTTTGTATTGGTAATTGGACTTAGTTTTTTTGTTTCGGCTGCATATTTTGTATCTCCACTTTTCGCGTCTGTGAATCCTGGTTTACTTGACCCTGGTTGCGATCCCACTAATCCCGCTTGTACAATTGATTTTGGAATTCCAAACTACAGTGATACTAATGCTCGAGCGGCCATAGGTGTTTCTAATATAGACGGTATCTCTTATTCTTCTTCTACTGGTATTTTTACTTTGACTCCTGGATATGTTATTCCAAGTACTACTTCCACTAATATTTGGAATAATTTTGCCACCTCTAGTCCACACTGGGATGAGGCTTACTCTTGGGGTAATCATGCTGACGCTGGATATCTTACCTCCACCTCGGCCACTCTAAATTTTTTAACCAAAAATGACGCCTCTTCAACATATCTCACTCAAGGTCTAGCTTCTACTACCTATTTAACTTTACTAAATGCCGCTGGCACTTATCTTCCTCTCTCTGCTTCCTCTACTTTTCTTTCAACTTCCTCTGCTGCTGGAACTTATTTAACTAAAGCTGACGCTAGTACAACTTACCTTACTCAAGGTAACGCTGGTCTCACTTACTTAACTCTCTCTGGTGCCAACAATTATCTACTATCAACCACTGCCGCTACAACCTATCTACCTATCTCTGCTTCCTCAACTTTTCTCTCCACCACCACAGCCGCCGGTACTTATCTCACTCAGCAAAATGCTTCTTCAACTTATTTAACTCAAACTTCAGCTAACTCCACTTATCTTTCTCAGGTCAACGCCGCGGCTACGTATCTCTCTACTTCATCGGCGGCCGCCACTTACTTGACACTAGCGGCTTCATCAACTTTTCTTTCCACTACTACTGCTGGTGCCACCTATCTTACTCAGGCTAATGCAGCCACCACTTATCTCTCTCTTGCCAACTCCACCTCCACCATCCGTAACGCTCTTAGTGCAAGTGCATTAGGACTTTCATACTCCACTTCGACTGGAGCTATTTCTTTAACTAATGGTTATGTTATTCCAGCCACGACTTCAAGAGATGCTTGGGATGCTCTGGTAACGGCTAGTTCTACTTGGAATGCTGCGGCTTCTTGGGGTAATCATGCGACCTTCGGATATTTAACTACTTCCTCGGCCGCTGGCACTTATCTTCCTCTCTCCGCTTCTTCCACATTTCTTTCAACTACGTCTGCGGCTGGAATATATTTAAATCAAACTGACGCCTCCTCAACTTATCTAAAACAAAGTACTGCTTCCTCAACTTACATAACTTCAGCCGCTTTAAGTCCGTACGCCTTATTATCCGGAGCGAACTTTAGCGGACCGATTTTAGTTAATGGAACCACTACTTTGACTTCTGCTGCAGCTGGTCTTTCCGGTTTACGTTTTGGGAATTTAAATGTCTTCTCAGCCACTTCTTCCGCCAATGGAAAGGTTCTCTCTGTTAACGCTTCTGGTGATGTTATTTTAACTGACGCTTCTTCTAGCGCTAATACCATTTCTTCTGTTTCTAACTTGGTTGCAACTAATACATTAATTACTGCAGTTAATGGTATCCCTAGTTCAGGTGTGAATATCATCAGCACCAGCACTCTCTCTCTAAACGGTAGTGTTCTTACTTCAAATGTAAACGGTGTGACCGCAACCACTTCTTTGGCATCACTGGTAACTGGTAGCACTACTAATTCTCTCTCTTCCAACACCAATACTCTCACCAGTGTGGTAAACGGTGTTACTTCCACCGCTAGCCTCATTAACTCCGCTTCCGCTTCCTCCACTGGTAATCTTTTCTCCACCGTTATCAACGGTCTAACTGCGGCCGCTGCAAATATCATTAATAGTCTGTCTCTTACTTCCTCTAACAATACTTTAACTTCTAATGTGAATGGAGTAACTTCGACTTCCTCGATCATTAATACTCACACTCTCTCCGCCACCGGTAATACCATGACCAACAATGTGAACGGTGTTTCCGCCACTTCCAGTGTCATCACTTCCAACAGTCTTTCTACTACCACTAACACTTTCCAAACTGTCGTCAACGGTATCGCTTCTGCTTTCACCAACTTGATTAACTCTTTCTCTGCGACTTCTTCTGGTAATGTTCTGACTAGTACAGTTAATGGAGTTTCTGCAACCTCTTCAATCATCAACTCTGTCGCTAACAATTCCACTACTAATACTTTAACTACTACAATCAACGGTGTGGCTGGAGCTGGGGTGAATATTATTAATTCTAATGGTTTAACTTCTTCTGGTAACTCACTAACGAGTAATGTAAATGGCATCTCTTCCTCAACGAGCATTATCCTCTCCAATGTCCTAGAAGTTAATGGAACAAATTTGCGTTCAATTGTGAATGGGGTCTATTCTACTACTACACTTTCATCCCTAGGAACTATCGGACTTTCAGCTGGTACTTCTGGCACTGACGTTAATGTTTCTGGTTCACCAGCTTCTCTTGGAGGAACTCTAACTCTAAACATTCCAGATGCTTCCCAGACAGCTCGGGGACTTATGACTACCGGTAGTCAAATATTCGGTGGGAATAAAAACTTTGTTGGAAACATTGGTATTGGTACGACTACACCAGCGAGCTATGCTTTGACTGTCATCGGTTCTGGCTACTTCTCAAACATTTTAAATGTTGCTGGTAATACTAGTACTTCTACTTTTGCTGGCTTTATTACTGCTCAAAATTTCACAGGTAGTTCCACTGGCATTAATACCGGCGATGTTACCTTGTCGAATCCTGATAATGGTTTAACTCGCAGTGGTCAACAACTTATTATGGCTTTGGCTAGTTCAACCGCCACTGGTACTTTATCCGTCGCTGATTGGAATACTTTTAATAATAAAATCCCATTATTAGCTTTTTCTGATAACAAACAACTCAGTGGCTTTACTGATGGTAGTAATATCAGTATTTCTTATAGTTATACAAATAAAACAATAACCTTAACAGGTGACTTAACATATTATTGGAATGGTGTTAAGAAAACTCTAGTATCACCTTGGACTTCTTCGGCCCACACTAATTCCGCCGGTAGATATTATTTGTATTCAACTAATGGAACTGATTTTTCTTGGTCTACTTCGCCTTGGACATTTTCAAACATCCAAGTAGCTATTGCTAACGTTGGTGCCAGTGCCACGACCTCTTTTGCTGTTAAAGAAACTCATGGCACCATGGATTATAATTCTCATGCGGTTTTACATAATCAAATCGGTACTTATCGTTCAAGTGGTGGCGGATTAACAGCTGGTACTTATACTACAAACACTGCCACTGATGCGGCTAATACTCCAGCTTTTGATGCTTCAATCTTGGTGGATGAAGATGTTTCTGTTTCTATACCAGCAACTATCGATGGTACCTATGCCACTATGTATATTGGTACATCAAGTGCGTCTGTTTATAACACTTCAGCCACGCTACCATTTGTTGCTGACCCTGCTTCATTTTTGCAAGTTAATAATGTGATCACGGGTGCAATGACTAACGGAGTAGCAAATCGTTATTATAATGTTTACGAAGTATTGGTTCCAGCAACTACGGATAGTGATTCTCAAAAATTCCGCGTGGTCATGTTACAACCGCAAGCCACTTTTACTACTTTGGCTGCTGCTCAGGCCGAAGATATCAGAGGTTTGTCTTTAGGCACTCTACCTAATTCTCCAGAGTATGTTATTTACGCAAGAATTACTTACGTTACTGCCAATGGAGATGCTAATACTGGTAAATGTCGCATAGCTACTAATGGAATTTCCTATGTTGTAGGTAATAGAGCTAGTCAGGTTTCTATAACTGGTCTTGCTGCAAACGATCACTCTAGTTTACAAAATCTCGCTTGGCTGACTTCAGGTCACTATGGTACAGCCAATAATGTTCCAGCATTCGATGCTACCGGTGCACCTATGCAGTCTATTATTTACAACAACGGTGCTAATGTTGGAATTGGAACATCTACACCGGGTTCAGTTTTAGATATTTGGGGGAATTTCAATGTGGCTACTGGCTCAATTCCAACCTTGTTTGCAAATACAGCGACAGGTAATGTTGGTATCGGAACTTCAAATCCACTTCAAGCTCTCACTGTCTCGGGTAATCAATATTTAACTGGGGCCTTTTTCGATGGCTCTTATGCTTCTGGTACTGCTGGTATGTTCTTGCAGTCAACTGGTACTAGTACGAAATGGATGGCAACTTCTTCTCTTGGATTGAGTCCCTCTCAGTGGACTACTTCCGATTCTAATATCTTCTATGTTACGGGTAATATAGGTGTTGGTACTTCTACTGGATTGTTGTCTAAGTTAAATATAGAAGGAAATTCAAATTTTAATGGCAAGATTACTAATTTATTGTCGGCGACAAATAAACCGGTATTGATTGCAACGAGCACAGTTGGTTTAAATCCTTCATCTATTGTTGTTTCTGGTCAATACGCTTACGTGACAAATGCCGGTAACGGTTCCATATCTGTTGTCGATATTAGTAATCCCACTTCTCCAATTCAAATTGCTACCACTGCAGTTGGTGCTAATCCAGTTTTTGTTTCTGTTACTGGTCGTTATGCTTATGTCGCAAATTATGTAAGTAATTCTGTTTCCGTTGTTGATATTTCCAATCCTTCCACTCCAATTCAAATTGCTACTACTTCTGTTGGAATAAATCCAACTTTTATCACAATTTCCGGCCGTTACGCTTATGTGACAAATCAGATGAGCGATTCCGTTTCTGTTGTGGATATTAGTAAACCTACTGCTCCAGTTCAGGTAGCCGTGACCACAGTTGGTATACAGCCAACATCAATATCAATTTCCGGCCGTTATGCTTATGTAGTAAATCAGGGCAGTGGTTCTATTTCTGTATTAGATATTAATAATCCAACTAATCCAACCCAAATTGCTACCACTGCAGTTGGTGCTAATCCAGTTTTTGTTTCTGTTACTGGTCGTTATGCTTATGTCGCAAATTATGTAAGTAATTCTGTTTCCGTTGTTGATATTTCCAATCCTTCCACTCCAA
>Ga0247841_10002259_pt1 | contig 39299 bp, 35 predicted proteins | sample LaCruzMarch2015__2_FD_192410 | JGI IMG/M metagenome (GOLD analysis project Ga0247841, IMG submission 192410) | Freshwater microbial communities from meromictic Lake La Cruz, Castile-La Mancha, Spain - LaCruzMarch2015_18m | ecosystem: Environmental > Aquatic > Freshwater > Lake | place: Spain... | reverse complement strand
GGGACAGACCAACCGCTTTTACACCCGGGAGTTTTTCCAGGCCTGCGCCGCCCGGCTTCGTCCCGGTGGCGTCATTGGACTGCGACTCCGCTCGGCCGAAAACATCTGGCCCCCGCCCCTGATGTACCGCATGGTCAGCATCGACAGCGCGTTAAAATCAGTTTTCCCCCACGTTCTTTTTCTTCCGGGAACAACGAACATTGTCACCGCCGCTGCAACTCCCCTGGCCGAAGACGCGGCGCCGCTTATCGAGCGCTGGCAGTCCCGTCGGATTTCCGCCCGCCTGGTGAGGCCGCCGTTTATCAACTATCTCTTTACCAACGACCGGTTTCAGGAGATCAGGGAGATCCTGCAGACTACTGTCATTTCCGCCAACAGCGACATCCGGCCTGTCTGTTACCGGTACACGCTCCAGATCTGGTTATCCAAGTTTTTCCCCAGGGCTTCTTTCCTGGACTTCACCCTGCCCCTGCCTGCCGTCCTGTTTTCCCTCGCAGTCATGGCCGGGGCTTTCTTCCTGGCCCGCTCCCATCCGTCTATTTTCATCCATGCACGCAGGCGGTCACAACGAAGCATGAAAATCCCCTCCCTCCTTTGTCAAGCGGGGGAGGGAGGGGATTTTCACATAAAACGTATATTCCTGGCGGGCGTTGCGGGCTTTTGCGGGATGGTCCTTCAGAATGTCCTGCTCCTTCATTATCAGGTCAAAGACGGCGCCCTTTACCAGGATATCGGCTTGCTGATCGCGTGCTTCATGGCCGGAATGGCCTTGGGGGCCATTCTCCTGCCACGCTGTATTTCCGTTCCTGATCGGTGCTGGGGCGGGGGACTGTTGGGGGGATTTTTCACTCTGACAATCCTTGTCTACTTTGTCCTCATCCGGGATGGCGGCACCGGCTTGTTTCTCATGGCCTGCTTCCTTGCCTTTTCCGGGTTTTTTACCGGCGCCCTCTTTGCCTACGCCACCCTTACCGACGCCACAGACCGGCATTCCCTGATCTCCCCGCTCTACGCCGCCGATCTTGTCGGCGGCGGATCGGGAGCGCTCCTCGGGGGACTGCTCCTCATTCCGGCGGCGGGACTTGATATTCCCGTCCAGATTGTCAGTGTATTAATTCTCTTGTCTTTTCTTATTGTCTGACGGCTTCGTTATTTGAAGGATCTTTCAAACAGATCGGCGATGGCTTTTTTCCCGTTTTCCTTGAGGAACCGGGTGCCGGTGCCGGTGAAATGCTTTTGAGTGATGATCGGTGCTGCTGACGGCTTCCAAAGTTCTTTTCCCCATATGAACCAGCCGCCCCGCTCCTGGTCGAAAACATGGAGCGGCTTATTGCAGAACTTGGCGTACTCCGCCCCCCATCCGGTTCCACCCTTGATCGTATCGTCGGTCATGATCTGACCAATAACAAAAACCTCCTGACCACCGGTAACCTGCCAGCAGATACTCTGCAGCACCTTGCGAAAGATCGGGGCCGTGGAGTAGCTGCGGTGCATGAGTTTTGATACGTAGGTCATGCTGACATCTTTGCGTTCCAGCTCCTCAGTGGTCAATATCCTTATCCCGCGGACGCGTTCCATCTGATGCCCCTCGAAGCCGTAGTTGACCTCCTGGACGCCGTGCCTCTCCGCACCGCACCCGAACTCGGTTTCCGCCCCATTGGCGCCACCGCTATAAAGAATGCATTCTCTTGGATTCATGATTGGTCTCCTTATCTTTTCAATATAGGGATATAAGAAAAGACCGGTTGTGTCAAATGAAAATCATTTTAGTTTCCAAGATCTTGAAAAGGGCTCCCGGCAATGACAAAAATCCTTGATCTTTACGTTCGTTTCATGACAGTTGGTTTTACGGGGGTTGATCATGTATGAGTTGAAAGAATGGGTGCAAATCTGCAGCGTTTCGGGAATGACCACGGCAAAGATCATTACGGGAAGGCTGGAATCAGAGGACATTCCAACCCGCTTGCGCTACGAGGCGGCGGGACCTATTTATGCAATTACGGTGGACGGCCTGGGAGAGGTCCGGATCCTCGTCCCTGCTCCGGAGCAGGAAAGAGCCAAGGCGATTCTCGCTCAAACCTATGAGGACGGGGAACTCGACTGGGAAAAAGGGATTACTGAGCCTCCCCTTGAAGGGAATGAAGTATGAACAGTACAAATACTATTAGTTACGAATTCTATTACCGTTAAAAAAGGAGCGAGGCCACTGTGTTTTTGCCCGTCACCCTTGAGGAAGTCCGCGACCGCGGCTGGACGCGGCTCGACGTGATCCTGATCACCGGAGACGCCTACATAGACAGCCCCTATGTAGGCGTCTCCGTCATCGGCCAGCGTCTCCTTGCCGCCGGTTACCGGGTGGGAATCATCCCCCAGCCGGACATCGCCACCGGTGCGGATATCACCCGCCTCGGCGAGCCGGAACTTTTTTGGGGCGTCACCGGCGGCTGCATCGACTCCCTGATCGCCAACCACACCGCCTCCGGGAAGAAGCGCCAAGGGGACGATTTTACCGCCGGGGGGATCAACAACCGCCGTCCCGATCGCGCGGTGATCGCCTATGCCAACCTGATACGGCGCCACTTTCGGAGGACAAAGCCCATTGTCCTGGGCGGGATCGAGGCGAGCCTCCGACGGATCGCCCATTATGACTTCTGGTCTAACCGGGTAAGGCGATCCATTCTGATGGACGCAAAGGCAGATCTGATCGTTTACGGCATGGGTGAAAATACGGTGTTGGAGCTTGCCCACCGGCTCCGCGAGGGACGCAAGATCTGGGACGTGAGGGGTATTTGTTACGCCGCAGCAGAGATAAAACCGGGGTTTCTGGAACTCCCCTCCTGGGAAGAGGCGGCAGCAGACCCGGACGCCCTGGAAAAGATGTTTCTCACCTTCTACCGGAACCAGGATTCCCGCACGGCAGCGGGACTCTGCCAGAAGCAGGACACCCGCTGGCTGATCCACAACCCCCCTGCCCTGCCCCTCACCGAGGCGGAAATGGACGAGATTTATGGCATGAACTTCGAAAGGGCGGTCCATCCCTGCCACCACCAGGAGGGCGAGGTCCGGGCGCTGGAGACGATCCGCTTTTCCATCCCCACCCATCGGGGCTGCTACGGGGAGTGTCACTTCTGTGCCATCGCCGTCCACGAAGGGCGGACGGTCAGCTCCCGCAGCGAGGCGTCCATTCTCCGGGAGGCGACGGTGATCGCCGCCCTCCCCGGTTTCAAGGGGTACATCCTCGACGTAGGGGGACCTACGGCGAACATGTACGGATTTGAATGTAAAAAGAAGCTCGCCCACGGCGCCTGCCCGGATCGGCACTGTCTCTATCCCACCGTCTGCGAAAACCTGCGTCCCGATCACGGCCCTCAGATCTCCCTTCTTGGGAAGCTCAGAGAGGTTCCCGGCGTCAAGCAGGCCATCGTCGCCTCGGGAATTCGTTACGACCTCCTCCTCGCCGACAGGAAGCACGGCATTCCCTACCTCCGCGATGTTGTGCGGCGCCACGTTTCCGGGCAGATGAGAATCGCCCCCGAACATTCCGAGGAGCGGGTTCTTCACTGCATGGGAAAGCCGGGGACGGAATCACTGCTTATTTTCCGCGACCTCTTTCGCAAATTTACGGCAGATGCAAATAAGAAACAGTTTCTCTCTTGCTACCTGATCGCCGCTCATCCCGGCTCTACGCAAGCAGACATGGAAGCCCTTCGCCGCTTCGCCGAGCGGGAGTTAGCTCTCCAGCCCGAGCAGGTCCAACTCTTCACCCCGGCACCTTCGACCCTTTCCACATTGATGTATTGCACCGAGCGGAATCCCTTGAGCGGGCGAAGGCTTTTCGTGGAGAAAACAACGGCGGGCCGTGAGCTTCAGAAGCAGATTTTGGTTGTGAAAAACTTCCGGTTCATATATGGAAAACATGAGGATCATCAAACCAAGGAGGAAGGAAACTCATGGGCAAAGACAAGGACGTCAAGAAAGATAACAAGAAGAAGCCTGCCAAAACGGCAAAGGAAAAGAAGGAAGCCAAGCGGCAAAAAAAGGCCGGTTGAGGCCGGAATGACTACTTTTAACTAAACGGCGCAGGGAACGGAACGTCCCGGTAACAAGACCATCCGGTATTTACGGATATCCAGTTCGTCGCGCTTCAGGCTGTCGTTGATCTCATGCAGACGGGAAAATGTATAGGACATCTTTTTAATCTCGGCCATTAGCTGCATGAAATGGGTATTCCAGATGCCGCCCTCGACCTCCGCATGAACAGGGAGGACATGGAGGCCACCGTCCGCCAGCAGGGAAAGGATGTTCTCCCCAGTCGTTTTCACGCCCAGTTCCTCAAAACAAGGCAGATCGGATGGAATTTCCGGTATCATCGGTCCCGCGTGGAGAAAGGGCTCCCTGGCCCGCGTACAGCTCAGATAGTTAAAGCCGTAATCGCCGACGATCTTCAGAACCCGATCATCTATCAGCCAGGCCGGGGCGCCGAAGGAGGACGCGTTCTGACCCGTCAAGTTCCGAAAGGCCGTCATCCCTTTATCAAACCAGTCTCTTATCCATGCCTCCGATCGCCGGGGCAGGCCGTCCTGCCAGCGCCGGTGATCCCAGGCATGAAATTGCACCTCATGACCTTCGGCCATGATACGACGGACCAGCTCCGGAAAGGACAGGGCAATCATCGGCGACGGCAGCAGGGTTCCGTACAGGGCCGTTTTGAAGCCATAGAGCCTTGGGGCGTTGCTCCGAAGCATCTTCTTTAGAAACCGGGGATTTTTAAGGAGCTGTAGAACCGCCAGGCCGGAGGCGTCCGGTCCCATGCTCAGATAAAAGGTTCCCGTGATCGCAAGCTCCGAGAGGCTGTCCAGGAGGCGGGGGACCCCCTTTTTCATCCCGTCATAGGTATCAACGTCGATCTTCAGTCCCAGGGTTCGCTTCATTTCCAAAATCCCCCTAAGTCCCTCTTTTACAAAAGGGGACTTGAAGGATCATTTTCTTCCAGGAAAGAGTAAATGGTTCTGGTTAGGGAATCTTCCAGGTCGATCTTCGGCTCCCAGTCGAGGAGCTTCCTGGCCTTGGCGATACTTGGTTTACGGGTGTAAATGTCCTGATAACCCTTTCCGTAGTATTCCACCGCCGGTACCTCAATGATGTCTGAATACCCATCGTCCTTACTATGGCGGGGATGGGCCATGAATATTTTTTTCATCAGATGGGCCAATTCCTTAACGGAGCAGTCGTTTCCCGGATTGCCGATGTTGATGATCTCGCTTTTACAGCGATCATCCTTATTCTCAAGGATCTTCATAAGGGCGGCAATTCCGTCGTCCACATAGGTGAAGCAACGTTTCTGGTGCCCCCCGTCCACCAAAGTGATGGGCCGCTTCATGAGGAGCTCGGCAATAAACTGGGTGACAACACGGGAGCTGCCTTCTTTGGCGGTATAAAGGGAATCGAGGCGGGGCCCGACCCAGTTGAAGGGGCGAAACAGGGTGAATTCCAGATGTCCCCGGGTGCCATAGGCATAGATTACCCGATCTAAAAGCTGCTTGCAGCAGGAATATATCCACCTCTCCTTCTGGATGGGCCCGACTACTAGGAAGCTCTCATCTTCGCTGAATTCGGGATCGGGACAGGCCCCATAAACCTCTGACGTGGAGGGGAATACTACCCGTTTTCGATATTTGACGCACTGCTTGATGATATTGAGATTCATCTCAAAGTCGAGGTTGTAAACTCCAATGGGATCTTCCACATATAGCTTCGGCGTGGCAATGGCCACCAGGGGCATGACGATGTCGCACTTCTTGACGTGATATTCTATCCATTCCTTGTTGATGGCAATATCACCCTCCAGAAAATGAAAGCGCGGGTTGGAGAGGGCGCGATCAAGGCGGTCGTCGCCAAGGTCCATGCCATAAACGGTCCAGTCCGTCGTTTCCAGAATACGGTTGGTCAGATGATGTCCGATGAAGCCGTTGACGCCTAAAATCAATATTTTCATATTTATCGCACTCTCTTTTCTTCCTCCCCTTCAAGAGGAGGGCCGGGGTTGGGATGGGTTAAGATTCTTTCAACATATTAATAAATCCGACCCTAACCTTGCAGTTAAGGAAGAGGGGATTTACGTACTTTTTGCGTGTTTGTCAAACTCAAATTACCATTTTTATGCCCCACGGCGGGCTTATCTAAGCACAGGCAAATTCCTATACTGACGAAAATATTGCCATATCGCGCCGTTCTGGATTCTATTGCCGTTGATTTCAATATCCAGCAGGCGGATTCTTCCGGCGCCGGTTTCAACATAAACGCTTTCCTTCCCGCTATCAACTATCACGGTTCCCGCCTCGGCGGCGCCCGATACCTCCTCCGGCACACCCCACCAGACAAACACCTTCGTTCCGTCCGGAAGAAAGGAGAAGGCCCCGGGATAGGGATCGGTGACGGCACGGATGAGGTTATAGATCCTCATCGCCGTCCATGACCAGTTGATGCGACCATCTTCGGGTTTCCTGCCCCCGAAATAAGAGGCCCTTTCGGCATCCTGAACTATGCGCGGCACCCTGCCGGTCCGGATCAGGGGCAGGACCTCGTCCAACAGCGTCGCTGATGCCCGACACAGCTTATCATACAAAATAACCGCCGTATCTTCAAAGGCAATATCCACCGCCTTTTGACCAACCATATCCCCAGCATCGGGTTTGGCAACCATATTATGAAGGGTTATACCGGTCTGCTTTTCCCCATTCACTAAAACCCAATTGACGGGGACGCGGCCCCGGTAGGCGGGGAGCAGGGAACCGTGGAGGTTATAGGCCCCGGCCGTGGGTACGTCGAGTATTTCCTGGCAAAGCATCTTCCGGTAGTAAAATGAAAATATCGTGTCCGGGGCCAGGGCGGCGATATGCCCGATCCACTCCGGTTTGTTGACATCCTCAGGACATAGGACGGGAATATCTCTCCTCTTTGCCCAGTCGGCAACGGAGGCGAACCAGCATTTCTCTCCCGGGTCGTCTTCATGGGAGAATATCGTCCGGACATTAAATCCATTGCGCAGGAGAGCCGCCAGGCCGGCGACACCCATGTTGTGGTAGGCAAAGACAACGGATTTCACGACCCACTCCGGTCATGTGCCTCATGGATGTGGGCAACGACATATTCCGGCCGCTTTCTGACTTCCCGATAAATACGTCCGATATACTCCCCGATGACCCCCAGGGCAAAAAACTGCAATCCCACAAAGACGAAGAGAATGGCAAAAAGGGTAAAAACACCCTGGGCCGCCCAGACCGCACCATAAACCAGGCGGGCTACAGCAAGAAAGCTGCCGAAACAGACCCCCAGAACAGACATAAAGATGCCTCCGTACATGAGCATCTTCATGGGAAAATCGGAAAAAGACGCCACCAGGTCAAACTGGAGATTGATGAGTTTTCTCAAGGGATAATTGGACTTGCCGCCATGCCGCTCCTCGTGGGCCACTTCGATCTCTGTGACCCGTTTGGCGAAAACCGTCGCCAAGGCCGGGATAAAAGTGGCATGCTCGTGGCACTCGATCATGCGCTCCACGACGGTGCGGCGGTAAGCCCGCAGCATACAGCCCCAATCCGTCATGTGAACGCCGGTGATGCGGCGCGCCACAATATTGATCAGCCGGGAGGCCCCCAGGCGGAACACGGAATCCTGGCGTTGCTTGCGGATGGTGCCGACAACGTCATATCCCCCTGTTTCCATTTCCCCGATGAGCCGGGGAATCTCCTCAGGCGGGTTCTGAAGATCCGCATCGAGGGTAACGACGATTTCACCCCGGACAATGGAAAAGCCGGACATGATGGCGGCATGCTGGCCATAGTTGCGCGTCAGCTCCACAACCCGAATATGCGGTTCCCGGGCAAATCCCTTCAAGATCTCCAGGGACCCGTCCCGGCTGCCGTCGTCGATCAGGATGATCTCGTAAGGTTTCGCCATAGATTGCATGACGGGCCGGAGGCGGCCGATCAGGGCATCCAGGTTCTGCTCTTCGTTGTAAACCGGTACTACTATGGAAATAAGCGGCGTCATTACACTTTTTACCTTATACTTCTTCCCTTTGGGGCTGATTAGCCTCCCTCCCCTTCAAAAAAAGGGAGGGGTGGGGATGGGTTAGCTGTTACTCGACAAGCACCTTTGTATTGGTTCACATTTCCCCCCATTTGGCAAGTCCTTTATCCCCTCCTGCTTTCCTTTTCCCCTTCCTTATCCCTTCCTCAGAATCTCCTTGATCGCCGTGCAGACATAAGCGACGTCATCGTCTGCCATGCCGGGATACAACGGCAAGGAAAGAATCCGGTCGGCGGCCCGTTCCGTCTCCGGGAGCATTGCGGCGAAATCTCCACACCGTTCCCGGACATACCGCAGGCGATGGGTCACCGGGAAATGGAGGCCATAACCGATGTTATAATCTGAAAGCTGCTCCATGAATCGCCCCCGGTTCATCGCCGCCACCTTCACCACGAAGAGATGCCAGGAATGGACGTGAGCATAATCAGGGCTTCCAGGCAGCTCAATACCGGCAACATCTTTCAGCCCTGCCAGATATTGACCGGCCAACTCCACCCGACGCTTATTCATGACCTGCCATTTGGACATCTGAGCTACACCGATGGCAGCTAAAATATCCGGGAGATTGTACTTGAAGCCCGGTTGCTGGATGTCATAATCAGGGTTTCCCCCTTTGCCGTAGCGCTTCCAGGCGTCCCGCTCAATGCCGTGAAACCGCAGGAGGCGGAGTTGCTTTTCCAGTTCACCGTCATACAGGGTGATCATGCCCCCTTCGCCGCTGGTAATATTTTTGATGGGATGAAAGGAAAAAACCGCCGGGCAGCCAAAGCCGCCGGCATGGACGCCCCGGTAGTAAGTGCCGATGGCGTGGGCTGTATCTTCAATAACCAGGAGCCCGCGGCGCCTTGCGATTTCCAGGATGGGATCCATGTCAGCGGGGGCTCCGGCGAAATGGACGGGGATGATGGCCTTTGTCCGGTCCGTAATCAGCGTTTCCAGGAGGGCCGGATTCATATTCAGGGTTCCGTAGTCAATATCAATAAATACGGGGCGGGCGCCCCGCAGGACGATCATGTTGATCGTGGAGGCGAAGGTCAGGGAGGGGGTAAGGACCTCGTCTCCCGGTCCGATCCCCAGCGCCGTCAGCAGCAGGTGCATTGCCGCTGTCCCCGAAGTAAAGGAAACGGCATGACTTGCCGCCGTCAGCTCACATAACGCCTTCTCAAAGTCCTGGCAGACGGAACCGGTGGTAATCCAGCCCGACTGGAGGCAGCGGGCAACGGCTTCGATCTCTTCCGGACCGATGGCGGGTTTGCTCAAAGGTAGGAAATCTTCACGTATCTTCATAAAATTTGATCTTTTTTGCCTGTTTTATTAATTACAATTTCTCGGAGCTTCTAAACCGGATTAATGTTTGACGTCAACGATTTTCTGAGGGAGGGATCAACATATAGCAATTTCGGCTATCCTACGAGGGTGCGAGAAATCGTAAATCGCAGTTGCAGACACCTCGCTTATTCTGTCAGTTTTTAGAGAGATCAATGACCTCGCAAGGCAGTGATTTATCTTGACAGGCCGGTTGCTGAACCATATATCTAAACAATAAAATCAATCATGTAATTCAACTATCCGGAATATAGAGGAATATGGGACTAATATGGATCAATGAAGTTTCGATCAGCTTCGGCGGGCCGCGACTGCTGAATGGCGCTACGCTCCAGATCGAGGCGGGTGAAAGGATCGGCCTTTTGGGGAGGAACGGTGCGGGCAAATCCACCCTCATGAAATTGCTCATGGGTGATGTCACCCCGGATACCGGCGTGATCATCCGCAACGGCGAGGTCAGGATCGCCATGTTACCCCAGGACGTTCCAGACGACCTGCCGGGAACGATCTATGACGTTGTGGCCTCCGGCGGCAGGGAGCACCTGGAACTGCTCCGGGCATACCACGATCTCACGGCGCAGATGGCCCGGAGCCGCGATAGCACCCTGCTGAAGAAGCTCGAACGGGTTCAGCACCGACTTGAAACCTCCGGCGCCTGGCTTTTTCATCAGCAGGTGGGAAAGATGATCGCCAAGATTGACATAGATGAGAATGCCGAGTTTCGGCTCCTGTCGGCAGGGATGAAACGCCGGGTATTTCTGGCTAGGGCTCTGGTGAACGATCCAGACCTCCTGCTCCTGGACGAGCCAACAAACCATCTAGATCTAAACACCATCCTCTGGCTCGAGGATTTCCTCCTGAAGTTCGAAAAAACCCTCATGTTTGTTACCCATGACCGGGCGTTTCTCCAGCGACTGGCGACTCGCATCGTGGAAATCGACCGCGGTCGCCTGATTGCGTTTCCCTGCAATTACGGTACATACCTTGAGCGCCGCCAGTCCCTGCTGGAGGCGCAGGAGAAGGAGTGGGGGGAATTTGACAGGAAACTGGCCCGGGAAGAGACCTGGATTCGGCAAGGGATCAAGGCACGTCGCACCCGGAACGAGGGCCGGGTACGGGCGCTGGTGCAAATGCGTCGGGAGCGGGCGCACCGACAGGAACAGGCGGGCAATATCCGGCTGACGATCCGGGAGGCGGAGCGCAGCGGTAAACTGGTTGCGGAAGCGGCAAAAATCAGTTTCGCCTTCGACAATGAGATAATCGTGGACGGGTTTTCCACCGTAATAATGCGCGGAGATAAGGTGGGCATTATCGGGCCCAACGGCGCCGGCAAGACAACGCTTCTCAAAATCCTCCTGGGCGACCTTGAACCGCAGCAGGGCCGGGTCCGCCTAGGGGCTGGCGTCCAGATCGCTTACTTTGATCAACTCCGCGCCCAGTTAGACGAAAACAGGACCCTGAAGGATAATATCGCCGACGGCAACGATATGCTTATCATCGGCGGCGTCTCACGGCATATCATCGGCTATCTCCAGGATTTCCTTTTCCCGGCGGAGCAGATCCTGTCCCCCGTCAGCGCCCTCTCGGGGGGTGAACGCAACCGCCTCCTCCTGGCGAAGCTCTTCATGCTTCCCTCCAATGTCCTGGTCCTGGATGAGCCGACCAACGACCTCGACGCCGAAACCCTCGAACTCCTCGAAGACCGGCTCCTCGACTACAGTGGCACAATTCTCATGGTCAGTCATGATCGGGCGTTTCTCAATAACGTGGTGACCTCGACGATTGTCTTCGAAGGTGATGGGCGGCTTCAGGAATACGTCGGCGGCTACGACGACTGGCTCCGGCAGCGACAGACGCCGGATCGGGTGACGCGGCCAACAAGGGTGGGGGATGGAGGAAACGTCTCGCACCTGCTCGTGCCCTCCCGGGTATCAGGGCAGACACCACGCAGTGGAAAGAAGGACAAACCCCCTCAGGAAAGGCAAAAATTGTCCTATAAAGAAACACGGGAGTTAGAAGCGTTGCCGCAAACAATCGAAGCCCTGGAGGAAGAGAAGGAGCGCCTGATTACGACCCTGAATTCTCCTGCATCCTATGTCAATGCCAACAGAGACGCGGTTGAAATAAACAAGTCCTCTGACCGTCTGGCGGCCTTGGAAGCGGAACTGAACGAGGCCTACACCCGCTGGGATGAACTGGAGAATCTGGCAGCAAAATTCAACGGCAAGACGGGGTAACGGCAACCTTATTTATTTTGAACGACGCTATGTCTTTTAACATTTCTCAGCTATTTGACTTTATCAGCCGCAACCTCTTGAATCTCAATACATGTAGTGGAGCCCGTCAAGATGATTATTCTGAATATTAAGGAAGGGCCAGCAGATAGAACTTCCTGTTATCCCAAACGATGCGGGCCTCCGGGAACGACCGCCGCAGGGTCTCCACGTGGCCCTTCCCTTCCGTGACGGCAAAAGAAGGTATCCGTGTTGACCTTGCCTCCTTGCTTGCTCCCCGTGCCTTCGACATTTCTGCTGCCAATACCCTTCCCCTTGGCGCTTCCGGTGTCTCCATTGCTGCCATTTTCACCGCCCGTACAAATTCCTCCTCCGTGGGGAAACGCCGCTCCCGCTCCTGCGGGTCAATCCGGTCGGCCCCGAATTTTAGCTCCCCCAGATCTTCCACGATGGGCGTGTTCCGCCCCGTATAGAAATCAATTCCATACATGTTGCTGCGGTACTGATAAATCACGGCATCCGCCGGGACGTGCGCCTTGATCGCCAGGACCACATCCAGGGCCGATTTGCCCGGCATCAGGTAGTGGGACAGGGGAAAGAGGAGGCTGATAAGATAAATGGCAAAAAGGATATAAGCCGAGGCAAACCAGCCGGTTTTTGCCCTTTTGCGCAATATTTCCGGGACAAAGAGGATCGCCGCCGCTACGATTACAGGTATACCGAGCCATAGCCAACTTCCGCCGGGAGGGCCGATCTCCCGATATTCCCGGACAAACAGGGGCACAAGCATCAGTCCTCCCAGGGTCAGGGACTGCATGATGGCAGGGATGAGTGTCCAGATCGCTATTTTATCAACTTCTTCGTAGATGGCATAGCCGGGGGGACAGATTGCAAATTTATCCCCCCCTTGCTCTTCATAGCTCGCAAAGATGTGCCCCATGAGGACGGCAAGCGGTAAAATGACCGGGGCAATGTAGGAGGCCAATTTTGAAGAAGAAAGGGAGAAAAAGAGAAAGATGAAACCGGTCCAGACGGTAAAAAGGCGGATTTCTTCCCCAGTAAAGAGTTTGTCGTTCTCGCAAAAAGTTCGCAAATGCTTCAATTTGTCATTCCATCGGAAACCTGAATCCAGTCGCACTATCCCTGCCACTGCCTGGGCAATATAAGCCCACCAGGGGGTAATCCCCAATAGCACCACGGGCAGATAGTACCAAAAGGGCTCGACGCGCTCATGGATCTTCGTCGTATAGCGGAGGAAATGCTCATGGATGAAAAAGAACCAGAAGAAATCGGGGTTGGCCCGTTGTACCAGAAAGAGCCAGGCTCCGACTGGTAGGGCAAATAATAAGATCCCCCCAGGAGAAAAGATCCGCAGAATGTCCCGCCAGCGCCGGGACCAGAGGAGCCACAGGACGATGACCGCCGGGGGAAAGACGGCGCCGATCACCCCTTTCGTCAGAAAGGCCAGGGCAGATGATCCGTAAAACCCATAGAGCCACTTTTTATCGGCCATACCGGTAGACTGGAAGAAACGGAAGCCGCACCAGATGGCCAGACACAGAAAAAACGTCAAGGGCATATCGAGGATATTGATTCTGCCCAAGGCAAAAAACAGGAGACTCACGGACAGGACAGCGGCGCTGTAGAGGCCGGTCATCCGGTCATGAAAATAGAACCCCATATTAAAAATGAGGAGAATACAACCCCAGGCGCACAGGCCGGCAAAGAGACGGGTGGCAAAGGCATTCTCCCCAAAGGCCTTAAAGGACAAGGCCGTGGCCCAGTAGGCTAACGGCGGTTTCTCAAGATAGGCTACTCCCTTGAGGTGCGGAGTGATGTAATCTCCCGTCTGATTCATGTACTGGGGAATCAGGGCATAACGCGCCTCATCCGGCTCCATCAGGGGCATAACGGGCAGGACCACCACATACAGGATCAGGGGAACCAGGAACAGCACAAAAAAAGGGCTCAGCAACAGCGCCATCCATTTCCTGAGCAGGACGGCCGTTGGGACCGGAGTGCGTGGATTCGGAGAATTAGAAACGGCGTCAATACTATTCGACATGGATATTGCCCAAGATGTTCGGTTTTTTAACCATATGAGCTAATGTCGATAAAATCGCAAAAACCCATCCCCATCCTAACCCTCCCCCGCCAAGGGGGTAGGGATTATTTTGACTTCTACGGAGGTAATTTTTGGACTTTTTGTGAATTTGTCATTGATCATTATCCCTGTTTCTCCTCATCCTGAAGACACGTCTGCACTTTCCTGTAAACGTTCTCAACGGAGATGGACTGCATACAGAGGTTATTCCGGCAGGGGGAGAAGCGATGGTTAAAAACATTGACGCAGGGACTACAAGCCAGTTGGGGATGAATCACTTGGAAACGCCCGCCAATGGCCCCGAAGAGGGCCGGCGTTTCCGGGCCGTACATGACGATGCTGTTAATGTGTGTCAGGGAGGCGAAATGGCCGGGGCCGCTGTCGTTGGTGACAAGGATATCGGCCAGGGAATAGAGAACGAGGAGTTCCCGGAGCGTCGTCTTGCCGGCAAAAGAGGCGACCCTTGTCGAACCGATCTGACGGCTGACTTCCTCGGCAGAAACCCGCTCCGACGGCGCCCCCGTGATTACCAGCCAGGCCTCGGGATGCTCGGCCAGAATCATCTTTCCCAAGGCAACAAAGCGCTCGGTCGGCCACTTGCGCAGCGGGAGCATATCGCTGGCATTGGGATTCAAAAGCACAATGGGACCGTTTCCCCATCCCTTGAGTTCATCTTTCAGCAGTTCCCGGACCCGTTTTGTCTCTCGCTCCTGGGGGGAAAATACTGGTAGAGTTTCGTTAAAGGCGCCGATATCAAGCTTCAGCAAGGGAAGATCTTCGGGATTGACCGTCAGGGCCTCCACGAGAAGATGATAAAATTTGGCGGTATGGAGATAAGGGTTGTACTGGACACGGTGGGTCAGCAGATCACCCCGGTAAGGGGCCTCGCTCGTAAAGCGGTGAAGACCGACTCGGCGGCGCGCCCCTGTAAGAAAGGAAAGGATCGCCGAGGCTCGGGCAAAAAACTCCATATCCACCGTGGCGTCGATCCGCAGGCGCCAGACCTGCTCCAGCATGTGCCAGACATCCCAGAGAAAGACCCCGAAGGTCTGATGCCGGATGGGAAAGACATTCTCCGGAGGAACCAACTCCAGGATATCGAGAATCGGGCGGTTTTCCTCAAAGACGCAGAAATAGACATTCTCCCGTCCCACCATCTGCACGGCCCGCTCCAGGGCGCTGTAAGCAAGTACCGTCGCCCCCTGCTCAATGAGCTTGAGAAAGAGAATCTTTTTAACCGGTTCCGAATCACCGGATTCACTCTGCACGGCATCCTGTATCCGCCGCAACCCCGTCAGGACAAAACAGGCCAGCCTTCCCATCCAGATATCAATGATCCTGATCGTATCGGGTTTCAATTTCCTTCACCTGGCTGGAAAATGGATCTGTTCATATAAGATGATTCCTTTCTTCGCATTAACATATTCATAAAGCGTTAACGCAATAATCAGAAATCACCGCTCGTGTCAAACAGGGAATAAATATTTGTATCGTTTGGGTCATGATCCAGTCCTTCGCCAGTCCTCTCGGCGGAAAGGCGGTCCCGAAAATCACCTCCGATTTCAGGAACTGCAATCCGGGCCACCCGGGCAAAATCAAAGACCGTTAGATCGGCCCTGGTTGGCTTGGCGCCGGTTATCTTACTTTCGGACAAAGACAAGTCGCGGGTGTCATCGAGACGATCGTAAATTTTCCTGAGTTCCTGTTCATATACCGGCGGCAGGAAGATCCGGTGCGGCTTCGATCTGTAGCGACGGAAAGCGTTCAGGGTCGCCACCCGGCCGCCGGCGCTTTTTTCCTGGGTGTATGCCTCAGCGGGCATCAGAGCCACCGAAATGGCCGTCTCCACAAAATTGAAGGTATCGATCGCCTTTTGCATGTAGGGGTGATTACAGACCACCTCACCGAATAGCTCCTCGACATTTGGATTCCGGGGGACAAATTCATTAAACAGGAAACCCAGGAGGACCTTGTTGGCCCCCGAGTTGCGGTATTCCTTCCGGACCAGGCCACGCCGGTCTCGTAAAGGGATTTGCAGGGCGCCGAGAGATATATAGGTGGGTTACACCGATAACCTCTCCAGAGGCAGTGCGGGCGCAAATGGAATAGTACCGGCCTTCCGTGTTGGCCGCAGTGATGGCCGCCGGATCGTAGAACAACCTGATCGGATAGCCTTCGCCGTAAACAGCGCGGAAGAGATCAACAATCCCATCGGCATCATCGGGGCGAAAACTGCCCACGGTAAAGGGTTCCCGTTCCTGATACATCGCTTTGTCCTCATCGTTTTTCACTTAAAATTCCCTCCTTCTTGCCGGTCATTTTTAAAAATAATTATGAGCGCAGCGGAAAGCATAACAAATCCCGCGGCAAGGTAAAACAAGACATCAAAGCCTGCCCCGAACGTAATGATCATCCCACCGCTGTAGGGAACGACGAAATATGCCACATCCATGGTGAACAGGGTCATGTTGGTGTTGAGCCCTCGCAGAGGCGGTGGTGAAGACGAAAAGAGCACCGCATTCAAAAGGGGCAGGATCACGCCCATACATAATCCGTAGAGGGCGGCCAGCAGGTAGTAAGCAGCCGGAAAAGCGACAAGTGGGATAAGGATCAGGCACGGGATCAAAAGCGCCAGGGCCTTCTGCAGGGTGGAGAGTTTATCAATCCTGTCAAACAGGCCGGCCCCTAAGGCGCGCACCGAGATCATCGCCGCCATTGATATGGTAAAAAAGAGACCGACATCGCCGGTGCGGATCTGCAGGGTGAGATCCTTCAGGAAGTAAAATAACGTCGCATGGGCAAGATAGATCAAAAAGATGGACGCAAGCAAAATAATCACGGATCGCAGCCGCAAATTTTCCCGGATCTCGGAAATATTCGGGCGGCGCAGCAGGACGCCATCCATGCTGCGAAGGACATCGGTGAGGCGCCCCCGTATGGCGATCAGGAGGAAAATCGCGACCGCGGAAAAGATCGAAACGGCCGCATAGATATCGGCCTCATTGCGGACGTAAGGAAGCACGGCCTCGGATAGAGGCGGGATAATGGCGTAGGGAATCATCGTCGCGATGCTGATGGCGCTGAACCCCTGGCCACTCTTATTTCCGGGGATAAGGTTCACGACGAGGGCGATGGCGGCCGAGGTGAGCAGAACAAAGACCGCGCCGTGGAAGATGCGCAGCACGATTAGCGCCGGGACTGTCGTCGCCCATTGGTAGCTGCAGGAGGCCACAATCAGCAGGATCAGCGAAACCATGGTGACGGAAAAGGCGTTGCGCACGTGCAGCCAAGGAAGGACGAACAAACGCAGGATAAAGGCCGACATCGGTTCCAGTCCGACGAGAAAACCCCGCCACTCGACGGGAATCCCGATGGTCCCCAGGTAATGATAAAAACCGTAAAAGACACTGACGTTGCCGAAGGCCACGGCAATGATCAGGCAAAGAGCGAGGAATTCAAAAGACCAGAGTTTGCGGGGAGGGGACAGGTTGTCCACAAGCATCGCCTTTCAGGCCAGGATTTTTTTCAAGGCGGCGACAAAGGCCTCCATCGCCTCCATCCGGGCCATCGTAACCCTGATGTGATTTGGATAGCGAAAGATCGTCATGGGCCGGATCATGATTCCCTCGTGCATGAGTTTCCGGTAGGCGAGGGTGTCGCTCCCCGGCAGTTTCACAATCAGATAATTTCCCTCGCCGGCAATAACGGGCAGACCCATGGCCGTCATCTCTTCGGACAAAAAGGCCTTGCTCTCCCTGACCAGCTCCCGCGTGCGCCGGATATGACCTGTTTCATCGCGCAGGCAGGCCAGGGCCGCCTCCTGAGCAATGCCGTTGACGGAATAGACAACACAGGTCCTCCGGATCATATCGACGACTTTCAGGTCGCCGGCCAGGTAGCCGATGCGCAGTCCCGCGATCCCATACATCTTGGAGAAGGTGCGGAAAACGATGAGGTTGGGATAATCACTGAGCAGGGACATACCGTCAGGATAATCCTCCGTCTCTACGAATTCGAAATAGGCCTCATCGACGACGACGATCTGCCGCGCACCTACCTCATCAAGAAAGGCTCTTAGAGTGTCCCGGGACCAGTAGGTCCCGGTCGGATTGTTAGGGTTGCACAGAAATATCACTTTCGTGGCGGCGTCGATGCTGTTGAGCATCGCCCGGTCGTCGAAGCGTTCCTCTTTCAGGGGGATCACCCGGACCTCGATCCCGGAGAATACGGCTACCCATTCATAGACGGCAAAGGTCTTGTCCGCCGTGATGATGTTGTCTCCCTGACTACAAAAGGCCTTGATCACAAAGGCGATGACTTCATTGGCGCCGTTGCCCACGAGGATCTGATCGGGGTCGATGCCGTGGCAGGCGGCAATTTCCCGGCGCAGATAGTAGGAATCCCCGCTGGGATAAACGGCGCCCCGGGGTGGTGGAAATCGTCGGATCACATCCTGGGCTCCGGGGGGTGGACCTAGGGGATTCTCATTGTTGTTCAGGCGGTAGAGATGACCACAGCCGTAGAGCTTTTGCAGTTCCGGATCGGGCTTGCTGGGAATATAGGGCTCAAATTCCCGCACATAGGCGGGTACGAGGAGATCAAGATTCGGTTCGATCATACTGAAAAACCAAGAGGTCAGCCTGGCCGGCAAAGGGGATGATAAATGCCGTCCGGAAATGATTCGTAATGAGGACGGTCATTAGCGCTGCCTGCCAGGAGGCGCCCAGATCAAGATAAAAGAAGATGTTGTTGATACGTTCTTCCTCGAGAAAGTGGAGGTGCCTCTTGAGGTTGGCATCAAGATCATCGCCCGGCCACAGGGGGTTAAGGATCGCCTGCGACCATTCCCGGCGCACCTCGGTGGAAAAAATAGAGGCTCCGGCCTTCATCTCACCCTGATCACGGACCTCCCGGATTTCCCGGGCGAGAAAGAGACGTTCGTATTCCCCCTGCAGGTAGCCTTTCAGGGTCCCCTCCGTGAAGATCTGGCAACCGGGATCTTCATGGAGTAGCCGGTAAAAAGCATGTCTATGAGCAGCCTCGCCGTCCTGAGGGTAATGGTTCAACAATCCCAGCAGCTCAAATTGCGATTCGATGGATGGGGGCATCCCGGTCAGGTTTACCAGACCAATGGCCTTGGTTCGCACCGTCCTGGCGATGCAAGTATCGAGGAGCATCGCTGCAATTTCGCCTTCCCGGGACTGATTAAATACATGGGGACCAAACATCTCCACTATCCGGGCCGTCCAGAAACGAAAAAGGACGCCGCCGGCGCATTCCCCCTTGGCATCTACAACCGTTACTACCTGGCACTCACCGGCGGCGACCATGTCGGCCACTTTACCAGGGTAGCTGAAAAATGGCGGCCGCAGAGGATCGGGGGAGCCTTGGGCCACGAGGGTCACGTAGCCCTTCACTCCTTCAGTTTCAGGAGTCTCCACCATTAGTGTGCCCGTAAGATCGACCGGTGCAATGGACGTCTCCGGCGCCGGCGGATAGTCTTTGTCCTTTTCGATGGCCAGGCAGATGCGGTTTTGTCTTTCCGCGATGATGTTCAGGCGATCAATCGTGCGGGAGGCAATTGCCAGACCCATCTCCGTCATATCGTCTTCGTTCTCACAATCAACGGATGCAGCGATGTTGAGAGACCCCATGTCGAGGACAGATACGGAAAAGCGGAATTCGACACGGACATAGGAAAACCCGTTCACACAGCGGATGTCGAGAATCTCCCCCCGACAGACGTGGCTGCAAAGGTAGGAAAATATTTCTTCCGTGGCCAGGCTGAGCTTGAGTGACTCCTCTCTGCCCAACCCAAAGGCCTTGGCCGCCGTTTCCACGCAGTGGGTAGCGACTGACAGAAATGAAATCCGGGATGTCAATTGCAGGGAAACTATTCGATCGTTATCGTGAGTCATCTCTTTCCTCAGGTTTCGCGCGCCTTGCACCGGCGCCTTTTACAACTCCTTCCATAATATGATGCCTTCGCAAAAAGTCAAAAAATCCCCTCCCAAAAGTGCATGAATTACCTCCCACTTTGACGGGGAAGGGTTAGGGTGGGGGCGAATACCTAACAATTCAGATCTTTATGCCCCCTTAATAATTTCGGAAGGCTGCTAAATTTACCTTTAAGAGGCGGGCATGTCAAAGGTTTTTGTCGGCCCTAAACATTAGAGTCATCCTTACACCACGCATCATTTCGTAATCGTTGAGACTATTCAGAATCCAATCCCTTGCATTCGAAGATATTATCGCACTTTCGCCCGTTCGTAATCCTCCGGAGTATTCAGGTCTAGAAGGATACCGGGATCGTCGCAGGCTACATCCAGAGATGTCTCTTTACAGCGGGAAAGCAGCACCCGCATTCCTCCCGGCTCAGCGAAGTCAAGAATGGAAGGAATAAGCGTCGCTGCGATTAGCGGCGGATGACCTCGCTTTTGCCCATAGCACGGATAGTAAACGTCCATGTTTCCTCCCCTATATGCGGCTACCAGTTTTTCCAGGGTAACGGTATTGACCAGGGGAATGTCGACAGGATTAAGGAAAAAAGCGCGGCATTCACCGTCGAGGTTCCTTACCCCGACCTGGATCGAGGAAAACATGCCCCGGTCGTAATGCTCATTGATCACCCAACGTACGCCCTGATTCTCCAAAAGAGGGATGACATTTTCAGCTTTATACCCCACAACGGTAATAATATTAATGAGTCCCACTTCCCGGAAAAGGTTGATCACCCTTTCGATGATCCGTATTCCTCCCAGAGGCAGCAGTGGCTTGAGGGCCCCCATGCGGGTGGAACGTCCGCCCGCCAGGATCAGTGCAGCGATCTTGTCATCCGATTTCATTAAGTTCAATGCAAGTGTACCTCATCCCCACGACAAGTAATCAGTTCCGCTGCAATGCTGACAGCTATCTCCGCAGGCGTCCGGGCGCCGATGGCGATACCGATGGGGCAATGGACGCGCGCCAGGTCTTCCTGTGAAAATTCCTCCCCGCGCAGGGATCGGTAGATGGCATCCCGCTTCCTCCGGCTGCCGATCATTCCTATGTAACCCGCGCCGGTGCGTAGCGCCTGGGCCAGCACATTCCGGTCGTGCTCATGCCCTCGGGTAACGATGACGATGCAGCAATCCCCGTCGATCTCCATACCCAGGAAGCAGTCCTGAAAAGACTCCTGTGCAATCACGATCTCCTCGGCGGCAGGGAAGCGATCAGGGCAGGCAAATTCCCGGCGGTCGTCAATGACAACAGTTCTGAGACCGAGGAAATGGCACAGCATCGCCAGTTCCCGCGCCACATGGCCCGCGCCGGCAATTATAATCCGGCCCGGCTGGAGGACTGGCTGGAGTAGATAACGGACGTCGCCCCTTGTAATCAGCAGCGCCTCGGCGCGGCGTCGTTCCTGTTTCAGTGTGTCCATGTCCAAATCGGTCATCTCCAGAGACCCGGCATCGAGGTTGTCCTCATACATGAGGCCCAGGCCGGTGCGCACGACTGATCCGACAGCCGGCAGCGCCGCTTCGAGAATGACTTTGCCGGAAGTATTACTCCGGCCACAATATGTGTTAACATTATCATTCCCGCGTAGGCGGGAATCGAGAATTGGATTGGATGCCGGAGTAATAACTGCTTGTTCCGGTTCTCCCGGACAGATTGACCGGATAAGCCAGACGCTGCGTCCCTCTTCTTGAGCGGCAATTATTTTCTCGAAGAGCGGCAAGACACCAGGGTCCCTTCCCTCCAGAACGTCAATGAGCACTTCTACCCGTCCCCCGCAAAGCATCCCGCCGGCAGTAACTTCTGTTGCGATAAGGGAGAACGTAAGGCAAAGGGGACGAGTACTCCGTAGCACCTCCTGCGCCGCTGCCAGGACTTGTGCCTCCAGGAGGCCTCCCCCGACGGTTCCCAAACTTTCGCCGTCTCCATTAACAGTCATGGAGGCACCCGCTTCCCGTGGCCCCGATCCCGATCGGGAAATGACCGTCGCCAGGACCAGTCGCTGCCTACGTGCCAGGCAGTCAAGAATATACCGGTAAAGTTCTTTATTCATTGAAACACCGATGTCCCTGTGATATATTTTACCTACTGGTCGCATAGCACGGAGTCATATGAAAGTCATCCACTAGATAAAGAGGAGACACGCAGGGTGAATCCTTACATTCCCGAAATCGGCAAGCCTGTTCCCCGGGTGGATGCATCAGCCAAGGCCACGGGCGCGGAAAAATATGCCGTCGACCATTACAGCGACAATCTCGTCTGGGCCGGGGTCCGGCGGGCGGGCGTCGCCCATGGCCGGATTCGCCGCGTGGACACAGGCGCGGCGTTGCAACTCCCCGGGGTGATTACCGTGCTTTTGGGCCGGGATGTCCCGGGAACAAACCGCCAGGGAATCGTCCACAAGGATCAACCCGTTCTGGCCGATGAAAAGGTCCGGCACTGCGGCGACGCCGTTGCCCTCGTGGTGGCGGAAGACCGGGCGACGCTTAAAAAGGCACTGTCTCTCATCCGCGTCGAGATCGACCCCCTGCCCGGGGTTTTCACCGTCGACGACGCACTGCGTCCCAACGCCCCGCTGGTCCATGAGGAACATCCTCAGGGCAACGTCCTCCTGAAGGCAACAATCAAGGCCGGAGACTCTCAGGCGGCCCTGGAGGGATGCGACATCCTTGTTGAAGCAACTTTCCATGTCCCCATCATATCACACGCCTTCATCGAGACGGAAAACGGCGTCGCCTGGAAGGAGGAGGATGGCAAGGTCGTCCTCGTCGTCTCAACCCAGGCGCCCTTTCGCGATAAATGGGAGATCAGCCACGCCCTGGGCCTGCCCCTGGACAGGCTCCGCATCATCGGCCCCTACCTCGGCGGGGCATTCGGGGGCAAAGACGGCGCGACGGTCCAGTGCCTCCTTGTCCTCGCCGCCCTCCACGCCGGCGGACGGCGGGTCAAAATGTGGTGGGACCGGGAGGAGAGCTTCATTGCCGGATATAAGCGCCATGCCGTCCGCCTGCACTATCGCCTCGGCGCCCGGTCCGACGGAACGCTCCAGGCTCTCCACTGCCGCCTCTACTACGACACCGGGGCTTACGCCCACCTGGGCGGAGAAGTCATGGCCCTGGGCATGGAGCACGCCGGCGGTCCGTACCGCATCCCCCACACCCTGATCGAAGGGTGGTGCATCTATACGAACAATCCCATCGCCGGGGCCATGCGTGGATTTGGCGTTGCCCAGGTCAGCTTTGCCTTTGAGGGGATGATGGACCTCCTCGCCGGTAAGCTTGGCATTGACCCCCTGGAGTTGCGCCTGAAAAACGCCCTCCGGCGGGGTGACCGGAACACTTCCGGCGTAACCATGACCCAGTCTACCGGTGTCTTGGACTGCCTCTCCGCCGTGCAGAAGCATCCCCTCTGGCAAGAACGAAAGACATGGAAAAAAGCTGCCGGCCCATTCCGCAAGCGTGGAGTTGGCATCGCCGCCGTGTTTAACGCTATGGGCTATGGCCGGGGGCTTCCCGATTCGGCGCTGGCCAAGGTGGAACTGACGACGGAGGGGCGCATTCGCGTATACAGCGGCGTCTCCGACATGGGCCAGGGCAATGCCACGGCCTTCGTCCAGATCGCCGGCCAGATCCTCTGCCAAGAGCACATCGCCATCGAACTGGTCCAGCCGGACACCGAGCGTACCCTCCCGTCGGGATCGGCGGCGGCCAGCCGCACCACCTACACCTACGGCAACGCCCTGATCAAGGCCTGCGAAGAACTTCGCCGCCGTCTCATCGGGCGGACGGCCCTGATCCTGCTGTCCGATACGCTGGACGACCTCGAACTCCTGCCGGGTAGGGTCAAGAACCTGTTGTCGGGGCGGGAGATTCCCCTGACCGCCCTGGCGGCCATGATGACGCCGGAGGACCGGGTCTGCATCAGCCAGTTTATCATGCCCGTGGTCCGTGACAAGCTGGATACGGGCAAGGAGTTTGTCATCGGCTTTCCCCACCTCCTTTTTTCTTACGCCGCTCACCTGGTATGCATCGAGGTGGATGAGCTGACCGGCGCCATTGATGTCAAGGCGTACCTGGCGGCGACGGAGGCAGGACGGATTCTCAACCCTCAGGCCTTCGAGCAGCAGGTTCAGGGGGCCATCGCCCAGGGGATCGGCTACGCCCTGAGCGAAGAGGTCCTCATGCAGGAGGGTCACATCGTAAACCCGGATTTTGCGACGTACATCATCCCCGGCTCCCTTGACATCCCGGAGATGGTCTCGCTGGCCGTGGAGACCTACGAGCCTACCGGCCCCTATGGCATGAAAGGCGTCGGCGAGGTCGGGATGAACGGCCCGCTGCCCGCCATCGCCGGCGCCCTGGCCGACGCCTGCGGAATCCATATGACCAGTTCGCCCCTGACGGCGGAGCGGGTCCTCGCGGCGCTTTATACCTCACCCCCACCCTAACCCTCCCCCTGACGGAGAAGGAAATATGGGTGTCTCCCCCTTCAAGGGGGAAGTCAGGAGGGGGATGGGGCTTTATGACGGATTGTATTATTTTGGATCAATCATGACACTTTATTTTACTTTGAACGGGAAAAAGACAGCGCTTGATGTAGCACCGGACCGCCGGGCGGTGGACGTCCTGCGGGAAGATTGCGGGCTGACGGGAACGAAAGAAGGCTGCGGAGCCGGTGAATGCGGGGCCTGTACGATTCTCGTGGACGGTGAGAGCCGTTTGTCCTGCCTCATGTTGGCGGCGCAACTGGCAGGCCGGAAGATTATGACCATCGAGGGGATTTCCAATGAGGACCATCTGCACCCGCTACAGGATGCCTTCATCCAGCACGGGGCCGTCCAGTGCGGGTTCTGTACGCCAGGGATGATCCTGTCGGCAGCCGCCCTGCTGAACCGCAATCCCCAGCCCACCCGGGCGGACATCCGGACGGAGTTGAGCGGCAACCTCTGCCGGTGCACGGGGTATCAGAAGATTGTGGACGCCGTCGAGGCGACAGCCCGCCGGGAGGAGGGAAAATCGTGACCCAGGTCTATCTCCCCCGCACGCTGGCGGAACTCTGGTCGTGTCTTGATGGTGAACCTGGGGCGCTTGTCTACGCCGGCGGCACGGACCTGTTCGTGAAAATGCGAGCAGGCAAGACGGGACCTGCCCCTGCCCTTATCTGTCTGGAGCGCCTTGAGGAACTAAAGGAGGTCCGGGAGACCACTGCCGGCATCCGGATCGGCGGCGCCGTCACCCATGCGGAACTCCTCCGTCATCCCCTGATCTTAACCCAACTGCCCGTCCTGACCCGTGCCCTGCAGACCCTGGGGTCACCGCTGATCCGCAACATGGGGACGATCGGCGGGAATATCTGTACGGCCTCGCCCGCCGGCGACACCTTGCCGCCCCTCTATATCCTGCAGGCGGAGGTGGAACTGTGCCGCCATGACGTCGTCCGTATCCTGCCGATCCAGGAGTTCATCATCGGTCCCGGGGAGACGCAATTACAAAAGGGAGAGATTCTGACGGGCGTCGTGGCGAGAAAACCGACGGGATATAACCTCCATCACTTCGAAAAAGTCGGACAGCGCAAATCCATGGCCTGCGCCGTCGCCAGTATGGCGGCCCTGCTCCGGATGTCCCCATCAGGAGTAATCGAGGCGGCGCGACTGGCCTGGGGCAGCGTTGGACCGACCGTTGTAACCACCGTCGCCGTTGAAGACACCCTGACCGGCGAGAAACTGTCGCAGGAAACGCTGACCGCCGCCGCAGGAAGAATCAGACAGCTTGTATCGCCCCTCGACGACGTCCGGGCCTCGGCGGATTACCGCCGGACCGTTTCCGGAAACCTGCTGCTGCGCCTCCTTGACACCCGACCGCTAAATTCTGTAGAGTTTTTTGAAGAATAATACCGAAAGTGTATTAACTGTTCACGACAACGTTTAAAAGACAAATAGCTGTTATAATACGGCAATTAAAGAGAGGTAGTCAAGAACGAAGTGCTCATTAAGGCGGAGGAAGAATTAAAGGCCTTCTTTTCAGGTAACCTTAAAAAATTTACCGTCCCTGTCGAGGTCTCGGGAACGGATTTCCAAAAAGCAGTCTGGAAAACCCTCCAGACCATTGACTACGGGCAGGTTCGGACCTATGCCGACGTGGCTCGGACTATAGCCCGTCCAAAGGCCGTTCGGGCCGTCGGCCAGGCTATCGGAAGCAATCCGGTTCCCATTATTATTCCCTGCCATCGCGTGATAGGATCTGATGCCTCTCTCACCGGTTTCGGGGGAGGGCTGGCAATTAAACAGATCCTGCTTGAGATTGAAGGTCATACCATAACGAATTTAATTATAAGCAATGATAGCTAACTCTGGAAATTAAGGATCATACTTATATCTCGATTTGTGGCCTTGACTGCGGATCCTGCTGTCTTCTCAAGATTCATAGTGTAAATGCCGGCAGCAATGATGCATTTCCATAACGGCCCCCTTGCTTTCCCTGAATTTTTATGCCATTAGACGCCCAAAAAGAAGGATAAGGAGGCCCCCATGAAGACCATTCACTATGAGGACATTGAGGCGAGGCATTTCGACAGTGAAGCCGCGAAAGCTCTTTCCGGCCGGGTTCTTATCGGCAAGGCCGACGGCGCCGACCATTTCTGCATGCGCCTCTTTGAATTTTCACCGGGAGGATTTTCTCCGAAACACACCCACCCCTGGGAACATGAGATATTCTTTCATGCGGGGCAGGGGGAGGTCTACGCTCAGGGAAAATGGACGTCTGTCAAGTCCGGCTGCGCGGTCTTTGTCCCCCCCGGAGTGGAACACCAGATAAGAAATACGGGGCAGGAGAGATTGGTCATGATCTGCATGGTCCCGCCGGCAGCGCCGGAATTATGATAAAACAAAATATAAGGAGAGGATTTACTTATGGCAGCAAAGAAGTGGCATAAGGCTCCGGAGATGCAGATCGATCCCGGAAAGGCCTATACCGTGAAAATGGAGACCAGCCAGGGAGACATCGAACTGGAGCTTTACCCCCAATACGCCCCGAAAACCGTCAACAACTTCGTTTTTTTGATTCGGGAAGGTTACTATGACGGCGTAACCTTCCACCGGGTAATTAAAAACTTCGTTATCCAGGGCGGGGACCCTACGGGAACGGGAAGCGGCGGCCCCGGTTATAAGTTTGAGGATGAGTTCCGGGGAAATCCCATGAAACACGAGACCGGGGCTATTTCCATGGCCAACGCCGGACCGGGGACCAACGGCAGCCAGTTTTTCATCACCCATTCGCCCCAACCGCATCTGGACGGTCACCATACCGTTTTCGGCAAGGTGGTGAAGGGGCAGGATGTGGTAAACGCCATCGCCCAGGGAGACTGGATGGAGAAGGTTACGGTCATCGAAAGTTAAAAAGGTAAGGAATAATGGGCAATTTATTTGAAAATAGCGCCATCGGCGGACTGGAATTGAAGAATCGCTTTGTCCGCTCGGCGACTTGGGAAGGTATGGCGGATCAGGATGGAAATCCAACGCCGAAACTGCTTGAAACCATGACTGCCTTGGCCGCCGGCGGTGTCGGGCTGATCATTACGAGCCACGCATTTGTCAGCCCTGAGGGTCGGGCCACCCCCTGGCAGCTTGCCATCGACAAAGACGAGCGCATCGACGGGCTCAGGAAAATGACGGACGCGGTCCATGCCGCCGGGGGCAGGATCGCCATGCAGCTTGCCCATGCCGGAGCCTTCGCCGCCGCGGCGCTCAGCGGCATGCCCCGACTGGTTGTTTCCAAGGCTGAGGGTTCGGATCCTTCTCCGCAAAAAGAAATGGAAGGCAGGGATATCAGGGCAGTCATCGACGCCTACGCGATCGCCGCGGGACGGGCTAAAGCGGCCGGTTTCGACGGCCTGCAGATCCATAGTGCCCACGGCTATCTCCTCAGCCAGTTCCTCTCCCCCGCTTTCAACCGGCGGGGGGATAAATATGGAGGTGATATCAGCAACCGTTCCCGTATCCACCGGGAAATCTGCCACACCATCCGGGATGTGGTGGGGAAGCACTTCCCCCTCCTGATCAAGATCAATGGCCGGGACTTCATCGAAAACGGCCTGACCGCCGATGATGCCGCCACGGCAGTAAGACTTATGACCGCGGCGGGCGTGGACGCCGTAGAGCTGAGCGGTGGAACCATCGTCAGCGGCAAGCTTTCACCCAGCCGCTCACGGATCAACGCTCCCGAAAGGGAGGCATATTTCCGGGAAGAGGCGCAAAAGCTGCGGGAGGCTGTTAATCTGCCTCTGATCCTCGTCGGGGGCAACCGGTCTTTTGAAGTCTCCGATCTCCTCGTTGCCGACGGCACTGCCGATTACATCTCCATGAGCCGCCCCTTCATCCGGGAACCGGGGCTGATCCGGCGCTGGCAGGAAGGCGATCTCCGTAAGGCGGAATGCATATCGGACAATCTCTGCTTCGCCCCGGCCCTCGAAGGGCGCGGCGTTTATTGCGTCACCAGGGAGCGGGAACTGCAGAAAAAGGAAGCCTGAAACCAGCGATCACACTGCAAATGTTTTATCCGGCACGGCTTAATTTGGCGCCAAGGCGATCCGGTATTCAGCCGTGGGCAAGAGCCGCCAGTCTCCCCCGCCCCGCAGTTCCAGGACCTCGTCGTGATAGGCAAGCAGGCTGGGCCTGTGCCCGACGCTGACATAGGTCGTTCCTGATCCCTGGAGCTGCCCGTAGAGCTGGGCCTCATTGGTCACATCGAGGGCGCTCGTCGCCTCGTCGAGGACGGCGTAATGGGGCCGGGTCAGGAGCAGTCGCGCAAAGGCCAGTCGCTGCTGCTCCCCAAGGGACAGCAGATGTCCCCAGTCCAGCTCGGCGTTGAAGCCGCCGACCCTTTCCGGCAGATCCGCCAGATTTACCCTTTCCAGAACGGCCCTGAGTTCGTCGTCCGTCGCCTCCTGTTCCAGATGGGGATAAAGGAGCTGTTCCCGCAATGACCCCAGGACCATGTAGGGGCGTTGGGGCAGAAAGAGCATCTCTTTCAGCGGCGGACGGGAAATATGCCCTTCCCCGGCGTTCCAGAGCCCGGCGACGGCCCGCAGAACGGAACTCTTTCCGGCGCCGCTGGCCCCGGCGATGAGCAGTCCCTTTCCCGGAGGAACCTCCGCCGTCGCATCCCGGAGGAGCGTCTGCTGGTAATTGGGGGTCTGCAGGGTGACATGCTCCAGGGCCAGCCGGGAATCCTCCCGTGACTCGATGACGGGGGCCGCGGCGGTCGTTTTTGCCGCCGGCTGATCCAGGGCCGTGGCAAAGGTCTCCAGACGGGTAATCCCGGCGGCAAAGTTACTGAGTTGCTCAAATTGGGAGACGATAATGGATAACGCACCCAGTACTTGCACAAAGGCGCTCTCCGCCTGGGTGACGACGCCGAATTTGATCTGGCCGGAAAAGTACAGGGGAGCCATCACCACGATGGGCAGGACGAGGATAAGATATTCATAGCCCTTGGTAAAAAATTCCAGGTTCCGCTCCCAGCCGATAAGCATTCTGAGATTGCCGATGGCTTCCCGCAGCCGCTCTTTGACCTGCTTCTTCTCTCGATCTTCGCCCCGGTAAAAAGCGATGGATTCAACATTATCCCGAACGTGAATCAGGCCGTAACGAAAATCGGCTTCCCGCCGCAACTGCTGGAAATTAAGATTAATCAGGCGCTTGCCGAAGAACATGGTGACGAGTGTGCCGATGACGGCATAGGCCAGAAGAACCAGAACCAGGGTCATGGAAATGGTCCAGAGAATCCCGATAAAGGAGATTAACTGGACGAGAGAAAAAAAGAGGATGGAAAGAAAACCCAGGCTGGTGACCGTAAAGGACGAAATATCTTGGGCAATACGCTGATCGGGGTTATCGATGTTTTTGTCGTCGTTGACGTGATAATAGGCCCTGTTCGCAAAATACTTTCCCAGGAAATGGTTGGTCAGCCACAGCCGCCAGTTGATCCCCAGTTTTTTTCTGATAAAGGAATAAAAAACGCTCACCGGAGTGGCCAGGACAAACGCGCCCAGATAAAGCAGCAGGGCTTTGTTGAATTCGGGCAGGTTCTTTTCCGCGAGGGCGGTCATGAAATCACGGCCGACAAAATTCAGAATCACGTTCAGAGCGGTAAACCCGAAAAGAAGTATGAGCAGCAGGGCAAGAACGCCTCTGGCCTTCCATTTTTCCTCGGAAAACCAGTACATCCTGGCGATTTCCCAGAATCGTCTCCATAACCGCCGATCAAAGATATTGGTATTCATTCATCCCTCACTTATCGATATTTAACAAACTCACAAAAAAGTAATTTTCTCTCTCCCCTTCAAGGGTTAAGGTGGGAATGGGCAACGGAGGTTCTGTTCTCTTAAGTTCCTTCCCCTTCAAGGGGAGGGTCAAGGTGGGGATGGGTCTGCGCCCCATTTTCATTCCCTTTTGTGATGGCAAGCCGTCATCTATTTTCTGTGGGCGTACTCTCACCGGATATGTGTTTAAGGCGAAAAAACGGATGTTCCTTCATCAATATGACCGTCATCACGCCCACATAGGCCCCGGCGATAACATCACTGAGATAGTGAGCGCCGACGATGACTCGGCTGACGCTCACCAGGATTGCCAAGACGTACCAGATGAGTCGGTAACGGGGAAACAGCACCGTCATGGCCATACAAAAAGCCCAGATGGTTGTCGCATGACCGGAAGGAAAGGAAGTCGCCTCGTATCCAACCCCAAAAAAATCGAAGCCATAGAGTTGATCCTGGACGTGCGCTTTGGGGCGCCAGCGTCCGGCAAGCCATTTGAAAGCGTCGGTTGTGAGGCCGGAGACGGCGACCGCGGAAAAGAGAAAGAGACACCAGCGCGCCCATAGCTCTTTCTTCCAGGCATAATGAAACAGTAAGAAAAGGAGCGCCGCGGGCACAAGATACCAGATCGCATCCCCCAGGTGGGTGATAACCTGGAAGAAGCTCACGATTTGCATATCGAGAGTTCTACTTGCTATGGCTGCGGGCAGGTCGATAAAAAAATAGCTGCCGGCAAGCGCCGCACAGATAAGGAACGTGAATATCAAGATATTTTTCTTCGGGAAATCAATATGATTCATCTTGATCCCTGATAATTCCGGCACCAGATATATTCAATCGTATCGACCTTGCCTCCATTCAGGATGATATCAATTTTTTTAACCGGCTCGACGGCAGTGCAGCGGTAGGTCTCGGAAATGATTGCCTGGTGGAAATGGGTATTCATGAAGAGCAGATCATACCCCTTCGGCGCCGTCTGCTGCCAGACATCGAACTGATCCCTGCGGTCGTCCATGATAAATACCTCATGACCATAAGGAAGGTTGTAATAGATCATCCGGCTGCCCATCGTCCAGTTGGTCACGGCCAGGGCCTTACGGTGAGTTAAGGCGCCCATCGGCGGCGCAACCGCCGCAGTGGGCGCAGTGGGGGAAGCATCGAAACTCCTTGGAGTAACGGGAAGGTCTGAGGTGCCGGTTGTGGGTCGCAGTGGGGTATTTCCATTTTTTGCCGCTATTTCACGACCCGTGGCATCCCGGGATGGGTACTCGGACCGGACAGATATTCCCGGGCGCAGAATGGCATCCCCTTCCCTGGCAATCGTCTCAAAACCGACAATATCCCGAAAGGGAGATTGATAGTCTGGAAAGGTGAACCACTTGGCGGGGAGCGCAGCATATAGAAACAGGGTGATGGTTAAGCTGAAACCCACCGAAAAATAAAAACATTTTCGTTTTTTACTGTTCCCTGCCGAGAGAAGATAATAGCCGCCGACGGGAATGAACAGGAGATAAAACAGACTCGTCCAATGAGGCAGGGTTCGCTCATACAGGGAAGAATAAAAAAAGAAAAACAAAATGACGACCCCAAACAGCAGCGAGAGGCGGATGCGGTCATCCGTAGATTTCCAGCCCTTATATAAACCGTAAAACGCCATGAGAAACAACAAAGGGCTATAGGCCCCGAACTGGGCAAGCAGGGAAACGAAAAAGGATTTAACGCTCGGGGTGGTAGCGGCAAGGACATGCCCGCCCTGATAACGAAAGCTGATGAAATCGTTCTGCATATTCCAATACAGAACCGGGCTGATCATCAGCAGGGCAATCCCCGCCGCCAGGAACATCTTGGGGGAAAACAGCAGATCGTACCTCTTTTTAAGGAGCAGGAAGACAAGCAGGGGAGGAACAAACAGGATGGCCGTATACTTGGCAAGACCGGCAAGCCCGAGGAGCAGGCCAAGATAGATATAATATCGCGTCTTTCCCCCCTCGGTAATCTTCAGAATCGTCGTCATGAGGGGAAATATCAACAACAGTAGGAAGCAGTCCGGCAGGAGCATGATGCTCATGGCATTGAGAATAAAAGAACTATTGACAGCGACAACAGACAAGAATGAAATCAACCCGGATTCGGAAAAGGAAAAGGTAAAACGGTAAACAAAAAAAGAGACGCCCGCAAAGAGGAGAATCGCTGGGAGACGGACGAGAAATTCGTTTGTTCCAAAGAAGGCATAGAGGGGCCAGTGGGTCCAACCTACCAGGGGGGGATGATCAACATAACTCCAGTCCAGGTACCGGGCATAAAGAAAATAATGGGCCTCATCAACCCCTAATCCAAAGGTGGGGGCCACGGCCAGGCGCAGCAGGGTTAAAATACCCACAAAGATAAGGGTCATCCGTTCCCAGTTAATTTTCATGCGAGACTTCTAACCTTAGGGGATATAAATTGTCAAATGGATTATCGTCGCCCAGATGACTGAAATATCACGCCTATTGTGCTGACCGACCGTTAGCATTAGGAAGGATGCTTTTATAACTTTTTCGGGTAATCGAGCGGGCGACTTCTCTGGTCACACTGATAAAATTATGGAGGACCAGGGACGGATTGTCACTGGTCCAGGCCATTTTGAGGATCGTTTCCGCTCCCCCCCCTTCAATTGTTCTGAAGACAACCCTCTTGAGTCGGGAATGCTGCATGGTGGCAGGAACTATGGCTATGACAACGATTCTAAAAAGATATCAAATTGATATTAATAATATATTTTACATTTTAAAAAACCTGTAATACACTTTCGGCCAAGTCAAGATATCCTTGAAATAATGTACCGGAAAGGAAAGCTGCAATGATCAGATCACTGGCCGATGTTTCAAAACTGGCGCTCAGCAAAGGGCCGAAAAAAATAGCCATTCTTGCTCCCGAAGATGAAGAGTTCATGCTGGCGATCAAGAAAAGCTGGGAAATGGGTTATATCGAACCCATCCTCATCGGCAACATAAAAAAGATTAAGGAGGCAGCGAAAAAGGTTGCCTTCAACATCAGTCCATTCCAAAAAATCTCCGGCAACGAACATCAGGGCATTTCCGATCTCGGGATCAGAATGCTCTTTTCCGGAGAGGCGCCCATTGCCGGCAAGGGCCAGATCACGACCTCATATATTTATCGTTCCATCATCCGCGAGGAGGCGAAGGCGGGTTCGGGCATGACGGTGAGCGTCATGTCGCTCTGGGAGGCGCCCGGGATCGATCACCTCATAGCGTTTACCGACACGGGTGTCAACATCAAACCGGATCTCAAGGCCAAGAGGGAAATCATCAAAAACGCCGTCTTTGTTTACCATCTCCTCGGATACCCCCGGCCAAAGATCGCCATCCTGTCCGGCCAGCGGGAAGTAGGTGGGAAACTGGTTTCATACGAGGATTACGAAGCGCTGCAAAAAGCAGCCGACGCCGGAGATTTCGGCGCCTGCGAGATCGTGGCGGCAACTTCCTTTACCGACATCTTCCTGGGCGGCCGGGACCGCCGGGTAGATTACGGCAACATCAACGGCGAGGAAATGCCCCACATCCTCCTCGTTCCCTGTCTCGACACGGGCAACATCCTCTGCAAGCTCGATTTCTTTCTCAACGTCAAACGGAGCTCTCTGGTTGCCACTTCCCGGGGACCGGTCTGCATCCCCGCTCGGTCCGACTTCAGCGATAACATCGTACAGCAAATCACCATGAGTGTCGCCCTTGCCAATCGCATGGAAAAGGAGGTGCAGTGAGATGTTGAACTCGTTTAAGGAAATACTGGCCGCAGCAAAGCAGAACGAAGTCAAGAAACTTGTTGTCCCCTGCCCTGTCGCGGCGGATCTTCCCCTGCTGGCCGAAGCGGCCGAAGCCGGGTTGATCATTCCGGTCCTCATCGGCGCCGGCAGTTCGATAGAACTCCTAGTCAATGGATCCCCGTTGGCAGCGGAAAAATACGAGATCGTGGAAGAAAATGATCCAGGAAGCGTTCTGGGACGGGCAATTGCCATGATCCGTGAAGGTGGCAGGGGAGACATCCTTATGCAGGGAGGCGTCAAGCATCAGGACCTCTTAAACACCATCCTTGACAAGGAGCAGGGATTGCTGCCCAAGGGCCGGATCATAAGCTTTATATCTGTCTTTCAGCTTTTGAAGCGAGAAAAACTGATCCTCGTGACGGATACGTTTATAAATAACAATCCGATTATTGTTGAAAAACAAAAGATCCTCGAAAATGCCTTGCAGCTTGGCCGCATCCTGGGAATCGAGACGCCGAAAGTTGCGGTTCTTGCCGCAATCGAGCAGGTAAATCCAGGCATACCTTCGACCCTGGACGCCGCGATCCTTTCCAAGATGGCGGAACGCCGGCAATTCGGCAAGGCCATTGTGGAAGGGCCACTCGATATGGATTGTGCCTTGAGTCAGGTGGCGGCCGGCCGAAAAGGGCTTCAAAGCGTCGTTACGGGCAACGTAGATATTTACCTCGTCCCTGAAATCGAGACGGGTTATCTTCTGGCCGAAGCCCTTGTTTTATTTGGCAAGATGCAGACGGCGGGCATGGTTATGGGGACTTCAAAGCCGGTGATTCTGAATCTCCCCTTCGTCTCCGATGAAAACCGGCTTGTCGAAATTGCCCTGGCCTGTCTCGCTTGCATTAAAGGAGGCACCAATGGGTAACAATCATCGCCTCCTCGTCATCAATGTTGGCTCCACCTCTACGAAGGTGGCCTGCTTCCGGGACAGGGAACCTGAAATCATTGAAAACATCCGTTACGGCAGTGAAGATCTGTCAGCCTATCCTTCCCTGAGTGAGCAGCTTCCCTTGCGGGAAATGGACGTTATGAAATTCCTGAGGAAAAACATGATCAGCCTCGCAGAGATCGACATGATCGTCAGCCGGGGCGGCTTGGGGAAGCCGTCCCCCGCCGGGGCTTACCAGATAGACGAAACCATGTGCGCCGATCTTTTGGCGGGGAAATACGGGAAACACCCATCGGCCCTGGGACCGGCCATGGCTTTGAGCTTTGCCAAGCAATTCGGCATACCGGCAATCGTAATCGATCCGCCCAGCACTGATGAGTTCGAACCCCTAGCCAGGATCTCGGGACTTCCGGAAATAGAGCGCAAAAGCGCCTTTCATGCCCTGAACCAGAAGATCGCGGCGCGACGTTTTGCCTTGGCTAAGGAGAAAAAATATGAGGGAATAAACGTCGTCGTGGCGCATCTGGGGGGCGGCATAACCATCGGCGCCCATCGGCAGGGGCGGGTCATCGACTGCACCCACGGCCTTGCAGAGGGACCTCTCACCCCGGAACGGGCCGGCGCTTTGCCCACCATGGATCTCCTCGACCTCGCCTTTTCCGGGAAACTCGATAAAAAACAAATTCAGGGCCGTCTGGTGGGACAGGGCGGTCTGGCGGCCTATTTAGGCACCACGGATGCCCAGCAGGTTGAAGAAATGATCACAGGGGGAGACGAAAAGGCAATGCTTGTTTTTGAAGCCATGGCCTATCAGATCGCCAAGGATATCGGGGCTATGTGCGTCGTCCTGAAAGGTGAAATTGACGGTATCATCCTCACCGGTGGACTGGCCCATTCCGAAAGGCTGACGAGGCTGATCGAAGAGCGGGTCCGTTTCATTGCTCCTGTATTCACCTATCCCGGCGAGGACGAAATGGCGGCTCTTGCTGAAGGCGGTATTAGAGTCCTGCGGAACGAAGAAGAAACGAAAATATACGAACAGGAAAGTAAAATATTTTATTAATCCCCCTTCTTTTTGGGGAAACGCCATATTATCGTATAGATATTCGATCTTTCCCTTGTGCTTGAGTTCCTCCTGCGCCATACGCGTAAGAAGCGCCCTGACCTCCCCTTCGGGATGGATATCGGCGAGCTTTTTGTAGAAGTTGTAGGCGCTGAGTTCCCGATCGGCATCGACGAGAAAAACATCCTTGGCATGCAATGTTTTCTTGATGTCCGGTTTTTCCGCGAATTCCTGCCTTTTAGTATTCCGTCAGGTGCGACAGGCCTCTTTCTCCCGCCAGGATAATGCGCGTGTGGCTGAGGCGGGAGGCAATGGTCTTGGCAATGGCCTTCATCACCTTGTAGCCCAGGTCACAGTCTTCGTCCATAAGCCCCCGCAGTTTTGCCGCATCGATGGCAAACAGCCTGGTGTTGTCGATGCATAGAGCCCCTAGGGTAAAGATGTAAGGCTCAACGACGGCCGACCAACCCATGGTTTCTCCCCGGGCAATGGTATCCACTGTCACCTGCATTGGGGGCCGATGGGGTCCCAGGTAGGACTCGAGGGACATGACCACTTTCCCCTCCAGAAGGATGTAAAGGCTTCGCGCCGGATCGCCCTTTTTATACATCTGTCTTCCTACTGCATAGGTCTCCTCGGCGGCGATAGAGGACAGCCTCTCCAATTGCTCATTCGTAAAATCCTTGAAAAAGTTGAATCCTTTCATCATGTTTGCGGTAACCATAGAACACCTCCTTCAGAAATACTCTCTCTTAGCAATATTATTATCAAGATATATTGGAGAATGCCATAAAAAATTAATGTACATCAATATATGAATAGGCATTTACAACCTGATCGGTCTGGGTAGTTATTCAAAGGTTTCCTCTGAATGAATAAAAAAAGAGGCTGATCCAGTTTTTCATTGACATTCAAGTGTGGCTACCCTATGTTTTACTATTCAGAATGCAAATTCTTATCAACAAATATCAACAGATCAAAGAATCCGAACAGTCGGATCATGTCAAGTACAATTTATGCGAGTATGAATCAAGATAAGGTGGTCATCGTTGAGGTCGGCCCCCGGGATGGGCTTCAGAACCTCTCTACGTTCATAGAAACAACGCATAAGATTTCCCTGATCAGAATGCTTGCCGCCTGTGGTCTCAGGGAAATCCAAGCCGGGGCATTCGTCAGTCCGCGGGCGATCCCACAGTTTAGGGACATGAAAACGGTCACGGCGGATATCGTAACACTGCCAGACGTTGTCTTTTCCGCCCTTGTTCCCAATCTTCAGGGTGCCCGGGACGCTGTTGCTAGCGGCATCACCAAACTTATTTATTTTTTCTCCGTAAGCGCCTCCCACAATATGAACAATGTCCGCCAGACGCCGGAACAATCCCTACAGGGCCTCGAATTAATTCAGAAGGAACTGACCTCAGATGGCTTGGCCGAATGCTGCGTCGCCCTGGCAACCGTTTTTGGTTGTCCTTTCGAGGGGTTCCCGGCGGTTGATAGAATCCTCCATTACATCGAAAAGGTAGTCTCGCTGGGAATTCGGGAGATCACCCTCTGCGATACCGTTGGTTTCGGCAATCCGCTCCAGGTGGAAGATATCATCCATGCCTGCCAAAAAAATTTTCCGGACGTGTCTTTCGCCGTCCATTTCCATAACACACGGGGACTGGGAATGGCCAATGCCCTGAGGGCTTACGAGGTCGGAATCAGGCGCTTCGACGCCGCCTTGGGCGGGCTGGGGGGATGCCCGTTCGCCCCGGGGGCATCGGGTAACGTCGCGACAGAGGACATCGTTTTCATGTTCAATAGCATGGGTATCCAGACCGGGATCGTCTTGGAGGCGATCCTCAACGTAACCCGCTACCTCCATGAACTACTGCCCGGCGTGGCACTGTCCAGCGCCGTTTACCAGGCCGGTCTGCCGAAAACCAGTTCCTTTAGCACGGACTATAGCGATCCCGGCGTAAATCCCCCGGTCCCCTCTAACCATGGATGGTGAAGGCTTGGCGGTTATCGACTAAGAACAGTCACTCTTCCAACTGGAAATAAGTTGAAGTAATAGGACTTGAGTCAGCCCCAGATCCAGAAAGAAGAGAAATATGGAATCGGCACTCTTGCCTTATGAATCGAGATGTAATAGATAATTCTTCTAAGGCAATACATGAAACAGAAAGGAACGGAGATCCGCGGCAGCGGATCTCCGTGGACTAAGTATTAAATGAAATACGAAGGAATGGTCATCAGGCCGCCCAGCGAGGCTCATAGCGTGCTTTTACAGGTGACCGTGGGATGCTCGCACAATAAATGCAACTTTTGCAGAGCCTATAAAGCGAAGAAATTTCGCATCAAATTCTTTACGGAGATTGAGGAAGACATCCTGGAAGCAAGCCGCTACCCTTCCATAGAGAAAGTATTTCTCGTGGATGGAGATGCGCTTATTATCCCGCAGAAACGGCTGTTAGAAATCATATCATCCATCCGGCAACACCTCAAAGGAGTAAAAAAGATAGGGACTTACGGCAACGCAAAAAGCATCCTGCGTAAAACCCCGGAGGAACTGCTGCAATTGCGCGAGCTTGGTTTGCAGATTGTCTATCTGGGTGTGGAAACGGGGAATGAGGACCTGCTCAAGAAAATCAACAAGGGCGCGACCTATGCCCAGTTGGTGGAAGCGGGTAGGAGGATCAAGGATGCCGGGATTACTCTCTCTGTCACAGTGCTGCTCGGCATCGGCGGGATCGAAAAAAGCATCGAACACGCCTGTGATACGGCAAAGATTCTAACGGATATTGATCCCGATTATGTCGGCGCGCTGACCGTCATTGTCGCCCCCGGGACGCCCCTTCATGAAGACTATATCGGTGGCCAGTTTGTCCTTCCCGATGCTTTCGGTTACTTGAGGGAATTGGAAATTATGATTGAACGTTCTGATTTTACGAATTGTTTTTTTACATCCAATCACGCTTCGAATTACCTGCCCATTCGGGTCAGGCTACCGGAAGAAAAAGAAAAAACTGTCCAGATGATTCAGCAGGTAATCCAATCCGGTGATAATCGACGATTACGTCCGGAATATCTGCGGGGATTATGAAGATAAATCCTTAAGGGTCAGGATCGTTCCGTAAGCCCCCCTTTTCATCCCGGACAGTCGTATTTCCCGAGTCCGGTTGGCGATCTTGATCATTCTCGCTTTTTCCTATGGGACCTTCCCTGTCAGATCGAAACTTAAGTGCTAACTAAAATACGCCTTTCCACTATCACATTTTCTTGGGATGGCCAACACCCAATCCTCTGCGAGCCACGCTGCGAAGGGATATTTTGCCGCCGCCACATTTATATTGCCTATATTAGGAAAAGGGGGCGGTTGAATCCCGCCCCCAAGGAATCACTTCTTGTTACTTTGATGTTTTGCGGAAAGCTGTTGACGTCGCAATGACCATGCCCAGCAACATAATCATTTCCGT
>Ga0247841_10002258_pt1 | contig 39302 bp, 60 predicted proteins | sample LaCruzMarch2015__2_FD_192410 | JGI IMG/M metagenome (GOLD analysis project Ga0247841, IMG submission 192410) | Freshwater microbial communities from meromictic Lake La Cruz, Castile-La Mancha, Spain - LaCruzMarch2015_18m | ecosystem: Environmental > Aquatic > Freshwater > Lake | place: Spain... | reverse complement strand
GCCATTATTTTACGAAACCGGGTTTTGAGGAAATGGGGTTTTGACCTATTTTGACCAAAGGAGAAACAAGTCATGGGTAGACGTGGACCACTGCCAAAGAATCCAGCCTTGAAGGTATTAAGCGGGAAAGCACCGCTTACAAAAGCATCGATGCAGGAGATCAATGAGCCGTTCTCACCCCCGGCGGTCCCGGCGCACTTCAGCGCTCGAGAGAGGGCGGTGTGGGACGAGACGATCAAGCTGCTGAAACCGCTCAAGGTTCTCAAGAATACAGACTCTGCCGTGCTCGGCGCTTATTGTTCGGCGTATGTACGATGGGAGGATGCCGAGAAGGAGATCCAGAAGACCAAGACAAAGCAATCACGTTTTCTTATGGCGGCCAAGGACGGAAAGGCCGGAGGGATCAATCCGCTGATCCGTCTCAGCCGGGACGCTCAGAAGGATATGCTGCACTATGCCACGATGCTTTCCATGACACCCGCGGCACGCCTCAAGATGGTGGCCACGAAAGGGAAGGAAGAGGAAAAGAACCCCTTTGAAAAACTCAAGGAAGAAAAATGACATGCTCGTGGACCGCCACCGCAATAACCTATGCCAAAGATGCGGTGGACAAGAAGAATTCCAAGCGCTTCGGGAAATGGATCCAGCTCGCCGCGGAACGGTTCCTTAAGGACCTCGAGAAAGCAGACCTCTCAAAAGCGGCTCAAAGAGCTCAAAACCCTTCGTTCGTTTATTCAGAAAAAGAAGCGCGTAAGGCCTGCGAATTTATCTCCAACCTTCCGCACGTGGAAGGCACCTGGAAATCCGCGAACATAACACTGGAGCCTTTCCAGATATTCTTCCTGTGCAATCTCTTTGGATTCAGGTGTCCTGACGGGACACGACGTTTCACTTCAGCCTTGTTCGCCCTCGCCCGCAAGAATGCCAAAAGCTCGCTCGCTGCCGGCATCGGCCTTTTCTGCCTGACCATGGAACCTGAGACAGGCCCCCAGGTGATCTCCGCCGCCACCACCGGCGACCAGGCCGCGATCATTTTCAAAATAGCAAAACGTATGGCCGACAAGAGGCCGGATCTTCGTGCAGCCTTCAACGTCGAATGCTTCAACCGCGCCATTGCCTGCTATGAAAACAACGGGCTTTTTAAAGCCATCAACGCCAAGGCCAGCACTCAGGACGGCCTCAACCCATCATGCGTGATGCTAGACGAGATCCACGCCCATAAATCCCACGATCTTCTGAACGTCCTGCAGTCCGCCGCCGGCGGCCGGCGAAGCCCGCTTTTTATTTTCACTACGACCGAAGGCTATGAGACTCCGGGACCGTGGCCGGAGATGCGGAAGTTCGGGCAGCAGGTCCTGGAAGGCGTGATCCAGGCGGACCATTTCCTTTCCGTCATTTATGCCATTGACGACAAAGACAATGAATTTGATGAGACCGTTTGGGAAAAAGCAAACCCGCTGATCACAATCTCGGAGCCTTTACGCCGAGCCATCCAGAAGGAAGCCACAGAAGCTAAAGCCATGCCCGGCCGGCACGCGGAGTTCTTGATCAAACGCATGAACCGGCAAAGCTCTACCGCGAACGGATGGATCGATCTTCAGAAATGGAAATACTGCGCCGGGGAGGTGCCACTGGAAGAACTTAAGCAAGAGCCGTGTTACGGAGCCCTCGATCTTGCAAGCACCCGGGATCTTGCATCGTTCCGGCTTGTGTGGAGAAAAGAGGGGGTCTTGTATACCCACGGCTGGCGGTGGGTCCCGCAGACCACCGTGGCGATCAGGATCCAGCGGAACCTGGTGCCTTATGCCGGCTGGGTACGTTCGGGATACATGCTTGAAACAAAAGGGGAGGTCACGGATTATGACGAGATCTTCAAGAAAGTCATGTGGGTCAAAGATAATTTCAACTTGGTCAGCATTGCTTTTGACCAGTGGAACGCCGCGCAAATAGCATCGAAGCTTTCATCCGAAGGGATCGACATGAAACAATTCATTCAGGGCCCGAAGTCCTACCATCCCGCGATGAAGAACTTCGAGGAAACCTACATCTCCGGCAAGTTCCGGCACGGCGGGGATCCCGTCCTGACCTGGTGCGCCTCCAACATCGTCGTCAGATCTGACTCCAACATGAACATGGCCCCGGACAAGAAGAAAAGCGCGGACAAAATTGACGATATGACCGCGCTTCTGATGGCCAACGGCCTTCTCGTCGGTCAAGATTCCGACGGCGAGGGAAGTCTGGACGATTTCCTGAGCGATCCCATCTCCGTTCAATAATTCTTTCCTCAGAATAATTCCCTCATAAAAGTTAAAAACAATCCATTTTAACGACAATTGTTTGTAGGAAAACAAACAGGAGGCATCTTGCTACGTTCGTTCATTAGTTTTTTCACGGGCAGCGGTACCCGCCGGGATGTCGGAACGCAAAACCTGACGCCGTCCACCGGAAGAATGACCACGAAAACGGTCTGTGACGACACCGCGTTGCAGATCTCCTGTGCTTTTGCTTGCGTGCGCCGGACCGCGGAAACAATGGCGTCGCTCCCGATCCAGTTTTTTGCTGTCAAAAGAAGTAAGTCCGGAAAAATAATCGACAAGCAGATCAAGACCGACCATTCGCTTTACCGGTTGCTCCGGTGGAAACCGAACCGGTATCAAACCCGGAGCGAGTTCTTTGAAACGATTTTCTATCAGTTGGCGTTCCGCGGAAACGCCTATTCGCTTATTGAGCGGGATAGCGGCGGCCAGATCATTTCTCTTTTGCCGCTTCTTACTTCCCAGGTGGAGACGGTACTTAACGCCGACGGATCTGTGATCCACAAATATAACGCGAATGGAAAGATCAATGTCTACACGGCAGACAAGATCTGGCATCTCAAGCTATTCGGGAATGGGATCATCGGTCTTTCGCCTTTGGACCAGGCACGTAACAGCTTGGGCATTTCTCTTGGCGCCGAAGAAAGCATCAACAGGATGTCCAACAGCGGCTTCAAGCAGGGCGGGGTGCTTTCGATCGACAAGATCCTGACCTCGGACCAGCGGAAGAAGCTTAAGGAAAACTTCAACGACATCGCCAGCGGGAAAGAGGAAGCTCTGAAGGTTCTGGAAGCCGGCATGAAGTTTACTCCAACCTCGATGCTTCCGAAAGACGTCCAGCTTTTGGAAAGCCGGAAATTCCAACTTGAGGATATTTGCCGGTTCTTTGACGTCCCCCCGGTCCTGATCCACGACATGTCTTCTTCCACGGTGTGGGGATCCGGGATCACGGAGATCGTCCGGGGATGGTACAAGCTCGGCCTGGCGCCGTATCGCGAAAAAGTCAAAGACAGCATTCAGACCCAACTTCTCACGATCGAAGAGCGCGAACAGATTGAGCCCGATTTTGATATCGATGAACTTCTCCGGGGCGGGGAAAAAGAGCGTTACGAAGGCTATCAGATCGCGATCCGGAGCGGTGTGATGACGCCGAACGAATGCCGGGGACAAGAAGGATTACCGCCGGACCCCGCCGGCGACAAGCTATTCATCGATCAACAGTTGATCTATCTCGCGAATGGAGGGCGTAGCAATGAAACGAAACCACCTGCTGCTTAAAACCGACGGGCTTAATTTTAACCGGATCAAGATCGATGACAAGGTCCTTGCGCGTTGGGACAACAGCATGGCCGCCGAGAAGGACGAGAAGATTCCGTCCATCGACATTTTTGACATGATCGGCTCCGATTGGTTCGGGGATGGCTTTACCGCCAAGCGCATGTCCGCCGCTCTGCGCTCCATCGGCGAAGACTCCGACGTGGTTGTGAATATCAATTCTCCCGGGGGAGACATCTTTGAAGCCGCGACGATCTACAACCTTCTCGCCCAGCACAAAGGGCATGTCTCTGTGAATATCCTCGGCCTCGCCGCCTCTGCCGCCTCGGTCATTGCAATGGCCGGTGACAGCGTGAAGATGTCCAAGCTTGGATTTCTCATGATCCACAACTCCTGGTCGGTAGTCATGGGGAACAAAGATGATCTGCGCGAAGCGGCCAACGTTCTTGAGCAGTTCGACGCCTCGATCCTTTCCGCGTATACCGCCCGGGTCACACTGGACGAAAAAAAGATTGTCAAGATGATGAACGAAGAAACATGGATCGGCGCGGACGACGCATTGGAATTTGGATTTGTGGATGAGGTTGTCGAAGCAAAATCTGGACCTGAGAAAAACGACGAGAAGAAAGTGAAGGGTCAGGCGCGAAGGAAGATCGAGATGGCGCTTGCGAGGGAAGGTTTTTCACGTAAGGAGCGCGAGGACATTTTTCTAAAAGCCGGAGTGCGTGATGCCTCCGAGCCTGCCGTGCTTGATGCCGGCGAAGAGGGATGGAATCAGCTGATACACACTTTAAAAAATTAAAAACCAAAAGGAGAATCAATCATGGATCCCGTTCAATTGAAACAGGCTTTTGAGGAATTCAAAGCCTCGCAACTCGCGGCGACCGAAGCCGTGAAGGCGATGGTGAAGGAGCAGGAAAGCGGCACGAAAGAAGGTATCAAGTCGGCGATGGACAAAGCCGAAGCCGCCGCAGTGAAGGTCCAGTCGTGCGCGGACCGTCTTGTCGCGTTGGAACAGAAACTCACCGGCTCGATCCTTGCCGGGAAAGAAGCTCCGAAGTCCTTTGGACAGATCGTAATCGAGGATCCGTCGTATAAGGCGTTTGCTTCCGGGCAGACGAACAAGTGCCGTATCACCCTGAAGAACGGGTTCACGGCGCAGAACAACACGATCACCGGCCAGAGCGGCAGCCCCGCGGCCAATGAGGATGTTCTCGTTCCGGCGGATCGCCGTTCCGGGATCATCCCGGGCGCTTTCCGGACCCTGCGAGTGAAGGACCTGCTCGCCCGTGGAAACACCGTCAGCAACGCCGTGGAATTCACCCGTGAGCTTCTTTTCACGAACAACGCTGCTGAAACCGCTGAAGGCGCCGACAAGCCCGAGAGCGTTTTGACGTTCGAGCTGTACTCGAAGCCCGTCGTCACGATCGCCCACTGGCTCAAGGTATCCCGTCAGATCCTCAGTGACGCTCCGGCGCTCCTGGCATACATCCAGAACCGTCTCCGTTACGGTGTGGAATTGCGCGAGGAAACCCAGATTGTTGCCGGGAACGGTGTCGGACAGAACCTCACCGGGATGACGGTGTCTCCGAACTTCACCGCTTTCACGCCGTCTTCGGGGGATCAAGCTCTTGATTCCTTGAACCGCGCGATCCGCGCCTTGGATGCCGCGGATTATCCGGCGAACGGTGTCGTCATGAACCCGGCCACATGGGGTGGCATCGAGCGGCTGAAAGACGCGAACGAGAATTACATCGTGGGTTCTCCGTTCGGCGCGATCGTTCCCTCAGTGTGGGGGAAGCCGGTGGCGTTGACGCCCAGCATGACCGCAAACAAGCTGCTCGTCGCAGCTTTTGACATCGCGTTCATGTACCTCGAACGTGAGGCCACGGAAGTGGAGATGTTCGAGCAGGATGACACGAACGTCCAGCAGAACCTGATCACGATCCGCGGTGAAAAGCGTGGCGTGCTCGGCGGACTGCGGCCGGCGTCTGTGCGGTACGGAAGCTTGACGGTCTAAGCCAGGTACTAGCATGAAGATCATCGCCAAGCGTTCATTCATCAGCACCCAACGAGGCGTGGGGAATGTCCCGGAGGGACGGGTGTTGAACGTAGACGATGGTTATGCTGAAAGTCTGATACGGGCCGGGCTTGCGGATAAGTTTGCCGCAGACCCGGCCCTTCGGGCTATGACAAAGTCTTTTTTTTTAACTCCCGAAGTCCAAGCCGGGAGTGGGCCATTATTGCCAGCGGCCCCAGCCTCACCGGCGACGACTGTGAAAAGATCAAAGCGTGGCGCCAAGAAGGTGAAAACCGCTACGTCATTGTAATTAATACGACCTACCAGCTGTGCCGGTGGGCGGATGTTTTATATGCGTGTGACGGGGATTGGTGGGAACGTTACTTCCCCGATGTTCTTTCAACATTTGATGGCGAGTTATGGACCCAGGATATTGTCGCGTCGGAGAAATACGGATTACACCGGATCGAAGGCAATAAAGCCGACGGTCTCGGCAGGGACAAGGTCCACTACGGAGCCAACAGCGGTTATCAGGCCATGAATTTGGCCTATTTGTTTGGAGCAAAAAAAATGATCCTTTTAGGGTTTGATTGCAAGCGCGGTCCCAATAACGAAAGCCATCATCACGGCGATCATCCCGGGGGCCTAAATAAATCGATGCCGCTTCAATCATGGATCAAGAATTTCCGCCGGCTTGCGGAGGATCTTCGGGCCGAGAGCGTCGAGGTCGTCAACGCCTCTCGGGAAACGGCGCTCGAATGTTTTGATAAAACAAACCTTGAGGTGGCGTTATGTTTAAGCTGATCACAGCACCGGATGAGATCATCACCGTCGAAGAAGCCGCGGAGTTCCTGCGCGCTGAATTTTCGGCCAGCGAGGAAACGCTGATCGAGTCCCTAATCACCGCCGCCCGCCAGCTTTGCGAAGAGTATCTTTTTCGCCGTATTGGCGTCCAGACCGTGGAATTCAGGGGTAAGGGTTTTCCCGTGAATAATAGTCCGATCGTCCTTCCGGCACCGCTCAAAATTACCTCTCCGGTAACATCGATTAAATATCTCGATGGAAACCAGGTCGAACAGACTCTTGCCGCGTCGGAGTACGTCGTCAGCGATTCCGCACCGGCTCTTATCACGCCCGTTAATAGCTGGCCTGAAACCTCACTCTCTGGGGATTCACTCCGGGTACGTTTTTCCGCAGGTTATAGCGCTACCGGAGAAAGCCCGGTGCTTTCCGAAGCCTTACCCGCCACGATCCGCACGGCCATGCTGATGCAGATCGCCGACATGTACGAGAACCGGGAGGCCCAGGTAGAAAGACCTCTGAATGCGAATCCGACATTAGCGAATCTTTTAGCGCCCTACCGGCTGGAAATGGGGATCTGATGCGCGCGGGAGACCTGAATAAACGGATCACGATCTATCAGTTAGTGACCGGAAGCCCGGTCGCTGACGAACTCGGGAACCCCAACACGAGCTGGGAATCAGTGGATACCGTTTGGGCCTCCATCGAGCCGATCACCGGCCGTGAATTCTGGGCACAGCAGCAGGTTCAGAGTGAGATCACCGTCAGGATCCGGATACGGTACCGGGACGACATTCTTCCGGGCATGAAAGCGGAATATGGCTCCAAAAAATATGTCATCCAAAACGTCATCGATCGAGATGAACAGCACGCAGAACTTCAGCTGATGTGTTCCGAAGGAGTGGTCAATGTCTAGCGTCACTGTCCAGGTCTTAGGGCTGCAGGAGCTGGAAAGAAAACTGAAAGCGCTGGGCCCCACAATCGCCAAGAAATCGCTCCGTAGCGCACTGGTGGCCGGCGCGAAGGTGGTCAGAACAGAAGCGATGGGACTCGCTCCGGAGAAGACAGGCCGTCTCCGGAGGGCCATGTACATCAAGAAAATGACCAAGCCCAACCCTTTTGCGGAGAACGTGATTGTCGGCGTCAGGCACGGAAAGAAGATGCAAAAGGTTTCCCAGAAGCAATTTGGAAAGATGGGTTTAGACGCCTATTACTGGACCTTCCAGGAGTTTGGTACCAAGTTCGTCAAAGGCATGCATTTCATCGAAGAGGCTTTCAAAAGAAGCAAAGAACGGGCCTTGGCGAAATTTAAAGACGTGCTCACCGGGAACATCAAAAAACTTGTCCAGGACGGCGTGAGATGATCCAGGAAGATATTTTTTCGGTACTTTCGAGTGATAACGGGATCGCCGCGATCTGCGCGAAGAGGATCTATCCGCAACGAATGCCGCAAGGATCTGTTGTCCCGGCAATCGTTTACACCTTTAGCGACATCACCCCGGTCAAAAGTCTTGGGGGAGAAAGCGGCCTGGATAATGGCATGGTGGAGATCATTTGCTGGGCACAAGATCATACCCAAGCCTGTCGATTGGCTGCGGCGGTCCGCGCGGCGTTTTCAGCAGCCGGAACAGCGGTGATGACGGGCAATATGCAGGATGTGCAAGATGAAGAAACACACAATTTTGGAGTTTTGATGAACATGAGCGCTTGGTCTTAAATGAACGAAAAAAACGGAGGGTATCACAATGTTTAAAAAAATCTTCGCACTTCTGGTTTGCTTCACATTCTGTCTTTCCTCGCAGCTACTCGCGGCCAAAACCGAAGGGAATAGCACGGTAGTGGGGGGGCAAGTCATTTACGGCCACGACACGGCGACGACGATCCAGCCGGTGAAGGTTCAATCCGACGGTTCCGGGATTGTGACAACCTCCAGCACGCCATTCGCTCAAAAGATCACGCAGCCGGACGCGAGCAGTTCTTACTTCGCGGTAGCGGCGGTGGGGACGGCGCAGGCGACGGCGTCCTGGCAGGCGTACAAAATGACGACGACCGGGACATCAACCACGATCACATGGGCTGATGGGAACGCGAATTTTGACAATGTCGCGACGGACCTTACGGCTTTAACGTACTCATAATCCAGGAAGAAAAGGAGAACTGCCATGAAAGATTTCGCTAAAAGATTTCCGAACGATACTCCGTTGGAAGTTTACACGCCCGCCACGATCGCGGCTTTGTTCCCGTCCTTTTACCAGCGGGATATTAAGTTTGCGTTGAAGACCGCGTACTCTACGGCGGCGAACCGTTACATCATCCAGACCCCGAACAAGTTGTCGGTAGACGTGAACGGCGCGATCTATTTTCTGACAGCGCTTGCAGAACTCGATCTGTCCGTTGAAGCGACATGGGATACGATTGCTGGGACGGATTACAGGGTTGCCGCAAGCCGAGCCGGGAAAGATTTTTATATCTATGCCTGCGTTCCTGCTTCGGGATCGACGCCTACGTTGAAAGTGTCGGCCAATTCCACGGTCCCGACCGGGTACAATGCAAACACCTCCCGAAAGATCGGCGGGTTTCATTGTCTTTGCGTGGCCGTTGGAACGATTGCAAGCCACACGTTGACAGATTTCGTGGCTGGCGACGTGCTTCCCGCCTCGATTTGGGATCTTCTTCATCGCCCGAAACTCGCAAGTCCCGAAGGAATGACGTTCAGCGAAGGAGCGAACATTTGGGTAGACATTTATCTTGCTTCCGGGACCGGAGCCAACACCGCGTCCGCTAACGGCGGGACGATCTCGGACAATCGGACGTGGCTTGATTTTGTGGACGATGGCGCGGCGGTCAAGAAACGGATGCTGAAAGACGCCGAGTTCCAGATCATCGCCACCGGTTGTAACGAAAAAACGAATATCACAGGTTCCGCGGATCCCGTAACCACGGGCGGTCATGTGGATACCGCCGCACGAAGAATGTTATCCAACATCGGATGCGAGGATTGCGCCGGGGTAATGAATCAATGGCTGGATGAAAACGGGTATCGTTGCGATCCGGATGGAACGGTTCAAGCGGCCGCGCTTACATTTAACGTGACCTACGCCGCTTCTCCCGGTGGAAATCCGGTCTATCTCAAGTACGACAACAATATTCCGTATCTTTGTTGCAACATGGCCACAGCAACTGCGGATAAATGGATCGGCCCCACGAATTACAAAGTCAAGATCACCCATGACGCAGATGCCGCCACCGGGGGCTTGCAGGTGTATTTTGACGATGACGGAACGGCTCCCGCAAGGTTGAAGGTGAACAATACCTTGTTCTCGAAGGACGTTTTGATCCCGACGAATAATCCCGCGTACTATCTGCAAATCGCGCATTCCGCGACGGCCAGCACTGTCGGGACGGCGTTGAATTACGACGATGGCGCGGATAATCGTTTGGAATCCGCATGTGCCGGTGGAGTTACCGCCGCGTTGGATCTGGCTCTTAATAGCCAGGGTTTTGCGGATTATGCGTTGCCGGGCAACAAAGGAAGTATTTATAAACAAGGAACATACGGAGACGTGAAGTTGCTTGCCGGCCGTACTTGGAATAATGGCACGTATTGCGGCTCGCGTGCGCGGGTTGCGTATAACTACCGCTGGCGTGCGACTACGGATCTCGGCTGCCGGTTTTGCGCGGAGCCAGTGTAAGCGAAGAACACAGAGCACGGAGGGCGGGTCGAATTTTTTTTAACAAAGAGGGCGAACAAGGGCTAGTGGATCACCGGTTGCTGGTTGCTTGCCGGCCGTAATTGGAATAATGGCACGAATTGCGGCTCGCGTGCGCGGAATGCGAATAACTACCGCTGGAATGCGAATACGAATATCGGCTGCCGGTTTTGCGCGGATACAGGAAGCGGACAACAAACTCCTTGCTGGATCCATTGGCCTTGCTGATAAAAAGGCAAAACACACGACGGAGGGACCGGGCGGTTAGTAGCGAAAGCGAATCCCACCCGGACCAATCTAAAAAGGAAAGAATGAGACGGCATAATCATTTATTTGAGAAGATCGTGACGATAGAAAACTTGCGGCTCGCGTTCAAACGCGCCAGCAAGGGCAAGCATTGGCAGAGATCGATCAAACTCTTTAAAGAGGATGCGGAAACGAAGCTCGTGGCGATCCGTGAACTGCTTCTCAGCAAGACCTACAAGCCCTCACTTTACCGGACGAAGCAGATCTACATTCCCAAAACCCGCACCATTTATATTGCGCCGTTCAGTCCTGACCGTGTGATCCACCATGCGATCATGAACGTCCTAGAACCCATTTTGGAGAAACTTTTCATCCACGATTCCTACGCCTGCATCAAAGGCAAAGGTCTGCACCTCGGGAGTAAACGCACGATGGAGTTTGTCCGCCGTAACAAGTATTTCCTGAAATGCGATATCTCAAAATTCTATCCCTCGATGAAGCACGACGTTCTTTACCGCGTGATCCAGAAGAAGATCAAGTGCAAGGACACGCTCGCGCTGATGAAAGACATTATTTACAGCGTCCCGGACGGCCAGAATGTCCCGATTGGGAACTTCACAAGCCAATGGTTCGGGAATATCTATCTCCACGAACTCGATATGCGGGCGAAGCACGTTTACCGTGTAAAGCATTACCTTCGTTATTGCGACGATTTTCTTTTCTTCTCGAATGATAAAAAACAACTCCGCGAGATTGCAAAGGATCTGAAGGTCTATCTGGCGGATGAGCTTGGCCTCAAGATGAGTAAGTGCGAACTGGCTCCTGTCACGCAAGGTGTGGATTTCCTCGGGTACAGACACTTTCCGAAATACGTGTTGTTGCGGAGAGCGACGGCGATACGGATTAAGCGGCGTTTGAAGATTCTCCCGCGTCTTTTCAAGGCCGGGCGTATCACGATGGAACAGTTCCGGTCCTCGATTGCGTCCAGCACCGGGTGGATGAAATGGGCGAATACATGGAATTTCGGTCTTAAAACACAGATTCATCAACTCTTGGAGACGTATTGTGGGACCCAAGGCGCCAAGGCGGTTTAGCGATTTCGCACAAGAAAGTATGCCGCTTGAGGGCGACAAACTGAAATTGGACGACGTAGTGAACCGGGAGATCACGGTCCTCGGGTTCAGGGTTAAAGAAAGCCATTTTAAAAAGGAGAATTGCGAAAAATGTCTGACGGTGCAGTTGCAAATCGGGGACAAAGTGCATGTGATGTTCACCGGCTCGAACGTTCTCCGGGACCAGATCGACAAGTACAAGAACAAGATCCCGTTCATCACCACGATCAAGAAAATAGACCGGTATTACACCTTTACCTAAATAAGGAGGAATAACCATGAGAGGATTTCCGGAACATATCGCAACGAAGGAAGACCTGGACGTTTGCCTGCAAGAGTTCCCGGATCAGACAAAGGAATGGATGGGGAAGAAAGAAGAAGAACGCCAGCAATGGTTTCCCGCTGAAACCCTTGATAAATCCGAAGGCGTGACGGATGAGACGCATAAAGTGGTTGAGCAGGTTGCGGACCTGAAGGCCCCGGCGCAAAAGATCCAAATGGTGCTTCTAGAAGATCCCGCGAATCCTTTGGTGCGGCTCGGGATCTCCCGCGAGGACGTGGCGAAGGTCATGGCCGTGAGCGTGGACGAGAAACCCATCGAAGAACCACTAGCGGAAGAACGACCGTAACATGGATGGAGTGATCGTAAGCCTCATCGGAATTGCGATAGTGCTCATTGCGTACCTTTGCGGCGGGTTTTATTGGGCCGGGAAAGTCTCTGCCAAGCTCGATCAAGTGTCGGCCATGCTGATCACGATGGGAAACGACACCAAGAACCGGCTCGATAAGTTTGAAGAAGACAATGACAAGACGCACAAGCAAATGTGTTTAAAACACGACGAGTTAAAAAACAGAGTTTCCGTCATTGAAACCCGTTGCGAGGGGAACCATAAGGGGTGAGCCGTGAAACAATGTCCGGTTCTTGAAGCGTTAAAGCGGGTGGCTATTTTAATGGACGATGAGCTTCACGGCCGGATCCTACGCCACGAGTATTGCAAAAGCGTAGAAGTGGTAAAGACGCACATCGACAAGTTAGTGATTGAAAACTGCAACACAAAGGAGGCGTGAGATGGATTGGGGAAAAGCGATCGGAAAAGGGTTGTTGGGGTTGGCGACGTGGGGGACGGCTTATCTGGCGGCGAATCCGCAGGTCCTCACGCATTTGATCCCGGAGAACATCGAAAAAATGACGGTCGGCGGGCTTGTGGCGGCCGGGATCGTATTCATCACAAACGTGGTCAAGAACTGGGGCAAGTAAAATGTGGTCAGCGATCGCGCTCGCGGCGGCGGAGCTTTTAAAGTTCCTCTGTAAGTGGGGGATGGACGCGATCGACAAAGGCGCGGAGGGCCGCCATGCCCGCGCCGAGATCCGGAAGGAGATCAAGGATGCGAAAGATACCCGTGGTATTTTTCTTGGCATTACTCGTCATAACTCTGTCTAGCTGTTCGCCGCTCCGCGTTGGGACGAAGCCCCTGGATTACCGGGACAATCTCGCGCTGCCAGCCGGGACGGTCATTAAGAATGTTCCGCTTTTCATCAACGGCAAGGACAAGCCGCCGATGCTCGCGGACTTCACAACGGACACGGATGGGGCGTACATGTCGAACGAGGCCATCAAGGCTGTGCAGGGATGACCATGACAAACGCCGAGATTAAAGCGTGGCTCAATAAATACGGCGGCATTCTCAGGACCGTCGGGCTTCTTATGCTGATCCTCGGGGATGCCGGGTTTCTGACGATCACTTTCTTCTGCCAAAAATGGATGTGGTTCTGGCCGTTCGTTGGGATCACGGCCATTATCGGAGGTGCGGAGATCGTCGGGGTGGTGTTCTTTAAAAAGACGATCTCAACCATGTTCCGGGACTGGATCATTGAGGATCAAGGGAAGTGGTCCTGGGCGTATACCGCGCTCGGGTGTTTCGCCTTCGCTATGTCCGGGCTGGTCCTGCACCTGGCAGTGTTCGGCAATATGTTCCCAAAGAAAGTAAATCAATGAACTGGCAATCCTTTTGGGACAACCCTGAAGAAATTTTCATCGGGGTTTTTCTCCAATTCCCCCTTTTTTACGTCGTTGGATGGAAAATCGCATTCATAATGGCCGTTTGCGGGGTTTTCTGGAGGCTCGGAGGGTGGGAGCATGGGTCAAAACTCTGGCGCCGAATCGGCGTTCCTCTCGTGGTCTGCGGCGCGACATTTCTCACCCTACACCACTGGACGATCTGCCTCGCCGGACCTTTCATGGTCTGGCTCGCGCCCTCATATGGGAAAGAAGCATGGCTCTACAAGAGGCTGGGTGGAGATAATTTCCTGACGAGGATTATTTGTTACGGGTGGTACTGGGCGGCGTTCTCGATCGCTTTTATTCTCAAATAAAACAAAGGAGACCCTATGCCCCTCAGAACATGGACCGAGAAAGAAGAGAAGATCTTCAAAGAATGCTTTTCCAAAGCGGACAGCGCCTCGGATTTCAGACGGCTCATGGTCCAGCGCGGGATCAAAAAAACTCCTTTGGCCATCGAATCACGCTATAAACGCACAAAGAGATCCGAGACGCCGGCCGTCCTGGCGCTGCCCGCCAAGATCCACATAGGACTGACCGAAAAGGATCTGCGCGCGAAACACGACACCATGTTCAAGATCCGGGCGGGCGTGAAGGCTCTCAAGAAAGGCGTCTATTTCACGGATCAGCAGATGCGCGATCACTGCAGGATCGCGGCGCACACCTGGCGCAGTTATTCCGAGCAATCCGAGTTTGAGCCGTACAAAACAAAGCTCAATGGGGTCGTTTATTGGGGGACCGTGGAGAGCATGAAAAAGCTGGAGGATCTCTCCAATGGGTAAAGCCGGGCTCACGGAAGCCGAGATCCGCACGAAGCACTCCGAAGAGGTCCAGGAGCTCCGGAGACAGCTCACGAAGCAGGAACACGTCCTGGAAAGCTACAAACAATCGCATGGCGGTCTGACGGTCCTGGTGGCCGAACTAAAAAAAGCGATCGAGATCTATACCCCCCCCCGCGTCGAATTTCGCGAGCTCAAGAACAAAACCACCGTCGAAAACCCGTGCTCCGCGGTGTTTCAGATCACGGACGTGCATTTCGGAGCGGTGCAGAACGCTTCCGAGATCGAGGGGTTCGGGGAATACTCGCCGGAGATCTGCGCCCGGAGGTGCATGCAGTATATCGATCGCGCGATCCGGTGGGTCAAGCTCCACCGCGTCAATTACAAGATCCCGAAAGCCGTGGTGCTAGTGACGGGGGATCTGATCTCCGGGGATATTCACCTGGAGTTAATGGTCACGAATGCGTTCCCGGTCCCGATGCAGGTGGTGGGCGCCGCGAAACTGCTGGCCGATCAGATCTCGGAGCTTTCCAAGCATTTTGAAGCGGTGGAAGTGCATTTTATCGCCGAGGACAATCACGCGCGTCTGACAAAGAAACCGCAGGCGAAGGAAGCCGGGATCAACAGCTTCAATTTTCTTGTCGGGGAATTCGCCAAGCAGACCTTATCGCATCACAAAAACGTAAAATTTACCGTCTACCCTCAATATGAAAAGGTGATCAACGTCGAGGGACGGAGGTATCTCTGCGCCCACGGTCACAATATTCAGGGCTGGATGGGGATACCGTTCTATGGAATAGAGCGCAAAGTCGCGCGCGAAGCGTACAAGCGTATGAATTCGGTGGACGAGCTCAAGTTCCACAAGTTCGTGATCGGGCACTGGCACGAGCCGTTTAAAGGCGTTAAAGTCTACGTCGGCGGGTCCGTCCAGGGAACGGACGCCTACGACCACAAGAACGGCCGGCACGCGGATCCCAGCCAGTCGGCATGGCTCGTGCATCCCAAACACGGAGAGTTCGACCCCAACGAATTCTGGCTTCAATAGCTCCTCAGTGCAGACGTCTGCACTCCAAATGGAATTTTATAAAATAAAGTTTCAATCTGCAGAAGGTTGCATTTTTCCACCGGTTTTGTAACCTTTTGTTCTTTCCCTCCTACGGGACGTGTCACCTTTTGTTCCGTAACTCGTTTTAAACACACACCTTGTGATTTGACAGAATGCGGATGGTGTGTCAGGTTTCCTTCATGCAAAATTTATCTCGAGATACGAAGTCGGTCCATCATCAGACCGAAACACTTGCGGGAAACGCCCATGATCTCCGCGGCCGCGGTGATGCTTCCGTTGGTTTTCTTAAGGACTTTTTGGATCATGGTGGCAAGCACCTGATTCTTGATCTCGCGGACCTTGTAGCCGTGGACGATAATTACCGTGGTGCCGTTGGCTGGTTCCAGGATGCTCCGGATCGCGTTGAGGAAGATATCGAGTTGCGCGGGTTTTATGAGCACTTTGTCCGCGCCCTCGTTCAGGAGCACGGTCTCCGGGACGTTCATTGTGTAGGCGGTGTAGATAATGACCGGGATCTTCCAGCGACGCTTGATCTCGTGAAGCATTTCGATACCGTTTTTCTTCGGCATCATAAGGTCCAGGATCACAAGATCGAACGGTTCGGACTCAAGAAGTTGGATCGCGATATCGGGGTGGGAGGCCATCTTGCAATCGTAGCCAAGACCGCATTCATTGATCATCTCATACTCGGTCTCGACAAATTCAGGAATATCATCTACCAACAAAATCTTTGGCATCCGATTTCCCTCCATTAAAAAGATACACGATATTTTGGAGTTTGGATAGAGGGGGAAAGATGAAAAATTCCACAGCATTTAATTTCCGTGGTAGTTCTATCCCGAGATCAAACAGAGGAGGTCTTATGATTCAGGAAAGTTTTCATCGGGAAGACATGATGCCGGTACTCGAGCAGTTTATTGATTACCTTCGCCACGAACGTCGGGGCGGTTTATCGGAAGGAACCATTGAACGTTACCTGCTGGATCTTCGGCATCTTCAGCAGCAGACCGGGAAGCATCTCTTTGACCTGAAGGTTTACCGGGACGTGGGGGACGCTATCCGGGCATTAAAAGTCAAGAACGGATGGTCTCGGAGCACCACCAAGACGTGCGCCAACGGGATCGCAGTATTTTATAATTGGGCCGCTCGTTACCAGCACATTAAAGAAAATCCGATGCAGTACGGCCACGAATTTAAATTGGGCGAACTCACGCAGATGGACTTTTTTGATTGGGAGGACCCCAGTTTTCTTAAGATGCTCTATTCTCCAGACAATACGATTCAGGAGAATGCGATTCTTCACACACTTCGATCGTCAGGATTACGGGCCGCTCCGGTGTGCCGCCTGAAGTTCCGAAATCCTTGCGACATTGATTTAAAGCAACGTGTCTTGCGCGTGAGAAAAGACAAAGGCGGAACGTGGCACGAGGTATGCTTCGACGAGGAAAATCAGAAGTGGTTGACGTACCACCTTGAATTTCTGGAGAGGCACACGCAGCTGGATTATTTATTTCAGCGGAAAGCCTTCACGCAACCCTATACTCCCGACACGTTGCGAAAACTGATCTTCCGAAAGGCAGATAGATTGTCCCTCCATGCGTGCCCTCAGAAATTCAGACGATCGCTTGGCGGACAATTAATTTCAAACGGTGCCGACTTAACGATGGTCAAAGAGCAACTCGGGCACAAGCGCATCTCAACGACGGCAGATCACTACACCCATTTCACCACCAAGCAAAAGAAAGAAAACTACAGCCGCTATGTTCCCAAGCTGAATCTTCCACCCTCGACCTTCCTGGCAGAACCGGCACTGCAATAAAAAAATTTAAAAAAGCTTGACGGCTTTTGTCGGCTTCTGTAGACTACCCCCATGCAAAAAGAAAATGTTTCCGGCAAACTCACCATTCGACTCAAAGAAAAAACACTCAAGCGTTTGGATCAGCGTGCCGAAAAAGAGCGAAGGAAAGTCTCGGAGATGGCGCGGATCATTCTCGAGAACGAAGTGGATAAGTAGTTCTTTAAAAAAATCCGTTGCAACAAAACGGGAGATGAGTAAGATGTGTTGCATGAAACCAGTGAATCATCGGGAAGAACAATCAGGGAACGACTTAAACCCCAAGGCTCAAAGCTGCTGGGGTTTTTCTGTTTCCCGACAGAATGCCCGCACCCACGGGTCACTGGCCTCAGCAGCCCATCTTTACTTTCGGGCTTCCAGGATTTCCTTTTTCCGACCTAATTAGTCCGGTGTCGATGGTTCAAATCCATCCGGGCTCATCTTTTTTTAGGTAGAAAATTAGGAAGTGCTGGAAGCCCAAAGGGGTCAAACCTTTTGGGTTTTTTGATTTTTAAGCCCTCAGGGGGAGACCCTCGAGGGCTTTTTTGTTGCCCTCACAAAAACCAGGGAAAAGGGGGCGACATGAAATGGGAACTTACACTCGAGAACGAAAAAAACACTATCGCAAGAACGGGAAAGCAATCGATGATGCGCTGTTCCACGGGATCCTCAACCAGGCCAAAGAGTACGCGAACCTTGCGTATTTGGTGGGTCTGTTGGGCGATATACCGGCGTATCTTGAACGCATGGAACAGATCCGTAAGTGCAACGCTTATGTCCGCCAGTTGCTTGAGTATCATCCTGATCCTCTGCTGGCCATGTCCGGCCGGTTTTTCAGAGATCCCCACCGAGACGGCGCTCAAGATTTTGATCGGGGAGGCGGCGGATCAGGGCGCGATCGGGATGCAGGCTGTGGCGGAAGTGGTACGGAGACGAAATACTGCTTCGGCCTTTTCCACTTTGCGGCGTAAGGATCTCGACGCTTTTATCAAGAAACAAGCGTCCTGGTATCGCGATGCGCGGAAGCTGGATCTGTATGCTCTCGCGCTGGACGCCTGGAAGAAAAGCGCCCGAAGCAATCTCACCCAAGACGCCACGCTCTACGAGAACCTCGAAGCCTTCGGATTTCCGAAGTCCTGGGACAAGTCCAAGGTCACGGCTGTCGCGAAAGTGGGGAAGCACACCTTCTTTCGGGAACGGAGGCGCTCATGATCGGAACCGCCGTACAGTTTGAAGCGTTCCGCGTCCTTCTGAGGAAACAGATTTCAGACATGACAGAGCCCGAACTTAAAGAGCTTGACCGGAGGCTTGAGCATCTGCGCGACGATGTGGCGTTGCGCCGGCACTATCTAACCACCATCACGCCTCTGGCCATCATTCGAGGGCAAGAGCCATGACCGAAGCCCTGGTGCAGGAATTCCTTTCCATGACGCCGGAAGAGCAAGCGCTCCGCGTCACGCGCGCGAAGGAAAAACACACCCGCGGGATCTGTTTTCTATGTTCCTGGATCATTCAAAAGATCCGCATGGAAGACTTCCCGCGCGAAGGGCGCATGAAGCATCTTGTCCTTTGTTGTCAGGAGCCATCATGAGAGAGATTAAATTCAGGGCGTGGGATGGTAAGAAGATGCGCTTTGTTACCGAGATTCACTTTATGTTGAAGGCTCTTTATGTCCACTCAAGCGAATTGTCTGGATGGGTCGGAGGCCTTGACAACGACTTGCAGTTTAAAACCATCATGCAATTCACCGGGGTCTTCGACAAGAACGGGAAAGAGATTTATGAGGGTGACGTGATCAAGCACAACTGTGGAAGAAAGACGGCAGAAGTTTTTTGGTCGGACATTTACGCTCGATGGGGTGCAAGATCAATTCACAATTGTTTTTACGTTCTTGCGGCGATTAAGAGCGAAGTCATCGGAAACATCTACGAACATCCGGAGCTTTTAAAATGATCAAGCGCAAAGGCTTTATCCGTCGTTCCAGCCTCAAGGCCATGCCGAAGCTGGTCAAGAAGATGGAGAAGGCCTTCAACGCTTTCATTCGGGCACGGGATATGGTTTTGCAGCAGGGGCGCTGTATTTCCTGCGACAACGCCGGCACTCAGGCCGGACACTACTTCCCGGTCCAGAGCAACCCCCATCCTTCCATCCGTTTCAGCGAGATCAATGTCAATCTCCAGTGCTCGGACTGCAACAAGTGGAAGCACGGGAACCAGGATGGCTACCGGAAGGGCTTGCTCAAGAAGTACGGGCCAAACGTCATGACGAAGCTCGCCATGATCCGTGCAGCGCGGAAGAACCCGTGGGCGCGGTTTGAATACGAAACCATGATCACGCATTACACGAACGAAGGGCAAAAACTCGTCGACGGTAACGAGTTTAAGCCGGGTTGTGGAATTTGAGGAAATTTTTTTTGCTTCACAATGTAAGGTTTTTGCTGATTCCAATGTCAGAAAAAGTCACCCCAAAGGAGCTATAGCCATGCAGAGTATCAAGCTGGACCAGATCAAGCCTTCAAAAACGAACCCCCGGAAGCATTTCGACACGAAAGCCATGCTCGAGCTGGCGGAGAGCATACGCAAGCACGGCATCCTGCAGCCTATTTTGGTGCGCGAAGTGGAAACATCCTTCTATGAGATCGTCGCCGGCGAGCGCCGTTTCCACGCCGCCAAAGATGCCGGCTTGAAAGAGATCCCCGCCACGATCCTTGATATTTCGGACAAGGAAGCGGTGGAGATCCAGGTGATTGAGAACCTCCAAAGAGCCGACCTGCACCCCATGGAAGAGGCGGAAGGCTACCAGCAGCTCATGAAGCAGTACGACTACGGGACGGCGGACGAGATCGCGGCCAAGATCGGGAAAAGCCGGTCCTATGTCTATGGCCGGATGAAGCTCTGTGGCCTATGCCCGGAGGCGAAGAAGGCTTTTCTGAAAGGCGATTTGAATGCCAGCGTCGCTCTTTTGCTGGCCCGGGTCCCGGAGGCCTTGCAAGAGAAAGCCGCCAAGACCGTTCTTCATGGCAAATACGGCGAGGGGCCTTTGTCCTATCGCGATGCCGCGCAGTTTATCCAGCACAATTTCACGCTGAGCCTGGTGGGCGCGCCTTTTAACCCCAAAGCCTCGGATCTGATCCCGGAATGCGGGGCCTGCACCGCCTGCTCCAAAAGAACCGGAAGCGAGCCCGAACTGTTCTCGGACATCACAAGTGCAGACGTCTGCACCGATCCGGAGTGCTTTGAGAGGAAGAGGGAAGCGGCGTGGAAAGAGAAAACCACCGCCAAAAACAAGCACGGCTACACCGTCCTTCCCGCCGCGAAGGCCAAGCGTCTTTTTTACGGCAACACGCTGAACAGTTTTAAGCACGTGGAAATGGACTCGGTCTGTGAGGACGATAAAAAACGCCGGACCTACCGGGAACTGATCCCTGCCGTGGATCCCAAGCTCGTCCTGATCGCCTCGGACGAGAAAGGAAAAGCGCACGAGCTGATGGAGCGCTCTGCAGCGATGCTCCAGCTCAAAAATGCCGGCTATAAGTTCGCCGAGGAACGCGCGAAGCGGGAAGAGGAACGAAAGCCCAAGGAACAGACCCCGGAAGAAATTGCTGCCGCGGAGCGTGCGAAGAAGATCGAGGATCTCGCGTTAGAAACGGCTATGGATGAACTGCAGGACCGTCTCGCGGAAGGGAAGGCCGACCACCGGAAGGCCCTTCTGGCCTACGCGGTCTCGAAATTCTCCAACGAATACATCCCGGAAAACCTCGTCAAGCGCCACGGGTTTAAATCGCGCGATCAATTCGAGAAGCGTCTGCCGAAGATGCCCGTGACCTCCCCGCTGGATGGCGAAGGAGAAACGGCCTTTCGCAAGCTCATCGGGATGCTTTTGGAATCGGTATCCGAAGATGTGAATGACGCCCCTGCTTTTTTCAAGGATTTTGGAGTGGATCTTGAAACGCACCGGAATCAAGCTCAGGCGAAAGTCTTAATCTCCAAAGTCGCGAAAAAGAAATAGCGGGGGACATCGCCTCCCTGGTCGCCGGTTACATAGGCTACGCGCCGCCGGCGGTCCCCCGCACCAAAAGGAGGGCGTCATGAGATCACGTTTTGAAGGTCCGGAATACAAGACAGCGGAAGACACGCTTCGGCTCTCCAAACAGATCGGACGGGTTTACCGCTGCATGCAGGACGGGGCATGGAGGACCTTAGAAGAGATCGCCCTTGTGACAGGAGACGGAGAAAGCTCGATCTCGGCGCAGCTCCGGAACCTGCGGAAGCCGCAGTTCGGAAGTTTTGTCATCACCCGGAGACCGCGCGGGGATCGGGCGCATGGGCTTTTCGAGTATCACTTGCAAGGCGCGCGAAGTGAGATCCAAGGCCAGCAAGAGCTGGCGGGTATTAACGACATCGTGCAGGACCTTACCGGGCAATTCATGTCCGGCCTGCGCGTTTAACCACGGAGGAAGCAATGAGTAAGAAAAAGACACAGGAGTTTCAGGGAATGCCGGAGATGGACTCAGCTGGGAAGTTGGCCACGAAATTGGCCGGGATCGACGACACGATCACGGAAAAGAAAACAGAACGGGACGCGGTAGCCCTTCAGCTTTCGGAAGTTCTGGAAATGACCGGCCGGACCAAGATCCAGCTGGACGACCGAGTCTACACGCTGAAAGAAACCAAGGCCTCGAAGAAGATCGTCGCCGTGAAGCGCAAAGACGCTCCGCCGGCCGCCACGCACGCTTCCAAAACCGCTAAAGATTAAATCATGAAAACGCTTTCCTTGATCCTCGAAAACAAGATCGCGTCAAAGCCTCAGGTCAAGAAGACCGCCAAAGAGATCCGGGCAAAGGTGCGCGCCGTGGTCTACAAATACGCCGTCCCGGTGGAATTCATCCAGGACCTGGAGGCCGTGCTTGCTTGACCCGGAATTCACGTTGCTGCAGGACCGGATCGTGGTGATGGCGGACCTCGTCCGTTTCATGGACCTTCACGCTTTCATCCGCCGCCTGGAAGCCACGCGGAAGATGGCGCCGATGTTGGACCAGGCGATCTACGCGGACCTGAAGGACTACGAAGCGATCATTGCGGTGGCAAAAGCGGCGCTGGATTTCAAGCTCCGGCTCGAAACTCTTCGCAAGGAGTGGCGCCGCCGCCATTCCCGCCGGATCCTGAAAGGGGAGTTATGACGCTGAGACCCCTGGCCCTCCCCCCAGCCCCCATGACTCCCGAGGATTTAAAAGCTCTTGATGCTTTTGTCCTAGAAGCCTTTGCCCTAGATCCCGCCAAAGATGCCGGCTCCGTCGCCGCAGACGCCACGCTTGAGAATCTCATCCCCGGAAGAGTGATCTGTTTTAAAGATGTGATGGAATCAAAAAGAAGGCAGGCCATTGAAGGAACCGAGCCGGAAGAGGTTTTTAAAAAAGACGGGGAGGATAAATGGACCCGGGAAAAAAGGTTAAGGACTGAGGCCAGGATCCGGTACGAAAACACAAAAACAAAAAAAAGGAGAAAGCACCATGGTCCGAAGGTCAGAAGAAGAGAAGGCGAAGCTTTTGAATTTTTGCGTGGCGAATCGCGAGAATTACACCGCGCTCGAGTTGGCGGAGCGAATCAACAAGGAAAAGATCGCTGGAGAGCCCGTAGAAGTCGGGTATGTCTACTATCTCCTGAGAAACGCTCCCAAAGCCCCGAAAAACAAGGCTGGAAAGGCCACAGGCGCGCGAAGGGGGCGTCCCGCCAAAGGAAGTATCAAGGCGCGCGAAGTGGCCGTAAAAATCGAATCTGAAGCGGGAATCAAGTTTGACGGCGCCAAGCTGAAATTCAGGCTGCTATGGTGGGGATTCGTTGAGGCGATTGTCCGAGTTTTGATGTGGGGCGCAAAGACGTATGCCCCCGACAACTGGAAGCATGTCGAGGACCGGAGGGAGCGCTACAAAGAAGCGCTGATGCGGCACGCGATCGCTTACTCCCAAGGCGAGATCACGGACAAGGACACCGGGGAATCGCATCTGGCCTGCATCGGCTGCAACGCCATGTTCCTTCACTGGATGGACCAGAACGGAGACGAAGGAAAATAATGACCGGCTTCGCTCTCTTGATTTGGATATTCCTCGTTTGTTGCATCGAGCATTCGCTCCGTTCCAGGATCGCCGCGCTTGAGAAAATCGTCGAGGCATTGCGGGCCGAAAGAAGAGTCTTCCTGTCGGATGATATCGACAAGCTTCAATGGACAGAATTGCCGCTTGCCCCGGGGACCTGTTTGATCGACTCGGAAGGCGTTCATGAAAAAGATTCGATTTTTGTTATGACCTACAAAGCAAAAAAACAGAAGGCAACCGGGAGGGCAGCATGATCAAAGTTTACATCGCGGGACCGTACAGCTCGGACAACGTGCTTGGAGTGCTTGCGAACATTCGGGCGGGGATGAGGATGGCGACGAAGTTGTTGCAGCATGGATTCGCGGTTTTTTGTCCGTGGGCGGACCACCAGCTCTTCCTTCAGTTGAGAGAAGGCGAAGAGATCAGCATCGAGACGATCCAGGCCGCAAGCATGGAATGGCTGAAAGCGTCGGATGTGGTGCTGGTGCTGCATGGGTACCACGCCTCCAAGGGAACCCTCGCAGAAATGCGGATGGCCTACACGATGGAAAAACCCGTTTTTTTCAATCCGTGTGAACTGTACCAATGGGCCGACAAGGAGAAAGACAGTGAATATCAGAGAGCTTGATCAGGAACGAAGATCCGAAACCACCACCGAAACTTATGTGCCGTGCACGTGCCAGATCTGCGGGAAAAGAGCTCTGGCTTCGCCGCGCGAGCCGGGATTCTGCCGGGAATGCGCCTTCGAGATCTATGCGGGAGGGCGTTAAGTGAGCCTTTTAACACCCGAAGAGAAAATGGGCCGGCTGCTGAAATATATCGGCAATCCCTCGGTGTGTAACGGATGCGGAGGGGCAATTTACTGGGTCAGCACCCGCCGCGGTGGCGCTATGCCGGTCAATCACGACGGTGAGTGGCATGGAGCGACATGTCCGAAATCACGAGAAAAAAATCTAACTCATCAAAAAGAAAGGATTCAGCATGCCTACCGACAAGGGGCTTAATGACGCGGAGGCGTATCACAAACTTTACGGATCGCTTTTATATTCCATCCCGTTTTACTGCGACCGTTTTGACTTCACAAGCATTGCCGGAACAAACTTCAAGTCGCTGGCGGTGATCCGATGAAGCTTGCTAAAAAACTTCGTAAGATCAATCGTCAGATCGATCCGGTGGGCCTCACCACCTTCCGGAAGTTCTATCTGCTCTTGTCTCCTTGGCAACGGATAGTTTTAGCCATCAAGATCCTCCGGAGGACCTTCTAACGTGGCCAACCCTCAATCCGAAGCCGGACACACAAGGATCTCAAACGAGCTGCTTGACGCGATCCTGAAGCACGATCTGACGGGCCAAGAGCTAAAAACGGTAATCTATGTGGCTCGGGAAACGTATGGATGGTCCCGCAAGAAAGCGCAGATTTCCTATGGGATGATCTGCCGCGCAACCGGAATGTGCCGGAGAAATGCTATCCGGATCTGTGCATCGCTTCAGGAGCGCGGTATTTTGTATTTTCAGGGATCCGGAAGCCGTTACGCACACATTATGGGCATCCAGAAAAACTACGAGCTTTGGGATTCTGGAAAGCCTGTGGATAAACTAGTGACGCCCAGACCACTCCCTAGTGACGTGCAGACCACTAGGGGGGGTGACGTGCAGACCACTAGCAACGCGCCAACTAGTGACGCACAGACCACTAGATCTAGTGACGCCCAGACCACCCCTTCAAAGCAAAAAGCAATTCGTTTAAAACAATCCGAAAACAAGCAAGAGCGGCTAAAAAACAAAGCTGTGGAAAAAGCCAAGATCAGCCGCTTGATCGCGGGAAACGAAGCATGTCTCTCGAACTGCGATCCCAGGCCTGTAATCAGGATTTTACAAAAAGCAGGGTTTGACGTGCTCCGGGTATGGGGCGCGGTGATGCAGTGCAAACGGTCCAGGATCACGAATCCGGCAGGGTATCTCGTCAAGCTGATGGCGGACCCGCAGTACATGCCGGCAGATTGCTTTCTGGACATGGGCAAGCAGGAAATGCTCCGCTGGGAACAGCGTGAAAAATCGGTTTCAGCAGGATCGGTTTCAGAACGGTCGGTCGTCGCAGGCGCAGAGCTCGTTGGAGCTCTCGCGGAGAAATTTAACGCCAGAACATAGCGCGGAGGAACGTGTGACGCAGTATCTCCAGAGATCTTTCACGGTGTGCATGGGGTCTATGCCCGCTAAAAAGTGCGAGTATTGCGGTAAAAAATTGCCAGAGGTAACGCACAAAAAAAACGGCCGGAATTGTTGCCGGAACTGCTTCAGGAAAAGGGGGTGATCCGTGTACGACAAATCGGCTCTGGCCTATCTCATGTCCCAGGACAATTGGGAAGCGCTGGAGTGGATGGACCAGTGGACGTTTGTGTATGACCATCTGCCTCAAAAAATGCGAAGGATGGTTGACTTAAAAATATCCGGGATGAGTAACAAAGCGATTGCCAGACGCCTCAAGTGTTCCCACAGCAACGTCTGCGTCACGCTGCTCGTCGCGAAGAAACGAATTCTACGCGGTGAAAATGTTATCTGACAAAAGTTAAAAAACAAGGGTATTAACGACAATAGGGTTATGAACACACGCACTCGTAAAAAATTAACCTTACCCAGGAGGAACACAAAATGAGCGATAGCGCGATCAAGGCACAAGGCACACAACTCAAGCTCGGCGCAGGTTCTCCGCTGTCTTACACCGAGATCCCCGAAGTTAATTCTTTCAACGGCCCGACCGGAAGCGCCAACATCATCGACGTGACCGACCTGGGAAGCACGGCGAAAGAAAAGCTGACCGGGCTTCACGATAACGGCCAGCTGTCGTTCGAGATGAATTTCATTCCGGACAACGCCCAGCACGCCGCGCTGCGGGCCGCGAAAGAAAACTCCACGATGTGTCACCTCCAGCTCATTTTTTCGGATGGCACAATCTGGTCGTTCTCTGCGCTCGTCACCAGCTTTGCGGTTTCCGGGTCTGTGGACGCAGTCGTGAAAGCCTCTGTGAGTTTGGATATATCGGGCGATATCAGTGAGAGCTAAGTTTTTAAAATAAAAAAATCAGGAGAACGCATGTTAAAGCGGGAAGACATATTGTCAAAAGTCTCTTTGAAAAAAGAAACCGTCCTTGTAGAAGCGTGGGGCGGGGAAGTGATCGTCTCCGAGATGTCCGGCACCACAAGAGATGCGTGGGAACAAGCGATCCGGGAGAAGGACGTCACAGGGAAGTTGGTATCGGCGCGAGCGAAGTTAATCGTGTGTACAGTCGTTGACGATCAAGGCGAGAAACTTTTCAAGGACGAAGATCTCATGGCAATCGGTAAGCTTTCAGGTTCGGTTCTCGAACAAGTTTGCGAAGTCGCTATGCGCCTTAACGGGTTGGGCTCTGAATCCATCGATAAATCAAAAAAAAACTGATCGAAAGTCCTGATCGCCGGTTTTACTTTCTCCTGGCCGAAAAGCTAGGGAAAACGGTCGGTGAGCTGCTGGAGCGGATCAGCAGTTCCGAGATAACGGAATGGATCGCCTATCTCAACCTCAACATGAGATCGGAAGCGCCCGCGCCGGACCCTAAAGCGGAGCTGACGATGAGATTCGCAAACCGTGTGAAAAAGAAAGGCCGCTGAGATGGGAATTTTAGGTGCTCTTGGAAGCCTTAATGTTTTATTCAGCTGCGATACAACAACCTTCACCACGGCAATGGATAAGGCCGCTTTCGTTGCCGAGCGGGATTTCCGAAGAATCACCGGAGCCGGAAAGCTCACTATGGCCGCCTTCAGTGCAGCCGCTGTAGCCACAAGTGCAGCCCTCGCCGTAAGCGTTAAGAAAGCCATTGACCATGCTGATCAACTTGGCGAAATGTCCCAGGCTATTGGTTTGACAGCCGAGCAGTTATCCAGCCTCGAATACGCCGCAAAAATGTCAGGTCTTAGCATTGACGACTTGAGCACTTCCTTCCGAAAATTTAACAAAATGATCTATGACGGCGCGACGGGGAGTAAGGAATCCGCCGATGCCTTTAAGTCCCTGGGGGTCTCTCTCACCGACAGCAGCGGAAGGCTAAAAAACAATTACACTCTTTTCCTGGAATCCGCCGACGCCTTGTCCAAAATGAGCGATGGGGCTCAAAAATCCGCGCTGGCTCAGGAGCTTTTTGGAAAAAGCGGGGCGAACATGATCCCGATTATCAACGAAGGAAAGGATGGAATCAAAAAACTCGCTGATGAGGCCGCCAGATTTGGAGTTGTTGTATCAAGCGAAACAGTCGCTGCTTCCGACAAATTCAACGATAACATGACGCGGATCGCAAGCATAAGTCAGGGTCTCGTTAATCACTTCACCGCCGGACTGATTCCGACTATTTCTAATTTAAGCGACAATATTTCAACTTCCGCTGACACCTTGGAACGTTTTCAAAAGGCCGGGAAAGCCACCGCCGAAACTCTCGTCGTTATTGCCAATGCGAGTATGATCGTAATTGACTCGTTTAAAACCTTGGGGGATTCGGTCGCGGCGGGTGCGTTGCAAATAGCTCTTATTTCTACAGGTCAATTCCAAAAAGCAGCTGATGTTTTACACAATTATGCTGACGATCAAGAAAAAAGGTGGGCGGAGTTAGTCGCAAATGTTGATAAGAATTGGCAGGCAATTTCCGATCATGCAACCAATACCTCTGATAATCTGAAAAAAGTATCTACCGATGCGGAAAAAAACCAGAAGATTATTGAGAAAAATACCGAGGCCGCCAAAGCACTCAAAAAGGCAGGTGATGGTATCGGCCAGGCGTTTGGAACCGCCTTTGAGAACGCAATCATTGAGGGAATGAAATTCAGAGATATAATGATGTCGTTACTGCAGGACATTGAAAGAGCTCTCATTCGATCGCTGATAACCGACAATATAGCCAAGGGCGTTTCATGGGGTATCAGCAGTTTTTTCCCCCAGGCGAACCCGTCGCCAGGAGCTACGAAATCCGCGCATGGGAATGTCTTTGAACGTGGGAGTGTTGTACCATTCGCATCTGGCGGACTCGTTACCCGCCCCACTCTATTCCCGATGGCGAACGGCGGGACAGGTCTCGCCGGCGAAGCTGGAACGGAAGCGATCATGCCGCTCTTTCGTACTCCAAGTGGGGATCTTGGCGTTAAGTCAGGAGGTGGAAGGGTAGAAGTGAATGTATACGCTCCGGCTGGATCAAAAGTTTCTCAGAGCCGGCAACAATCCGGCGACATGGAACAGATCAACATCATGATCGATGAGGCCGTGGCCGGATCTGTGAATAATCCTGGAAGCAAAACACACAGGGCCCTCAAGACTTCTTTTGGTTTGAGACAGTCTTTAACAACCCGTTAGCGTGGTTTTTCAAGCTCCGCTGTCGGTTCCCGGCCTCGCTGTAATATATATCCATAGCTCCCCATGCATCCGTAAAAATATTTAATATTTAATCCGCAAGTGTAACAATGCGGGACAATCGACGATGCGCGACATTTTGCATCCGCTTCCTCGTAACCGTTGGGCGGATTCCACTCGGGATGTACGTTCGCCCAATGCGTAGCGCATCCGCTCAAAGTCAGTCCTGCAAGAACAGATAGTAATGTTTTTTTCATAAATCCCCACTTCATTTTAAGTGCGCTATCCAGTGCTCTTCGGAAATAATCGCTATCTTTTTCTTTTCTTGCTTCAATCGCATAGCATCGTGGATCTTTGTGCCCCATGCGGAAAACTTCCAGTCCGCGCTTCCGATTTCACCAATCACGAGGAAATCAACTTTGGCTGATACGGTAGGAGCAATTATCGCGCCGCGCGCGATGACGGCCTCTTCGCAGGCCTTGCGCGATCCGTAAACGAATTTTCCAGTAAAAATATACCGCCGATCCGAAAAGTCAAGCACCGGAAATGGATTGTCCACCGGAAGAGCTGTTGCTCGACCTAAATCACCCCCAGTGACTTTCGTCAATAATTCCGTCAACTCTGCGCGCTCTACATCGTCAACGATCCCATCCGCAAAGATTCGCTGCAATCGTTCTGCGATCTGAAAAACCGGAAATATTTTGTGGATATCGGGATTCTGGAGGATCCACGAATTCAACCCTCTGGCTTCTTGATCTGAAATCTGTCCGTCGCACAGGATACCTCGGACCACCCCGAGCATTTCCTGAATCGCTCGATCCACGCGACGAAGATGATTAAATTTATGCGGCTCGGTTGGCTCAATTGTTTCCATAGTGTCCATTCGCACCTCCCTTAGTTTATGGTCGGAATTATACCTCTCGTTTTTAATCCTGTGGAAATTTTCGATTCATAAGTTAAAAATCATAGGTTTTAACGACAATGCCAGTATGGACACATGGCCAGCGACACTCCCAGCAAGGTTATCCGCAGACGCTTCGGTCCAAGATGACGAGAGCCGTGCAATTACGGATATGGATGCCGGTCCGCCATCCGTCCGGAACCGTTTTACGGCGATCACGCAGAAGGTAAAAGGATCCATGGTTCTCACCGGATCCCAGCTGACCACGTTCAACACCTTCTTCCGGACAACACTGAAGCACGGCTCCTTATCCTTCAACTGGATACACCCTTTCACCGAGGCAACAGTCGAGATCCGTTTCAAGGGAAAGCCTGAGTGGCAGTGCATCAAGCCGGCCCCGGCCGTGAACGACCGCATGTATCAAGCGTCTTTTGACTTAGAAATTCAGCCATAGGAAAATTCCGTGGAAATCTCCGAGGATCTGAAGCAGGACGCTTGGCAAAATGAATCCGACCTTCCGCTTGTCCTTCTGACGATCAGCCACGCCTCGCTCGCCGAAGATATTAAAGTCGTTAATAATAAAATCGCCATCACCTCAAACGGCTTGGAATACATCGCTTTCCCTCTCCAGATCCAGCTCCCGGACGCCAAAGAAGATTCCCAGCCTTCCGCGAAGATCACGATCTCCAACGTTTCCCGGGAGATCGGGCAGGCGATCCGTCTCATCAGCACCCCGCCCAGCGTGACCATTCAAGTGGTCCGGCAGGAAACCCCGGACGTGGTCGAAGCTCTCTTTGTCGGGATGATCATGACGAACGTGAAATATAACATGATGACCGTGACAGCAGACTTGGCCTTCGAGGACCTGACCCGCGAATCTTTCCCGTTCATGAAGTTCTCACCCTCGATTTTCAAGGGGATCCTATGACGCTTTCAGAATTTATCCAGAAGGCCCTCGGCGCCCCCTTTAAGCCGAAAGGAAGGGATTATGACGGGATGGACTGTTATTCGGTGATGTACCTCGCTTACAGAGACGTGCTGGGCATCGAAATGCCGACGTACGTGGATGATTACGTGGACCCGGGAGATACGGACGCCTCTCGCCGGGTTATCCAGGACATGATTCAGGCGCAAAAGCACAACTGGGAGCTCGTCACCGCCCCCCAGCCCCTTGACGTTGTCCTTTTCACTTACGGCGCCACCCGCACCCATCTCGGCCTCATGGTAGATGAAAAGCAATTTTTGCACTGTGAAAGAAACATTGGAACTGTGATTGAAAGAGTGGACAGCGCGAAGTGGAAGTCAAGGATAGAAGGAATTTATCGCTTAAAGGATCAAGGTGTGGTCCATGTCTAGCGGCGGAATCCAGGTCCTTGGTCTGCAGGAGCTTGAAAGAAAAATGAAAGCGCTTGGACCTATGATCGCCAAGAAAGCACTAAAGAGCGCTTTAGTGGCTGGCGCGAAGGTGATTAGGAAAGAAACAATGGATATCGAGCCGGTTCTTACCGGGCGTCTTCGTAGCGCAACATACATCAAGAAAATGAATAAACCGAATCCTTTTACAGAAAGTGTGATCATTGGTGTAAGGCACGGAAAGAAAATGCAGAAGGTTTCTCAGAAGAGATTTGGAAACATGGGTTTGGACGCTTTTTACTGGAAGTTTCAGGAATTTGATCACTTAGTTCGTGGTTCTAAGGGGAGGGCAAAACATTCAAGAATATCCGCTAAGACCGATGGAACAAAAGTTATACCAGGAAAACACTTCATCACCCGGGCGTTTCAGGCAACCAAAGAACGAGCCTTGGCGAAATTTAAAGAAGTGCTGACCGGGAACATCCAAAAAATTGTCCAGGGCGGTGTGAGATGATCCACGCAGAAAAAATACGGATGACGGCTGCGGTGCATCCGTTTAAGTCACAGAGACGGCTTCTTGAGTTCGATCCAGGAACGACGGTCAAGGATATGGTGATTTCCGCGCAGCCGGACGCTACGAAGTTGCGCCACGCCATTGTATTCATCAACGGAAAAGTTATACCAAGACAGATCTGGGGGGAGCATCAGGCGCGCGAAGGAGAATTGGTCGAGCTCCGCGCCTTTCCGGTTCCGCATGGCGGGGGCGGCGGTGGTGGGGGCGGTGGAAAAAGCATCATGAATATGGTGCTTATGATCGCGGTGGTGGCTTTAGCCGTATGGGCAGCTCCCGCGGCGGCAACTATTCTCGCACCGATTTGGGGCATTACTTCGACTGGAGGAATTGCACTCTTAACTGGAGCGATCGGCGCCGGATATATGGGAGTCGGAATGCTGGTCGTTAATGCGCTTTGCCCTGTAGGAACCAAGAGCTTAGGGGGTTCCGGATCCCTGGCTCAGCTCTCCGGAACAGATTCGTCCCGAGACAGCAATTCCCTCTACATCGAAGGATCCAGCAACTCGCTTGATCCGTTTGGTGTCGTGCCGGTTCTTTTTGGGACCTACCGCCAGACGCCGCGTCAAGGTTCCAAGCCTTACACTGAAATGATCGGAGACGACCAGTATATCCGCATGCTTTTCGTTTGGGGGATCGGACCCATCTCCATCGACGAATCCAGCATGAAGATCGGGGATACGCTGCTCAGCGAATTCTCGGATTATCAGATCGAGCACCGGGAAGGATATTCGGATGACGCTCCGCTGACTTTGTTCCCGGAGGCGATCAGCGAGGAAGGCTTTACCGCTACGCTTAAGCAGACGACCGGTTGGATCTCACGGACCACCGCAGTGAACGCGGATGAGATCGGCGTTGATATGTCCTTCAACAGCGGCCTTGTTGAATTTGACAGCGGCGGCAATAAGCAGTCCCGGACCGTGAATATCGAGATCCAGTACAAGAAGAGCAGTGATTCAGAGTGGCTAAATATCGACACCTCCGCCGCCAAGTTTAAAGCGTCCTTCGATGCTTCTTGGCTGAACGTCACCGACGACCTTCTCACAAGTATCGACTTTACCGGCAAAAAGACTTCAGGTATGCGTTACGGGATCCGGTGGGGAGTTGCTGAAAGAGGGCAGTACGATATCCGCATCAGAAGAACTACTGCCGACACCGACTCGACGATGATCATGGACGCGGCTTACTGGACCTCTCTCCGCTCGATCAAATCCGAGAGCCCCGTCACTTCCCCGGTGCCGCTCGCCATGACTGCAATTGTTATTAAAGCGACGGACCAGCTCAACGGGGTCATCGATGACTTCTCCGGGATCGTCACGCGAGTATGCGACGACTGGACCGGCAGTGCCTGGACGGAGAGAGAAACGCAAAATCCCGCGTCTGCGTTCCTTTTTGCGCTTCGAGGGAATGGAATGGCCGACCCGCTTGCAGCAGAACGCATTGATCTTGATACTTTGGAAACATGGCACGAATTCTGCGAAGAGAAAGGATTCAAGTTCAATCAAGTCCGGGATTATTCCTCGTCTGTTTGGGAGACGCTCCGGGATATTTGTCTCGCGGGCCGTGCGGCGCCGACGATGATAGACGGAAAATGGTCGGTCGTCATCGACATGGAAAAGGCGCAGCCGGTCAGCGTTATTACTCCACGGAACAGTTTCGATTTCTCGGCGGACAAGTTCTTCCTGGATCCTCCGCACGGCTGGCGCATTCAATTCACGAACGAAAACGAAGGCTATAAAACCGACGAATACCGCGTCTACCGGGACGGGTATAGCGACGAGAACGCGACGAAGTTTGAAACTCTGGACATGATCGGCATCACGGACCCGGACCAGATCTTCAAGCTTGGCAGGTGGAGAATTGCCCAAGTTCTTAATCAGCCGGAAAGATGGACGTTCAAGCAGGACATGGAATTCCTGACCTATCAAAGGGGCGACAGGATCAAAATAGCTCATGACGTGATGATCGTCGGGCTCGCTACTGGACGGGTGAAAAGCATTGTAACGAATGAGGCCGCCGGCGTTGTTTCTCTGGCTCTTGATGAAGAGGTGATCATGGAAGCCGGGAAAACCTATGGCGCCGTGATACGGACGCTGACAGATCCCGCGCTCTCAGCTCAGGTTTCCACAATCGCAGGGACCTCCAATACGCTCACTTTCACAACCCCGATCGCCGGGATCGGGTCTCCCGCGCAGCCCGCGCTTGCCGTCGGAGACCTTGTGTGCTTCGGGGAGTTTGGCGAGGAAACCGAAGACGCGCTTGTCATCTCGATCGCGCCGGACAACAACTTTCAAGCAACCGTCATCGCCATTCCTTACCGTCCTGCTATTTACAACTGCGACACTGAAGCGATCCCGGAGTTCGTCACCAAGATCTCATTACAAGAGTCCATCCCGGCGCCCAACATCACCTCCATGGTATCGGATGAAACCGCAATGGTCATCGGTTCGGGCGGTTCTTTGAAAGCGCGGGTGGGGATCTATTTTGATCTGTTGAATACCGATATCTTCGGGACGGGAAGCGAGCTGGAAGTCCAGATGCGCCAGAATGGTACGGGCGAGAATTTTTACCCCGCAGTAATCGAAGCGCAGGGAAGCGGGTATGTCTTCATCGGGGATGTACGAACAAGGGAGGTCCTTGATATCCGTTTACGTTTTAAAGTGAATGGAAAGCTTCTTCCGGGCCCTTGGAAAACGGTCTCCGGTTATACGGTGGTTGGCCGCTCCACCAATCCCTCCGCTTTAAAAAACATGACCATCTCAGCCATCGGAGGCAATGCTCTGATCCGCTGGGATCGTCCCGAAGAAATCGACGTGCTCTATGGTGGCGAGGTGGTATTCCGCCATTCTCCGCTTTTGGAAGATGCAACCTGGGGCAGTAGTGTCAGTATTGGGCAGTCCGCGATGGCCAGAACTCTTTTTACGGTGCTTCCGCTGAAGGAAGGCACTTATTTTGCCAGAGTGTACGACGTGGACGGCAACGCTTCGGAGACGATCACGACGGTTTCCACCAAGCAAGCGACGGCGAATGCTTTTGCTTCTGTGGACACACTCGATGAAGCTCCGGCATTTATCGGGACGCATGATGGTACTGAGGTTGAATCAGTTTCGCTCAAATTAGTGGACGGATCATCCCCGGCGGTCATGACTGGAACTTATAATTTTTCCCAAGGAATTGATCTTGGATCCGTAAAGAATGTCCGTTTGACCAATCGTCTCGGGGTTGCGATTTACAGCGTTAATGATTACGTCGACTCTCGGACGTCGAATATTGACGATTGGGAAGATTTTGACGCGACGCTAAATGGCGGCGCTGACGCCAAGGTTTTTGTGAGGCACACGGACGATGATCCTGCTTCGAGCCCCGTTTCCTGGAGTTCTTGGGAAAGGCTTGATAGTGCGGAATTCGAGGCGCGGGCCTTTCAGTTTTACGCTTTACTGGACCGGGAGAGTCAGGACTACAACATCGCAATTAATGAGCTCGGCATCAACGTCGACGAAATTGCCTAAACAGGAGGTTTTATGCAACACGATTACGTGATTAGTAACGCGCCAGGCGCGTCCGTCAGAGCCGATCTGAACGCTGTTTTACAAGCGATCGTCACCAACAATTCCGGGCCCACAGAACCAGCAACCATGTTTCCCAATATGCTTTGGTACGATACATCGACCAACGTGCTGAAGCGCAGAAACGAAGAGAATACGGCGTGGGTAGCTCTCATTTCCGATGTGGATGGCTCGACGCTTGTCGGTCTTGCGAATATACTTGCCGCGGCCGGAGTCATACCAGTGGCAAATCTTCCTGTCGGAACGACTGCCAATAAAATCGTCCAGCTCAACGGGGATGCTAAACTTCCGGCCGTGGATGGAAGCCAATTAACGGGAATTCCAGACCTAGGGACATGGAAAGCGGTTCAGTCTGGAAGCGTTACAGCACAGACTTCTTTTACGATCTCGTCGCTCGTTGCTTCCGGAAAATACAAACTCATCTTCACCCCGCAACAGAACACGTCTGCCGGGGATATTAATATTCGGTTCAACGGAGATAGCGGAGGTAATTATTCGTATGCCAGAGGATACGCCCAACCAAACGGAATGAGTTATGGCGGCGGTAGCGGAGCCACGTTCTTTTATCCGTTTATCACACTGTTACAGCCAACGGAAAAAGCAATGCTCACTTTGGAGTTTTTTGGAACATCCGACTACAAGGTGTTTATGAACGGGCTCTCCATACAAAATGGTGGGATTTATACGAATTTTTATGGAGGTATTTATACCGGGGCTGCGGATCTGTCCTCCATTACCGTGCTGACGAGCGCGGGCACCATGACGGGAACGTGGACGCTTTACAAACTTGACTAACGGAGGGTTTATGGAAATCGTTACGAAGATAGCCGCTGTACCTCTTACCAACAATCAGATTTTAAACTGGGCGCCGCATGGGGTATGGAAACGTTTTTCTTACGTCGCTGGCGAGGTAGTTGGGATCTCGGATGCCCAGCCGTCATCGGCGGATGTGGACGCGCTAAAAGCAGCGCTTGCCGCGCTCCCTGACACAGTCCCTTTAGCCGTGATTATTTCCCGGTTTAACTCCAAGATTTTCTTTGGTCGGCTCATTCAGGAGTTTTCAGCAGAGCGATGGTTCGCACTCTCCAAGCTCGGGATTGGCTGGACCATGCAACAGCTTGTCGATTATCCGAACTTTGCGGGTCTTAAAGCCTATGCCAACGGACTTCTCATGGATGGAACAATCCAGGAAGCGGACGCTCTGATCATTAACGCCTGTCTCTTGGAGCAGGGTATCGATCTCAACAACTTCTAGGAACATCCCAACTTAACCTGTGTATGAATTACATTCTCGACAGTTATTTCGGTCTCGGGGACAACATTTATCACATCCCGTTCGTCCACCACCTTTCCAAGAAAGGCGAGGTTTTTATCTACACGCCTTTCCCGGAGCTGTTTCAATTCGAGCATGTCCACTGCTATAAACCCACCACGAATCTGAAGCTTCAGGCTCAAAACATGACCGGGAATGGCTTATACGCCAAGTCGGCCGTCCACAAGCCCAACGGAAAACGGCTGCGCTTTAATTATGGCGCGGATTTCAAGCGCGGGATGTCAGTGCTTCAATCTTTCGAGTCCATCGTGCCTTTAGAAGGTGATTTCTTTTTTGAATACCGACAAACTCCCACGCCTGCTGTTGATATGATCGTGAAACGCTCCCATTCATCGGGAAAGAAGCTTTGCGTCGTTCGTCTGCCGTCTATCCGGAAGGAATGGCCTTGCCCGAACCGTAACGCAAAGATGGATTATTTTCAAACGTGTCTTGATGCTTTGAGGAAGGAATACTACTTCGTCTCAGTCGGAGACATCGGAAATGGGGAAGAGTATGACGGCGCTGAACCTGCCGGCATTGATGAGAAGCGGGACCAGCACTTGGACAATCATCTCGGGATCTGGGAAGTCATGGACCTGATCCAGCGCTCCGACCTGGTACTATCTATCCAGTGCAACATGATCCCGATGAGCCAGCTCCTGCGAAAGAAAGCGTTTATTATCTATGGAGGTTATGTCCCCCACAAGGTGCTCAATGACGACCGTTTATTTCAGATCGGTTTCGTAGAACCGGATCCCTTTTGTTTTTGTATCAATAACGGCAATGACGGCGTGCATCGTTGCAAGAAAGAGATCCCGGCAGCAAGGGTGCTTTCCAGTCTTCAAGCGTATCTCTCAGGTACATCATGCAATTGATATGGGACATCGACAAGCAGTACGGGTTTGTCAATATTGAGCCACGACAATACGGGCTCGATTATTTCAAGAAGTACGTGGATTATGCGAACACTCCGATGGGTGAGAAGCTCACCCAAGCGCGGATTGATTTTGTGAACAGGACTCACAAGGGAGAACTGCTGGATGTCGGGGTTGGCAGTGGCCATTTTGTCATGCACCGGGAGAAAACTTTCGGCTTCGATATTAACGAGACGGCGGTAAAGCTTCTTCAGAGTCTCGGGCTTTACGAAGATATCCATGATCCTTTTGAAGCTTATTCTTTCTTCGATAGTTTTGAGCACATCGAAGACCCGTCTCCGCTTCTACGTGAAATGGGCAAAGGGACTTTGATCTTTCTCTCCATCCCCATGTTCCGCGATGTCCAGCATGCGTTGAATTCCAAGCATTTCCGAAGAGATGAGCATTACTGGTACTTCACACCTCACGGCCTGATCCGCTATATGCTCGACCATGGATTTGTGTGCGTTGATGTTGACAATTTCGAGATAAGGACCGGCAGGGAAGACATCATGTCCTTTGCCTTTAGGAAATCATGAACGATCTTATCCGTAGTCAGCACTGCCTTGAAATGTTAAAGCGCTGCATTCATCTCCCCGGAGAGGTTGCAGAGTGTGGAGTAGCTTTTGGACAGACCACCTTCTTTCTTGATGAGACGGTGAAGAACGCAGGGAAAAAGCTTTTGGCTTTTGATACGTTCTCCGGGCTCCCTTACGATGACTCCATTGCTTCTGAGCTGCAATGCAAGCGCGGAGAAATGGACTACGGGCATCAGTTTTTTGAGAGATTCAAGCAACTCCGGGAAACCTCTATCGTCCCCGTCAAGGGGCTCGTCGAGGACACGCTGATCAACTATTACGATCGCAAGTTCTGCTTTGCGTGGCTTGATATGGACCTCTATCAACCCACATCCTTCGCCTACAAGTTCTTTGAAGATCGCATGGTTCAGGAAGGGATCATCGGCTTTCATGATTACAAGTTTATCCGCTGTCCGGGCGTTGAGATCGTGGTGGATCGAGAGGTTGATCGCAGCAAATACGACATTATCGCCGATGTCAGCACCTGCCTTTTCATCCAAAGGAAATGATATGAACTTGGTATTAACCATCGCGATCGGATCTCTGTTCCAAGAAATGGCTGGGATCACGCATCAATCGATTAGTCGATATGCTGACAAAGTTGGTGCTGACTTTAAGGTTATCTCAGAACAAACACACAGCACTCCACACTGGGAGAAGTTTCAAATCTACGACCTTCTTGCCCATTACGATCGGATTCTTTATGTGGACACCGATGTCTTAATCACAAGTGATTGTCCGGATCTCTTCCAGCTCGTACCCCCGCATGTGCTAGGTTTGTTTAACGAGGGTGCATATTTTGATCGCAAATATGAAGAGTATTTCAACACAGGAGTTATGGTCATCCCAAGGTGTTGCCGTGATCTGTTCACCAAGCCTGAGATAGAGCAGGGTAGCATAGAGACATTCTATGAACAGAACTTTCTCAACGATCGCATTCACGGGAGTGGGCATCAGATCAGATGTCTCTCTCATAAGTTCAATAAGATGGACTTCATTCAAGCGCCTGGATACATCATCCATAAGGCGGGCAATCAGAACGCATTGGCAGAACTCAGGGAGTTGGCTGGTGTCTTGGCATAGGAACCAATACGAGCGTAAGATCCGAACACAAAGTAGGACCACAGGCAGACGATGGGTGAGCATGCGCCATGTCGTGCTTGTTGAAGAGCCAGTGTGCAAGATCTGTAATCGCAAGCCATCGAACGAGGTGGATCACATCATACCTTTATGCAAGGGAGGGACTGATCGCAGGGATAACCTTCAAGGTATCTGTATCGATTGTCACAACGAGAAGACAGCGAAGGATCTCGGGATCAAGCCAGCTCGGCCTATCGGCCTTGATGGTTATCCATTGCCATGTCGTAACTCGTTGAATAGCAACGAGATGCCGGGGGGCATCGAAAAGTAAACGCCCTCCCCCCTGGAAAC
>Ga0247841_10002257_pt1 | contig 39312 bp, 56 predicted proteins | sample LaCruzMarch2015__2_FD_192410 | JGI IMG/M metagenome (GOLD analysis project Ga0247841, IMG submission 192410) | Freshwater microbial communities from meromictic Lake La Cruz, Castile-La Mancha, Spain - LaCruzMarch2015_18m | ecosystem: Environmental > Aquatic > Freshwater > Lake | place: Spain... | reverse complement strand
AGGAGGGTATAAATATAGGAGGGTATAAATATAGGAGGGTATAAATATAGGAGGGTATAAATATAGGAGGGTATAAATATAGGAGGGTATAAATATAGGGAGAGACGGGGGACGCCTTCGGCGTCCATATGTCAAATGGTAGGGGCGGGCATGTGTGGGCGGGATCGGGACAAGTACGGGGTAAATGCGAGGGTTCGGCGGGGGAATTTCGGGGCGGGCTTACGCCCTGATGGAGGTCAGTTTACTCGAGGGTTTTGGGTTTCTGCACGGGGGTCAATGCCGTGGGATTACGGGCTGGTTTTGGTTTACCTGGTGCGATTACGTGGTGGGTCAATGCCAGGACCGATTGCCGGGGGATTATGCTTTTGTTTCATGGTCAGGGGTTTATCTGTTCTATTTTAAATTGTGGGATTTTGGCGAGGGGTGTTTAATGGCGTGGGATTATGTGGTTGGCGGGCAGGGTTATACGGTGTAAATGTCGGGGGTTTACGGTCAAAAAAATTTTCGCTTTCCAGTTTATTCAATATGAAGGTTGGGCTTATGGCGGGGGTTATCCGATCCTCGTTGGGGTTATCTGTTGAATTAATTTGTAAAATTTTATAAATTTCGAAAAAGTCTTATGGGGGCGGGGGTTAATTGTCTGGGGGTATAGCGGGTTTTTCGGAATTAAAAAAGGGTCTTTTTCGGGGGTATTTAATAATTCATTAATAAGTTTCTTCTATACATATATAGGTCCGAATATTTATTGCTGCTACGGCAGACTCAAAAATTAGATGTGATTAAATATTTATTAGGGGAAGACGATATGTCCGGTATAAGTTCAGATTTGATCTGTAAGGTGATTAGTGGGTACAGGATAAGCAGTGATGATTCTGATTATCGTAGATATCTTCTTTTGGAGGAGCTCTTAGAGGAATCCGCCCCTGTTATGAGTAAACAGGCATTTAATGAGAGTGAGCAGGATGTTCGGGATCAGGAAATCGCACGGGAAAAAGGTAACGAAGAAAAGTTGAAGGGTGGCAGCGGGGTGAGTTCGGGCGTATCGCGGATGTTCAAAGATATGCTTGAGGATTACTTACCTGGTGGGTTTTTCCGTTGGGAGCCGTATGCTCAGAAGTTATCTGATAACTTCTACCGTATGGCTTATGCTCAGTTCAAGGATTTGGTTCCCAAGATTATTTCCCAGAAATTAAAAGATTTTAATATAGCCCGTTCGGAGGGTACGATCGAGACTGATCCGGAGACGATGAATAAAGTCATCATGGATTCCCTCATCTATCTTCACAATAATCCGGAAATGATTAAGGATGGTTTAGCGCGGGCGTTCCGCCGTAAAGAGGGTGAAGAGAACCGTGGTGTCGGGATAGCTGATGCTTTTTTTGTTCCCCGCGTGGATGAGGGAGTTTTGGCAGAGCGGTTGAAGACTGAGGGTGGTGAGGAAGTTAAGGTTGGGGATGCAGATGATGAAGTATTATCCAATCTTAAAGATCGCGGAGAAGTAAAGTGGCGGACGGCTAAGGGTAAGAGTATTGATGAGTACGGGATACTGCACTTTAATCTGCCCGAGTTGTACGGAAGTCGTGAGTTTACCGTCAAGGTTCCTTCTGAGATTCAGTATATAAAGCCCGGCGAGTATACCTTCAAGGTCAAAGATGTGAAGGATAGTCGCGGAGCTGTTTTGGAATTTAAAGAGCAGCATGAATCGATCCGCAGTAATGAGCTTAGCAGTATTGAAGAGAATGGTTTGGGAGAGGATCAGTTGCGGGCTTTCATTAACAATGGTGTTATCAACCGGTATCGATCGGTGTTACGGGCGCTCCCTGCAGAGCAGCTTGTTGAGGAATTTCTTGGGACTTTCAGTATTGGCGGGAATCAGATAAATAGTGTGGATGATCTTTCCGGGTTAAGTGAGTATGGTGAGGATGGAAAAGAGAAGGGTTCAAAAGCACGAGGCAAAGAAAAAGTCGAAGAAAAGTACCAGGAATCTGTGGGTCGTGAGCGTGAAAAATTGCGTGCGATGATGCAGAGGTGGGAAGGTGCCCCCGAGATAGCCAAGCATTTTATGAAGATGAATGAGGATGATGGGTCACGTATTGCCCGATTAGTGGGATCGCAGTTTCCATTAGTATCCCCTAAGGGTGTTCCAAGTATGGATTCTATTTTTGCTACTCAGCCGGTGGTTGAGATGGTTCTTAAGTATATTATGTCTCCGCATATGCCATTAGCAGGTGGAGGTAAATCTGCTCCTTGGGTACATTATGCTTGGGAGGCTTTCCAGAAGATGGCGGTTAAAGATTCTTCTGTTCGTCAGAGTATGGAACAGATGGTTCGAAATAAGCGGAAGGATGTAAATCCTGGTTTGCCTGTTTCTGACACTGAGATTACTACGATGCTTTCTTCTTTAAAGAACGTCAATGTGTCTTTTGCCCGATTGAAGGAAAAGATTGCTGATGCAGTTACTGCTGCTAAGGGATCACCAGAGCTCAAGAAATTTTTTGATCGTCGTGAGACCTTCCAGGCATATATTCGGGATACGTTGACGATGGCGGTAGAAAAATTTGTGGATGAAAACGGTTTGTCTCTTGATCGACCGGAAGATGTAAAGAAGATCGATCAGTTCAGGGATAAATTTATACAGAATACTATCAAGACTATGAGTAAGAATGCCAGTCAGGAACTTATGATGCATGGTTTGGTAGGGCGTGTGATTAATAATTTAGTGATGCACGCTGCTAATTAAAATAAAAAAATTTTTCTTCTATAAGGGATATATAAGATGGGACGTATAGTAGAGGCTCAGCAGACTAATCAAGATGTTTCGAACCGGTTACATTCCATGCAGTTTCCTGTTACTCCTGAAGAGCGTCAGTTACTTGGGATTACCGATGAGGACATAGCCGCATTTTCAGATGAAGGTTTACAGCTTACTGCTCAGGAGATAAGTGAATCCATACGGGATATCATTGTCAATGCTTATGATAGTGTTCCGCTGTTCAAGAAACTTGTCGATGAAGATGCTGCCAAGGATCCAAACCGATTGGGTCGATCGTCCAAGGTAGTGAGTAAACTGCTAAAGCATTTGCGTGGAGTATTGCCTGTAGAGAAGAGAATGGCAGTAAGTGAAGATGCTTTTGGTCAGGCACATGATATGATTCGAGATGTTTTACATGGTAGACTGATACGTCCTGCGCCTCCTGCAGCTGCTGCGGAACCGGTGATCGATCCGATAGCAGACAGTGAGCTTTCTTATTTTGGCATTACCCGGGATAAACTGACTGCTACTGTTAACTGGCATGATCTTGAGAAGCCTGTACTGTTTTTCCTAAGCAAGTTAAAAGATGCCAATGGTAAAGTGGTAAAGAACGAAGCTACTAAGGGTATGCCCGATGATCTTAAGATTGGTGTCTTAACAAAACTCCTCAATGATATTCGAAAGAAAAAGTTAGAGGCTACTGGCGGTCAGCTGTCTAATTCTGATGTTAAGTGGTTGGGCAAGGATATCAAACAGTTACAGCTTATAGCAAAAACTCTTGTCATTCCTGCGCAGAAAAAACCAGATGCGACGTATCAGAACGATCTTATAGAGATCAATAGTCAGTCGATAAGTGTGCTGGACCGTATACATCGGCTTACTGAAATGTTCAATGGGGAAAACTTTAAGAAGGCTGTTACATCTTTGACAGAAGTAATTGATACAGCACTTCCCCCTGCATCACTCTTTGAGGATAGAATAAAGAATATCCAGGATGAAGTTTCGAAGCTCGGGTTAAGTAAAATTCAGGTAGCGGTTATGACTGATGTAAACTCAGAGAACTTGTCTTTCAGTGATCCAGTCAAAAAACTTCTTGACGATCAGCGGGCACTTCTTTCTGAAGTAAATAAAGAGATTACGGAAAAGGGAGATAGTAACGAACTTACCCTTAAACGTACAAGTATTGAGAATCAGATTAAGCAGTTTGAAGATCTTGCTGGTAAAGACACCAGTGCTCTGAGAGGTGCTATCGATGATTATTTAAGTACTCTTCGAGTGTATAAAACACGAATTAAAGAGAGTATCAGTGCTAATAAAATGGATGAGCAGCCTATCATTTCAGACTTTGTCCGGATGGTAGATCAGCTTTCTCTTGAATTCGCTAGGTTGGCGCGTGAGCAGCAGTTTAAGGCGAGATGGGCTGGACGTACTGGTTTCATGTACCGTAATGAGGCTCCTTCTGCAGAAGCACCCGTGGCACCCGCTGCCGCTCCTGATGCTGTGGCTCCGGAGTCGGTTATTAAAACAGCTGGAGAGACTGCAGGATATGCTTCTAAAGTCGAGCAGTTCCGTGGAAAGGGTTTGGGAGAGGCATATAAAGAGATCGCAGATATCTTAGAAGCTACTGATAAGTTGCCTGCGATCAAGGAAAAAATATTAAGTATTCTGGAATTACCTTCTAGTAACAAGATGAATGATACGGGTAAGGATTATTCCGGTAACCCTCTTGGCGGGAATGGCAGCAGTCTTGAAGATGCGGTCAAGCTGGTTAGTAATCTTAGAGCTCTTGTTAAGAAAATTAAGATAAAGGATAAGGGAGAGGAAGCTGTTGAGGTTATTAATTGGGCAGCAGCTCTTCAGAATCACATCAAACGTGGTGGTAAGGCGAGTAAGTTAGCATTCATCTCTGACACTTTAAGAAACGTCGCCCGTAAAATTATTGGTTCTGCTGAGACCCAGACACATATAAAGTATCAGAGCCCTGCCAATGTAGGTAGTGATCAGCCTCTTAAATCTTCTGGGAAAGCCGGTTGGCTTCTTTTCCGGGAAAGAATAACAAAAATGGGTAAGAAATCTCTTCAAAGTCTTTTTGAAGAGCCTACACTTATCCCTTCTTTTATTGAAGAGATGGAGAGAGCCGGTCTATCGAACAAGTTGCTGACCGGAGGTAAAGAGGTCCCTACTGATATTGATAAGGTTTTGGAATCTGTTTTACAGAAGAGTACTGGTAAAAATGGTGACTTAGGGAATATCCTTAGTAGTAAAATTTTGCAGAAGTATCGGTCTGAGTTTGATATCAAGTCCGCAAAAAAAGATCTTGATGAAGCGAATAGCCGTGTGGTTGAGTTGAATAAAAAAATCTCAGAGACCGAAGAAAAATTTCTTCCTAAGTTGCAGGATTACGGGAACTTCATACACGACCCTATCGGGACTACCCGTGATCAGCTTGAATCTCTGCGTGGTAAAGAGAAGTCGGAGCCAGCTAAAGATGGTAAGAAGGTCCTTAATTACACTGAGGCTGTGAGGCCTGAGCGTATTGATGCCGTCAACTATCGCAGTGTCCTGCAGACGCTTGTTACCAAATATCTTCCTAAGGGTAGTATCGCTAAGATGGCTTCTCTTATGGGAAAAATTTTAAAGCAGGCTGAGGGTCCAGAGTTAAGAAAAGTTGATCCTACGAGAAGCTCAAAATTATTGCCATCAGATTTTATGGCTCAGTATCAGGTATGGAAAAAGCAGTTAAAGGATGCAAAAAGGACTCTTGATGCTCAAGATGATCCTTATAAAAGAGCTGTGGAGCTTGAGAAGTATTACACTATTATGACTACCGGTGTAACAAGATTGATCAATTATTTTGAGTATCAGGATAAGGTCATGGCTGCAGATGCCGGGGCTATCACTGGTATCTCTGAATTCCTTGATTCTGACGAGGCTAAAAAAGAAAAAGGTAACTCAGTCGAAGATGCAAAAAGTTTACTGGAGACTTTGAAGCAAGGGTATGAGAAGCAGAAGCTTGTTTACGATAAACTTAAGGACGCTCATGCAGATATTGCCTCTGTACAGGACTTACTTGCTAAAGAGCTTTCTACGGTTAAGAGTGACATCGCAGATAAAAAAGTTGATATGATCTACCAGGTAGCGATCTCTCCTGAGCTTGCACCAAATAAATATCTTGCTCAGGAATTAAAAGATAAGGCTAAGGAACATGAGAAGGGGCTGTCCTTTATCATCGATCGTGATACTTATAAGAAGAACATGAATAAGCTGATGGTTCGTAAGGTTCAGCGGAATCCTCATGAGTGGTTTACTACAGAGGGTCATCCTGTGGTGCTGTCTCCGGAAAGAAAGAAAGAGTACGAGCAGTCTGTAAAAGATTTGGCAGTACTTTCTCAAAAAATAAAAGAAGATGCTAGTTTCAGGATGCAGGAAGTTGCCCTTAACAGAATGAAAGAGGGTCTAGAAAAGACTAAAAAATCTGTTGAAGATGGAAACAAGCTGATCATAGATTACACTGCTTTGTTACAAAATATTGATTTTCTAAGGGTTAATAAAGACACAATGCCTGTTGATGAATACAATAAGCAGAATGCCGCTTTGGAGTCTTTCTTTGAAGGTAAGGGCCTTAATGAGAAGATACTAAAGAAGGATATTACCCGTGAAAAGGAATATCTAGAAAACATGATTGGTTACATAAAGGGTTTAGAGGACCATATTGAAGATTTCAGTAAAGATCTGGAAAGCAAGCGTTCTCCTAAGAATACTCCCCAAATCATTGAAAGAATGGTCCAGGAACTTCACAGAGTAAAGCTTGTAGGTCTGGATCCTTCAGCAAAGCCTCTGACTAATGAAACCCGTGTAAAAGCTTTGCATGAGAAGGCGAAACGTCTTGAAGAGATGGCGAAGGAGACCATTCAAGTAGCCCCCGGTAGTAAGGAAGAGGTGGTATACGGTCGGTATCGCAAGGATCTGGAGCATAACATTGAGTTAACTGGTCGGGACATTGAGCGTGCAGAGGCTGCACTTGAAACTGAACTCAAACATAAAAAACTTATGGAAGTGCATGCCGGATCCGATACTGAGTTTGAGAATATGAGTCCCATTGATAAAGCTCTTGAGACCAAGGGTATAAAACCAGCACCATTTATGGAAGAGCTCAAGAAGCCTAAGGGCTGGGAGATTGTTGAAAACTTTTTTAATGAAGTGAAGCGTGAGCATAACTTCTTGAAAAAATTAAAGGAAGAGGATAAGACTTCTACGATAAGAAGGGACTTCCTTAAGAAGAGACTTGATCAACTGGAGAATATGGGTGAAGCCATAGATCTCTATAAAAATCAGGAAGTTGACATTGGTGGTGACCCTGTAGTTTTCAGAGATGTTATGACTAAGTTTGAAAGCACCCTTGATGAGTATAGTCAGTTGATCAGTAAATATACAAATCAGAGGGATGATGCCGTTAACAGACAACAGTATCTAAAGCAGGAAGTTGATCATTTAAATGAGTTGTTTGATCCTGCTACCGGTGAGTTTAAAGGTTTAGACCCAGAAGAGATCAGTAATATAAAGGGTATTTTCCTTCGAATGATTTACCGGGACTTGGAGAGATACTGGGCGACTAAGGTTGGTAAGGATCTTTCTGTTTTTGGAGAACGTGATTCAGAGTGGTATAATAACGTTTTCCGGACATTCAAGCAGGTAGCCGGGATTAGAAGCAACAAGAAGATGTTGGGGCTTGTAAATAAGTACAAGCAGGAAACACGATCTGATTTTGATGATATCATTAACAGAACAAAATCACAGCAGCTTGAAAAAGATCGGGATAAATTGCTGAAGGGTTATGAATTCTTCGAAGCGGATCCAAATTTTAGTAGCCGCTTAAAAGATCTGAATACCAGAATAGATACGCTTAAGAAGCAAGAAAAGGAAATGGACCGAATCTTTAACATTATGGGGGCAGCATCCAGTGTGGCTTTACAAGCTGACTTTGAAGCTATGTTAAGGAAACGTATTGGGGAGTTGGATGTTGAAAGTTCTGCAACTGGTAAAGAAACTTCTGACTCAGGTTTAAAAGAGACAAAGGTTGACCTTAATAAGAAGACCGATGAAGAAACCAATAAGGCTTTAGATGAATTGGAAAAAGCCATCCCAACCATAGCTGAAAATGCACAAGAAGTCATAGAAGCTGAAAAAGATCTTACAGCAATAAAGATCCTTGTTGAAAGGGAACGTGATACAGTTAAGGAAGAGGTCCCAGAGTCTCTTACCAATGCAGTACCTGGTAGGCTGGCGTATGATAAAAATCACCGGGATTTCAATTTGAATATCTTATACGGTTCGCACATGCAATCAAAGATAGCTGAGATGTTGTCTGATGAAATAGTCTGAAGCTGTATATCTCCTAAATAGAAAGGGCTGCTCTTTTACAGAAGAGCAGCCCTTTTTTATTGTGCCTAAATATGAAAATTTAGTCTGACCAAACTACTAAGCTGTTCCGGATCCAGTAGTGTGATTTACAGGGATACTGGAAGTTACCTATCGATGGGGATAGTGTGACAGTTTCCCCATCAAAAGTAAGAGCCCACTCTTGTGGGCCTATCGGTGTGACGACCTTCAACCCACACCCACAGACGCATTTATGTATTGCAGTCCCATAGGTCTCAGATATGTAGATAGTATCGTCATTAAGAATTTCCGGAATGACCTCCACTAAGATATGCTTTAACAAGATGCCTTGCTTTTTCATTCAGGGGCTCCTATTTATATAATATCATTTAGATCTACTACGTATGCTTCCTTAGGTTTATCTTTAATATTTCGACCGATCTGATACATCAGATTATTGATTGTAATCGATGGCATCCCCATAAGAAGGGCTTTTTTATTTGATATATCTCTTAGGCGAATATGGTCCCTAAATGAAGGAGATCCCTTTATTGCATACTCAGGGGGGGTAATGTAGTTGTAACAGGCAATAACTTCCCTCCCAAATGGTAGCATTCCCCTATAGGCTGAAGCCAGTTCAGGGTGATCAGCTATGAAGCGTTTTACCGGAAAAAGTGTCGAAAAACAAGGATCAATATTGGAAAAATCTTCAAGTGCCGCTACGGAGGGCCCTACCCTGGTAGCAAGCTCAAAAGCTTTATTATTAGATTCAAGAAGTTTGAATCTATTCGCAAAGATATTGAATTCCCACTGATCATACCCAAAACGTAACTGTGGTTCATAGGGGGTTCTTCTATTAAGCATTGCTTCATAGCATTCCTCTGCTTTGAATGTTTGAGAGCTTGACCACGCCAAGTAGTGTAGAAGATTATCGCCTATGTTAGGTTTGCTTTTTAAGTTTGAGGCTAAGCAGACATCATCACAGTGAAAAAATAAGTCTTCGATGGAAAATTTAGGAAATACATCATTTGAGGAACTGCACATAGAAACTCCTTTTAATTATTTTTAAGGACACCCAAGAAAACATTTCTTGGTTGATATAAACATTTTAGCTATCCGCATTCGATCAAAAATCGAACTGAATGGATATATGCAATAACAGAAAAACGTATAGGTTGGATACCTTTTATTTCCTCTATCATTGTGCTACTTAAAATATAATTTAACCAAATAGAAAGATCAAATCTTTTGTAAGGTAAATTGTTTTTTAAAAAAGTATATTGATTATACCTTGTATATAATTTTTCCTTTTACACTATCTTCAAAGGAGTTTTTATGCTACATTTTCAACAACGTCCAGATAGCATTTTTAAAGAGATATTAACAGATGGTCTCGAAACAATAATAGAGGGAATGGAGGAGGAACTGGAGACCCTAAAAGAAGGGGAAGGGTTGGAATTTACTCCTTTTGAGGATGAGATCTTAAATGCTTTTGGTGGTGGAAGGGCTGGTGGGGAGTTACTTAAAAGAGAGCTTGAAAAGCCGTTAACAGCCCATAAATCTGAAAAGTTATATCTGCCTAATGACAGACACTTTCAGCTATTACACAGAATCTTATCTGACTACTGTGATATATATAATGATTCTGTTGAGGATTACGCTTCAGACAAAGAATTAGCTTCCCTTCTCTATAAAGACAGTCAGGGGGAACCCATAATGGAGCTTGACTTTAATTTTATCATAAGTCGCTTCTTTTGGGATTTAGATTTTAATCTCCCTATTGAAACTGCTTTGAGAATGAAAGAGTCAACGAGTAAGGTTGTACAAACGTTGGGGAATTTTAGTGACGTAGCAGTAAATGCTTCTTGTTATGCGCTTGTAGGTGGGGAAGATCTTTTATTGAAGGAAGTTGAGGATACTGATGGTAAATATGCCGCCACCAGTGATACTGACGAGGACTTTCCCTGGAACGGTACCGGGGATTGGGATGCTGATAAATGAAAACCGGTGCTAATAATCTAAAAACATATTCAGAGGGGGGTCACAAAATTATGGATTACAAATCATCAGGGGTAGATATCGATGCAGCTAATAGTACAAAAGCATCTTTTAAAGATATCTTAGAAACTTCTAATCCTCGGGTTTTAAATAAGGTAGGGGCTTTCGCTTCTTTGTATAGCATGTCATCGATACACCTGGACAACCCTGTTCTTGTAACAAAGACTGAAGAACCTGGGTCAAAACAGATTCTTGCATTCGAGTATAACTTGTATGAGTCTATATGCTTTGACATGATAAATCATTTAATAAATGATTGCGTTATGACGGGGGCCCACCCACTGGTCGTTCAGGACTGCATAGTCTGTGGGGAACTGCAGAAGGATAAAGTAAAACGAATGGTTGTAGCTATGGCAGATGCCTGTCGACAAAACGATTGTCTCCTTGTTGGGGGAGAGACCTCCGAACAACCAGGCGTGTTACCGGCTGGTAGCTACATACTCTCCTCCTCTGTTGTAGGCATAGTTGATAAGAAAAGCATTATAGATGGCAGTAAGATCAAGGAGGGGGACGATGTGATAGCCGTTAGTTCAAGTGGCCCCCATACGAATGGGTACTCACTTATTCGAGCTATCCTAAAAGAGCACCCGGAGCTGAGGAATGACCCATTGTTTATGGGAGATATCCTTACTCCGCACAGAGCGTACTACCCTATTTTACGGGGTATCTTCACAAACGTTAGCGGCCTGGCGCACATAACTGGTGGTGGTTTAAAAGAGAATCTTGACAGGATATTACCCTCTGACTTAAGTGCTTTGATAGATCTCAATAAAATCAGTATTCTGGACGTCTTTCGTAAAATAAAGAAGGTCGGTGGGGTATCTGATGAAGAGATGCTTCGTATTTTTAATCTTGGGGTTGGTATCACGGTGATTGTAAGACCTGATATTTCTGATAAAATCATAAGTCATCTCTCAGGGTATTGTGAGGCATATAAGATCGGGAAAATAGTCAAGGGAAGTAAAACAGTTGAGGTAGAAGGCAACCTAAATTGGTAGTAACGTGATACCTGAGTAGTTAACACACTACTCAGGTGTATTCCGCTAAGTAACTATACTCTACTTGTACTTTGCTCTCCCAACTTAATAATCTCGGAATTGAAATACGTGCGATCCCCTGTGACCTCTTTACCTACCCATGAAGGTATTTCAAGATCTTCTTTTATGTCGGAGAGCTCAACTTCAGCGAGGGTCAATTTTATTGGACTTATAAATTCATCAACTTCCCAAACTTTACCCCCAAAAGGGATGATATGTCTTACTTTATCAATGTATACTTTAGCGAATTTACCCAATAAATATGCAGCTTTTTGAACAGGAATTTTGTACTCGTACTCAGGTACCCCTCTGGGGGTGTATCGCCCTTTTATTGTTAAAAAACCTTCATTATCCCGCATTCTTATTCTTGCTACGTTATGATCATTTAAAACTAAAGTACCTCCATCAATATTCTCAATGTTCTTTAGAATACTTATAGAGTCAAACCCAATCTTTTGTTGAAAGACTATATTACCCTTTTTATCGATAAATACCATCAGACCACTATTTCTAAGAATCTTTATAGTACAGAGTTCTGGATTTATATACCCTTGTTTTATAGTATACTGCTTTTCACCCTTTGGAAAATCTCTAGTAATTAAAAATTTACGTTCTATTTCAATTCCCATACTATTTTAACTCCTATAAGATTTTAAACATGAATCAAGAATATACATAAAAGGGTTAGAGAATTATGAGTAAATTTGATTTTGATAAATGGTGGCTGGAGAATGTTGGTTCTGAAAACAACGTTATGGATATCGTATATAAGAAAATAACTCGAGACGCCCTGGATGAGCTTATTAGGATACATAACATGAATGTCAAGGTGATAGAGAGAGCGAAGGAAGAAGCTATTGATGTTACAGATATCGATTTGAGTGATGTCTTATGATAGAAATTTTATTAATCTATTAATATAAAAATCTAAATGTTCATGCTCTATTCTTAGGGGATATTTTAGATGAGAGAAATTTTTGTAGATTTAGATGGTGTTTTAACGGATTTCCAAAAGCAACTAGCAAAACTGCTTAATAAGCCTTTAGATCGTGATTGGAATTTTGGAAATGACCCTAAGGTATGGAAAAAAATTGACGATGCCGGAGAATCTTTTTGGTCAGATATGAAGTGGATGTCGGACGGGCATGAGTTATGGGATGCAGTTAAGGGTTACAAACCTACTATACTGAGCTCCCCATCAAGACACTCCTCATCAAGAGCCGGTAAGAAGTTATGGCTTGATGATAATTTGCCAAAAGTACCGTATATCATTGCTGCTAAAAAAGAGCCTTATGCAAAAAAAGGTTACATCCTAATAGATGATCGTGAAAAGAATATCAAAAAATGGAATGATGCTGGCGGTATCGGAATATTACATAAAGATGCTGAGAGCACAATTAAGAAATTGGAAGAAATTATGAGTAATAAAAAAAAAGAGGCTTCGAGTTCTGTACCGAAAGTCTCTTTTGACTATTCAAGTTATGTCCATTCTACTCCAAAAGACGGTGGGGAATACTTCACGTTAAGAATTCCTAAGGATACTATACCACCAAAAGAGGGTACCCATTTAAATATTGGGGGCATTGATTTAGTAGTTTTCACCGTAAGTACACCTGAAGATATTGCTAATGGAAGAGGCGGTCCTGTGGCTCAGTCTATGATCAAAAATGGTATTGGTTGGAGTGTAAACTGCCTTCCAAATAATCATGAGTACGTTCGTAAGAATACTCTTCCCCCTCTTGTCCCCCGAATGGATGCTTTGGCTAGTGAGTTAGAAGCTGCCGGGCTGATAAAAGAGGCCTATTTCTTGGATAAATTAGCAGGTAAGTGGGAGGATTTCCTAAAAGCTGAGAAAGCTGCTCCTGGGTCGTATAATCCAAACGAGCAGTTTCAAAAAGCACGCATGAAGAAGTTCTTATGGGATAGTGGCGATAAGAGACTTCAAACTGTGAAAGATGTTCTTGAGAATATCGTACGGAGAAGAACGGCTACGAATATTCCTCAAGAAAAGTTAGCTATTTTCGAAGATATATTGAAAGATTTACGAAGTGTCTCTATCACAGAGTTTACTGATCAAAAAGAGATAGCTGCTGCTAAAAAAGCGATTCTTAATAAGGCCTTTGGTCTTGATGAGAAAATATCGGAACTCATAGCCTTATTATTTGCTCCTGTAGAAAATAAAGCGGACCGGATATACAATGAAAATGAAATAAATAGGATTGCAAAGCCCTACCTTATCCAGCGCCCAAAGGATCCATTTAATAGCGATTATCGCGGATCAAGAATGTTTCAGGAGATGGCACGAAGAGCTGATAGCTTAGATTTATCCGGACTATCGGATGATCATGTCAGAGTAGTTAACGCGTGTCTGGAGATGGTTATGGCAAACTTAACAAGTAAAGATGCTGCCATAGAGCTCTCAGGGTATCTGGTCAATCTCATAGATTATGCCAGAAAAGAAAAAAGATCTTTAAGTGACTTGATGCATAGGATTGATTATGGTGTTAAGATGTGGCCCCTATATAACGTTGATGAAAAAAAGGGGTACATTACAGCATGGAAAGAAGCTATCGATAAGATCTGCAAAAGTCCTCAAGAAATTTTAAAGTTAGCATTATCCTTCAGGCTTAACAGTCAAGATCTTGAGGTTTTTTCTATGCCTATAAAAGAGTGGTCTGAGATTACTAAGGTAAATGAAAAACCACTTAGAGAGATTATCGAAGAAAACTTCTTAGCAGTTAATGGACAATCTCCAAAGCGCAACAATAGTAATCCAGTTGTAATACGCAACGGTCCCGGAAGTATTTAAAATGCGCCCATAGTCTGTATTATCATTGATATACAGGGGCATTTCAGATAGTTCTTTTTTAAAAATAAATTCTAAGGCAGGTTCTTTGAACTCAGCTATCTCAAAGAGTTCAAAGTTTGAAAGATATAGTATCACGAGGAAAGTGTCTAAGCTAGAATCTCTTACTACAGTGTCCCAAGTAAGATAGTCTGGTCGAAAGCTATTCTGATTATTACTGACCTCTATAAGTTTCTTTAGGTTTTCTTCTGTCAAATTTGCTATATCCATGATACACCCCCTATATTATTTGTTAATTCTCAATCGCCAGTAAGCTAACTCCGGGTATGAATTAATGTATAAAGGAACTTTACTTAATGGTACCCCATGCAGAAATTTCAGTAATCGATCTTTAGGGTACGCTGCTTTTACTTTTTTTAGATCAAAGATTTTTTCCCATAAGAGGCGTTCTGGCACAGAAGACAACACTCCTTTAATATTAAAGTGCGGGGTATCATACCCTCTATTCACAGAAGATTCCTGAAGGGATTCTATCAGGATAAGGTACTCATCTGTCGTGTAGTGTTTCATAATTATTTACCTATCTTGAATCGCCAAGTGGCAACTTTGTTTTTCCATTCCTCAGCACCTGTATCATTGATGTGCGTAGACATCTCCGTTAATGGGTGTATAAAAAGGAAATGAAAAAGCATATCACGAGTCGTATCGTCGTAAACGACGTTGTCATACGCCCCGATGAACTCTAGCAAAGAAGCTCCTGGTAGCTTTTTATCTTTGATGACTGTTTCCATAAGTCCCGTATAACTGAAGTGGGCCCCAAATTCCTTAGCCTCTTCTTCCGTTAATCCTGACGGAACTGCTTTCTCATCATAAATCTCAGCAAGAACTTTTACGTCTTCTAGTGTGTATATGTTCATGATACACCTCCTGTCATTAATATACTCCTGTAGAACGAGTAAAACCATAGCGGACTAATAATCTTTTCATTTTTATTTTTTAGTATTAAAATCATCGCACACAAATTTTTATTAAATAGGAGATAGAGATGTCAGAATTAACAGAGAGACTGGATAAAGTGGCAAGTTCTTTGGAGAGTAAGGGTTTCATAAAGGAAGCTACTGCAATTGATGTTATATCGAATACCCTGGAGCTAATGGGTAAAGAAGCTTGGTCTGCTGACTCCTGTCCTCAGAATATGAAGATCTTATCTCCAGCAATACAGGCGATATCCGCAGGTAACCTCAGAGCAGCACTTGCTCTTCTTAAGAATGGTGAACAAGCCCGATTAACTTTGTTGAACGGGTATACAGCAAATCAAGAGGCTCATGGATTTTCGGATAATTGGCTTGAAGCTATAAAGAGCCTTGAAACTAATATGGGCCCACAAGCTCTTGAGCAATTGAAGAAGGCTACTGGGTTTTTGAAAGCCTTGGAACCAGTAATCAATAATAATCATAGGGGAGGCCTTCAGCCTGCTCAACAGCCTGGTCAACAGCAGCCTGGTCGACCACAACCTGCTCAACAGCAGCCTGCTCCACAGAAGAGCACAGATATGATTTTTTCTAAAAAAGGTCTGCCACCTGGATCAACATATAAGAAGCCCCCAGTATTTCCTCCAGCGCGGGCAATGCGATAATTTTTGAATTTGTAATATTCAACTAATTAAAATCTCCATGGTATATAACATATAACATGGAGATTTTATGGTTGAAGCTTTGTTTTTTAAGACCTACCAAGCATATCTAACGGGAAATTTACCAGATTCTACAATGTTCTTTGAGCTTCTTGTAAGGGAATTTAAAGAAAAACAAAACCCGAATGCTTTAAGTTCAAAGCAGCTATTCGTACTTAAGAAGATCAGATCCGCCATCGATACTGGGAAGATAGAAGATTTTCAGTGGGTAAACGAATCCAGCTTATCTCTTACAGAAGATAAACAAGCACCTGACATTAAGCAAAAAGAATTAGTGTATAAGATTCATTTCGAGGGTCTTGAGAAGATCAGAGAGCTGCTTGGAGCCCCGGATATTGATATATATAGCATAGAGCACCCGTGTGGAGTCCATGGGGCTGTAGACATGGTATACCAAAACAATGAGACCTGTTTCCCGACTGAAATAAAAAGACATGAAGGTAAACACGATCTTGTTGGGCAAATAAGAAAATATGCATTATATTTCAAGTTGCGGTTAAATCTTAAGCTTTACTCAGATGTACAACCAGTTACAATATGTAATAGCTATAACCCACATACTTTGGTAGAACTAAAAAGAATGCTTGTGATACCCCTTAAGTATGACATTATAGATGACAAGATAAAAATAAGCCGGGTGTAAAAATGGCCCAGAAACTCAGAGTAGTATTATCGTACCTTGATTCTTTAGTAACTTCGGCAGCAATTCCCGAGGAACAAAAATCTAAAGAGGATGCTGCTAAACAGACTCAAGCTGTTGAGAAACTTGTACAAGATACCGTTAAGAAACATCTCCCAGAGTATTCTGACAAGGTGTTTTCTGTGGGAGGGTTTACTCGGGATAAACTCCTTGGTAAAAATCCGAAAGATATCGATTTAGTAGTAGACGACCCTTCTACTAAAATGAAGGCTGCAGAAATTTTCTCAAAAAAGTTTACGGATATATACGGTATCACTACAGCGAGTAACCCCCACCCTCTTAAAGAGGCTTATGGGATATGGGGGATAGTCTTATTTAATCCTAAAGATGCTTCTGGTAATAGGAAGCCGTTTATCTATGATGGTGTGGATGTTACAGGTTATGTGGTAGAACTCACACCACCACGTAAAGAGGGGCCCTATGACCCTGTAAAACGTGAACCAACCTATGTAGAGTATACCAATAGGGCAGACGATGCTAAACGACGAGATCTTACGATCAACGCCCTTTATCAGAACATTGCTACAGGAGAGATTGAGGATTATACCGGTGGACAGAAAGATCTTAAAAATAAAGTACTAAGACCTCCTGAGCACCCAGAAGGTATTCAGAAAATTTATGAAGACGATCCTTTAAGAATTTTCAGACTTGCAAGATTTTCCGGAAAATTAGATGGGTTCACGATCGACCCGGGAACTGAGAATGTTCTTAAGCAGTTTATAAGCAGTGCACCGGGTAGAGAGCTCATAAAGAGTAAGGTGTCTCCTGAGAGAATCAGAGATGAGTTTCAACAGATTATTACAAACCCTAATGGGGCTACAGCAGTGAAGGGCTTAGAATTACTGAAGGATTATGGATTACTTCAATTCTTATCCCCACATTTGGATAAGCTTTTTGATGTCTACCATGATACAGTGTTTCATAGTGGAGAGAGTGTTTGGCAGCACACCTTGGATGTGTTGAAAAAGACCCCTCCAACAATCAAGGCGCGGTTGTCTGCGTTGCTACATGATATTGGTAAAATTGAAACTGAGTCCCGAGAAACGGATTCAAAAGGTAGAGATCGAGTTCATTTCATAGACCATGAGATTAAAGGGGCACCTCTTGCTGAAAATATCTTAAGAGAATTGAAATTCCCTGTAGATATAATAAATTCTGTAAAAAGTATTGTACAGAGCCATATGGGTCTTAAGCGGATCGATGACCAAAAACCATCTACGCAGTTACGTCGTATAAGGGTTTTTATCGAAAAACTATACGATGATCTTGAGGACGCGATATCAATACTTAAAGCAGATGCTAATGAAGATCCTTCTGAACAGTCTGCTATTGCTCTTCTTGAGAAGAGAATATTAGAGCAGAAAGATAAAGATACAGCATCGGGGTTATTACAGAAGAAACTTAAGGGAATGGAATACCCCTACCCATTATCTGGTGACCAAATCTTGGCAGATTACGCTGGGATAAAGGGCAAAGCTTTAGGGGCCGTAAAGAGTAAGCTGAAACAGATGTTGCTCAGCGGTCAGTTTGATGGACTTGATGAACAATCTCGAGTAGAGAAGGCTAAGAAGTTATTAAACGGATTTGCACTTTCCGAACAAGCCTTAAAATCTTTAATTGAAAAGTATGAAGAGTCACGTGTTGATTTTTACTCTGTACGATGAGGGGAGATATATTGAAAGGGAACATTCCTGTTTTGTTCGTTGAAGGTAGTACCCTACCGGAAGCTTGGGAAAAATCCCTTCTTGCTCTTAATGAAAATGGTTGCTCTATAAGGACTCAGTATGATTGGTTAGAGGGTCCCCCAAGTAAAGACTGCTCTATGACTATTGTTGTTAGTGACCCTACTTCAGAGCCTATGCTCCATAGGGCTATCCCTGGTGGATTTGAAAACCTTCAAGAATATGCCCTTGAGATAACGGATGGCATCAAGGATCAATTTTTGGAGAGTGCGACTGTTGAGAAAAATGCTGCCCGGCGAAAGTACACGATACACAATAGGCTATATGATTATGTGATACCTGGTCTTAACGTATCATATGACCAGATAAAGATTATTACGCAGAAACTCATAGAAACCCCCCATACAAGGCAAGCCCAGGCTACAACGTGTAAAGTATGGGAAGACCACGACGATGGGGGCCCAACTAGTTTACAGAGTATCTGGTGTAGGCTATTAAAGGGGGACAATAATATTTGGTACCTTAATGCCAATATCCGATCTCGGTCGACCGACGCGTATAATACTGCTTTTATGGATATGTTCGCGATAGTTCAGCTTATTAAAAAGATAGCTAAAGACATAGAGACCGTATCAGGTTCTCAGGTAAAATTAGGTAGGTATGTTCATCAAATAGATAGCTACTATATATATGGAGCAGATTTTAAGGCCTTTAATGAAGTATTTCTAAAGACTTTATTTAAAAAATCATTTGAGGAACGTACCGCATCTTATTCCGATATGAAACCAATAATGGATAAAACTACCACACAAATATTAGAAAAAATTAAAAGGATGAGTCGCTATGGTTAAACTCGAATTTCTTGATGTGCTTACAAAATGGACTAGAGTTTTAAATTCTGCCAGAACTACTGTAGGAAAAGAGGCTTTTGATAAGCTACCTTCTTCTACATGGAAAAAAAAGATACTATTAGCGGAGCATTCTCCGATAAGGACCCTACTCATGGGTTGGAAGTGGCTTAGCATAAAATCATGGGTAAGTGTCCACTTTGTCCGACATAAATTTGGCATTGAGCATTTTGTCAAAACACAGCGGACCGATCGCACCGGAGAAGATAGGGATAATGCCCCACAAAGTGCAAGAGTTAATCATGAGTGTATTGCTAATGCTCAGGCTATTATAAATATCTCAAGGAAGAGACTCTGTAGTTCTACTGCAAAGGAAACCAGAGAGGCATGGAAGATATTCCTAGAGGACCTTAAGGAACATGAACCAGAACTATACAGTGTGTCGGTAAGGGAGTGTCTGTACCGTGGTTTCTGCCCCGAACTTAAATGCTGCGGATATGTAGAGGGAGAGGAATTTCAGGCTAAGCTTATAGAATACCGAGAGAGCTAATAATCAATTAATAGCATATCCTTGTTTACACTTAAGCAAAGGATATGTTTATGGATCAGTTTAAGGACATTGCACTCCCTTTAATACTCCTCTTTGAGGGTTCAGCATTTACGAACCACCCGGCTGACAGAGGGGGGCCTACACGCTATGGAATTATTCAGAAAGTATATGATAAGTACCGCTTGGACAAAAATGAACAACCACAGACAGTTGAGCGTATTCTTATATCAGAAGTTCAAGACATCTACTACTCTAAGTACTGGGTTCCCGCAAAGTGCCAGGATATGCCTGGGAAGCTCTCTATCGCAGTCTTTGATACGACGGTCAATAGTGGTCAGGGTAGGGCTGTAAAGATCCTGCAGCAAGTTATAGGGGCTAAAGTTGACGGGGTAATAGGAAAAGAGACTATTAAAAAATTAAAAGATTTTAATGTTGTCAATATATCTAATAACTTTCTAGAGGCTAGAGAAAGTTTCTACCACGCAATCGTGAATCGCGATGCTACTCAAAGTGTTTTTTTAAGAGGCTGGTTACGGAGAATCCAATACCTGAGGGAGTACATAATGGAAACAAAGACTCTGGAACAAATTAAGAGAGAGTGGTAAGTGCCTGTATATTTACAAGATATAAAGGTAATACTCTATTTATAATCTTTAGGATCTTAGAAGTTTTTTAGTACCAACAAATAAGATAAAGGGAGTTTCTCATGAAGAAAGTAGCACTGTTTCTAATGATCTCTAGCGCAGTCATATGCGCAGGTTTACGAAGTAGCACCGAGAAAGTAGTAAAAGCGGACACAACGGTCATTATAAAGACTGATACTATTTATCAGGTAAAGTATGATACAATCCGTATTACTAAAACATATAGAGACACAAGTCTACTTGTAAAGTCTGATTCTCTGATTTCTGCAGGAAAACCTCTTCCTATTAAAAAGAAGTAATCTTCAGATAAAACTAAACCTTCCCATCTATGTGGGGAGGTTTTTAAGATAAATAATGGTTTTATTTTTTATTGTTTTTCCACACACTCTCTGCCTTAGTCCTAAAAAGTCCCCCACTAGTATTAAAAACTACTAAATTTTTAGGAGCTGTTGCCATTAAGCAATGGATCTCTGTTAATGGGTTTTTTAAACAATATGCGTTATAAAAAAATTCGTCCACGATTACTTTTTTACCTTCAGGAATTTTATCTTTAGGACCATAAATACATTTTGTTGTTTTTCCCATATTTAGTAAATCAATCTGTAATTCACGGGCAATTTGTTTAGTGATGCACACTAAGACATAATCCTCTGAACTTAGTAGTAAAGATAAAGCAGCTCGAGTTTTTCCTGACCTTCTTGGGGATAAAACTATCCCTCCTTTTATAATCTCTTTTTTTAATGCAACTGATAGATTCTTCAAAATTTAAACCCTTTAATTTATAAGTGTGGTAGCATACATCAGAAATCTCCAGAAGCTACCTGTAAACAGCAAAGCCCCATTTTTCTCCAGAATTCTACGACTTGTCTTCTATCGTCAAGAATGTACTTAACATTGTAAAATGGTTCTACATCTGCTTCGTATATCTCTCTTTTTATACAAGTATCTTTCCTATTATCCCCCGTTTTTCTCATAAGGAGTTTTGTATAGGGGAGATCATTTGCTTGAAACCAAAGCTCTGTATCAGCTCTTGCGCTGTCTTCCCTCCCGGACACAAAAAGAATGGTATATGTTTTAGATAAAAGTCTTACCAAGCTGCAGATAGGGGCATCAGGGTAGTCATCAAGTACCTTAGACATATCATAGGGACTTCTATTAAGATGGTGCGCCACAGTGCCGTCTACATCGACTATGATGGCATCGATCTTATCCGGATCACTAACAGGGTATTCTTGAGTTACATTAGGAAAGAACACATCCCTTGGGGTTATAGGCTTTCCAACGATATACTTTTTATAAAAATTTGTAAGTACATCTTCAGGTACACGTTTTTCTCTTTTCTCATTTCTTAGCAGGGCCTCTTTAAGATCAATGCTAAAGAATTTTTCAATTATACGGACATTCCCCACTTTTTTAGCAATCTCACAGAAAGCTGTCCAGTTACTCCCCCTAAAGTTTGTATCATCAGCAATGACATCGTAGCCCTTTCTAAGAGCTCTCTCGATAACGGTGTCTCGAAGATCCGTAATAAATGTCTCACTATCCCAGTTCTTACGTTCCCCATCGATCATATAGCGGATACTGTCCCGATTTACACGTTTATATCTTCCTGGATATTTCGCCAGTTGTTCAAGTGCCCAGGTTGTTTTACCACTACCAGGTATTCCTAAACATACCCAAATTGTTCTAAGTTCTTCAGTGTTCATAATCATTTCCCTAATTTTAAACGATACATTGCAGCTTTTTTAAAGTACCTGTTAAGTTGCAGAGGCACTAGCCCAATATCCCCAAATAAAACGTCATATAATTTATCTATAATGTCAATCCCAGACCTGTTACTTCCCTTTCGATATTTCTCTTGATTACGGTGAGCCTCCTGGAGATTCTCTTTGTAAATTTTTATTTTATTTCTCAGGTCTTCTCTGTCGGTATAATCGTAGAATACCCCCGAGATATATCTATCATCTTGGGAAATCTTTCCATACAGGATCTCAAATTCTTCTTCAGTAAATTCTGGCTCCAGTATTTACCCCCTAAACGTTATGCTTCAAACGCCAAGCAGCAACTTTTTTAAAGGGGCCGTTTATGTGCAAGGGGAGTTCAATAAAGTCGCAGTAAGATACATCATAAAGGAGGCGTCCTGGTGTGATTGTATCTTTAGTGCTAACAGTACTGACTTCCTCGTCCCAAAGCGCATATTGACAGTAAATAGTACATGCAAAATTTTCATTTATTTCTGATCTAAATATCAAAAATTGTTCATGATTAATGCCTCGGTCTTCAAAAAGATTGGAGACAATACTCCAGAGGGTGTCATTTGATTCAACCTCATTCATTATAAAGCATTCTCCAGTCGCCACATAACCAGATCGCTAAACATTGAGTTTATCAATAAAGGCAACTCTTCAGTATCCCCAAAAATCGCTATGTATAACTCCATTTTTTGTTTAAGGGGATAGTCATGTACCACTTCCTGATTGTAATCCACATCTTGACCAGACTTCGTCTTCTTATTGAATATTATACAACTGAGATACATTTCAAGGCGTTTCAGGTACTGATTACAACTTATTTGATTGTCACACCGGTCAAAACCCTCAGTATTAAACTGTAATGTGACTATCGCAGCATCATACCCTATATGCTCAATAAGAAAAAAAATAAGATCACTACACAGCTGATCTATTGAATATCTCAGGATCATTTATTGTGCCCCAACCACCACTCGACTGTTTAATTCGTTAGACAGTATTTCTATAACGCACTTTTTTGTGATTATCTTGTTTTCTATTGTCTCACTCTTATATTCACACCCCTCAAGCAGAACTATCTCACCACAAGTAAGTTTACCCTGTGACAAAGCAATCTCACAAGTACTTAAATCAGCTATGCTATCTTGTAAGTCTTTTTCTAATACTCCAGTAGAAATACCTTTACAGGTTACAACAATTTCCTGTATTAAGCAGGGCCACAACCATTTACAGTTATGGGGTCCAACATCACATTCATCAAGACACTTATTTCTCATAGGATTCTCATACATTTTACAAGCCCCCAATTATTTACCATGCTCTAATCGCCATTTAGCTACACTACCTAAGCTACTGTTTATATACAGGGGTACCTCGTCAAGTTCCCCAAATAAAACATCATATAGCTTAGAAAATGCCCCGATTTTCAATTCTGCTCGTGTATCAGACCAGTTCCCTAAGCCCTTAAGGTATTTACTTGTCTTATCTATTTCACTACTAATACCATACTTTAGTCTTAGACTATCATTGTATAAATCTTCGAGGTTACCTATGAAGTTAAATATGTCAATATTTCCCATATCCTGGTCTACACCAAGATCCATAATAATAGCTATGATCTCCTGTACCTCAGTATTAAAGTACACAGGGGATTTCTCAAGTACATTAGGGACCACCGGTTGAGTCATCCAAAATTTATCAGTCGTTACGTGACCCGCCCTGACATACTTTGCAGTATGCTTTCTGAACATCTGATAAGGGATTCTTCCACGACGTCTTACCACATAACCTTCGACCGTGTCTGGGCATGTCAAGCGATACTTATCAAAAGCTTCTTGAACAAGCCCCTCACATGAAATCCCTGTATGAAATACTGGTACCGTGTGTAATCCAAGAATATCACAGTAATCAAGGGTATCATCCCAACTTAAGGCTTCATTCTTTTCATTCCAAATAGAGAAAACATAAAAGAAATCTTTAAGATGGTGGTAGTGGATAGAATGCTTTGCAAATAGATTTTCACCACTTATGCGCCACCCATCCGGAATCTCGTGAGCTATTCTACCATGAAGAGATTTTAACCAGGATCTTGATTCATGGTGCTTTGAATCTATGGAACGAGCGTGGTTATAATCGGAATAGAGAGTCGAACACTCACCGTCCATTTTAATAGATGCAATAATAGGTTCCTGAAATAGTGTGTGAACGTCCTTGTGCTGTCTATCATCATTCTGAAGATTTGGAGAAGTGGGTAAATGATACGTCCTCTGATACTTTACGTAGTCTAAAAAGGATTCTAACAACCCGCTGCTTTTAAGGGCTTTCTGAACGTTCTCATTGAAAAAAAGTTCACCACGAAGACGTGCTCCACTTGATAAGATAATGTTGCCCCAGTGATCCCACTCCTCGTCAATATCAAAATGTTCAGGCAGTACAATACTAAGAATACCAGCTTTGGTACGAAGTTCCTTACAAGAAAGGACGGTCTGTTCCCCTGGAGGTGGTGTTCTGAACACAGGCTTACACCATTGTCGACATAGTAGCCACCATCGTCAAACAAAGATCGATCGATGATGTGGTGAGCATCTTCAGCCTTATTCTTGCATATAACACAGCTATTACGGTCCCTATTAAAAACCTGCTGTTTAAAATTTTCTCGTGTTAGTAACTCACTCATAACTAAACCTTAAACTTTTAGATAAAAATTTCACAGATACCACTTTAACTCTTTAAGGCTCTGCTCTATATTTTTCCTGGCAGAATCTTCATACTTTTTAAAGAAATACATTGTCTGGTATATCTTAGGCTTGTTCATGAAGTGTTCTAAAACCTTTATTCTTCCTTCTCGGTACACTCTGCTTGAATATCCCGAATATTCTACTCTAATATTATCTTCGTAATTTCTGAATATTTTGGAAGATTTCCCTAATACGGCAAGATCAATGTCCATTACGATCTCACCAGGAAAATCTGTAGCTTCACCGGTGTGCTTAGTAAGCATAATAAGATCTGATACCAGATTAGTAAACTTTTCAGGCATACCCAGCGCCATAAGATCTATGACAGCTCTCTCGGCACTTCTTTCCTCATTATCATCCTTTAAGGGCTCATAAACACAATCATGGTAATATAGTGCAAGAATGATCCCATTACGGATAGTAGGGATCTCCCATGTGTCTTCCATCTGCTTAAGCTCTTCCAAACAGTCTTCTATGTGCTTCCAATTATGATAAGCTCTTATAGTAGGGTAGCTATAACTGATCAGTAGGGACCTCTCTACGAATTCGATATACTTATATGGGATTCCTATACAGTTCTCTTTTAGGATTTCAGAAAAATGGCTCATAAGTGCTCTTTTTTTGATGTAGTATCTTATATATATAGGACTAAAGAATAATCTCATCTTTAGTATCCTTCAGAATATAATATACTAATATAGAATAAGTTTATAATGGTAAAAATAAAAAAAGTTGGTTTTACCCAACTTTCTTATGTTCCCATTATTTCCTGGAAAGCTTTGTGAGATTGACTGTCTGGATTGAAGGTAAATCGAAGAACTACCATATCCCCTTTGTTTCTCTTTGGAATAACCGGTTTCTTGATAAGTTCTAGTCCGGCTTCCTTAGGGGTTCTGCCTCTTTTTATCTTTACATTATGCCACTCACAGCAAGCCACTGCATTGGTGAAGTCTTTATCCGCCCCACCTTTACATTTTGGTATGACATGGTCGAGAGTGATCTCATCATTAGAGCACTTATGTATGTACTTACGATTGTTATCATCGAAATGGTAGTACTGACAGCAATAAGCATCCCGCTGAAAAACCGATTCCTTAGAAAATCTAATCTGTTCAGTTTTAATCTTGACACCACCGAACTCAAGTAATCGAATGACCAGAGGTGCTGGCATTTTAAATGTAGCCCCTTCTCTAGAAATTCCGGTTTTAATATGTCGGCTTTCATCTGCTTTTATTACTTCCACTTTCCCTTTTACGACTAGTCTGATAGCATCTTGTAAGGATCTCTCCCCCCAGAACGACCAATACTTAGTTAAAACGATAACATTTGACATACGGCTCTCCTTTCCTATAAAGCCAACATTCAATGGAATAGATGATACAGCCAGTCAGTAAATCCGGATCTGTACATGATGTACCTCTTGATAAAATTTAATATGTGGATTTGTTTTTTCCTGCTAAAAAAGTTAAACGCTAATACCCTTACAAAAAAATATGTACAGGCAGTGTTTACCGCGTTTGGTGACATTATACTTTTCAGTTATCAAACCTAATTCTTTAAGAATTCCTCTTGAAGTATGCCCTTGATAGTACCCACAAGCGCATTTCAATAAACCATATTTCACAACGTCTTCTCTAGACATGGAACCAAAATTTGAATTGCCCCAGACAGCATCGATCTCTTCTGATGTTACCATCTTTTCATGAGTCATTGTCGGTATTTTTCTTAAAAAGTTTAATATTACAAGGTACACTGATTAAGGGCATAACTGGTACATAGGTCAGATCTATATCTATTACCATGTCATCGTAGTTAAGATCTACGTTGAAACTCTTAATCTGAGGGTCCCTCCTGAATTGCCCACTTAAAAAAGAGCCTGCATCATTCAGCTTTTTAAACCTCTCCATTTGGCTCCCTGACAGTTTGGCTCATTTCACCAGAAGGTCTTGTAGATAAATCTATGACCGATCCCTCTACGATAGACCCCTCTTCCCGGACTCCTTTAGAAGTACACTGGGAACACAACCCATAACTTGTAGTCTTGTTTGGGGATGGGCACCGGCACTGTGAGATAACAGCGTTACAGACACGGCAGAGCTTAATAAAATGACTCATACCAACACTCCCTTAAATATTATATTTTGGTCCTGATAATCTCTTTTCCAGACATCCGTAGATGGTAGGGCAATAAGATCAAGGAACACTTTTTTATTATATTTATTTTCAAGCAATTTAGTGAAGCATTTCTCAGAGTTTTTTAAATGCTTCTTCAATACCTTTGTACCATCCATAGCTGCTAAATTTTCTTTACTACCTACATCAGCATGAAACTTTCTCCAAGAAAGTTCTCGTGCTTCAGAAAATTTAACCGGGCAGCTATGGTAGAAGGTTTCCATTAACTCTTCGGAGTCTGTCCGTATCATGGTGGTTACCTCTTACATGTAAGTTTAAATACCATAGAATCGGTAGGTAGAGGACTCGAACCCCTAAACCATTTCTGGCGTTTGATTTCGAATCAAATGCATTACCATTATGCTAACCTACCCCTATTCCCTAATTCTGTGATATTTTCTTGGCATTCTCATAATATTAATAAATCGGAGGGAGTAGGATTCGAACCCACGGAACGTTGCCGCCCAATGCTTTTCAAGAGCACCTCCATCGACCACTCGGACATCCCTCCATAAATTATAGAAATTCTATTTTTTACCAAAAGTATTTTTTGCAATAGAGGCTACCAGGATACTTACACCGACAATGATAACCGCAAAACTCATGAGTACCACCTTGATTACCCAGGAACCCTTGACATGGATCATGCTTCCTATTTTTTCGCCTAATGATCTTACAGAATCCATGATACCACCAAAAGTCCTTGTGTCTTCAGTTGTAAACATACGCCAGCCTCCTCTTTCATGTGATTTTTATTTTATATTTTGGTACGAGAAATAACTCACTATCGTCTATTAATCCTTCGGATATTTGCTTAAGTACTCCGTGGAATATTTGTAAATCGGGCCCTATATCACGAGCCTCGCTTCTAGCACTATTTAAGTCCTCAAAGGGACCTCGATAAAAATTATCCCTAACTTCTACAAAAAAACCTTGTTGCTCACTAGCCACGGAATCCTCCTATTTATCTTGTGTAGCCCATAAGTCTTTTCACTTATAAAGGGAATCAACAAAATAATATCTCCGCTATTTAATTTCCAGAGCACCTTGCTTTTTAATATAGAAGCCCAGGCGTTTTATTACTTCTTCCTTGTAGGTATTTCCGAAATAATCTCCTACAGCTGTCTCAATCCTATTTAACGCAGTTTTAGTACTCCAGCCATTCTTAAGAGATTCCTCATAGTAGTCTATCCAATCTACTACCATACCTTCTTTGTCTAGCATCTGTAGAGCGTACTCTAAAGGTAACCCAGTCAAGGAAGATGTAATGATAAAGATTCCTTTTACTACCAACTTCTTTTCTACTGTTTCACCGGAGATACTTGCATATCCCCGGCACTTGCTTTTAGCATAGGGGTCTCGCGCTTTCGTTAAATTTTAAGCTATTTGGTATAGGGGTTAAATCCCCGTTCTCTCAATCGTTGTTTAAGGAGTTCTATACGCTTATCAGATATTAATTTATCAGCATCTGAAAGTAAGCATACACCACCTATAAATTCTCGAGAATGCACATAAATGTCCTTCTCGTTGTTATCTTCTACTAAGTAATATACCCCTGAGTTTTTTGGGCCCGAAAAACAAACTCTTTTCAGACCTTTAACTGTGTATTCTTTGTCTTTAATTAGATCAGGATTTGATCCTATGTATACTGACTTATTATTCATTTAAGGTACAGATCCTTCACTATTTTTTGTCTTTAACTAAACCAAGAATGTTTGCTATTAGTTTAAAAATTTCATCATCCATTTCTTGCTGTGCAATTTTAAACCGCTCTGCATCATTCTCAGGAATCTCTTCCCCATTTTTCATAAGATGTCTTACCCAAGATTTTAATGAAGGATCTTCTATCCTATCTACATCTTCTTGTGTTACTTTACGCACGGCTTTTAACCCTCTTATCCATCCGGGTATTTTCGATCCATGTGGAGTAAGAACTTAAATTTATTCTCATAGGATTTAAGTACCTTCATTCTTTCAGCGTCAATTAATACTATTAGTGGAGTGTTTATCACCGTCTTCATCTCTTTTATTTCATATATAAGAGATATCATTTTTTTATTAATAAAGTGTATTAAGTCATCTCCAGTTTTATCCCCTACGAATTCTAATTTCCTTAGAGGTTTAACAGTACCGTATGGCTGACCAACGTCCCAGGGGTACTCTTTACATATCGAGGCAATGCCCCGATAAATTGAAGTAACTCTAAACCCTTTATTTTTAGCGTCGTATACCCCAAGATCTGCACCAGCTGTATCGATTATATAAAGATGCTTATCCTTACATTTCTTCATCGAGATATATTCGTTCAAATATCTTCTCCCGGGGAATCTACTTTTTAGGGGCGTTACTCTTTAAATGTCTTTTTGTTGTATGATAACAAGAATGTTCGGAGCGATTAATTATCTCTAAATTTTCTAGTCTATTATCACTCTTAGTACCGTTTATATGATGAATAGTTTCATTAAAAGTTAACTTCCTGTTTAAGTGTTGCTCCATTACCATCCTATGTTCTAAAACGTAGGTTCTTCCTACCCTAATTCTTATATACCCCTTAGGAGACACTAATCTTACTAAATCTTTATTTAGATCTATGAAGCGGTACCAGCTAAATACTTCACAACCACAAGATTGTGTTGAACCACTTACTAAGCTATCTATTGAAACTACTTTTTCAGCCCCACAATCACACAAACACACCCACATTGATTTATCACATTTAGTACGCTTGTCAGACATTTTTAAAACCACTAACTTACCATACCTGTTATTCTTTAAATCTTTTTTAGCAGGGCCCTCCTTATGAAGACAACCACAAGACTTGGTATTCTCAGAAATAAGAGCATATCTATCTACTGTACATGTATTTCCACATGTACAACTACACTCCCAGAGTTCTTTCCTGTGCTTAAACCCAACAGGTCTTATAGGGGTTAATCTTCCAAAGAGTATCCCTGTTAAGTTACTACTTTTCAGTTTTACATTTATAGGGGCTTTGCAGATATTACCCTCACAATAATTAATTATCTAGTACGAGAAAAAATTAGGATGCCCGGATATTTGTCATCTATACTGGCACATGCGCCCCCGAAAGGGCTAACATGGGACTTATCCTAGATAGACTTGACGTTATCTACAGGTTGAGTCGCCTTCGGGCATCCCCAATTATAAGTACACACAATTAATACCATCTTTTGTCGGGAAGCGTAATGCATCATCCCCATCGATCTCTGTGAGGAACCCAAACAAGGGAACTCCTGCGCAATCGAATCTAACTAGCACAGTCATCTCAGCTATAAGTTTCTCTTGTGCGTCAAATCTTTTTTGATCCTCTTTAAACTGAGCCATGTACGAATAGTACTCATCAAATTTTTTATGTTTAACAGCCCATGCAATCAGATGTGAGCACGCAAATAGATCGGGTCTTGTTCTCCTTCTAATATCCTCCGGAGTAACAGAATCCCTAAGTAAGTTGTATATCTCTTTATTCGGTGTCTCAGAAGGCAAAGACATCACTGCTGCGTATTCCATGTAAGTCATCCTTTGAATGGTGCTTATGAGAGGGCTTGAACCTCTAAGAAGTTTCCTTCAGTAATTTTTGAGACTACCGTGTATACCAGTTCCACCACATAAGCGTTTATCCTTAAAGTTTGTAAATTTCCCTACAATATCTATCAACCACCTCTTGATGATCAAAAGCAAGTTCCGGAAGAGCATCTAAATGAAAAAATTTTAAATCTCTAGCATCGTCTTTTGCCTTTGGTATCCCATAGCAATCCTGGAGGATGAAGACGTGATCGATTACGTGACCCCTCGGATCCCGAGTAGGGCTTGAATTTACGCAAAATAATTTTGGAGGTGTCTTTATCGACAAGTTTGTTTCTTCAAAGAATTCTCTTAAAGCGGCATCCTCTAATGTTTCTTGATCACAATTAAGAAAGCCACCAGGTAGCGCCCACATGCCCGCGAAAGGCTTATGGTCTCTCTGAACTAATAAGATTTTGTGATTAAAAACATAGATAATGCTGGCAGTTGAGGCTGCATTTTTGAACACGATGTCTTCTGGCATGGAGTCCCCTTTTATGTTATATAAATCTATTATCTTATTCCAATATACTATGGAATCAAAAAAATTTAACATAAATAAAAATACTTCGGAAAAGATTCGAACTTTCACTGGGATTTCTCCCGCTAGATCCTAAGTCTAGTGCGTCTACCAATTCCGCCACCGAAGCATGTAATATACGGGAAATTTATAAGGAAGGGTTAACTTTATACTTCGTAAGTCTCAATAATGTTAGCAATGGCATTCGCTGCATTTTCTTCATCCACGCCAGAAGCGCAGATTGTTACTGATGCACCACAAGGGACAGCTAACATCAAGAGCCCCAGGATACTCTTTGCATCGCATTTTTGAGATGTCTTATCTATAAGGGTTATCTCAGTTCTTGGAAAACTCTCAGAAGCCATCGTAGCAATTTTTGCAGAAGGTCTAGCGTGTATCCCAAATCTACTTTTTACACAAGCAATTTTTCTTATCATACTTTAAATATATTAATCCTATAAGTGTCTGTCAAAATTTTTCTATGTATCTTTTATATGCAACTTTAAGGTTATCAAGGTCGTTAACAGAAAAGTTGGTCATATATACTCCTGGTAGATAAACTGCCTTGGGGAGCTCTTCTACCATGCAAGCTGCACCAATTTCATTAAGCGTGTGTAATATTACATGCTTCGGCATTTTTTCGGGATGATTCTTAATCCATTGCACTACCTCATATCCTGTCCCCGGGCCTGAGGGGACGTACACCTTACCATCAAGATCATGGTCTAAGAAGACAAAATCAAAAATTTCATTACTTTCAAGTTCTCTAATGCAATCCGCAACATGTTCTACACATTTTACTACCGCACCTATAAGACTTCTCCGGAAAGCTACTAACCTACTCCTGTCGTCATCTAAGACCAGTACCCTCATAGATTTTCCCAATCATTTTATATAAATGTTTTGTAAAGATTTTTACATATGAGGATACATTATATGCAAAGATAATTACAAAATATTTACATAAGATAATTAAGCTATTTGCCCATCATAAGCCTTACTTTTACGAGTCTATCAAAGATAGTCCCCTTATAAGTATTTATGATTAGAGGGACTTGATCTATAGGTAGCACAACTAATATGTGAAGCTCTGTGCCTGCTCCGAGTATCTCCCACAAGAGCTTATTAATATCGATCTCTGTGGTAACTTTATTCTTACATCCTTTTAAGAGTTCCTTAATACCCTCTTTTTTATCTATGTCTGAAAACCCATTATCTGAGTTACCAAAGACGGTAGAGTCAGATAGTAAGGTCATAAGCTGAAGAACTTCTTGCTTGGAGTACATCGTAAGTGACATGTCTTACTTTTTTACCGTTTCGATTAAAAAGGTCCTTCTTGCGATCCCATCTCTATTCATTACTACTTTTAATGCAGTACTAAGACTATTACACAATAGTTTATTGGTGTATTCTGAAACGATCCTCTTAGGCAGTCTCTCTTTATAAAACATAGGATTCTTTAAGAATTTCCTTCGTATCTTTTTCTTTCTTATATTGAGGGAGACATACGGCAGTAGTTCCTCACTTGAAGGAGAGTCTGTCAGCACACCTTTATTTGACGGGACGCCTAAAAGGTCAGCTACCTTCTGATCCTTTGTTTTACACCCCATACTGTGCCCGAGTCGACACCCACTTCCGAGAGAAGTAAGATGCTCAGAGCATACCCCTATCATTTTTGTTATGGAGCCCGCAACGGTATTACCAGCTACACTGATTTTCTTAACACTTGCCTTCAGGCATCCACTTACGTCACACATTTATACAACCCCATTTTTAAATGGAGCCGATTACCGGGTTCGAACCAGTGACTTCAGCTTTACAAGAGCTGCGCTCTACCAACTGAGCTAAATCGGCATAATATCTGAATTAGAACTTTTAGTTACGAGTTCTTATACAACCCTGTGTTAGATAGGAAGTTTTCTTTCCAATTCCACTCATCAAGGAAATAAGTATTAAAATCCTGGGTAGAAATTTCTATTTCATCCCTTATCTCATACTCAATCATTTTGATCGCTTTTTCGTACTCTTTCTCATAAGAGATCGGCTTAGGGAGATAGATTTCTATTTTTATGGATCTTGCTTTATCAGAGTTTAGTCCCGCTAAAAGCTCTTCAAGTTTGATCTTAGCTTTGGACACCCAGCCCGCCATTCCCTCTTCGAATTCCAAACAGTGTCGCTCTTTGTTTTCTCTCAAGATAGCTAAGACTGTCTTTTTTTTAATTCTTATTTTTTCCATAGAAATCTCCAGCGTAAATTTTTACAGGGTAGATGTTAGAAATGCTTTCTGCATAGTATCATCAAAGACTATACTTCCATCCCGGATCCCATTATTAATCTGATCTACATCCCTTGCGTAATCCTTTAGGTAGTCATCAAACCGATTTTCATAGATACATTGTAGAGCACTTTTCCAATGAAAGAACAACTCTGAAGGTATACCAGGAGTATTTAGTACAGCGATTGCCCCGTTAAGGATCTTAGCTTTATACCGGTCTACAGTGCGTATTGGGTAATGGAAAACTTTTATATCAGTAGTAGCCAGTGTTTTGCTATTATGCGCATCAAAGGTTTTTGATTGAACGTCATGGTTTCCTACACCAACCTCGATATCATCTATGGCTCTATGACAACATTTCGTCCAGCGCCTGCTACTCTCCCTGAAAAGCATAGCCTCAAAAAACTTACCATGTTTAAAAGGTCTATAAAAGAAATCATAGCGATTTACATGTATCTTACAAACGTTCTCTTCTATGACATTAAAGAAGGAACTATCAAATGATTTGAAGAAATCTTTAAGGGTTCCATTTTTTGCTACCCAAAATTCATCAGCGTCGTTATTGATTACCCAATCCGCCCCATAATCGGTGAAGGCACTCTTTGCCATCTCTGAGACCCACAGAGCTTGATGGTGCTCTTCAGATGTCTCTATTAGCACTTTAGCAAGACCTCTAGCTTCATACTCTTTAATGATACTCAAAGTGTTATCTGTGGAGCGGTGGTCCTTGATTATAAAAAAATCAACTCCATTTTTTAAATGATATTCAAGGTTCTCACCTATGATGTCATCTTCATCCCGGACAAGTAAAGTCATAACAATCTTCATAAATCAACCTGTATTTAAAAGTATGAAAGAGTTAGTGTGCCTGTAAATATAAAGTGCGGTCGAAAGGACTTGAACCTTCACGAGATTGCTCTCACTGGCATCTTAAACCAGGGCGTCTACCATTCCGCCACGACCGCGTAATTTTTATTCCTTTATAAGAGTAGCAAAACAAGGGGTACTTTCTCCTACCCATGAACCTATAACATTGAATTCGAAATGTTCTTCCGCTTCTTCAGCAGTCATCCCATCTCTTTCTTGGAAAATTTGAAGACATTTTTCTTTGTCCAACAGGATGACCGATCGCATACCAAATCGATCGACTAACCCAATGACCGCCTCTTTTAAATCTGACGGATACAATAGCTCTTCATTTGATTCTGAAGCCTCTTCCAAGAATTCATCAATAGAAACACTCATGCTACTACCTCTTTATATTAGTTTACTTGGGGTAACTGACGGGCCTCGAACCCGCAATCTCTGGAACCACAGTCCAGTGCTCTAACCAATTGAGCTACAGCCACCATAAAATCAAGAATTAATCAATGCAAACTTCTGCATTCTTGTCAACTTCTTTATTGCATGCTCTCGAATCATAGCCTCCGACAAGGAGCCTACTTCCTCAGAATACACCAGGAACACGGGGAGCCTTGCCCTCGTATATCGAGCACCCTTTCCGGAATTGTGGGTAGATAATTTTTTCTGGAGATTATTAGACATCCCGCAGTAAAGAGTCCCATCAGAACAACTTAATAGGTATACATGCCACATCTTATTTATCTCAATATTCCTTCATAAGGTGGTTTCGTATTCAAAAAATTTAAAAACTTATCCTTCTCCGCTTTTGTTGAAAAAGAAAGAATATCAGAAAACTTACTACCCACCATAGAACGTTTGAGGTCTGTCAGTTTTATTTCCCATCTTCTACCGGAGGCACACTTAAATCCATAGACCCTTCGAAGAGAATCATCATTAGAAGATACCGGGTACATCCAGTCATTAATGCTTTTTATTAGGTCATCTATATTATCAAAGGTAATACAGCCATCAAAGATAACGTCCCCCAAGAACCAGTCATTCGGGACTATAAGCTTTTTATCTAAGATATCCCGATACTCCTGAGGCGTAACAGTGCATATCGCTGTTGGACTCTTGTCTTCACAGGCTGAAAAATAGAAGGCAGATAATTCTTCCCCTTTGAGCATTGGAGTAGCACTCTTATCCACGAGGATGAGACCTACGTACTCTTTATTACCCAGGAGTTCGAACGTCCTTATTTTGGTTATAAAAGGGTTAGCTTCTACTATCTCACGTACTTGTGCCTTTACTTTATGTAACTGCAAGGTATAACGTCCTTTGTCTTATATGTAGGAACGGAGAGATTTGAACTCGTCACTTTATGCGTCTTAAGCGCATTGCCTCTACCAATTGGGCTACGTTCCCATGAATATATATTATACCCTAATATAATAGTCTGTTTTAAGTTTTTAAACCTAAATCAAGTAATAATCTCCTAATTATTGACACGTTATGGCATTACTTTTGGAAGGACTGTAACTATGTGGATCTATTTAAGTTCGCTGCACCCACTTCTACCATATTCTCTGGTAATTCTTACTATAATAGCTATAGTAATTATATCTATTAAGGGTAAGTTCATGGTGAGATGGGGGAAAACAGCCATTGGCATAGGAGGTTCTCCCGTCGCAACTCCACCTGTAGTTCAATCGACTATAGTGGGGCCTCCGCCACCAACTGGCAATTTTTTTGTCCCTCAGACAGGAAGTTTCTCAGTCCCTCAAACTGGGAGTTTCTCAATTGTACCGTACGTTGAAAAAAGACGCTCATGCGAAGATTGCTTGAGTATCATAGCGAACGAGTACGAGAAATTCATTTTGGAGAAAATCTTGAAGACAGATAGAATTCTTAATTATCAGATGAACTTTACTGAAGAAAAGCTTATTGAGCTTGAAAGTGATATCATTGAGCTTTTTGAAAAGAGAATAGATACACACACAAGTGAAAGTGCATCCCACTTAGTGATTGAATCAAAGATGTTTTACGGAGTACTCAGAGAAGCACTCTACATAGTAAAAAAAGAAATACGCAAGTCATGTAAAGAAAATGGCTTCTGTGAACTATCTGATCTTTTATTTTCGTACTATATAAATGATAAGACAAAGGTGCTTCAGACTATTCTTATACGAGAACTAAAAAAGGGTTACCCGGCTAATACTCTTGTCCCGATCGATCTTATAATAACGGATGTTGAATCCAATTATGGAGTCTTTCACGAATATGTTAGCAGCATTTTTACCTATGCTAAACAGAATATCGTAGAAGAAGAAAAAGAACGGGAAGAACGGGAACTAAAATACCGTGCTTGGGTCTCAAGCTTTGTGAAGTAAAATTGGTGGACCGTGTCAGATTTGAACTGACGACCTCCTGCTTGCAGGGCAGGCGCTACTCCCAACTGAGCTAACGGCCCATAAAGGAAAACTTATGATAAATCAAGAAATGACTCAAAGAGTTTTATTAAGGTATGCCAGCAATTATATTTTTTCTAATATGGGTAAATCAAAATATCTCCAATCTCCCGAAAATCTACTTAAGATTTTTCCTGGTAAAAATATCCTGGTCTTTGATACAGAGACCACAGGGTTACATGCCCATGTACATCAGATAACGGAAATCGCTGCAGAGGTTGTTAACGGAGATACTTTCGAGGTTATCGATAGCTTCCATAGAAAAGTAACTCTTAATGAGAAGACTCTTGCTAGAATGAAGTGCGAAAAAGACGACGTAAGTAAAAACCCTGATGTTTTTAACGTTGAGAAATGTCTGACGCTACAAGGCTATAACCCTAATGATCCCGAACTTAAAGAATTGGATAGTGTAATTTTAGATTTCTATGAATTTTGTAATAAGCAAGATGCTATTATCGTAGGTCAAAATGCTCCGTTTGATTTAAGTATGGTCAACACTGCTCTTAGAAAGATCCAACCAGGATCCCAATTAAAGAATAATGGTGTGTATGATACCAAACTGTTTTTTTCTACTTTTGTTATTCCTGCACTCTTAGCCCTCAAAGAACAAGGCAACGAAGAAACTAAACAAATCATCGAAGATATCTGGGATGTAAAAAAGAATAGGCCTTCTGCACGACTTGGTCTTATACTTAAGGCTTTTGGTATCGACATAGTTGGCTGGCACGGCGCTGTAGCTGATGTAAAATCGACAGTGCTTGCTTTGAAAAAAATCTTAGAATTTATAAAAACCCATTCGTATATTGCTAATGACCCTGTCTTTATCAAGGAACGCAACCGAGCTTTTTTTAAAGAGTACAAGAACAAGGAAGATAATAAAATTCAAAGAAAAGAATTTTATCGTAAGGACCCTTATTAAAAGCTACGAATGAGGTTTGAACTCATGGCCTTTTCCTTACCATGGAAATGCTCTACCAACTGAGCTATCGCAGCGAAAATTTATAGGAGAATTAGTATGTATGACTTAAGTACTTTCAAAAAACAAGCTAACGCAGTTATAGAGGAGGCAACTTCCTTTTTCACTAAAAAAGGGTACACAGTTAGTCTCTCATCCTCTGCTACTCGAGAGTATGATCTTATAGTAGACAATGGTACTGAATTAAAAAAAGTCCGGGTTACTTTAGCTACCTCTCAGACTAAGTACGGTATCTACATGGTTAGAATAAAAGTTGCCAGCCGAAAGGATGCTGACCATAAAAACTATGACACCCTGTACATCATGACGAATGATAACACAAGGTACCTGATCCCAACTAAGGAGATACTCTGTAAATACTACTTTAGTCTAAACAGAGATATGGATAAATTTATTGTTGAGTAATCTGGAGAGTATAGATCCTATAAGTCTCAGTTTCTTATTTTCTTAGAACGCATACCTTTGCCTCTATTTCTTCCCGCAAAAGTCGGTAACTGCATATTGCAATTACCACAAATAAGTCGTAAGTTATGAAAAGTATTATTAAGGGCGTTTCCATCAATATGGTCAATTATCAGGGGGATTTCTTTCCCCATCCATTCAAAGTTTTTACAAATTATGCAAGAGTTTCCCTGAGTTTTTAAAAGGAACTTCTTAATAACTCTCCTGTTATATGTTTCACATTTAGAAACGTCAAGGGGTTCTTCTGAAGTTATAAGGTTGGTTATAAGGGCTTCTTTATACTTCAGAAGGCAATGCATCGAACAAAACTTCTTATTAGTTGTAGGCTTGTTACAACACTTGCAGTTAGTAATAATACTAGTATGTCTTTTCACGCCAATATTATTATACGAAGCAGAGCAAGAATGACTACAAAAGAAATTCTTTGACTTGCTGTTTTCAAAATCTTTTTTATTTACATATATCGCTTTACCACAAACCTTACACTTTAAATCAAACCCAGTTCTATTATATTTTGAGCTACAAACTTTAGAACAAAAATGCTGTTTATACCCTCTTTTTATAGCTTGATTATAATTAGCATCTTTTACACTATAAGGCTTTTCACAGATACTACAGTTTATTTCCATATCTACAAGATATTATATGGGATAGAGTAGTGGCTAGGTATTTAGCTCTTATAGCTGGAGTTTTAAGTATACCCCAGTACCTTTGATAACAAGGAAGCATTCTAAAGTAAAATGGGAAGAGAAGGTTTCGAACCTTCGAACTCCGAAGAGACAGGATTTACAGTCCTGCGCTTTTAACCACTCAGCCACCCTCCCAAAAATTTATATAACAAAAATATTAGATGCATAACTTCTTTATATAAAATTCAATAGATACATCCAAATAAGAGCTTACACTATTCCTAAAAATTTCTTTTAAAAAGGGTAACCTATGAATACCACTATGGAAAAAGTTAAAGCTGTAAAAAGTAATTTAGACAGACTTAGTTACTATGCCTATAAGCTCACAGATGTGTACTTTAAAGATTTATATAAAGAAGAAGTACCCCCAGAAACAATACGTAAGATACAGACATGTACCTTTAAGATAAGAGATGCTATGTTAGAAGCCAGGACTTATCTGACGAGTGTAGAAAACTTTACTAGTAATATTGAAGAATGTCCTTACTTAACTTTTAAAGAACTCTGTGATACTATCAAAGAGATTAGTGCTACTTTACCCGGTAAGAGTCTATAATTATTGTTGACTCCTTGCTACGGTTATCGTACAATATTTGTGGCCGCATCTTTTTGGCTACAAATAAATTAATGAAGGTTAGTATTATCACTAATAAAGTTTACAGAAAACAGAAGTCACCAAAGCTGACC